>Ga0302183_10000143_pt1 | contig 33930 bp, 31 predicted proteins | sample I_Palsa_N3_2_FD_200232 | JGI IMG/M metagenome (GOLD analysis project Ga0302183, IMG submission 200232) | Peat permafrost microbial communities from Stordalen Mire near Abisko, Sweden - I_Palsa_N3_2 | ecosystem: Environmental > Terrestrial > Soil > Palsa > Peat permafrost | place: Sweden...
GCCGTTATTCATGGCTATTAGAATATACAGCGAACTGTATTTTTATACAATTGCATTTCAAGGCTGTCAATGACATTCCCGGTCGCGATTCCTGCCAAGCGAGCATAGGCCGACTATCGGAACAGTTACCGGTGCAGCATTCGCGTCATTCCCGAGATGTTGGGTGGATTTTTGCCCCCGGCTATTGTTACCTAGTTGGATAGCGCCCCGTCTCTATGGTCACACGATGTCAGACAGCAGGATGCAAGAACGAAACGCCGCCGGCGCTAGCCGAGCACAAGATTTGTGTGCTCCATTTCACCTTGTCGCTGGAGGCGGGCTGCGCGGCCATGCGTCGGGAGACCGCCCTCGGGAACGCTGCCCACGAACGAACCCGCGAAATTATGATCTTCATCACCGAAAACGGGGAAATTCTCGCCAGGGTAGCGACCAGCGGTCTGCACCTCACCGATGATCTGAAAGCGCGAATCCTTAGCACCTTTTTGACGTTGATGAATCTGCGGGAAAATCTCGACCGCGCCTCGATGCGCTCATCCTACGGCCGCGCTCCGCTCACCCGTTAAGCCCTTCCGGTGTAGCCTCTCTATGCGCTGATGTACTTGGCGTAAAGGGACCTGGCCACTGCGGGATCTTGGGTCCCTTTCAGAATGGCACGCCCGTCCGTGAACACAGTCATTTCATACGGAGCTACCCAGAATCGCAGCAGGAAATCATTTTGGCGAACACTGTCTACCGCCGGTTCCAGTTTTTTCTTAAGCACAGTTAAGTCCAGCAGACGGCTTCGCTCGTGAATTTGAACCGAGTTGCGCCCGCACATGGTCACGTGCGGCTGTGCTTCACCCTCCAGATAGCGGAAGCAATGTCGTCCACACGCCGGACACTCCGAATCCTTTGCTACCCGCATCGACTGAAAGTGTCCGGTCCAGACGTCGCAGGAAATCAGACGCTGATGCAGCACTGCAAGGTTGCCGGAGAGCAGTTTCATCGCCTCGGCGGCCTGCAGTGAAGCGATGAGATTCACGACCGGCCCGAGGATACCTACGGTGTCGCACGTGGCTTCCAGACCATGGGTCGCACGGTCAGTTGCCAGCAAACATGCCAGACACGCCGTGGAACCAGCCAGGATGGTCATGGTCAGGCCGTAGCTGGCCACGGCGGCCGCATAAATCCAAGGAGAATTGAATTTGACGGCGAAATCGTTGATCAGAAATCGCGTTTCAAAGTTATCGGTGCCGTCCAGGATGACATCGACGCCGCTCAAGAGCTCGTACGCGTTTTGCGAGTTTAGATCCGCAATCACCCCTTCTACGTGGACCTTTGAATTGATGGCCCGAAGTGCCCGCTCCGCGGCAATGGCTTTGGGAAGACCTTGGAGCGCATCCGCCTCGTTGAACAGCGTCTGGCGTTGCAGATTTGATGGCTCGACAAAGTCGCGATCGATGATTCGAATGTGGCCCACCCCCGCTCGTACCAGCAAGCTCGCGGTGGCCGCTCCAATGGCCCCGCACCCAACGATCACCGCCCGGGCGGCGATGAGTCGCTCTTGGCCCGCTTCCCCGATGCCCTGGAAGAGGACTTGTCGCGAGTATTTCTGCCGGAGCAAATCGTCCATAGTTGCATGCGCTTTCAAAACGAAACGTTGGGTGTGCTTCCGGGTTCATCATAGCGCCAAAGATGGAATAGCAGGCAACGCCCCTGTGCTACCCTTCGTCTGAACGAAAGGACGCATGAAACTGAACTGGGCCAATAAGTTACGCGCCACTGCGGGCGTCGCGCTGCTGGGTTGCGCGTCGTCGCTTTCTTCCGGCGCCCAGTCGGCGCCAAATCCAGAGTCGCTCGCACCTGCTAATAAACAGACCGCCAGTGAAAGCACTGCGTTGGTCCGTGAAGTTCGAATCGTTACCGAGGATGGCCGGGTGCTTTCCCCAGCGCCGACTACGCTTGCGGTCAAAATCGGCCGGGTCTTGGATCGCGCCCAAGTGGCTGAAAGCCTGCGAACGCTGTACCGCACCGGCACTTACTCCGACCTGCGGGCCACTTCTACACCTGTCGCCGGGGGCGTTCGAGTGGATTTCGTTGTGCGCGAACAGCTTTTCTTCAACCAGGTATTGATTCTGGGATTGCTGTCCCCTCCCACGGATGCTTCGGCCGCAGCGGCGATGCAACTTACTTTGGGACAGCCCTTCCGCCAGGACGCCGTTACTGAAGGCGTGGAGAGGCTACGAGATACCCTTCGAGAGGAAGGTTTATATACCGCGAAGATTTCCATCCAGACGGTTGCTCACTTGCGAACTCATGAGATGGACGTGCTCGTGCACATCACTCCAGGACCACGAGCACGAGTGCGCGAGGTGCAGCTGAAAAACGGTACCGCGTACCGCGATGTGGAACTTCTCTCCCGGATGGGGATGAAGCCGGGGCACCCGGTCACCTCAGCGAGAATCCAGCGAGGCACCGAGAGAATCCGGAAATTCCTGGTGAAAAAAGGTCGATTGAATGCCCGCGCCTCGGTCCGCCGCGGCGAATACGATCCAGGAAAGAATCTGGTCTCCCTGGAGTTGGAGGTCACCGAGGGACCGCTGGTACAGGTCGTGGTGACCGGTACGAAGCTTTCGAGCAGTGATCTTAAGAAGCTGGTACCGGTCTACCAGGAAGGGGCGGTCGATGTGGACCTCCTGGAAGAAGGTAAACGCAATATTCGTGAACGGCTCGAGCGCGAAGGGTATTTCGACGCCGAGGTCGACTACGCTACGGCGACCAAAGACATCACCGAAGGCACCCACAAGGGAACCGAAGAGCTGATTACTTACCGTGTAGAGCGGGGCGATCGACATAAACTTGTGGGCATCGAAATTAGAGGAAACCGCTACTTCAATACCGAACTGCTACGCAGCCGGCTGCAAATCTTTCGCGCCAGTTTTGCCTCGAAAGGGCGCTTTAGCCGCAGACTACTGGAGTCGGATCGCGTATCGATGCTCAACCTGTACTTGGCGAACGGTTTTCTGGACGCCACGGTGGAGGCGCAGATCAACGACAACAACGAAGGCAAAGAAGGGAACCTGCTGGTGCGGTTCCTTATTCAGGAAGGCAAACAAACCCGGGTAGCCTCGTTGGATGTCGAAGGCGTTCATGCTTTTAAGCAGCAAGAATTATTGGACGTGATCGGTTCCACTCCCGGCCAGCCGTATTCCGATTTCAACGTATCGACCGATCGGGACAACATCCTGGCCATGTATTACAACGAAGGTTTCCCCGACGCGCGCTTCAGCTCCTCTGCCGATCCGGTCAGCAAAGATGGAGAAGAGGAATCGAAATCAAACACCGGCCAGCGCACCGATGGCTCGGCCGTAAAATTGATTTATCACATCGACGAGGGTGCGCAGACCCGAGTGCGACGCATCCTGACCACCGGATATGTGCACACCCGCCCCGGCGCGGTCTGGCGCGAGATTCGTGTGAAAGCGGATGCACCGCTGCGCGAAGGAGACGTCGTCGAATCGCAGCGCCGGCTCTATAACCTTGGGGTCTTCAACCGGGTGACCATCGAGCCGCAGAATCCAGCAGGCAGCGATCGCGACAAAGACATTGTGGTCCTGGTGGAAGAAGCCAAGCGGTATACCTTCGCGTATGGCGGCGGCTTTGAAGTCCAACGACTTGCGAGCACCACCAATCCAGCGGGCAGCGAAGTTCAAGCAGCCATTCGGGGAATTCTGGAAATCAGTAAGCTCAACCTAACGGGCCGAGGGGATTCGCTGACGCTCAAGTTGCGTGGCAGCACCATCGAAGATCGCGCCTTGCTCGCTTATTCAGACCCCAACACCTTTGCCAATCCACACCTCACGTTTCAAGCCACGGCATACACGGAACGGACCCAGGACATCAACACCTTCAGCGAGAGCCGCTATGAGGGCTCGGTGCAAATGGCTGATCAACTCACCCAGAGAACCACGCTCTTGTATCGATATTCATTCCGCAAAGTGGTGTTATCGAATTTGAATTCGCATATTGCCCCGGATGAGGTCCCGCTCTTTGAACAGCCCACGCTTATTTCCCAGTTCGGAGTGACTTGGATACGAGACGCGCGCGACAATCCTGCGGATGCAACCAAAGGTAGCTTCAACAGCGCCGACTTCGGCATTGCCGATACCGCCATCGGGTCAAGCGCCAGTTTTTTGCGTTTCTACTATCAGAACTCGACGTATTATCCGATCAAGCGGCGTTTCAGCTTTGCGCGCTCCATTCGGGTAGGAGTTCTAACCCCTTATCGCGATACCGTTTCGCTAACGTTTCCCGCGCCCACCACCGAGCCGCCCCCCACGGTCATCCCGCTGCCCGAGCGTTTCTTCGCAGGAGGGGGAACTTCACTGCGCGGTTTTGCTCTCAACCAAGCTGGTCCTCGCGACGCCGCCACGGGATTTCCGGTGGGAGGACAGGCCATGCTGGTGCTCAATCAGGAGTTCCGGTTTCCCATGCATCTTCCCTATATCGGCAATGCTCTGAGCGGCGCGCTCTTTTACGACGGCGGAAATGTCTATAGCCGGGCGGACCGCATTACTTTTCGAAGCTTTTCTCCGCGACCCATTTTCAATCCGGCTAACCCAACCGTGTGCGAGTTTAATTGCACCAACGAGCTGAATTACTTCGCGCACACCGTGGGGCTTGGCTTCCGCTACTCCACCCCGGTGGGTCCAATCCGCATTGACCTTGGGTACCAATTAAACCGGCCGCAGTTCGTTGTGCCGATCGCATGCCCGGCCAGCACGCCCGACTGCGCTATCGGGTCTCAGGGATACGGCAGTACGCGTCTCCCCGGCTTTCAAATCTTTTTCAACTTAGGCTCGACGTTCTAATGCGCGGGCTGAAAGGTGCGGCGGTGTGCTTGATGCTCTTGACGATCGTGGCCACCCGCCTTACCGCACAGGAACTGCTGGATCGCATGGTGGCCCGGGTGGAAGGCGACATCCTTCTGCTCAGCGAGGTACGCGCGCTGAGCCGCTATCAGGAACTGGTCGACGGTAAGTCTGAAAGCGACGCGCAAATCCTGGACCGGCTGATCGATCAATGGATCGTTCGCAACGAAGCGAGTACCGCGCGCTTTCCGCGTCCTTCGGAAGATGACATCAATAAGGGCGTCGAAAGAGTGCAGAAATCCTTCCCTTCGGCCGCAGAATACGAGAGTCGCAGGAGCCAGGTCGGGTTGAGCGATGCAGAAATCCGGGAGCTGGTAGGGTCACAACTTTATCTGAGCAACTACCTCGATTCGCGTTTCCGGCCCTCCGCTCAGGTCACCCAGAAAGAGGTAGAGGACTTCTACCAAAATGGGGTGGTGGCACGGGCGCAAGCGCGTGGACAAACGCCGCCAACGTTGGAGGCGGCACACGACTTGATTCAGGAAGCGCTGGTGCAGCGAAGCATCGATGAGCAGGCCAATCGTTGGCTCAGCGAGAGCAGATCGCGGGTCCACGTCGAAAAATTTATGGACCAAGAAGCGCCCAAATGAGCGCACCGACACCTCGCAAACGGTGGAGATGGCTCAAGCATGTGGCCTGGGTGCTGGGCGTCAAGGTCGCGCTGGTGGTATGTGCCGCCGTCATTTTCTTCGGCAGCGGTGCCGCGAATCCTCTGATGCGCCGCTTGCTCATTCGACGACTTGAATTCTTGACCGGAGGCCGGGTTGAGGTTCGAACGATTTCGATACGCTGGTTTTCGTTGGGTACTTCGCTGAAGGGCCTGGTCATCCATGGACGCGAGCCTGCGGGAACAGAACCGCTATTCGCGGCGGAGGAAGTTCGTCTAGGCCTCCGGGTGGATTCTTTCTGGGGTCGCAAGGTTTCCTTGAATGACCTGTTCGTGCAACAGCCGCAAGTTCACATCCGCGTGGGACGCGATGGCTCCACCAATGTTCCCGCGGCTGGCAGCGCGTCAACAGAAAACCGGCTTCTGCCCGGGCCGCTTCTGGATCTTCGCATCCATCGTGTCCTGCTTCAGAACGGCTGGCTGCTCTACAACGATGTACGCACCCCGCTGGCGCTGGAGGGCAACGATCTGCGCCTGACGCTGGACAACAGCGGAACCCCTGCGCAGAACGTATACCTGGGGGCGCTAAATTGGCCGAACGTGCGCTGGACCGCGGAAAGCTTCTGGCCCTTGCCGGTAGCGGTGTCCGCAAAGTTTACGCTTAGCCGAAACGGCTTCACCCTGGAGCAAGGCATCCTGACCGCCGGACGATCGCACCTGGATGCCCAAGCAGAGCTGCAGAACTTTTCGAAACCTAAGTGGAATTTTCGCTATCGCGGCTGGATCAATCTTCTGGATCTCCGCGAGACTTTGCGCTCGCCAGAAACACCCACCGGTCGGGTTGACGTGCGAGGAGACGCCACGCTCGCAGCCGGCGAGTTCCACGGAACCGGCGAATATTCGGGCCAGGATATAACCCTGACCTACTTGCCCATTTTCCATGCAGCAGGTTTGTCCAGCCGCGGCACGTTTCATATCGACAATAAGGGACTGGACGTCCCGGACTTTCTGGCGGAAGCGTTTGGCGGGACCGTGAAGGGCCGGGTGACCATGCGTTTCGAGGGACTGAAGTTCATGGCCACCACCCGTCTGCAGGGCTTGCGGCTCGCTAACGTCTTTCCGTCGCTGGAGGAGCCCAGCTTCCCTGGCGATGACCTGCACTGGGACGGAGTGCTTTCCGCTGACTCTGTCGAAACCTGGACCGGCGGCTTCGAACACTTCGATATCTCGGCGAAAATGCAGTGGTCCAGCCCGGATGAAATCGCCGAAGGGCGCATCCCGGTGGATGGCGATTGGGATATTCGCTATCAATATGATCCCCAACTGCTAACTATCCGCTCCGGTGAATTCGAAACGCCTTCCTCTCGCGCAACCATTTCCGGCGTCTATTCCCGCGATCACACTGCTCTGGATGTTCATTTCGAAACCGGGGCGCTGGAGAGTTACCGCGACTTCATCAACGCGGTACGGGATGTGCGGCCGCAATCCCCGGACGCGGTGAAGGTCATTTCCGGCGCGGCCCGGTGGGACGGCAAAATCACCGGCCCTTTCAGCGATACCGTTTTTTCCGGCCGCATGCGTGGAGAAGGGATTCGCTACGAACAATTCACCTTGGATTCTCTCGACGGGGACATGATCTACTCCGGCGAAGAACTCACCGTGTCCGGCGGCCACGCGCGGCGGGGAAATATTTCTGGTCAGATCGACGGCACGATGGTTTTGTCCGATTGGAGCTTTTTGCCGGGGAATACCTGGTCCGCGGACGTAAATGTGGAGGGCGCTCCGGTAGAAACCTTGCAGCAGCTGATCGGGAAATCCTTTCCAGTGCGGGGACAATTGACCGGCCAATTTCATGGAAGAGGCACGCGGGAGCAGCCCGCCGTCACCGGACTCTTTGATCTGGCCGAAGGCGAGGTCTACGGGCTGGTGTTCAACCGGCTTCGCGGGCAATTGACGCTAAACAGGAATGAAGCGCGAATCGCCGATGCGGAGTTGCGGCTGTTTGTGCCTGGCAAGGAAGCCGGCCGCGGAGCTGGCATCGTCACCGGATCGGCGGGATTTACATTTTCCAACTCGGTGATTTCGGCCGATCTGGTCGGCGCGTCCCTGCCGTTGCGAAATTTCGAAACGTTGCAATCACCGCGCACCGCGGTGGATGGCCAGGTATCTTTCCGCCTGAAGGCTAGCGGTCCGGCAACGGCGCCGCAGGCAGAGGGGACGTTCCGGGTCGTGGACTTGCAAATCGGTCAGGCGGTGATTGGCAGCTTCGATGGTGGCCTGGCATCCGACGGACGGCTGGCCCGGCTCACCCTCGGTTCGGCGATGTCCAATGGAGAAATTTCCGGCGGCTTGACTGTCGGCCTCACCGATCCCTTTCCGATCGAGGGAAACGTGCAGATCAGGAATATCAACCTTGATCCGTTCCTTTTGAGCGCGTTGCACGTGGAACAAGCCAACGGGCACGCCAAGGCCGACGGTGAAATCGCGCTGAAGGGAGTGCTGAAACAGCCCAACAGTCTGGTGGTGGACGCGAACTTCACGCACCTGGTTTTCAACTATGCGACGGTGCAGCTGGAGAATGTTGGGCCGGTCCATCTGCGCTCGTCGCGGGAGAGCCTGCAGGTAGATCCCGCGACCTTCCGCGGCGCAGACACCAATTTGCAGGTAGACGGCACCGTGCAATTCACCAATCGCAGAACCTTGGATCTGCGGCTTAACGGCGCGCTGGATCTTCGCCTGCTGGCCAGCCTAGCCCCGGGTTTGACCATTGGCGGACCGGCGCAAATCAACGCCGCCTTCGAAGGCTCGCTGGATCGCCCGCACATCACCGGTCGCATCCATATTGAAAACGCCTCAGCGCGGGTGGTCGATTTCCCAACGGGCTTGAGCGCTTTACAAGGCGACTTTATTTTCGACACGACCCGCCTTTATTTCGACAATGTAACCGCCCAGGCGGGCGGCGGAACGCTGCACTTGTCCGGCACCGTGAACTACACCGATCGCCCGTTGCGCTATGACATTACCGCTCGCAGCGACGGCACTCGGGTGCGATATCCGGAAGGAATGAGTTGGCTGACCGCCGGTTCGCTGCGCCTGACCGGGACCACCGATGGGGGGCTGCTTTCCGGCCGGGTCACCGTGGAACGCGTCACCCTCACCCAGGGCCTGGAAGTAGCCGGCGCCCTCATTTCCACCAAAGAAGGAATTTCCGGACCTTCGGCGGCCTCCCCCTTCCTGCGGAATCTCCAGTTCGATATCGAGGGGGTTTCCACTCCGGACGCGCGCATGCAGTGGCCCGGCGCAGAACTGGAAGCGGAGGCCAACCTACGCGTTCGCGGAACCTGGGAACATCCGATTTTGCTGGGACATATCCACGTTCTTTCGGGCGAGCTGTTGTTTCGTGGGAACCGTTACCAGGTGGCCCGAGGCGATATCAACTTTGCAAATCCTTTTCGGCTTGATCCGGTCCTAAATGTGGAGGCCAGCACCACGATCCAGCAATACGAAATCACCTTGAACTTTAACGGTCCGGCCAGCAAGTTGACCTTGGCCTACCGTTCCGACCCTCCGCTTCCCGGGAACGATATTGTGACCCTGTTGGCGATGGGACAAACTTCTTCCGAGGGCACTGTCCGCAGCGGCGGCACCACCCAGAGCGGCACTTCGTCGGGAGCCTCGGCGATTCTTTCCGAGGCGGTTTCCAGTCAGGTGGGAGGACGATTAGAAAAGCTTTTCGGGATTACCAACTTTAGGGTGGATCCGGGGCTTACCGGTGTGGGAGCTTCCGGCGCGGAGCAAAACGCGGCCGCGCGAGTCACCGTGCAACAGCAGGTTACCCGCAATATGACCGTAACCTATGTTTCGAACGTGGGCTCGACGCAGCAGCAGGTCATTCAGGTGGAATACAACGTGAACCGCAATGTCTCGATCGTGGCGTTGCGGGACTATAACGGCACGTTCGGCATCGACATCAAAATCAAGAAACGTTTTCCTTAGACTCGCTGAATCAAGGCTGCGAGGCCAGGGCTTGCGCCTGAGTCTGGGGCGCTGGTTTCTTGTTTTCGTCGGATGGCAGCCCGCGCTGCTTCTGCAGCTTCGCCTGGGCGGCCAGTCCGGGGTATTGCTTTCGCAAATCCTGTAAGGCTTCCTTCGCGACTCTGGTGCTGATGGCGCGATTCGCCGCTTGCATCTCTTGAGAGACCTTGGGCATTTCCGCGGCTACCTTTTGTCCTAACGGCGACCCGTAAAATTGCAGCAATCCCTTGATCTCATCCGCGGTGAAGTGCTGGTCATACACGCCCACCAGCTGGTTGGTGACATCGTCGGGATTGAACTTTTTCTGGTAACTGGCGACAAACTCGTTCACGAATTGTTGACCATGCTCGTTATCCGGAATCGACGCAACCAGATTCTCGCGCAATTGCTCGCTGGCCTTGGTCTGAGCTTCCTGCACCATGTCGCGCGCGCCAATGAGCTCCATCAGCGAATGAATGTCAGCCTCTTTGGCGGGGTCAATAGCCTTTAGCGTGGACTTCCCTCGCCCCATGGTTTCTTGCGGGGAGGCGGCGATGGAATTCTGCGAAGCGCCTTGAATGACGACAACGAATGTTAAAACATAGATTGCGATCAGCGCCAGAACCGCCTTCATAATTTCCTCCGCAGCGAGACTGTTCTCGGCCGCTTGGAAAATTGTAGATAATCCGAAGGGCGCGCCGCTGCGGGTCCAAAGGACAGTTGTGACGCGTTTCTCACCGTACATTTCGCCAGTACTTTGGTACAGGACCAGGCTTGCCCCCCACCGGATTTCATGTGCTACCGTGTGGATAACCGGCACGAGTGAGAAAACTAAATGTCTGCGGACAACCGCTAGCGAAGACGGGATCAATGGACGACCTGCTGAAGTGGCGCGAAGAATTTCCAATTCTCGGCGGCACGACCTACCTGATCAGCAATTCGCTGGGTGCCATGCCGCGACGTGTCTACGACAGCGTAAAGCTTTACGCCGACTCCTGGGCCCAGCGAGGAGTGCGCGCTTGGGAAGAGGGCTGGTGGGACATGGCCGTCGGGGTGGGCGACAAGATCGCACCCCTGATCGGCGCTGGCCCGGGTGAAATTTCCTTACATCAAAACGTCACCCTGACCCAAGCGGTGATCTCATCCTGCTTCGATTTCCGGTCGCCCCGAAACAAAATTGTCATGACCGACCTGGAATTTCCGTCGATCCAATACTTCTACCACGAGCAGCACCGCCAGGGCGCGCGCGTGGAGTTGGTTCCCAGCGGCGATCGTATTCGTTTCGATTTGGAACCATTTCTGGATGCCATCGACGAGACCACCCTACTGGTGCCCATATCGCTGGTCTTGTTTCGCAGTTCCTACATCGTTGATGCGCGCCGCATCATCGAACGCGCCCATCGTGTCGGAGCGCACGTAGTTCTGGACGTGTTCCAAGCGACCGGCGCAATTCCCATCGAGGTTCGCTCGATGGGAGTAGACTTTGCGGTTGGCGGCGTACTGAAATGGCTTTGCGGCGGGCCGGGCGTCGCGTACTTGTATGTCCGGGAAGATTTGCGCTCCAAGCTGCGCCCGGCACTGACCGGCTGGCTCGCGCACAGCCGCCCATTCGCGTTCGAAACCGGCGAGAGCGATTTACGCGATGACGCATTTCGCTACCTGAATGGCACGCCGCATATCCCGGCACTGTATGCGTGCCAGCCCGGCCTGGATATCCTCAACCAGGTGGGCATCGCCGCGATTCGCGAGAAGTCCCTGCGAATGACTTCGCGCTTGATGCAAGGCGCTGCTTCTCGCGGCTGGAATGTCAACACCGCTGAAAGACCAGAAGAACGCGCGGGAACGGTCTCCATCGATTGCCCCCATGCTCAGCAAGTCTCCCGTGAACTGCTGGCGCGGGATATTCTCATCGATTGGCGTCCCCAGGCTGGAGTGCGCATTTCTCCACATTTTTACAATCGCGAGGAAGAATGCGATTTCGCGCTTTCCCAAATGGATGAGATTCTTCGCACTCAGGCCTGGCGCAAACACGAAGCGGTGCCTGCTTCGGCGTAGCAAGATGAATTCCTTTGATAGCAACGCCGGGACGGCATCGACACCGCAGGACCCATTCGAACGCATTCGCAGCGAAATGATCGCGACGCAACTCCGCCGGCGCGGCATCACCGATGGTGATGTACTGGCGGCGATGGGTTCGGTGCGCCGGGAGAACTTCGTGCCCGCCGAGCTTCGTGGACGCGCCTACGAAGATGCGCCTCTGCCCATCGGAGAAAATCAAACGATCTCGCAGCCTTATATAGTGGCGGCAATGACCGCGGCGCTGCGCTTGCGGGCAGGCGAACGGGTTCTCGAGGTCGGTTCGGGCTGCGGGTATCAGGCCGCGATCCTGGCGTCACTGGCGGGTGAGGTTTTTGCCGTGGAGTGGCGATCCCAGCTCGCGCAGGAAGCTTCCGAGCGCCTGAAGAGACTGCACTTCAACGTGAGCGTGCACTGCGGCGACGGCACCTTGGGCTTACCGCAGCATGCTCCGTTTGACGCAATCCTGATCGCAGCCGCGGCTCCTGCGGTGCCGCCGCCGCTGCTGGAGCAGCTTTCCGAGGGTGGCCGGATGGTTGTACCAGTCGGCGACATCAAGAATCAGGAGTTACGGTTGATCGAACGGGTGCATGGTACATTTCGAACCATCATGCTGGAATCGTGCCGATTTGTTCCTCTCATCGGTGTGCATGGTTGGAAGGAATCGGCACTCGATGAGCGCCCCTGAACCCGAGCTCTCCGTTATCATTCCGTCTTACAACGAAGAACTTCGCCTTCCCGCGACTCTGGAGCGGATTGCCGCGTACATTCGTTCGTCGAAACGCCTTGTCGAGGTCCTGGTCATCGATGACGGTTCGAGAGATCGAACCGCCGAGGTAGCTAAAGCCTTTGAAAAAGAAATACCGGCTTTACGCGTGATTCCCAATGGCGAAAATCGCGGCAAAGGATACAGCGTGCGTCATGGAATGTTCGAAGCTCGTGGGAGGCTGGTCCTGTTTACTGACGCGGATTTGTCCGCACCCATCGAGGAAGCGGACAAGCTGATAGCTGCGCTTGAGAATAACGATGTTGCCATCGGATCCCGCGCCGTGGATCGCAGTCTGATTTCCATTCACGAATCCGCGTTCCGGGAATTTGCCGGAATCATTTTCAACAAGATCGTGCGTTTGTTCCTGCGTCTTCCTTTCGTGGACACCCAATGCGGCTTCAAGGCCTTCCGCCGCGAGCGATGCAAGATTATTTTTGAGCAGCAGCGTATTGAACGGTTTGGCTTCGATCCTGAGCTGCTGTATCTGGCCCGCCACCATGGACTACGATCCACGGAAATTCCTGTTCGTTGGGGACATTCACCGTCGACCAAGGTAAATATGTTTCGTGACAGCGTGCAGATGTTCCTGGACGTCTTCATCATCCGCTGGAATTCGTTGACCGGGAACTACCCTCGTTGAACAACCCGGTTGGAAACCGGGATGCCCGAAGGATGGTTTGCTCTGCCACATAAAGTACTCGACAGCCTTCTTCCCCCTTGTTAGCCTCCCTGCATGGCCACTGCTTCACCCTTGCGATCTCCCAAACGCGAGCCCATTCCGATCGATGCCCGCGCCGCCGATCATCTTCGCTATATTCGCGAGACCATGCAGTCGGCCGGCGAGTTCACCGCCGTGCCCGGTTGGGGTGGCGTGGCTATGGGGCTCACCGCCATCGCTGCGGCCTTCCTGGCGTCGCGCCAGCCCTCTGCCCGTGGTTGGGTGGCGGTGTGGCTGGTAGAAGCGTTTGTCGCCATCGCGATTGCCGCGCCAGCGGCAGCTACCAAGGCCCATCGCGCCAATGCCGCACTATTTTCCGGCCCAGGACGCCGGTTTCTGCTCAGTTTCGCTCCCCCTATTTTCGTGGGCGGATTGCTGACCATTGCGCTGGTTCGTGCCGGATCTTTCGCTGCGCTGCCGGGAGTGTGGCTGCTGCTTTATGGGACCGCGATCGTCACCGGCGGAGCCTTCTCCGTGCGGGTGGTTCCGCTGATGGGGTTATGTCTGATGGCTCTGGGCGCGGTTGCCCTCTTTTTGCCCGCGGGCTGGGGAGACGTGCTCATGGCCGGGGGTTTTGGAGCGGTGCAAATTGGGTTCGGCATCTGGATCGCAAGGCACCACGGGGGTTAGGGACGTTCCGACTGCGAAAGCAGATCGGAATTGGTTCGAATTTGTATGACTAAGTCATCTACAGCACGGCAGGAGCGGGAGCAACGAGAACGGGAGCGCGAAGTCTCGCTGCCCAGTGTTGCAAGTACTTCCCGGGACGCGGTGCCCGGAGCTCTCGACCGGCTGATTCACGAGCGGGTGCGCCTGGGAATTGTGAGTGCGCTTGCGGTGAACCGTTCGCTGACATTTAACGAACTAAAAGCCATGCTCAAGACCACCGACGGGAATTTGAGCGTTCATGCCCGAAAGCTAGAAGAAGCTGACTACATCGGGTGCTCAAAGTCCTTCGACGGACGTTTACCCAAAACCGAGTATCGACTTGCACCACCGGGGCGCCGGGCGCTGGAACGCTATTTGAACCACATGGAAGCGCTGATCCGCGCGACTCGCGAGGGGTAAACTGCACCGGTCATTGGCGTGGTGAGGTTCGTTGGCGGTCCAGGGAAAACGCCTTGTGCAAAATCCGCATGGCGGTTTCGGTCATTTTGAAACGATCCAGCTCCTCTTCCCGGGCCCACGCCACGTCGGTCACGTCGCTGCCGGCCACTGCTTCTCCACTTAGCAATTCGCACAAAAAATCGATAATGACGTAATGAAAGCGCGGGGTTTCGCGGACACCTTGGATCCCGTCGTGTTCAAAGTAGATGCGGTCGAATACTTCAATAAATCCCGCCACCCGCACCTGTAGACCCGCTTCTTCCCGCAGTTCGCGCTCCACACCCTGCTCCAGAGTTTCTCCCAGTTCCAGCATGCCTCCAGGAATCGACCATTCCCCTTTCAGCGGTTCACTGCCACGCAAAATCAACAAGGCCCGGCCGTCGTTGATGACTACGCCGCCCACTCCCACCAGTGGGCGTTCCGGGTATTCGCGTGAAGATGGCATCTGGTATCGTCCCGTTGCGCCGCTATACTCGTAGCACCGCAACCTAGTCGCTCGGCGGTTGACTTACTGCGGTGAGGTATATAATACGCTCGACAGTGATCGCCGGGCTGGTAGCGGCGCACTTTCCAATGCCCTACGGAGGATGGAGCCGTGATCCGTTGTCCTGATTGTTCCGCGGAAATCGACGTCGACGAAGATGAAGTCGAGGAAGGCGAAATTCTCAGTTGTCCGGAGTGTGAATCGGAACTGGAAGTTTCACAAATCCATCCCGTACATTTGAACGTGATCTCCGAAGATCTTGACGATGATGACGATGACGACGAGGAAGAAGGCGAAGCTGCCGCGGAGAACGGCGACCTTTTGGAGGATGATGAGGAAGAGGAGGAAGAAGAGGACGAAGAGTGATGTGGACCTCCTGGTTGGGCCTGCTTGTGAACCTGCCTCTTACCACACCTTGTTGGGTGCCACCAGCTAAAGCGGTGGTGGCCTGGCGAACCCAGCCCGGGCGCTTCCTGGTCTTGCTCGCGCTTTTCTTTTGCCCGATGGTGGCTTGGGGCCAGACCCAGGCGCCTCCAGCTTCAGCTGCGGATTCGCCACCGCAATCAGCACCATCGTCGGAATCCAGTTCGAAAAATAAGCACAGCCGCAGTAACGAATTTTTGATTCACGGAACGCTTTTTACTGATGTGGGCTTGGCCTTGCCGGGAGCCAAATTACGTATCCGCCGTGCCGGCGAAAAAAAGTTTCATTGGGAGAGTTTTACCAACTCCCGCGGGGAGTTTGCCGTGCGCGTGCCTCAGGGCTCGGACTACCAGATGCTAATTCGGGCCAAGGGATTTACCGACGAGCTGCGCTCCTTCGACGCCAAGAGTGGAATCAGCGAGAGCACCCTAACCGTTCAAATGAAGAAACCGGTGGGAGGAAAATCATGAGTGCGGCACTTCGCCTAATGGGTATCAGCGTTCTGGTGCTCTTGGCGTGCCCGCTGGTTAGAGCGCAGCAAGATGCTAAGCGCGAGGCGCAGTTGCGCACGGTGCGAGGGGTGGTCTCGGATAAATCGGAATCGCCGATAGCCTCTGGTATTGTATTTTTGAAGAACACCCGGAGTAACGCGATACGCAGTTACATCACCGACGACGCGGGAAACTATCGTTTTAGTGGCCTGGACCCCAACACCGATTACGAGGTCCACGCCGAGAAAGATGGAAACAAGTCGCCGACTCGAACAGTGTCAAGTTTTGACACCAAGAAAGAGATTGTGCTCAATTTCAAGATCGAAAAGAAAAAGACCTGAAACGTCCGTTTGGTCCAATCCGTCGTATATCTACCAGATAACCATTCCAGCATGCGCTGAATCCAATTGAGCTTTCTGGAACTGTGTTACACCTTTTTGCTGATGCTCGGCATATCCAGGGGACAATTGGAGTTCAGATGACCAAGAGGCGCACACATATCTCCCGATGTTCCTGGTTCCTTGCTGCCATGGGCGCACTGGGATCATCGGCCCTAGCTCAACCGCAGCAACCTCCTCCAGCGCCGGACGCCCCGGTAGCCAAAGCGCAAAATCCCCCCGACAATCAGGTTCCGGCCGAAGTAGGAAAGACCAAATTGGAGAAGGAAACCGGCACGGTAAACGACCGGATTTTTGAGGTCATGCCCAATTACGGCACCGTGGAGCAGGCCCACGAGTTGCCTCCGATTTCTTCTGGGCAAAAATTTCGCCTGGCCACCGCTGGCGTTTTTGACTATTTCACGTTTCCATTTATCGGTGCTTTAGCGGCTATCGATCAGGCCAACAACTCCCCGAAATCCTGGGGTCAGGGATGGGGAGCGTACGGCCAGCGCTATGGCGCTTCTTTCGCTGACAATGGGATTGGCACGTACATGACCACCGCGATCTTTCCGAGCATGCTGCACGAGGATCCGCGCTACTACCAGATGGGTAAAGGAAAGTTTACGCACCGAGCGTTTCACGCCGTGGACCGTCTGTTTGTGACTCGTACCGATTCCGGCGGCACTCGATTTAACTATTCAGAAGTAGTTGGCAACGCGGCCGCCGCGGCCCTATCCAACGTGTACCACGCGCCCGAGGACCGCACCGTGGGACGCAATCTGGGTACCCTGGGAATGTTGATCATGTGGGATGGGGTTTCCAACGAGATGAAGGAATTTTGGCCGGATATCCGCCGCAAGTTCTTCCACAAGAGCACGCCCTAACTTCCGCGGTCTTTCTCGCCACCAGAATGCAACGCGCTCGGGGCCAGAACCATCGCCCCCTTGGCCACCACTTCGATTTCCACCGGCGCCGGACCGAGAATCTCTCCATCTCCATGAAAAAAACTGGGCCGGTCGGTCAGCAATAGCGCCTTTCGTGCCCGCGTCTGCTTGGTAAATCGCTTCCCTATTCCTCCGCTGAGGATCAACGCTGGCAGCACCCCAACCTTCTGCAACGCACTCAATTCCTGCACCAGCACTACATTTAGCAAGCCGTCATCGATTTGTGCACCTGGCGCCAGCCGCAACCCGGCCCCATAGCTCGGGGCGTTGAGTACCCCCGCAAGCATGACCCGGCCCTGCATCGCCGGAAGGGCGCTGCCAGGAAATTGCACCCGCACATGGAGCGGTGTGAAACCGTGCAACGATCGCAACACCGAAGCGATATACCGCAGTCTGCCCGGCAGCTTACGAAAAGTTCCGGCAGCGTGCTGGGCGGCGATTACGTCGACACCCACGCCTCCGCCCCCGGTGCAGAGACGTTCCCGGCCGTCCGCGGTGCGAATCCGCAATAAATCCACAGCCCTGGGAGCGCCGTTGATGACCGCCTTCGCAGCAGCGACCGGATCTCGCGGCAAACCCAGCGCCCGCGCGAAATCGTTCCCGCCACCCGTAGGCAGAACGCCCAAGAGCACGTCGCAACCGTAGGTAGCATTCACCAGTCCCTGAAATGTACCGTCGCCACCCATGGCCAGCAAAAATTTGTGACCGCTGCCGACCACCGCGCGCGCCCGCGTCTCCAGGCCGGCAGCGTCTTCGGTCACGATAAAGTCCGCGTGGATCTCTTGCCGCTCAAAAAGTTCCTGAATTCGCAGCAGGTACGCGCCAGTCCGCCCGCCCCCGGCCAGCGGGTTCACGAAGACCACCGCGGAAGTTTTCGAATTCACTAGGGAATTTGTTATGGAAGAGTCAGAGCCGGCCAACAGTCACCTTGCGTGTCCTTCGAAGAAGAACCATCGCCTCTTTCGGTGCCAACTTTAGTATCTTCTTCGATTGCAATCGTTCGTGCTACCTGTAAAGTACCTAGCGGCCCTGAGGTTGGCGGGCTATCGTTCAGATGTCGAAGTTGCAAAATTGCGGCAGGAGAGTTCGAATGAATCGATCTGCAATGTGGCACCGTGCTTCCACGTGGGCGTGGCTTCTTATGACTGTCCTGACCATCGCGCTAGTTGCCGCCTCGACGCATGCGCAAAGTGCGACCGGACATACCCTCGCGGAAGCTATTGAGATCAACCCGAACGCTTCCTCGCATGCCTTCCCCCATTTCTGGGAACAGATGTTTGGTTCCGGTCGCGCCATTTTGTCTCTGCGCGAAGACTACCGCCATGACCTGCGCGAGACCAAGCGCATTACCGATTTCCAGTACGTCCGCTTCCACGCCATCTTCCACGATGAAGTTGGACTTTACGATGAAGACGCTTCAGGCCAGCCAATTTACAACTTCTCCTATGTGGACCAGATTTATGACGGCCTGCTCGCAAACAAAGTCCGGCCATTCATCGAACTGAGTTTCATGCCCAAGAAGTTGAGCTCCGATCCCAACGCGCTGCATCCATTTTGGTATAAGCAAAACGTTGCTCCCCCGAAGGACTGGGACAAATGGGAACAGTTGGTGGAGACATTTACCCGCCACCTGGTGCAGCGCTATGGCGAAGACGAAGTCGCGCAATGGTATTTCGAGGTGTGGAACGAGCCCAACATCGACTTCTGGGCGGGAAATCCAAAAGAAGCGACCTACTACGATCTGTACGATCACGCTGCCCGGGCGGTAAAGCGGGTCAGCTCTCGGCTGCGGATCGGGGGGCCAGCAACGGCGCAGGCCGCCTGGGCCGACCGGTTTCTCGCCCATACCAAAGAAAATAACGTGCCGGTCGATTTCGTCTCAACCCACGTCTACGGCAATGACAAATCCGAAGACGTATTCGGTACTCACGAAGCCATCAATCGAAATCAGATGGTGTGCCGCGCCGTAAAAAAGGTTCACGATCAAATCGCCACTTCCGCCTATCCAAAAATGCCGCTGATCTGGACCGAGTACAATGCCGATTACAGTAACCAGCCTCAAGTCACCGACAGCGCCTATATGGGTCCGTATCTCGCCAACACCATCCGCCAATGCGATGGACTCACCGAAATGATGAGCTACTGGGACTTTTCGGACGTTTTCGAGGAACAGGGCGTGGTGAAGACACCTTTCTACGGAGGATTTGGCATCCTGGCTGAGCGCAGCATACCGAAGCCCACGTTCAACGACTTTGCGCTTTTGCACCGCCTTGGTGACACCCGTCTGGACGCAGCCTCCGATTCCGTACTGGTTACTCGTGGCCGGGACGGATCGCTGATGATCGCGGTCTGGAATCTGTTTCTTCCCGAAGAGGCGGGGTCCCCGAAGACCATAACGCTGCGGTTCAAGGGTGGCGTCGCCGCGCCATCAGCCCGGGTAACCATCGTTGACAAGGAACACGGATCGCCGCTTCCCGCGTACGAACGGATGCAGAAGCCCGACTCGCCCACAGCGCAACAAATCGAAACGCTTCGCAAAGCAGCCATTCTGCCCCAGCCGCAAACGCTGCCGCTGAAAAACGGCTCGATCACACTGACATTGCGACCGCATGCATTGGCGCTGATAGAGATCGCGAAACAGTGAAACTGCTGTAGCCCGCAGGTCGGTACTTATTCATTGATCCAGATTGGATAGCCATTCGGTACCACCGGATTTTCCGGCGTTGGTGCCTCCACTGGTTGCATCAGCTTGAATCCTGCTCGAGCCATGCCGTTTTTCGCAATGTCATTTTTCATGAATTGCTCCCACACAAATCCAGTGCGCGCATTTTCGGCCATCAGCATCCCAATGCCTACGTCAATTCCCAGCACGTCCGGGCTATACCAGTTGGTCAGCGGATTGAAAGCATCCACGAAACCGTACCTTCGCCACGCGCGCTTCTCATATTTTTCGCGGATGTTCCGCAGGACAGCTAAGGTTTCTTCAGGAAGAAATGGAAGCGAGCCCGCCGCCGCGCAGGGCACCACGCTTCCGTCGATTCGTCCCATGGCCGGCGGCCCGCCCCAGACCGCATACCCGCGCGTCGAGTCTGACGCGGTAATTCCCCACAGGTTTTCGCTGTAATCTGGAAATTCTCGAGCCAGTTCCAGGCACCATAACTTGTGCACCTTGGTGGCGATCACGGAATTCGTGAAGTAATCCGCATACTTGTCGCGTTTATTACGGAAATCAAACCACGCGTGCGAATACTGATGCACAAACAGCGGCGCGTGCGATCCGATATAACGGATACCGTTGAATTCGAAATGAGTACGGGTCCAGGCGTCCCAACAGTCTTTGGGCACGTGATTGGTCGAAGAGCCTAGCGCCAGCAGATAGATCATCATCAGCTCGCTATAACTGTCCCATCGGGTCTTGATGAAGCCCTGCTCTGGGGTCCAGCCCATCGACATGGTTTTCGAGCCGTGGAATAGCCAACTCCAATCCACACGTTCATAAATTCGCGTAGCCAAATCGTAGATTTCGGCGTCATCGAAAAACGCACGGCAGGTCAAAACGCCGCAAATAAAAATGGCGGTATCGATGGACGACACTTCGGATTGAAAAACCCGCTCGCCGTTCTGCACGTTCAGGAAATGACAGAAAAATCCGTGAGCTTGGGGAACTCGGGTGGCCACGAAGCGCAAAGTGTTTCGTACCCGGTCGCGAATATGTTTCTTATCTTCCCAACCGCGGTGCTCCGCGATGCACAAGCCGGACAGGCCGAAGCCGGTCGCCGCAATGCTTCCAACGTTGCGGGAATCCGGTCCGCCCGCTTGGCTGCGGTCTTTGGCCAGGCCCGTGTACGGATTCACCTCGTCCCAGAAAAACTGAAAGCTGGCTCGTTCAAACTCTTCCAGAAACTTGTCTTCCTCGGCAGTAAAACGGTACTTGGTCGGATCTTCTGCAAAAAGGGGCGCGCCGCCGTTTAGGGGTGGCGGTGTCACACTTTGCGGTTTTTGGTTTTGATTTTGCGGTAGGACGGCGCCGTAAATCCGCGCGACCGGAGAGGCCCACGGCAGACCCGCGGCAAGACGCGCGGTCCATTGCAGCAGCTCTCGACGTGAAAGCGAGCCGCCGTTCACCTCGGTACCCCGCAAAAACACGAGTCCCAGCTCAGAACAGGTGCACAGAGCCGGATTTTGCGGGTCGTCACTGCGTCATTTTACCGAAGCAGCCCCCGCATCGGAACGCGTTTCGAGCCGACGCTTTCCACCGCGGATGCATTGAGTCCGGAGTCAGTGGAGCTACCCGTTCTTTTGAGCGGGAGTTGCTGGTGTATTCGTGCATGCGCAAAGGATCATACCCTGCGATCGCAATACGTCGCGGGGAACGTAGGCGAACGGTTCTACATTTATTCTCCGGACTAGGGGCGCTACTCCGCTGAACCGCAAGCGCCGTTCAATCCTTCAATAGCGAACACAAGGCGAATATGATAGCCCCTCCGCTATGCCCGTCCGCGCGTGTCGCGTCACCATCCGGGACATGAGCGGTCTCGCCCACACGCTCGAAGTCACCGCCTCCAGCCGGTTTGAAGCCATCGCATTTGCCCTTACCACCCTCCGCGCAACTCGACGGCTCATTCCTGACGGATTTGCTCCAGTGAGGGTGCGCATAGTGGACGGTTCCGCTGAGTACGAGGTGAGGTTAAGGGACTTTGCGAGATGGTTGGACCGCCGGGGAAGCGCCCTGCGGAAGTGATCGACCGAAAAAGGATTCGCCAAATGCTCGGGCTTTCAGGCTCGGCGACCATCTAGTCGGCCGCGCGGGCAGGGATGGTGCCGGCGGAGGGATTCGAAAAAGCGCGGTATCACGATGATTCTGTTGGGTTCGCGAAGACCGTGAAAATTAGTTACCCCTGAAGTTACCCCGGCGGATAAGCCGGACATGTGCGGCTGAGCCTGGATTCTAGCGGACTTCGCTTTCGTTCACGCACCGCGTAACGTTCTCGGCGGCCCACTGGTCTAACGCCCATGAATTTTGTTGGCAATTTCATGGTGCCGTTGACTGGCTGCTCGGCGCGGGGAGCGCAAGAACCGTGGAAGCCGGTGCGGAAGACAAGGGAACCGCAGGAGGAAGTGGCCCGACCGGAGGCGCCCCGACATGGATGATTGTCATCGTCCCCGGATATCCGGCCAGCTTTGGAAAATCCCCATCGAAGATCACAAGTGCGTCTGCGCCACACTCAAGCGCATATGCAGCATGAAAACCGTCGCGTGGTTTCAGATAGCGCGTTCCAACAATATCCAAAGCCGTGATATGAAATTGGCGCGCTTTTCGTGGATTTCTTTGCCGAACGCGACAAACGCCGAGGAAAGTCCCGCGAACAACCGGATGGCAACTAACGGCCAAACTGAGACATTCGACCGGGCGAAATCACGGCAATAAAGCGGCCGTTCGCCTCATGGGGTACGCTTGTTGGCTACGAACGAAGAGCCCTGTGCATGCCCACCACCTCGAGCCGAGTTGGTCTCGACGGTCCTCGCGGGGATGGGAGAGCGGAGATTGAGCGTGACACGCAGAAGTCATTGGCGCGATACAGTGTCGGACTCGCTCCTGGTAATGCTTGGCAGCGCACTAGCGATCTGGCCCGCTGCCGCTACAGCAAGCGAAGTCTATTCAGAACACCCCGTTGTGCAGACCGAGGCAGGACCCGTGCAGGGCGTAGAGCACGACGGTGTTAACGTATTCACGGCAGTCCCTTACGCCGCACCACCGGTCGGATCCAATCGTTTCCAGCCGCCACAGCAGCGCACACCATGGACGGGGGTTTTGGACGCAACCGGCGAGTCGCCTGCCTGCCCGCAGTCGGAGCCGTCCGCGATCGGAAAGATAAGCGTCGACGAGGATTGCCTTTACCTGAATGTCTGGGCGCCGGCGGGTCGCGCCGACGCCAAGCAGCCCGTGATGGTGTGGATCCACGGGAGCGGAACTTCAGGTTATGGAGGCTCGCCTTACTTCAGCGGCTTCCACCTTGCACATGACAATGGCATCGTGTTCGTCACGATCAATTATCGCCTCGGCCTTTTGGGCTCTTTGGTTTCCACATCGCTGGACGCACCGGATGGAACACACCGATCAGGTGATTATTGGTTGCTAGACCAGCAAGCGGCACTACGGTGGGTCAAAAGTAACATTGCGCGTTTCGGCGGCGATCCAGCCACCGTTACCGTGATGGGAGAATCGTCGGGCGGCGCCTCCGTGCTCGCATTGCTCGCCTCACCACGCTCCAAAGGGCTTTTCCAGCGGGCTATCGTCGAGAGCGAGGGAGATGTCGAACCGGTCGTGCGTCCGACTGGCCTGAACGGCGGAGACAATGAGCAGATGCGTTCGGCGCCACAACTCCTGTCGCGCGCCGACGCTCAACACTACACGCATGTTGTCGTGCTGCCTGCCGTGGGCTGTGCCAACGCTAAGGATGTGGCGGCGTGCCTGCGCGCTGCGCCAGTTTTCGCATTTCTAGGGCCTTTCAATAGCTACATGCGGGTCGAAAATCCTGGGCTGCTTCCGCGTGATCCCTTCGCAGCATTTCACTCGGGCCACTTCAATCGTGTCCCGGTCCTCATCGGGTCGAATGCAGAGGAAGGGCATTTCATGTCGGCGCTTTTGGAGAAATCGCTGGGCCGCCGTCTCAACGCTGACGACTACCGGGCCTTTGTCACGGCGTATTGGCCAGATCCCGCGAAGGCTCTTGAACTCTACCCAGTAGATCGCTTTTCGAGTCCAGCTGCTGCCCACAGCCGCCTTGTAACCGACCTGGCTTTCGCTTGTCCGGCCGACCTTGCGCGGCGTGAATTGAGTGCGTTTACACAGGTATATGGCTACGAGTTCTCCGAACCGGACCCAGTCCAAAAAGAGCCTCTGCCATCGATCACCGAGTTACCCAATGCGCCTTACCACACATCGGAAGAATCCTATGTTTTCGACGGCGACGAAGTTTACGCACCGTTGTCCGGGCGTGCGGCGACGCTTTCGAAAACTATTCGCGCCTACTGGGCGTCCTTTGCTCGGACCGGAGATCCAAACGGCGAGCAAAGGCCGACGTGGTTGCAATTTGACGCGCACAATCCAGCGATACTTGAATTGCAGAGCGATCCGCGCATGTCCGGTGCGTTCGCGGCAGACCATAATTGCAAAGGTCTCGAGGCCGCCGGACTCATAGGCGGAAAGACGAAATAAGTCTTTGGACCAACAGGAAGATGCCGACGAATATCTGCATGGAGTCGTGACCTGCCTGGTAGGCATCGTCACTTTTATTGGCCTTCCCGATAGCCGCCGCTCGTGACGGGCGGCTCCGGGTCGAGTCCAGGCATTGACCGCATCGGGCAGCAGACCAACAAACTCCGGAAATTCAGAAGATCGAAATGACCTCCCCGAAGCTGTCGTTCGGCAAGGGCAGCAATGCAAGTACCTCCATTACACCCAGGACAGCAGCAATATCTGGCAAATAATCCCTCGGGTCTCACTCCGGGCAGGTGGTTTATTCTTGATCCGTACCCTACTACTGAGAGATCGGAGCGCGCGCCGCGCGCCCTGGAAAAATGCTTGATATAAGATCCCCTTCTTTCACGACCGCGACTCCGTTCACAAAGACGTAGGAGATGCCCGCGGAATATTGCAGCGGGTCTTCGAACGTCGCTTTATCAATGATGGTGTTGGGATCAAAGACGGTGATGTCGGCGTCAGCTCCCACGCGGATACGGCCCTTGTTTTGAAACATTGGCGCGCGCTTTTCCAGACGTTGTGCCGGAAGCAGAGTCATCTTGCGAAGAGCCGTCATCAGGTCCAGCGTTTTCTCTTCACGCACGTAGTGACCTAGCACGCGAGAAAATGTGCCCTGGCCGCGCGGGTGGACCTTGGAGCCGGTGATGGGCATGCCGTCGCTTGCAACCATCACGATGGGGTTCACGAGCGCTTCGCGGACAGCCGATTCGGGGATCGAGAAGATAATGACGATGCCGCCTTCCTTTCGATATTTCTCAAACGTTTCCGCCGTCAGCCGTTCACCGGTTTTTGCCCACTGGATATCCTTATAGGTGATGCCCATGCTTTCCTGCCAACCGGGGTCGAAGACCGCGGATTCGATGGACGTGCTGCTTGCGGCGTAAGGATAGGCCTCAGTAGTGACATCGAGGCCGCGCTCGCGTGCACCTTCGACCATCTCGATGAGCCGGGGCGTATCTTGCATGCCCATGCTGGTGATGTGCACCACATGCAGAGGAGCGCCGGTGGACGCAGCAGCAGCTATGACTTCTTCGACAGCCGCGAGCCCGGTACGCGGTTCTTTCAGGCCGTGAAACCGCAGGTGAACGTGGACCGACGCCCCGTGAGCGGCGGCAACCTTGAACACGTCGACAATCTCGCTGTGGGAAGCGGCCTCCGTGTAATTGATGCCCATGCCGACGGCCAAGGCGCCACTTTGCAAGCCACGTTCGATGCCGGCATCAATCTGCTGCAACTCGGCGGGAGTGGCGGCACGGTGGGCGGCGTCGGCTACTGGTAAGAAGCTACCGGGATCGTGCATGACCGCCATGCGCACCGGAATGTGACCGACACTGACGCCATAGTTGATCAGCGAGTGGCCTTGCCGTCTCGCGTACCATGCAGCGACGTCGGCGGTTCCGAGTTCGAGTTCTAGCGAAGTGGTGACGCCGTCGTGAGCCTGAAATTCGTAGTTACGCGGTTCCTGGCCGTGTTCATGCAGATCAATGAAGCCAGGTGCCACGGCCAGTCCATGAGCATCAATCGTCTGTTTGCCTTGCAACGGCTGCTCGGAAATATCGACGATCTTGCCACCCCGAACACCGACATTCCGGATGGCGTCCAATCCGGATTCAGGATCCATCACGCGGCCGCCGGCGATCACAACGTCAAGTGCAGCGGAGTCCGCGTGAGAATCAGCGAGTACAACAACAGAAAAGCCAACCCCCGCCATAAACACGGTCGAGGTCAGCAGAAAAACTTCTTTGCGCATGCGGATGAGGTATACCCCGAAACAATCGCCGCCTAGCGTCGTCGCGATGCTCTGTCTTAGCACTATATTTGCTGGCGCCCGTGGATGTCTATCCGCGAATCAGCATCTACACGTGCGCTGTCGTGAACCTGCAAGAATCGTCTCTGTAGCACGCCATAATTGATCTTCCTGGAAGCGACCCATCAGCAACGGCTGCCATTGGGTGCCTTACCCGAGGACGTCTCGTGATATTGGTCGCTGAAATTGGAATTCCCACCGCAACTGGTCACCGCTGGACGGTGAACTGTCGACTTGCAACCCAGATGGAGACATTCGACCGGTCAAAATCACGGCAGCAGAGCTGCCGTTCGGCTCATAATGTGATGAAAGGTTCCTAGTTCGATGATAAAGGACTGTGCGATGACGCCAATGGGACGATTCGCAGTGATGGCCATCGCGCTGGCCGCGGCCGCCGGTTACGTCGACGCTCAGCAGGTGGACTTCAAAGCCACTGGCTCTCCGCTTAAAGCAAATCCTGCCGATCGGCAAATCAGTGCGGCATTGCGGACGGTGTCGGCCGAGAAGATCCGCGCGGATATCCAGAAGCTAGTGTCCTTTAATACTCGCAGCACTCTATCGAGCATGGAGGCAACTATTCTGGTCTCATTCTCAATTAATCTGGTCCCGAGCGGCCCGATATTCTCACCGAATGTGGGCCAGGAATCGCGGATGTTATTGGGTCCTGCCGCTTATGTTCTCGGGCCGCAACAGCTATGCTTGACGAACGGTTGCCCCACGAGTGCATCTCCAGCCCCACCCGACGTCCCGGGCACCAGGAATACCGCGACGGTCACGGCCAGCGCTATGGCCACGCCGATGGCAACCCCGACCTGTTTCCTGGTGCCTGCTGACCGGTTCACCACGAATCAGTATCGGGACAAGGGCGTGGCGCAGCCGACTTCCTCGTCGCGGGACTGAGGAACGCTCATCCGTGAGTCCTGCGGTTCCCGGAACCCGAACAGCAGGCGATGTCGGGCCTCGATGCTGCCCAGCAGCGCCTTGCCCAGCGCGAGCCCATCCTGCGTCGCTGGGAGCTGTAGGCCGTCAGCACCGCACGTTCCGGAAGCCAATGGACGCTAAAACCCTAGAAATTACAGTGTTTCAGCTCAATTTTTGGACGTCTGCGGACGTTCTCGGAAGTGGGGGATGGTGCCGGCGGAGGGAATCGAACCCACGGCCTAGGGATTATGAGACCCTCGCTCTACCACTGAGCTACGCCGGCACAAAGCAGCTAATCATGCTACGGAGTCCACTCGGCGAGGTCAAGCCTTGCCTGCGAAGCCGGGCCTGGCGCTCTTCAGGCACTGCCAGGCATGCGCGGTCAGGGGGCCCCGCACGGTAACAAGGCACGACATCTGGTTTTCAGAAGCCGATCCCCTCGCCGTGCCCGGGCCATTTGCATACCAGTTTTAGTACTCAGGTACTGTTGACGATAGACGTCCTGGAACCTATTCTCACCCTGTTTCGAGGACTCACACGCGGTAGCTAGGCGAAGGCCCGGCGAACGCGTGATAGGGTCGGTGTGTACCAACTCGATACAGGCTTGACTTTAGTCCGCTTTGATATACAGTGCAGCCGGGGTTTTTCCTTATCTCGGAGGCACTTATGTCACGCAGACTCGCGTCTGTCTTCTTCGCAATGGTCGTCCTTACTGCGGCCATGGGGTTGAAGACTCTCGTAACGGTACACGGCTCAGCTGTCGCTAAGAATGGCCCCGCGCCGATACCACACTTAGTGGGTTAATCGCACTTGATCCGCAGCTTTACGGATCCGGGAGCCAAGCGAAGGATGTATGCCCGGATCCGTAGAGTACTTTATCTGGTTCCTTGGGACCTTCCTAGAGGCCCTAGTAGTGCTGTCCGCGCTGCGCCGCAAGGTTTTCAAGCGGTACTTCTTCCTTAACCTCTACATGCTGTTGGATTGTCTCGCAAGTTTTGCCAGGTTCCGGGTCATTGAGCACAGCGGCCTTTCGTCCTCCACCTACCGCTACTTCTATTTCTACTCCGATGCGCTTCTGACCTTAGTCCTGTTTTTTGGGTTGATCAGCTTATATATGCTGGTCTTCCAGGAGCTTAAGATCGATCGTCACCTCCGTCTGGGTGCGGTGGTTTTGCTAGCTGGGACCGCCTGGTTTTCGTATCAGGTCGTGAGTCAGTCCTCGGCGCGCATGTTGACCAGCTTCGCGTTTGAGCTTTCCCAGAACCTCTACTTCGTGGGTCTGATTCTTACCTATATCTTATGGGCGGCGGTGGTCAAGCTCCGCGAGCTGCGCGCCCACGTCATCCAGCTGGTGCTTTCGCTGGGGTTGTACTTCAGCGCGTTCGCCGCCAGCTACGCAATCTCCAATTTACGGCCCGGCTTGTACCCTCACATGTGCTATCTGGTGCCAATTATGGGGTGTCTGTTGCCGCTATCGTGGGCTTACACTTTCTGGCGAGTCCCGCAAGATACCTGCCTCTCTCCCGCTCGTCTGGCGGCGGTGTCCCGATGATGGCCGCGATCATCTTTGTCTGTTCAGTGGCTTTCTTACTGCAATTTTTCACCTCCTATTGCAGGTCCGTGATCGCGGCTTCCCGAAATCTGCCGCTTTCGACCGAGGTGCAGGACGCAACCGGCCTTTCGAACCAGGTAACCAGCGCCGACTTTGCGCGAGTCGTGCAACTCCTGTCTCTATGTCCCAGCCGGCCAGAGGATCGCAGCGAAATTCGGGCCGTCGGAGCGTATTACCGCCTGCTGGGTGCTGCGCAGGCCTCCGTGGCTCGGGTTCTCCCGGCCATCCAAAAGTGGATCGAATCGGAACGCTCGCTTTGCGCGTACTTCGCCGCGGTGACCTTGGACCGCCGCATCGCCTTCAGCCGCGACCTTTTCGCGCAACAGAGCGAAGCCTAGTCCAAAGCGTGGTTTACGCTCTGTTGAGCTTTCTCACTTTGTCCTGCTTGTTTAGCCACATCCGAGCCGCAATCTGCGCTTGACTTTGCTGTCGCGTGCTATTCTTCTCCAGTTCGCTCCTCACCGGAGTCGAGGCGTCCGCAGCGCAAAACTCATCGGTGACAAAAACATGTTCGCAGTGTGGCGCGGTGCTGCCAAGCAACCTACGCGCCTGCAACTTTTGTGACTCTTCTGCTTCCATGGAACGCTGTCCTGTCGAAACTCGTTCGCTGCTTGCGCATGCGCTGAAAACCGCCGCGAGTGTACGGCTATCTTCAGGCCTTACCTCCCTCGCTCAGGAGTATCCGCAAGCCCAGGTGTGGCCAGCCGAACCGGACCAGCAAGTGCGAAGTGACCGCGCCCGCCCGTTCAAGAGCGCGGACAGCGCGTTGCAATCGCAGCTTCCTTTCTCCGAATCTCACGACGTTGGCGCGTTCCAGGCAATCGCCGTAGAGCGCCCAGCACGAACTACCGAGGATTTCTCTTTCACCATCGCCATCGGGCGGTGTTCTCCGCCTCCAGAAAAAAGCGATGGCCGAATGCTGATCGACGTGTCGCTGCCGCCAGCCTCGAGTGACCTGGAAGACGATTCGTCCGCACTCCAACCGACAGCAAAGCACTACGGCCTATATTCGGTCGCGCCCATCAGCGAGCGGCGGTTGGCGGCCATTCTCGACACACTTTTTCTGTCCTTCGCGTTTGGCGGTTTTCTAGCTCTTTTCGGTTCGCTTGGCGGCCAGTTCACTCTGAGCAAACTCAGCGCCGCGGTCTACGTCGCCACCTTTGCCATCGTGTACATGCAATATTTTGCGCTGTTCACAGTTTTCGGCGGCACCACTCCCGGCATGATGTTTCGCGGCTTGCAGGTGACCAGTTTTTCAGGAGAGCTGCCGACACCGCGCCAGATGCTTTTGCGTAGCCTTGGATATCTGATCTCCGCCGGCACACTGTTCATGGGGTTTTTGTGGGCGTGCTGGGATGAAGATGCACTCACCTGGCATGACCGGCTCTCGCGCACCTATCTGACTTCGCGTGAAACACGCATCCATATGAAACCTGCGGCGCCTAGCGAATAACCGGTGCCGAACTCTAGTTAATCATCAAGAAACGAACGCGCTTCGCAATTTCCAAGATTGCTTCCAGACTGCGATCCACGTCTGCTTGGTTTGTCGCCCACGACGAAACGCTAATGCGCATCGCGGCAGTGCCCTTCCAGACAGTGCCGCTGCACCAGCACGTTCCGTCCTCCTGGACACAACGAATGACTTCTCGGGTAATTTCCGCGCTTCCGAACGAAACAAGCACTTGATGGATGACCACCTCGTTCAAAATCTGGTAACCTGCCGTCGCCAATCCGGACGCAAATCGTTGGGCGTGACCACAAGTTCTCTCAATCAGATCACACAAGCCCGAGCGTCCCAGCGTTTTCAACACCGCCCACAATTCCGCGCCGCGCGCACGCCGGGAGGCCTCCGGAGTATGGTGCATAGGTTCACGCCGCGCCCCGGGCTCAAGATACGCAGCGCTCATGGTCATCGCCGCGCGCAACGCGGCTCCCTCGCGAACGATCACGATGCCACTGTCGTAAGTGACGTTGGGCCATTTATGCGCGTCGGTCGCCCAGGAGTGCGCATTTTCGAATCCCGCGGCCAGCTGCGCGTATTTCGGCGAAAGTCGCGCCCACATGCCAAATGCACCATCGACATGCACCCACGCTCCCGCGTCGCGCGCCCGCGCACAAATTTCCGCGGCGGGATCGAACGACCCGGTGTTGACGTTGCCGGCTTGAATGCAAACGATGGTCCGCGCGGTCAGTTTGGGCAGCTTATCTGCCCGCATCCGCCCTTGCCCGTCGGCTTCCACGATGTGCACTCGCCGCCGCCCGAGTCCCGCAAGACTCAGTGCTTTCGAAACCGACGCGTGCACTTCTTCTCCGACCACCACCTCGATCGCAGGTGCGCCGAACATTCCGTCTTCGGCCACATCCCAACCCGCTCTTGCGAGCAGCGAATAGCGCGCCGCAGCTAAAGCTGTAAAGTTCGCCGTGGTGGCGCAGGTGACCAGCCCACCTTCGCAATCTGCCGGCAAACCAAAGGCTTCACACACCCAGCTCAGTACCACCTCTTCGAGCTCCGCCGCAATTGGCGACATCACTCTTAGGGCCGCATTCTGATCCCATGCCGCGGCCAGCCAATTCGCTGCCATTGACACCGGGAAACTTCCTCCAATCACGAAACCGAAGTAGCGTCTTCCTGCCGTCGCCATCGTCGCAGGCGAGCCAATCGTGTCTAAAATCGCCAGGGTCTGTTGCGGACTGCTACCGTGTGGCGGAAAAGGCTCGTGCAGTTTGGCCAACGCGGCTACATCGCTCTCTTGCGGCGCGACCTTTCGCTCTCCAATTCCTTGCAGGTAAATCCGTGCCCGTTCAGCGGCATCCCATAGCAGATCGTTTTCGGGGATGGTTTCCGCGAAATTCCTTCCAGTCGCCATTCCGGTCACCCTTCCAAACCCGCCCTCTCTAGTTCCGATGCAACTGTGCACAAATCGCTGCGAGGGTCTCCGAAAGGCTATCGAGTTTTCTCAGGAGATAAAGAGCCGAATTGTCTGCTACTACTTGACCACTGCCTGATCCGAGGCAATTTTCCCATCGCGGATGTGAATGATGCGATGCGCATGTTGCGCAATATCATTCTCGTGAGTCACCAGAATGATGGTGTTGCCTTGAGAATGAAGGTTTTTGAACAGCGCCATGATTTCATCGCCGGTCTTCGAATCCAGGTTCCCGGTCGGCTCGTCCGCCAAAACGATCGATGGAGAATTCACTAGAGCTCGCGCCACCGCCACGCGCTGGCGTTGACCTCCGGACAGCTCGTTGGGCTTGTGATTCATGCGTTCGGTCAGATCGACGCGCTCCAGCGCTTTTTTTGCTCGTTCCAGACGCTCATCCGCGGGGGTGCCGTTATAAATCAGCGGCAACTCGACATTGTGCAAAGCCGTTGCGCGTGGCAACAGATTGAAGGTCTGAAAGACAAACCCTATTTCTTTATTTCGAATGTATGCCAGCTCATCGTCGTCCAGTTCACTCACCAGTCGGCCCGCCAGCCAATACTTTCCCGAGCTCGGCGAATCCAGACATCCGATCAAATTCATCAAGGTGGATTTCCCTGAGCCCGAAGGGCCCATAATCGCCACATACTCACCCTTATGGATCTCCAGATCCACGCCTCGCAGCGCGTGCACTTGTTCCGCTCCCATTTCGTACACCTTGGCCAGCTCTTCGGTCTTGATCACCAATCCCGACTGAACCAGGTCCTCGCGGTACGATAGCGCTGACGTTGTCTCCAGAGGCATGCGTCCTCCCTTTAGCTTCCCCGCCGATTAAGTCTGCTGATCGTCCATCTTCTTTGGCGCGGAGTTATCTACTTTGACGCTCGCCTCCGGCTTAAGTGTGCGCAACGCTTTGTAGCTTCCGGTCACAATTTCATCGCCGGACTGCAGGCCCTTGGTGACTTCAATGTCGGTAACGCCCGCGATACCGGTCTCGACCGGCCGAAAAATCGCCTTCTTACCGTTGACCACAAAAACTCCCTGGATCTCGTCTTTCTTGGGATCGCCAGCCGGCGCCGGTGGTGGCGCGGCCAAAGTTACCCCTCTGTTATTCTTCCCGTTTTTGGCGGCTTCTTCTAAGTCCTTGCGGGAGCGAACCGCCAACGCCTGAATCGGAATCGCTAGCACGTTCTTTCTCTCGGCGGTCTTGATTTTAGCCGTCGTGGAAAGCCCCGGGCGCAAATTCTCCGGCGGATTGGAAATCGTCACCACCACCTTGAAGTCTTTCGCCTCTTGATTGCTTGTGGTGGTCTGCGTAGTGGCCAACCCGGAAGTGCGCAGCACCGCTTGCGACCCAATCTCGGTCACTTTACCTTTGAAAATCTGACCGGGGATGGCATCGATGGTAACGTCTGCGTCTTGCCCGATTTTGACGTTTACGATATCGGTTTCGTCTACCTTCACTTCGGACGTAACCACGGACATATCCGAAAGGGTCATCAAAAAGCTGCCGTTGGAGTTCTGAATGCCGGGGACCACGTAGTCACCGATCCGCTCTGGCAGATAGCTCACGATTCCGTTGATTGGCGAAGTGTAGGTGGTTTTGCGCAGCACATCCTCGGTGCGTACCAACACCGCGCGGTTTTGGCTGACCTGCGCGTGCATCTGATCCAGTGTCGCCTTGAGCGAAAGAACCCTCGATTTTGACGACTCCACTGCGGCGAGCTGCGCATCATACGTCGTCTTACGCTGATCGAAGTCCTGCTTGGGAATCAACCCGTCCTTGTACAGACCCTGCCCGCGTTCCCAATCTAGCTTGGCTTTTTCCAGGTTGGCCTGTTGCTGATTCAAATCGGATTTGGCCGACGCGTAACCCGCTTCGGCAGCCTGCACACCGGACACGGCTGAGTTAATTGCGGCGCCTTGGGCTTGCACGTCGGCGTTGGCCTGAACGTTCTCCTGGGTCAGCAGTACATCGCCCTTCTTGATGTGATCACCTTCCTTGACCACAATGGAGGTAATCCGGCCGAACCCCTGCGCGGTCACGTTCGTGTAGGTGGTGGGCTTAATCTCCCCGGAAGCGGTAACCTGCGAAACCAACGACGGTTGCGGCGACACTTTCGCCGTCTGCACGGTCATCACATCCTTATTGGCCTGGTTTATGCTGAACAGCACGATGCCGCCCAGCACCACCACTGCGCCGAGCCCAATTGCTACCTTTTGCCACGTCTTCATGGATTCCTTCTTCGGCTATCTGCGCGGCGACGCCGTGCAGGGACACCTAACCTGGCCTCTACATCCGCTACCTTCCATACGTCCCAAGGGGTAGAAAAGTTTCGATTTACGACGTTCGCAATGCCTCTACCGGCTGAACCAGCAAACCGGCCACCTCGTGACGCTGCCTTCTCAGCCTATAGTTTAGGTACAAAAAAGGTCAAAGGGAAGCCCAGTTTAAGTGGCTGCAAGCTCAGTTCTTAAG
>Ga0302183_10000151_pt1 | contig 33265 bp, 35 predicted proteins | sample I_Palsa_N3_2_FD_200232 | JGI IMG/M metagenome (GOLD analysis project Ga0302183, IMG submission 200232) | Peat permafrost microbial communities from Stordalen Mire near Abisko, Sweden - I_Palsa_N3_2 | ecosystem: Environmental > Terrestrial > Soil > Palsa > Peat permafrost | place: Sweden...
CCCGTCACATCACGAAAGTGAGTTGTACTAGAAGTCGCCAAGCTGACCGCAAGGAGGCAGGCGCCCAAGGTATGACCCATGATTGGGGTGAAGTCGTAACAAGGTAGCCGTAGGAGAACCTGCGGCTGGATCACCTCCTTTCTAAAGTAGTGGTGGCTCAATCCGCTATGGTGTGCGGACTATGCCACCCAAATGCATGCCAAGGTTCTCACGAACCGAAGGAATGCACGTTTCGATTTACTCTCGTCCTGAGGGCTTTGCTCAAGGGACTCGGGCGGATTCTGTCAGATCGTATCGTTGTCAAAGCGCGAGAAATTGAAGGGTAGGCTATTGGCCTACCCTTTTTCTTTGGCGTCGTCGTTCCCGCCCTTGGCCCCAATCGCGCTCAGCCATGCGCCGTTCGTCCTAGGCACCCCGACAGGAGTGCTGGTCGCGATATTGACGCCGTGGGGCCTGGATCCGGTCAGGAAAAGATCTCTGCGATCTGTCCCGGTAGCAATCCTAGTTGTCGCGCCATGCCCATTTGATCCCAGACGTTCCAGCTCTCGACAATTTTGCCATGGAGGACTCGGCAAGCGGACATGCCGCAGATTGTCAGCGCCTGGTTTGTTGGGGGTACGGGTAATCCCTCGCCGGTGTGGGTCATGGTGGCGGTCCAGCGCGCGAATGCCGTGTCGCCCTGCTGGACGACTTGTTCGAGGGCAATGTGCGTGTCCGGGAAGGCTTCCCGGATTCGGGCGTAGAAAGTCTTGAACTCCATCGTCCCCCGCGAAGGCGTTCCGGGCCGGCTGATGCCCCACATCTGTATGTCTTGGGCGGTCAGATCATCAATGCTCTCGGCGTTCGCCTCATTCCACACTTGATCAAACCAGCGTTGAATTAGAGCGGCAGCACCGGGATGTTCCCGTGCTACGCCGATTCCTGTTGAGGTTCCATCGCTTGACATATCGCCTCCAGTTCTTCGCGCGTTACAGTAACATAAGGGTAATTACTGTCAACCGGGTGTACGGTTTTCGGCGAAGAGTGGATTTGCGAGGGGTCAGGTGTTCTTGGCGGCGTACATGGCGTCGATTTCGGTCGCGAACCGGGTGTTGATGGGGGTGCGGCGCAGCTTGCCCAGGGCTGTGAGCAGGCCGCCATCTACACTAAATGCGTCGGGAAGCAAAGTGAACCTTCGAATTTGACGGTAATGCGGCAGGTCCGCGTTGACGGCATCCAGCGCCGGTTGCACCAGTGCAGCGTCGATGGGGCCGGTCAGCAGGACGCACAGATAGCCGCGGCCATTGCCAACTAGCACGACTTGCTGAACACCGGGAAGGTGCTGCGCGATTTTGTCCTCGATCGGCTCGGGGGGCACATTGTGACCTGAATTCAGAATGATTAAATTTTTGATGCGGCCAATGATGCGCCAATTTCCTCGCTGGTTCACTTCGCCCTGGTCGCCGGTATGAAACCAGCCGTCGATCAACACTCGTTCGGTTTCTTGGGGGCGATTCCAGTAGCCAGGAAACACGTTGGGGCCGCGAACCACGATCTCCTCGTTTTTCGCTGCGCGCATTTCGATTCCGGAAATGGCGGGCCCGACATATCCAGGCTCCCCAGGCGCTCCGGGGTCATCCATCGTGCAGATCCCGGTCGTCTCCGTCAGTCCGTAGACTTGTAGCACCGGAATTCCCAGCATCAGAAAAAATCGCTGCGTCTCTGGCGCGAGCGGTGCTGAACCGCAGATTAAGGCCCGCAGGTGCGGTCCAAAGCGTTCTTTGATCTTGCCAAAGATTAACGCTTGCCCGATCGAGACCCACACACGATCGGAAAATTTGCCGTGTCCCATGTATTGGCGTTCCCAGGCAGCGACGGCCCGTTCGAAGACGGCACGAATTGCTGCGGGGCGCTTAGCCAGGTTTTCGTATACTCCGCGGCGAACCCGTTCAAGGAGGGTCGGAACGTTCAGGAAATAGTTCGGCGCAGCGAGCGCTATCTCGTCGACCAATCGATTCAGATCGGTGGAAAGGGTCAAAGTACTTTCGCGCGTCAAGCAAGACAGCAACAGAATCCATGAGCCGGCAAAGTTGAACGGTAGATAGTGAAACACGCGATCGGGTTCGGTGGCGCCGCCCATCAGCTGGTTCAGCCGCTCGGTGGTACAGGACAACATGTGCGAAACATTTTCGACGCTCAAGCAAACGCCCTTGGGCTCACCGGAGGTACCGGATGTGTACACGATGGTGATGATATGACCGCTGCTGCGAGCATTGGGCGCCGCTGGGGTCGACACGTTCGTGGGGCCCGCTGAAAGGATATCGCTCCCGACAACGCATTTCGGAAGCGAGGCGGAATCGCCAGTCCAGGCTTGAGCAATCGCTTCGCCGCTGGCTTGGTCTCCCACCAGCAGCAGGCGCGCCTGACAATCCCGCAACATCGCGCAAATCTCAACCGGCGCCTGCCGCGAGTACAGGGGCACGACAATTAGCCCCTCGGCCATCAGCGCCAGATCAAAGATCGCCCATGCGATGGAATTGGCGGTCAGCAATCCGCAGCGATCGCCAGACTGAAGTCCGGAGTCCCGCAGGAAACCACGAAACTGCTGAACCTGGTCGAGCAACTCGCGGCCAGTCACGCTGACAAACTGGTCTCCGCGAACTTCGCGAAGAACGACGCGGTCCGCGCTGCGCTCCAGTTGAGCAAAAATGTTTTCCAGGAAGTCGGACATTGCCGGTCAGGGTTTAGTGGCGCGCAACACGCGCGTGGGGGTCACAAACAGAAAATTGGGCGGCCACCGGTTGGTCTCCCATCCCAGGGAGCGCAGCGTTTTCTCGTACGCGGCGGTGTGCCAAATGTCGGCAAGGGCCAGCTGTCCACCGGGTTTCAACACCCGCGCAATTTCGCGAATGGCACGCTCGCGCTCTGGCGCACCGGCAATATTGTGGATCACAAAGCTCGACAATATTACGTCGAACGAATTATTCGCGAACGGTAACTCGCGAGCGTCGGCGTTCTTGATTTCCACTCGTTCGACCACGCCTTCGCGCCGGGCATTCTCTAGAGTCGCTTCGGCGCTGTTGTTGCCCTGATCGACTTGCGACCAGACGTCGATTGCAGTCGCGCGCCCGGAGGTCAGCCGCTTGGCTGCGCCAATCAGCATCAATCCGTGGCCGCAGCCAACGTCCAGGACTTGTTCGTCCCCACGCCAGTGGATCGAGTTGAGAATTTTGTCCCGTAGATGCAGCTTGCCGAATTTGCTGCCCCAAAGCGATATGCAGCCGACCAGAAAGAAAGAAAGTCCACTGGAAATGAACGCTGGACCCAGCTGCACTGGCCATTCGACGGACTGAAGTTGGCCGCGGTCGATCATCATGCGACCTACGACCACGCCCAACAAGCCGCCGATGACCGCGGCACGCTGAAAAACCGGAGCGTCTATGCCGTAGTCGGGCTTGGTCGTGGCGCTAGCGGCGACCTCGGTCATCGCGAAGATCCCGCCGCAGAGTGCTGCGGCACATCCGAAACATCGAAGCGTTCCACCAGCCGAGTAAGATTGTCGCTGAGCGGCGGCAGGTAGTCTTCCCAGGAAAGAACGCCGGATCGCAAAGGAAATTCGGTATAGGTTTGGCGCACAACGTCCTCGAGCAACGCGCCCATTCTAGCCATAACCCTCAAGTTGCGAACGACTGTGCGGCCGATGCCATCGCGAATCGAATCTTGTTCCGCAACCAGGGTTTCCATGATCTGCAGAAGCTTCGGCTCGAGGTCCGGGTCCTCGACGGTGAGAAGAAGATGCTGGTGGCCACGCTCGCGCATCAGGTTGCGAATGCGTTCATCCATGGTCACGCCGGCTGAAACTACCAGGCTGGGCATGGAGGTTACGATTGCGTGATAGCGCGACGAAACCAGGTACGAGCCCAGTCTCAGAATGGAAACCAGCTCGAACATGTCGTAATCATCAGAGGTAAAGACCGGCGTGCCCGGAAGAAACTTGGTCATGGCACGGCAGGCTTCGGCATCGAGTCGTTCCATGGCCACCAGAATCGGAAAAACACGATGGCGCTGGCAAAAGGCTGCCGCAGCTTTGCCGAATCCGGAAATGTACCGGTCGAACTTCCGGTCAACGTCTGCGCCGGAGTTGTGGAAATACACGGTGCGGTATTGGCTGCTCTGGTAAGCGCCAGTGGTTAGCCTCGCCAGGTACTTGGCGAGGGAGGCCTTTACCGGCCACGAGAAAGGTTGAATCGGGCAGAGCACGAGAATTGCAGTTTTTTCGTCCCATCCCGCTTCGCGTAACGCTTTGCGCGCATATTCAGGTGGGTGGGGCTCAAAAGTCCAAGCGGTATCGGTGCCGAGCTCCGCGGGAATTCCGAGATTGCGCAGCAGCGCCTGCGATTCCACATTCCGGGTAATCACCAGGGAATCGTGCACGTAGCGCGCACACATATCGCGAATCGGCGGATCCATCTGCCCGGCTTCGCCGCCGTATCCCAATGAAATTTTGTTCTCAGCGGAAGCCAAGCCCAGCGATCCAATGGTCATGGTGGTCAAAGCGTTGGCAAACGTGCTTTTAAACATCGAGCCTTCGCAGGCGATGACCCCGTGATTTTTGCGCACCTCGCGGAATAAGAATGGCGGAAAGATATCGGGCAGATGGACCTGCTGGGTACCTTCGAAATAACCGCGGGAGCGCGCAAAGTCCTGGGACAGCACGCTGAAATCCACATTTTTGGCTCCGAGCACGTGGCGAACTTGACGGATCATTTCCTGCACGCGCACGTCCGATCCGGTGTTCCGGGTACCGTTGTATCCGGCGAAGAGCAGCCGGAGTTTTTCGCCGGATTCCCACCGGCGCCCCAGCCCAAACATCCAGCCCAAGCGCCGAATCTCAATCAGCACGCTGACCCACGCCACCAGCAGAAAATCGGTCATGCGCGGCTGCTCCGTGCGACCAATGGTGTTGATGCTTCACCGGGCCAGGGCCTCGACGGGTATCGAAACTTATTTTCGCGGCTGAACTTCAGCAATGGATACGCATAGCTGGAAAATTTCGCCGGCGCTTCTCCCATTTCAGACACGATTCGAGAGTTGTCGAACACCGTATTCCATTCGAGATATGGCCAGAAAACTTTCAATAGCGATGCGCCGTGTCCCACCGAGCCCTTGCGCCCGGCCAGCCGGTCTACGGTCGCCGCAAAAGGATTGCTTAACGACGGCAGGTACGTGGGCCGGCGCCAACCTCCGGCGGCCGATAACGAATCGGTGATCTCGCGGTAGGACTGCGAGGCCCGGCCGGAGGAAAGGTGGTAAATCCGGTGCGCCGGTGCGTTCTTCTGATGGATGGTAACAATCGCACTGCCTACGTAATTCGCGGGCACGATGTCGATTCGATCGTCGGGCCGCAACGGTAAAACCGGGAAGCGCGATAGCACATCGAAAGCCTGTACCATGTCGAATTGCGATGTTTCCGGTCGGCGACTGTCGCCCATAACGATCGCGGGACGAAAGATAGTGGTTGGTACGTCCGGCAGAAGTTGCTGCACCATATGCTCGCTAAACTTTTTGGTCCGACCATAGGGATCGTAATCTGATCGCGCCCAATCGATGGCCGAATCCTCGGTCACCACTTCATCGTGCCGTTTTCCGGCCACCGCCACCGTAGATACGTGCGAATACCGCAGCAGCCCGTTGCGATTTTGTGCACGGCGCGCCAGCTGGATGATTTCCAGGCTGCCGCGTAGATTTACGTTCAGGCACTGCTTCTCCGATCGGCGATTGAGGGAAGCGGCGCAGTGGATCAGCGACTGGGTGGTATCGACCAAGGTGTGGTAGTCGTCGTCAGATAGGCCCAGGTGATCGCTGGTCAGCTCGCCACGAAAAATTCGTATGCTTGAATTGAGACGCTCAATGAATTCGGGAAACTCGAAATGGAGCTGCAGCGATTGCCACAGCCGCTCGCGCGCCTCGTGGTCGGACTTCGCCCGGACCAGGAGATTCAGGGAATCCTGGTGCCCGGTGAGCAAACCCGCCACCAGGTAACTTCCCAGGTAGCCGGTCGAGCCGGTTACGAAGATCGCCATAACGGGTCGGACGGTGGCGCCGGATTGCCGGCCGCGGAAACGTGCACCGCCTGCGGGGACCAATCCAGCTCCCGCGGCGCTCTTGATTCCAGCGGGCGGCCTTCCATCAGCGGATAACACCACCGGCGCAAAGCGGGAATGTGGATATTGATCCAGTAGTCCCACCAATCGACGGACTCCGGATCGAATTGAAAAATCGCCCGTTCTCCCGGAGGCAGAGCCGCGGAGAGGATCCGAGCGTTCTCGCATTCGAATACCTGCTCGTTATGCAAAATGAAAGGTTCGTAAAGCTCGATCAACTTTTCAGCGCGACCCAGATCGCGTTCCTGTCGTGCAAGCGGCGCCTTTTTCATATGCAGGGTCACCGCAGCGCGGTTGATGCTCGACACCACGGCCTTCTGCATCGGAATGGAGAGACGTTCGTATCGCTGTTTCGAAACCGGAATGGTTTCGAACTTCACTTTCAGCCAATGCTCGATGCCGGGTTGACTCCGGTAATGCTTGCGGTGCGCCAGCCCGGTCAATTCAATGCTGCGGCCCATATTCACCGGGTGGATGGCTGAAGTTGCCAGTTGATAGAGCCGGGCATTCTTTCGAGCCACCACTGCGGCGGCAATCAAGGTCATGCCGCGGCAAACGGTGTCGACGGGAATGACATCCAAGCATTTCCGTTCGTTGGTCGGCAACTGCCTGAAGTTGGTTCCGAGCAGATACGACAGCGGTCCGGAGGTATTGATACCTTCGTTCCAACCGACAAATGGGGAGCGTATGGAACTTTCTACAATGGAGGGCCGGACGATGGCCACCGGCAGGTCCCGCCCGCGGCGCGCCAGAATCGATTCGCCAAGGCTCTTGGTGAACGTATAGGTGTTCGGCCATCCCAGATGTTGTGCGCGCCGTAGGCCCACGCGAACCAGGCGGTTGCGCGCCCAACGAACCCGGTTGCGCTTCACGACGCCGGCGAGTTCCGCGGCTGGCACCGCCGCCGGGTCCCCGCCACGTCCCAGGGCCTGACGCCGAAGGGCTTTTGAAAGCTCCGGATCTTCTGCGCGACGTTCAATGCGTTCGATCATCTCCCGCAACGAGTCGATCTCGCGTTCGGCATCGAACTCCAGATCGCCTGCAGGATTATAGTTATCGTTCAGATTTTCTCCCACTCGGCCGTCACGCATACCTACCACGTAACAGGTCGAAAGGTGCATCAATCCGGCGCGATCGCATTTCCGCAGGAATTCCAAGAGATGAATAGCCGAGTCGACATTTGAGGCCAGTGCGTCCCGAAGGTCGGGGTTGAAGTCTGTCAAACCGGCGCTGTTGACGATCAGATCGAGCGATTTCGCAAGGCGCGCCTGGGTCGGTTCATCCAGGCCAAGGCCCGGATGGCTTACGTCACCTTCCACCACTTCCACTTTTTGTTTCAGAAAGGCGCCGAGCTGCCGCCCATGGAGCTCTTGCAAGCCGTCAAACGTTGGATTTTCTTCGACGATTTTCTCGAAGCGGCGCTGCCCGGAAGTCGTTCGATTTCGACGAATCAAAAGGGTGATCTTGCCAACGTTTGGGACATTTTGCAGCAGGTCTACCAGCCACACTTTACCGATGAAGCCGGTAACCCCGACCAGCATGATGTGGCGTTGCGCCAGCGTCTCTCGAACCGACAAGCGCTGGACTCGCGGCGCGTCGCTGAAGGCGGCCACGGAGCGATGCGCGGCCAGCGTTGGTCGCACCGCCGGCTGGGTTGCCGATTCCAGATATTCCGGATGGCCGCTCCAGCCTAACCTGCGCAGCAACGTATCCTGCGGAAGTCGACCTTCAATGGAACCGCCGGAGATCCAAGCGAAGGGGCCGCGCGGACGGACCACCGGGCTCAGCAAGCGGCCGGTGGCCTGACCGTCCCGGAAATCCAGCCGGTTGGAAATAAAAGACTCAACGCCAAAGTGGTTTGCGAGTGGCCGAAGAATATGGTCGAGGAGCTGTCCGACAAGAACAATTCGCTCGCCTGCCCGCATGGCATCGAAGAGCTTTTCGGCGGCGTCACTCCGTATTTGCGGCCGCAGGACGTACTGGAAATACTCTTCGCCCAAGAGGTCTAGTCGATCCTGGCTGACCCCGCGAAGCAGCGAATGGAGGAAGCGGGTAGCAAAGGTGCGACTGGCGGCGTACGCAAAAGGTCGGGTCACGGTCATCATCGCCATACCAGTGCGACGCGCCCAGCGTTCCGCAAAGCTCTGCGAATTCCAGGTGAAAAATCCAATGGCACGTAGGGCGCCAACCTCCAGCAACGACCCTTCGACACGCCAATAGGTGGCCGGACGCGACGACTGCTGCGAGTTGGTCGAACCTGAGGTGAGTTCCGTCATGGCCGCGAAAAAATGCTAAACGACGAGAGGCTACCAGCACTTGCTATCGCCAAGCACAACCTGGACAAGGTACCGACGATTTTACTACCTTCCGTTGGAAGACTGGAAAATTGGATCCGCCGCGGCTGCCGGCAAGCCTTAACCTGCTATCAGGCCGGGTTTCGCCGCTTAAGAAAGGGTAAAAGTAGCATTCTCAGTGTCCTACCGCAAGCGCCGGCAAGCCCCCGGGCACGCCGCTAGCTCCCGCCAGGGGCTTGACACCCGCGAGTAAGGCGAGTTCCCGCCACTTCCAGTGGCAATCCACATCGAGGAATCCCATTTGCCGCAACCAGGTCAATTGCACCTCGAAATCCAGCAGTTTGTTGGAGGGATCTTCGGTTTCCGGGGTATTTCCCAGAGCAGCCAAAAACTGATGATGCAGGTTCAAGGTCGGAGAAGCGACGTGTTCAAGATTCAGAAATACACCGCCGGCATTGAGCGCCTCAAAAATCTCGCCGTAAAGCGCGCGTTTGCGCCGATGCGGAAGGTGATGAATTGCGAAGCTGGAAACGACCGCATCAAAAGTACCTAACACGGGAAGTTGGTTGGAAAGATCGTGCTCAACAACGGTGGTCTTGGCATCCGACGCAAACTCGCTGTGCAACACAGCCAACATCGTTGGCGAGAAGTCCAACGCCACGCAATGTGCAGCAGGCCGGGCGGACCTGACCAGCGCTAGTAGGCGGCCGCCGCCGCTGCCGATATCCAGAAAGCGCCCAAGCGCGGCAGGCAGAAATTCAAGCAGAACGGCTTCGCCTTCACGGCGATGGGGAATGGAATCTGCGCGTTTGAGGTAATCGTGGGAGTGTTCGGCGGAGGGCCACAAATTCACCTCGATAGGGCCGGAGGGCGTCACGGCGGTCTTACACGCCCCAGCCGTAGCGTTCGGCGTGTTCCAGAGTTCGTTGCATCTCTTCGCGCAGCATCTCGGTGAAGACCGATGCCGGCACGGTTCTGCCTCCCGGTCCTGCCAGGTCCGCGGTACGGTGCCCACCGCCAAGCACTCGGAGAACGGATTGCTCCACCCAATCGGCTTCCAGCGAAAGGCCAAAGGCGTCCCGCAGCATCAGGGTGGCGCTGAGGATCGCGCCAATCGGGTTCGCGGAATCGGTCCCTGCCAGCGAGGGCGCGGAACCGTGAATGGGCTCAAATAGGGGCGGACCCGAGCCAAAGCTGGCCGACGGAATCACCCCGATCGAGCCTAGTAGGGCCGCGGCAGCATCGCTCAGAATGTCACCAAACATATTGGTCGTCAGCAGCACATCGAATTGTTGCGGCCGCAACGTCAATTGCATCGCGGCATTGTCCACGTACATGTGTTCCAGCCGAACGTCACGATAGCCGGCATTCATGGCCGTCACGGTTCGCCGCCATAGCTGCGAGCTGGCCAATACGTTGGCCTTATCGACGGAGCACAGGCGGCGCGAGCGTCCTTCGGCGCGAGTAAAAGCAAATGCAGCGATTCGTTCAATCTCCGGCGTCGAATACGATTCAGTGTCGAAGGCGCGCTCCGCCCCTTTTTCCACTACGGTGCCCCGCTCGCCAAAATACATTCCGCCGGCCAATTCGCGGACGATCTCGATGTCAAGATCGCCCAAACGTTCCGGCTTCAGCGGCGATATCCAGCGCAGAGGTTCAATCAGTTTGATTGGCCGAACGTTGACGTACAGTCCGAGGGCTTTGCGCAGCGCCAGCAAACCGGTTTCGGGGCGCTTCCCTACGGGCAGCCCATCCCACTTGGGTCCTCCAACCGCGCCGAGGAACACGGCGTCGGCTTTGCGGCACGCCTCCACAGTCGAATTGGGTAGTGGCGACCCGGTAGCGTCGATCGCCGCTCCACCGATGGGCATTTCTTCAAAATCGAATTGATGATTGAATTCGTGGCCAGTTTCGCGAAGGACGGCGGCGGCCGCACGAGTGACCTCCGGGCCGATACCGTCGCCCGGCAGCAAGACGATGGTCTTTTTCATTGCCAAACTTTCATTGCCGAAACCTTCATGGTAAAACTCCGCAATCAGAAAAATCCTATCATGCCAGCAACTTCGGGAGCGGGCCAGAGTCCTGGAGGATGTGTTAGCCGCCGCGAAGGGCGGAAACGGTCATGCCGCGGAAGATGCTTCGGTTGCGACGGTGGCGTTCGCGCCGCGCCGCAAGACTTCGTGGGCAATCGCTACCAGATCGCGTTGACGGACTTGCTTGGACTGATCGGCCAGAGCAGTCACGCGGCGATAGCACTCGGCCACATCCGCGTCCGTGGGGTCGTAACCCAGGTCGCGCAAGCTCATGCGCACGGCGTTGCGTCCGGAATGCTTGCCCAGGACCAACGAGCGCGACGGTACGCCGACGGCCTCCGGCGAAATGATTTCGTACGTGAGCGGATTCTTGATGATGCCGTCCTGATGAATTCCGGCTTCGTGCGCGAATGCGTTAGAACCCACTACCGCTTTGTTTGGGGCCACCTGCGCGCCGGTAATTTCCGTCAGCATCCGGCTGGTCGGAAACAGGTGCTTGAGATTGATGTTGGTGGTCACACCGAAGCTTTCCTTTCGCACCGCCAAAGCCACCACCACTTCTTCCAGCGAGGCATTCCCGGCGCGTTCGCCAATTCCATTGATGGTGCACTCGATCTGCCGCACTCCGGCGCGGATAGCCGCCAAAGAATTGGCAACGGCCAAACCCAGATCATCGTGGCAATGAGCGCTGAGAGTGATCCCGTCCGGGTCACCCAGATATTCCCGTACCCGCCCGAACATGGCCCCATATTCCTCGGGGACGGCATAGCCCACGGTATCCGGAAGATTCAATGTGGTGGCACCGGCATCGACCGCCGTCCGGCAAACCTGGCACAAAAACTCGATGTCGGTCCGTCCGGCGTCTTCGGCTGAAAACTCAATGTCGGCCACCCGTTTACGCGCCAGCCGGATGGTCGAATCAATCGCTTCCAGGGCTTGCTCCCGGGTGATGTTTAGCTTGACCTTCAAATGCAAGTCGGAGGTGGCCAGGAAGATGTGCAGGCGAGGGAAAGCGGCGGGCTTGAGGGCCTCCAGCGCAGCAGCGACGTCATCCTGCCGGGCACGGGCAAGAGCCGCTACCGGCACGTTGCGAATTTCCTGCGCGACAGTGCGCACCGCTTCCAGGTCTCCGCGCGATGCAATTGGAAAGCCGGCCTCGATTACGTCCACGCCGAGCCCCGCGAGTTGATGGGCCATGCGCATCTTATCCGCGGTATTCATCGAGAAGCCGGGAGACTGCTCTCCGTCGCGGAGGGTGGTATCGAAAATCCGTACAACGTCCATTGGTTGCTCCCCGGTAGAGTAGGACAGACCGCAGGGCCTCTAGTCAAATTTATCTTTATTCTGCTTTTGATAATACTGCCTTATACTTGCAATTGGAGGCCGGCCCGTGGATTTAGGCGAATTGCAGGTCTTTTTGACGGTCGCCAAGGAAGGAAGTTTCTCCAGGGCCGCTGAGCGCCTTTATCGCACCCAGCCGGCGGTCAGCCTAGGCATTCGAAAGCTCGAGGATTCGCTCGGCCAGCCTCTGTTCGTCCGAGGCTCGCGCCCGGTTCGAATGACCGACGCCGGCACGTTGCTCAAGGACTATGCGGAGCGTTTGCTCAACCTGCGCGACGAAGTCACAAAAGGCCTGAGCGAGCTGGAGGGCCTGAAGCGCGGAGAGCTGTCCCTGGGAGTCAACGAGAGTTCCATCCACGCACTGCTTCCGGCGCTCGCGAATTTTCGCGAGACTCATCCGGGCGTGCAGATTAGGGTGCACCGCATGTTTTCCCGGGACATTCCGCACGAAGTTCTGAACTATCGGCTGGACGTAGGGGCAGTCTCTTTTGTTCCGCGGGATGCGCAACTGCAAGCCACGGAAATTCTCAAAGATGAGTTGACGCTAGTGGTGCCTCAGAAACACCCACTGGCAAAGAAACGCGAAATCGACATTGCCGACCTCCGTAACGAAATTTTTATAGGCCACATCGTGGAATCTCCTTTCCGGCGCCGGGTCATCGAGCTTTTTGCCCGGCACCGCACCGAACTGAATATGCCCATCGAAATGCCCACCATCGAAAGTATCAAGCGGTTCGTGCAGATGGGCATGGGCGTGGCCATCGTGCCGCGAATGTGCGTGCAATGGGAAATCGAGCGCGGATGGATGAAGGAAGTAAAAGTTCGGCAGCTGAGTATCCCGCGACACCTCTATTTGATATCGCGACGCGGGGCTCGATTACCGCATGCCGCGGCGGAACTAGTGCGAATCCTAAAGCAGGAGTAGCTTCGGTTCCAATCAAGCTGAGCTGCCGAGCGGAACCGGTTTACCCGGCCTAGACGTCACCTCGACCTAGCCGCCGCCCAGCGATTGCGTTACGATGAACCCTCGATCAGCAAAGACAGAGTTCGGCACACCTCGATCCAATGAATAGCGGACTCGCTGTTCTCGCCGTCGGATTTCTACTCGGGATGCGCCACGCCACAGATCCCGATCACGTGATCGCGGTATCCACGATCGTGAGCCGGGAGCGTTCCATCTCGAAAGCGGCGTGGATCGGTATCCTTTGGGGCGCTGGTCACACCCTTACTATTTTGGTAGTCGGAGCCGGAATCATCTTATTCGGCTTGGCCATCCCAGCACAGGTGGGCCTGACCATGGAGTTTTCGGTCGGCTTGATGCTGATTCTTCTGGGTGTACTCAACCTGACTGGCGCCATAACGTGGATCGGTGAGAAGTTTTCGCCAGCGCATCCTCAAGTTTCCGGGGAGCACGCCCACATCCACAAGCACGATTCGAAACTTCACATACATTGGCATTCTCATCAAGAAGGGAACCAGCATCACGCCGATGCGCTGGCCCCGCCGACCTGGGCGAAGCCTGCTACTGCCAAGTTGGGTGCGTTTCACACCTTTCGGCCACTCCTGGTCGGCCTGGTCCACGGCTTGGCGGGCTCTGCAGCGGTGGCGCTGCTGGTACTCAGCACCATCCGGGAGTCCCAATGGGCGGTACTATACCTGCTGATTTTTGGGGTCGGCACGATCGCCGGAATGATGCTAATCACCGCCGCGATCTCGCTGCCGTTTTCGTTTGCAGGCTACAAATTCGCATGGTTGAACCGGGGCCTGATTGTTGGTTCCGGTCTGCTCAGCCTGGCATTCGGAATGTATGTCTGTTACCAGATAGGCCTGGTGGATGGGCTGTTCAGCAATCATCCCCATTGGACGCCCAGCTAGATCTACTTCGCCGGGTGATCGCTCTTCCCGGGTATGCCCATCACGGTCGCCAGCATAGTTGCGCACTGCGTTTCGGCCTGGTCCTTGCGCGCATACACTTCGGCCATGCAAATTTTCAGGGTTCTGCCAGAACGTATGACTCGGGCTCGCGCAATCAGCTCCTCGCCCTCGGCCGGAGCCAACAAGTTGATCTTGTACTCCACGGTCAGCACTGAAAAATCTGCCGGCATCAGCGTATAGGCGGCATAGCCGCAAGCGCTGTCCGCGATCGCTCCGGAAACGCCTGCGTGGAAGTAGCCGTGTTGTTGGGTGAGCTGCGCGCGATACCAAGCACGTATTTCAATGCGGCCGGGTTTTACGGCAAACAGCTGAGCACCCAAATGTTGCATCAGGCCCTGGCGGTCAAAGCTCTCTTGGATGCGACTCGCAAAGCCGGGATCAACGGGATGAAACTCCATCGGTTGGTTCATGGGGCGAGTATAGCAGTCACTTGAAATTGACTGCGTCACTTGCGTGCTCTGCAGGGACTTAGGGGCGCTGCAATACGGCGGCCTGGACGCTGGGGAAGATCGGGAGGAGCTTGATCAGGCCCGACACTTGCATGACCGCATTTCCTTGCTGGGTCAAAGCCGCGAGCGCTAGCGTCTTGCCGTGATTGCGCCGACTGACAAACATCGAAACCAAAGCGCCGACGCCGGCAGAGTCCAGAAAGGTGAGTTGACTCATGTCGAGAATCACGCGCCCAGCCTCTTCCGCGCGCATCTGGGTAGAAAAGTCATGAACGGTCTCAAGGCTTAATTTCCCAGAAAGCTGAATAACCAGCGGTTCGATGTCGGTTGCGGGTTTTCGATGGATTTCCAGGAGCGGCGGCATTGACGTCAGAGGGTAGCCGAAAAACGTCCAGGCAACATTAACGTTCTGTTACAGCTCTGCTTCCGATGGCGAAGCCTGGTTGTCGTCCCATTAGGGACCAATGGTTATTTGATAGTCGTACATCTTACAGAAAGATTGCCGGCGCACCCCTGCGCGGTTATGACGCTAGTTGTCGACGATGGCGCGCGCTGCCGATGAAAACATGGCGCCCCATGGATATGAAACGAGACGTTAACTAGCGCCCGGCCGAGACGCGATAAATCACACCGGCTGCATCATCGGAAATCAGCAACGATCCGTCCGGCGCCACGGTCACGCCCACCGGCCGCCCGTTGACAACTGATTTCGATGGGTCCGGTACCAGGCCGGTTAAGAACGGTTGGGGATCGCCGGAAGGCTTGCCATCCGCGAAGGGGATGAATACCAGTTGATAGCCGACGCGCAGCGAGCGGTTCCAGGATCCGTGCTCGGCTAGGAAGACACCACCATGATAGCGTTCCGGAAACTGCTTGCCGTTGTAGAACACAAATTGCAGCGGGGCACGATGCGCGCCTAGCAACACGTCGGGCACGATGGCTTTCGCAACCAGATCGGGGCGCTGCGGTTTCACGCGCGGGTCCACGTTGTCACCGATATAGCTGTAAGGCCATCCGTAAAATCCGCCTTCCTTGACCGAAGTGAAGTAATCGGGAGGAAGATCATCGCCCAGGCCGTCGCGCTCATTGATGCTGGCCCAGAGTTGGCCGGTCGTCGGTTCAAAAGCAATATCGACCGGATTCCGCAAACCGGTCGCGTAGAGCCGCGCATTCTTCCCATCTGGATCGCAGATGGTCACGGCGGCACGGTGGGCATCGGTCTCGATGTCTATGTTCGAGCTCGAGCCGATACTTACAAACAAATGCTTTCCGTCGGGGCTGAATGCGAGACCCCGCGTCCAATGTCCTCCATGAGGAAGGGTCATCAATTTTTCGGATTCGCCCATTCGCTTGGAGGTTTTCGGGTCGTACGGGAATCGAAGCACTGCGTCGGTATCGCCGACGTAGACATAATTATCGTGGAACGCGATGCCGAAGGGACGATTCAAGCCTTTTGCGAAGACGTCGGCCAGGCCGGCGGTGCCGGGTTTCTGCGAGCTCCGCAGGATAAAGATTGTTCCAGCGCCGGAATCCGCCAGGAAAATGTCGCCGTTGGGCGCCACGGTCAGCCAGCGCGGCTCCTTAAAATCTCTTGCGAATACACTCACCTTGAAGCCGTCCGGCACGATGGGAAGGAAATCTCCGGGGGGTTTGGTTTCCTCCGGCGGGTTTGGCGACGATTTCGTGGCAAAAGGCGGTGGCAGATCCGGTTTTTTGCCGTTAGTTACCTGCGCCGGCAGAACCATCGGTACAATCAAAACGCATCCAAGGCAAAAAGTTCTTGAACTCCACGAAAGCATTGATCAATCTCCGGTTTTACGCCTAGCAGCTACCCACCCGCTCGCCAACACAGGTTAGGATGCTCCGGGTTGCGCTTTCGTTCCATCTCCTGGTCGGAAGTGGTCTAGTATCGAACTTATAATTCGAACTCGGCGCCGTGGTTTTCATCCTCGCAGTAACGTCGGTATGGTAAGAACGTGGCACGATCACATCCGCCGCCAATCTTGCTTGGTCGGTAAACGAGGGACAATGAAAGTTACCGCTGTCATATTCATGATTGTCTTGCCTTTCTGCGCCGTCGCGCAGCAGAACTCTGGCTCGCCTGCGAAATCAGTCACCGTCAACTTCAACAATGCCGAAGGTCAGGATGTCGGTCACGCGTTGCTCTCACCGACTTCCCACGGCGTCAGAATTAAAATAGACGTGAAAAAGTTGCCCCCGGGTGAGCACTCCCTGCACATTCACCAATTCCCGAAATGCGATACGCCCGATTTCAAAACCGCAGGCGCTCACTTTAATCCTGCAGACCAGACCCACTCCAGTCACGATCACACCGGTATGCCCGCCGGAGACATACCGAATTTTTCGCTCATTGTCGCGGCGGACGGAACCGGCCATGCCACGGTCATCGCTCCTAATGTCACCATGGGCTCGGAGCCAAACTCCGTTTTTAGCAACGGAGGAACTGCCATCATCATTCATGCGGTTAGCTCGCAAGACCCGGGCTCCGCACCGCCGCGCATTGCGTGCGGTGTAATCGCTAAATCGGAATAACAATCGGCGTACCCGCTCGAAGAAACACCATCCGTGTCCGGCGCCTGCTCCCGCGCATCCATTATCTGTTCCGGGACGTATACTTAGACGTGTACTCGTGGTTCGCTCCAAGGAGATTTATCGTGCGCAGCCCATTCATTGGACGCGGTATTGCCGTCGCCTTCATTCTCTTCCTGATTGGTTGGACCGTGGTCCGGAGCATTGGCGTCAAGCCTGCCGATCCAAAGCATCCATTCCCAAAGCCTACGGTGGATGCACCGCTGGCTTCCGCCAATAGTAAGGAAACCGCTGTGCTAGCCGGCGGGTGCTTCTGGGGCGTGCAAGCGGTCTTTGAACATTTGAAGGGTGTAAGGAATGTCGTCGCCGGTTACTCGGGCGGTCATACCGACGATCCTAGCTATGAGATGGTCAGCACCGGAACGACTGGGCATGCTGAATCCGTCAGCATCACCTTTGATCCGTCGCAGATTTCCTATGGGCAAATCCTGATGGTGTATTTCTCTGTGGCCCATGATCCTACCGAACTTAATCGCCAGGGGCCGGACAGCGGCTCTCAATATCGCTCGGCAGTTTTTTATCAAAGTGAAGAGCAGCATAAGATCGCGAGCGCCTACGTGTCTCAGCTCGATGCCGAGCACACCTATGACAAGCCCATCGTAACTCAGATCGTTCCCTACCAAGCTTTTTACCGGGCCGAGGAATATCACCAGGATTATTTGAAGAACCATCCTGACCAGCCTTACATCGTCTTCAACGATTTGCCCAAGCTCGAGAATCTGAAGCAAGAATTCCCCGGGCTGTACCGCGAAAATTGAACCCAAGCGGCGAACGCTGATCTCCAGTAACAGCAGCTAAGGCGTTCCCCCTCTCCCGGTGACCATTTTGTCGCACCGCGGGTACCTCGCAGAGAAACCCGTCGACTGGAACAGCTTGCAACCGTGGCCACTCGCGCTACATTGAAACCGGGAGGGCACCATCATGTTGCAAAGGAATATGTTGTCAATTTTCGGAGTGATTCTGATTTTTGCTTTCAGCGCGTCGCTTGCCGCGCAAAGCGAGCCTTGGGAATATCTGGGCAACGCCCACGTAGATGGCCAGCAGGACCACGATAAAATCAAGGTCGGCCGGCACGACGGACGATTTCGTGCCATTCAGCTTCGGGTCAGCGGCGGCGCCATTTACTTCGAGAGGGTTGTGGTGCACTACGGTAATGGCTCGAACGAAGAGCTGGTGATCCGTGACCGCATCCCCGACGGTGGTGTCACCCGCGCCATCGATCTTCCGGGCGAGCGTCGCGTGGTGGAAAGCGTCGAGCTTTGGTATAGCAAAGACAGGTGGGAGCACCGTCCCAAGGTTAGTCTGTTTGGAATTCGCTAAGATCTTGCTTGCAGCCGTCGGAATGCGAACCATCCTCGGTTGAGCTTTGTACCGGACTAATCGACCTTCGGTCGTCCCAGCAAACGCTCAACCGCGTTCACAAATTTCCCGGTGTCCCTGTGGCATGTTCCATTGTCGTCGTATTGTTTACCCCGCTTAGCGCAGATGTAAATCAGCTCGGGAGCCGATAGGGTCCCTGGCTTACCTCGATGTACCCCAGCGGGAAAATATGGTGATCAAGGGTTAGAGGAAAGCAGCGAGGCTTCGACTGGGTCAGAGATGATCTTGTGCACACGGTCGCGCAGTTCGGGCACCGCGTGCTTTTTCATACCTTCGGTGGAGATGGTGTCGTGCAGGTAGACCGTGATGGTGGCGGGCCAAAGCATCCAGTGGCCGGTGCGGTGATGTTGAAAGGAGCCCACCAGGCTGACCGGCACAATGGGAACGCCAAGCTGCTGAGCAACGCGAAATCCACCATCCTGAAATGCGCTGAGGTGACCGCTGCGGGTGCGCATCGCTTCAGGAAAGATGATCAAACTGGTGCCGCCATCAATGGCGTCCTGGGTCATGCGCCACATGCGTTTTAGATCGGAGGGACGGCGAACATCCGGCACCGGAACGTTGCCGAAGCGCTTCATCAGCCATCCATAGGCGGGAATCTTGAAGTGGGATTCCAGCTCCCAGCCGCGGACCAGCTGGGGAATCGCGCAGTACAGCATGAAAGGATCAAACAGATTCACGTGATTGGCCATGAAGAAGCAAGTCAGGTCTGGGTTGAACCCCGGCGCGCGACGGACTTCCACTCTAGTTCCCGAGAAAAATGCGATGCGGCGGCAGAAGTCCCGCTGGAGCCAATCGTGCTCGCGGGGATCGAGGAAAATCCCGAGGAAAACGAGAATTGGGGCAACGATAAAAAAATGGAGCAGGGTGACAAACCACAGCAGCCCGCTGCGGACGGCCAGCAGCGGACGGCTCATACGTAAACGTCCACGGCGCCGGGAATGATATCGATGGAGCGGCAGGCGACCCGGGCAATTTCGCCGTCGATCATCACGTCGACTGGGGTAGCCAGGTCGAATTCAACGCGGCGAACAGCGCAGCGTGAGGCGAGCGGATGGGAAATATGAGAGCCGTCGTAAAGCTTGGGAAGCATGCCAATCAAACCAAGGCGTCCGATGGGTCCCCAGCGCACGAATTCGATCATACCGTCAGTGGCATCGGCGTTGGGCGCGATCATCATGGTGCCCCCGGTGAATTTGCTGTTGCTGAAGGTCAGAAAGAGACATGGGCGGGTGTCCCAATCGGTGTTGGCGTCGCAACGCAACGGAAATGCACGCCGATGCAGCTGAATAACGCGGACAAGAACGCCGAGCAAGTATCCAAGCGGACCGAGGAACTTGAAGTAGCGATTGGTCAAGGCGCCGACATCGGCGGTGAAGCCGACGCTGATTAGGTTGAAAGAGTAGATTTCGCCCGCGGCGTGCCTGAGGCGAAGCAGATCGGCAGGGCGCGACCGGCCCGCAAGCAGTGAGCGGATTGATGACTCGGCACCATCGGTCGAGAAGTCGCGCAGAAAGGAGTTGCCGGTGCCCAGAGGCAGGAAGCCGAGAGAAATTCGCGGAGCGGTGGAAGTCCCGGAATAGATGCCGTTTAGGATTTCGTGAGCGGTGCCGTCCCCACCGATGGCGATGAAGTGGCGGTAGCCTTGCTGGTAGCCTTGGCGCGCCAATTCTGCCGCGTGGCCGGGAGATTTGGTGGTGGTCACATCGATGGCAAGTCCTCCCTCGCGGAGCCGGGCGAGAGCGGGGGCCGCGAGTTTGGATGAACGGCCGCCACCGGCTGCCGGGTTTACCAGGGCTAGAAAGCGTTGCGACAAATCGGCGGCGATTTCTCGCGATCGGTTTTCGGCAATGCTCACAAGGGCACTACGGCGGTAGCGCGATCCAATAAGGCCAGGCGCTTTGCCAGAACGTTTCGCTTGATCTTAAGTGATGCGGTGCGCGGAAAATCTTCGTCGTGCAGCACGATCCCATGAACACGCTTGTAATTCAGCAAGCCCGCGTTGCGGGCTGAGATATCGCGTTTGAGATCATCGGTGAGCGTTTGGCCCGGGTCGAGATGAAGGACCAGCACCAATTGCTCTTTGTGCATGGAACGCTGGGGCCACACGTAGTTGCCCGCGAATACACAGAATTCCTTGACGCCCAAACTCTCGAAAACAGTTTCAATGTCCTCGGGATAGATGTTCTTGCCTTCCTCGGTGACGATCATATTTTTCTTACGGCCAAACAGCTGAAGATGGCCGGCCAGATCGAAGCGCCCCAGATCACCGGTCATCAGCCAGCCGCCGACGATGGTTTCAGCAGTGAGCTCGGGATCCTTTAAGTAGCCGGCCATGACGGTCTTGCTTTGCACGGAGACCTCGCCGATTCCATCGGCATCGGGATTCACGATACGGACGTGGGTCCCGGGGATCGGCTTGCCGACCGTGTCGGCGCGAAAAGGCTGTAGATCGTTGACGGTGATGCCCATACAGCCCTCGGTGAGCCCGTACGCGTTGGCTACCGGAACGCCCAGATCGTAAAAAAATTGCAATGTCTGCGGCTCGGTAAATGCGCCGCCAACGATGATAGCGCGGAGCTCGCCGCCGAATGCCTGGTGCACTTGGGGAAGTAAAAGGCGGCTCAATCCGACGCGGCACCTGCTTTTGGTCAGAGCTTTGTTAATGCTGACGAGCGCGTTGAAGATTTTTCGCCTTCCGGCAGGGAGCTCGCCAAAGCGAGTCTCCAGCCCCTTCTGGAGGTTTTTCAGGATGAGCGGAACCAAGGTCACGTAGGTGATTTTGTAATTGGTGAAAGCTTCGCGGACGAATTCCGGGCGCAGCGTTCGAAGATGCACTACGGTCGCGCCGCTCACAAATTGATAGAAAAAGCCGAGCATGAAATCGATGGCGTGATTGGTGGGAAGAATACTCAGATAGCGGTCGTTGCCGCGGGATAGCGGATATAGGGAGGGGAAAGGCGCGCACTGTTCGAGATAATTTTCGTGAGTCATCATGCAGCCTTTGGGACGGCCTCCGGTGCCGGAGGAGTACACGATGCAGGCCAGGTCGTGGCGCACCCGGGGCACGAAGGTGGGCTCGCCTTCACCACGAAGGTCTTCCCAACGTTCCGCGCCCGCGAGGTCCGCGACGGGTGGTGCCTCGGTAACCAGGACGCGTTTCAGGAGGGTCACGGCTGCCCGCCGCGCGGAGGTGTTGAGTTGCCGCCAGATGGGAAATTCGGTGATTAACATGGCCGTATCGGAATGGGCCAGGAGCTGCCAGTGCTCGTCGGAAGTTAGCTTGTAGTCCAGAGGAACGAGCACGCCGCCGCAATAGAAGATCGCATAGGCGGACATCAACCATTTGGACTGGTTGGTCATGATGATCGACGCGCGGTCGCCGGGAGCGAAGCCTGCGTCCTGCAATGCCCTGGCGAACGGAAGAGCGCGGGCCTTGAATTCGCGGTATGTAAAGCGCTCCTTTTCTTTGCCGCGGTCCGATTCGATCAGGCACACTTCTTCGGCAAATTCTTCCAGCGCATCCTTCAGCGCGGCCCCGATGGATTGGTAGTGAGAAAGATCCAGCATTTACAAGCGAGATTGAATGCGGGACGCTAAAGTCCGGAAATCGCTCACACCCTGCACTTCGTAGTCGGGCAGCTCGACACCAAAATGATTCTCGAGACGGCTGAGCAATTCGAGCGCTTGCAGGCTGTCGATTCCGAGTTTCTTGAAGAAGTCGTCGTCCGGCGCGAGCGCACCTGGGGCGGCCTGAAAGTGTTTGCACGCCAGCTCCATTACTTCCTGAGTGGTTTGTTCAAGGGTGCGCATCAGCAGCTAAATTTACCATTCTCGGTGCGAGAAGAACAATTCCGTGAGTAGAAGCGCGGACCCGGGATGGTTCGATGCGAGCCCTTACAGCAGAACCAAGCCCCGACGAATGCCAATTGCCACAGCCTCGGTGCGGCTTCCGGCGTTGAGCTTTCCCAGGATCGAGGCGACGTGGAACTTTACGGTGTGCTCCGAGATCTTCAGGCAATCGGCAATTTGCTTATTGCCGAGACCGCTGGCGAGCAGGTAAAGAACTTCGCGTTCGCGCGGCGTGAGTGGTTCTTGCAATGCAGTTAAGAACGCCGATGCTTGTGTCGAGGTCGGAAACTCACCGGCCACATTCGCGGACTGCGACACGTAGAGTCCCGCTGCGACGGCTTGAACCGCGGCAATCAACTGATCAGAGTCGACATCATTGGATAAAACGGCGCGAACGCCGGCGCGCAGCGCAGGTTGCATGGCGGTGGTCGCGGCCTGGTCAATGACCAGGATGATGGGTGTGTCCGCGGCGCCGTTCGCGAGAGATGCAAGGCTGGATTCGAAGGATTCGCCGGAGAGGTCCGCGATGATTACATCGGATTCGGCCTCGAGACCGCGGTCCCCTCCAAGCATGCCGGCACTTGCCACACTCTCGACAATGGCAAGGTCGGTGCCGGTGAGCAGATTCTTCAGTCCGGCACGAGCCAGCGGAGACGCAGCGACGATGGAAACGCGAATCAAGCGGCCTGCGAACTCCCACCGGACTGACCGGTGTCGATTCGAATGGCCGCCAGGCCGAAGCGGGAATTGCGCGACTCGACGATGCCGCCTATGTCGCGGCCGTCCCAGAGCTCGATACGCACCTGCGAGGCGCGAACCACATGCGCATGGGTGACGATTAAGCCGCCATTGGACAGAAGGGTTCTGGAACCGTTGCCCTGGCGTCCGCCGCGAATGAGAACGGTCGAGCCCCGCAACTGTTCGGCAATTTCACCAAACCCGACGACCGCCATATCAATGGCCTCCAGGGGGACGCTCGCCGACCACGATGGATGCGTCCTGAACGACGCCGCCACGCACAAAACGGAGCAGCACGGGCTTTCCAATGGCGTCCGCGCCCAGTTGAGCGTGAACATCTTCAAGCCGCGTAACCGGTTGGCCAGCGAATGCTACGAAGATGTCGCCAATGACCACACCTGCTTTATCCGCCGGACCATCGGGGGCAACTTCCAGAACCATGGCGGCAGTTTTCTCATTGCGTTGCAAGGTTTGACGGAGGGCCTCGGGCAGGCGGACCGGCTGTAGACCCACCCCGAGGTAGCCCTGCGGGATGCGACCTTTTTCAAGCAAAGTTCCGACCACATGGTTGACCACCACGGCGGGAATTACAACGCATCCGAATCGTCCGAAGCGGGGAGTGACGATGCCGAAGGTCTTCCCATCAGCGCTAGTCGCTGCGCCGCCGATGGCGGTGTGCTGCAAATTCACGTCGAGCCGGATATAAGGCGCGAGCGATGCGCCGGTCCAAGTGCGGCGCTCCGCAGCGACCAGACTGACGATACCGAGTGCGGCGATCGGCCCACTGACCCTGGTGCGGCCGACTACCATGATCAGACTGCCAGGCCTGAGAGTCGTCGCCTCGCCCAAATCCGGCAGGGCGGTGTTTGCCTCGGGAGATTTCAGGACGGCGAGGTCGGTGGAAGAGTCGCGTCCCACTAGAGACGCCAGTACGGCGCGCCCGTCGGGCAGGGTGACCTGAATCTCTTCGTCACGCCGCAATGTGTGTTCGGCGGTGACGATGACGCCAGGGCGCCAGATGACGCCGCTGGATGAGCCGCGCGAGTCGGTATGAACCGCTACGACTGTTGAGGCGGTGCGCGCGGTCAGGTCCGCGAGGGCACTGGATAATTCGATTAAGGCTGGAGACATCTTGTTCGTTCCTCCAGGAACAAGATGCCGTAGCGGTAGGGGCGTCTACATCCGCCGATTGGCTAGGTAAAGACCGGGAAAATGGCTAGGTAGGACCTAGGGCGGTGCGGCGGCCTCTGGCGGCGGATTCACCGGACCGTCTCCGGCCCAGGGGGCCACGCAGAAATAACTGCCGTGCAGGCCCGAGGCGAGAAACATCAGTGCTGCGAGGACCATCAGGATTGCTAGTTGAAAGATTTTCTTGTTCATTTTGGGCGAACCTAGGGCTCCCCTAGGGCAGGTAGGGCATGGAGTCGGTAGCTTCGTAGAACTTTTTGAGAGCGGCCATAACTGCGGGCCGAGTGAAGAGTTGGCAGAACAGGTCGATTTCCTGCTGCAGCTCAACGTGAGGAATCGGCTTGATAAATTTCTTGGCTTCCGCTCGAGTGACGGCGTCGAACTTGGTGATTTGCGCGGCGGTCGAACGTGCTACTTTCAGGACTTCGCCTTCGGCGGTTAGCTGCGCGACCAGTCCAACGGCGTGTGCCCGAGTGGCATTCACACTGCGCCCAGTGAACAGCAAATCACGGACGAAGCCGTTGCCGAGATCGCGCTTTAAGCGCGGAATCCCCCCAAAGCCAGGGATTAAGCCCAGGCGAAGCTCCGGAAAAGCAAAACGCGCCATTTTGTCGGCGATAATCAGATCGCAAACCAGTGCGAGTTCCAGACCGCCACCGAAGCACACGCCATGAACCGCGGCGATGGTAACAAAGGGCGCCGCATCGATGACGTTAAAGGCAGCGTGAATGCGCTGCAGAAACTCGCGGACGCCCACACCGCGCTCGCGTTCCGGTAGGGGTTCGGCTCGTTCATAAAGTTCGCGGAGGTCGGCACCCGCGGAGAAACCATGCTTCTGGTCGCTGGAGAAAATGCAAGCGCTGACGTCCGGCGCCAACGCAGGCAGAGCAGCGACAAATTGCTCCAGTTCGTCGAGCATCGCGGTGCCAATTTCGTTGGCCGGGGCGCGGTCCAGCGTCAGATCAATGACGCCGTCATGGCAATCCCAACGTAACCCTTTGCCGGAGAAGGATTTCATTTTCGAGGATGCGATCGGACACACAGCATCAGAGTCTACTATAGGCTTGCGAAATCAGTGGCCAGAGCTTGATTGCGCGGCAGAGGGTTGCGTGCGGCCAACGATTGTACGGATGAAATCCACTTCCTCCTGGCGGTAAGGCTGGCCGTCGGTGCGAAAAACTTCGTGAAACCAGACCGCCGGTTCGCGGTCGACGTACGGCTTGGACCATGAATCCCAGGGCAAATAGGTTTGCGTTTTTCCGGCGACCAAGCCCCAGTTGTATGCCGCGACGTGATAGCGCTTGGCGATGGGCAGGGTGCCTTGAAAGGTGCTGCTGTTCCCGCGAGCCATGTATTCGGTGCACAGAATGGGGCGATTATATTTTTGTAAGGACAACACTCGTTTCTCAAAAATGTCTGGCTTGTCGTAGTTGTGGAAGGAGATCACGTCCGACAATTCGAGCTGAATTCTTTCCATTGGGCTGACTTTGTCGAAGGAAGCGGGATCAACCTTCCAAACGCCACTGGTCAGAGGCTGAGTTGCGCGGGCGGCGCGGGCCCAGGCGAAGGCCTTCGGCAAAAGCGCCAAGACGAGACCCACTTTGTAAGGCGGTTCGTCTGCCTGGTAACTGCTGCGGTTGGTATTATCCGGCTCGTTCCAGATATCCCAGGCCAGCACGCGCGGATCTTCCGCGAATGCTCCGACGACACCTTTTACATAAGCCTCAAGCCTTGGATATTGCATCGGGTCCTGAAGCGCAGCGGCTCCGGGACTTTGCACCCATCCGGAGTTGTGAACGCCCGGTCGCGGCGCGCGCTGCCGGCCGAGATGTGGGTTGGGATCCCAGCAGGAATCGAAAAGCACGAAGAGCGGCTTGATTTTGTGTTTAGCGGCAATTTTCAGAAATGTGTCGATGCGCATCTTAAAGCCGTCGGGATCCTGTTGCCAAAGCAGATCGTGCAGAAAAACGCGCATGGTGTTCATGCCCAGTGACTCGGCCCAGCTCAATTCGAGGTCGATGCGCTGCGGATCGAAAGTAGCGGCTTGCCACATCTCCAGCTCGTTGATTGCGGTGGCCGGAATGTAGTTGCTTCCAACTAGCCAAGGTTGCTGCTGATACCAGTAGCTGGCGGATTGCTCCGACCAGCGCGAAGTTTGCGCTGGGATGCCCAACGAACCTGTCGACAGAAGGACCAGAAATAACGTCGCGCTGCTGATGGTGGCAGCCAGCCAAGGTCTGGAGATCCTTCTACGAACTTTAAGTTTGGCGATCAAGAATGACCCCCCGCTTCGAGCCTTAGTGCGATGGTTGTAGTTGTTGCATCAATCGAGCGAGCAATTCGAACTCCGCAGGATGCATTTTTTCGCGCGCGCCTTCAAAAGAGAAGAACGCCGCTCGATCCACTTCGAGAAAAGTTTTTTTCTTTCCCGAGCGGGGTGGCCATTCCATCTCAAAGGTATTGCTGCGCAAATTGGATGGATCGAAATCGTCCTGGAAGGCCCACGCGATGACGATTTTGCCGCTTCTCTGGGTAACGCTTCCGAGCGGAAGAAAAGTGCCTTGGGGAAGCAGTCCGGTCTCTTCCTGGAACTCCCGCTTGGCTGCGGCCAGTTGATCCTCGCCAGAGTTTACCTCGCCCTTGGGAATAAACCACGCGCCAGCATCTTTCTTGGCCCAAAATGGTCCACCAAGATGCACAAGCAGAAATTCGTATGCTTCCGCCCGCTTTCGAAAGAGTAACAATCCGGCGCTGGTTTTGGCCATGAATTCGAATGGCGGAAGTTTGCATCCGCCCGCAAGATTTAGCACGACAGTTCAGCGGGCGACAGCTTGTTAAAGACTCAGCCGGATTCCCGGCAGCACCCGGCCTGCGCGGGTTTCCTGCCAGGTGTACACAATGCGATGAATGACCGTGATCGTCGAAATCACCGCGATCACCCACAGCACCGGCGCCATGCGATTGAATAAGCCGCCGATAATCAACAGCACCAAGCGTTCCGGCCGCTCCATAAAGCCGACCTTGCACAGAGCGATCAGTGACTCAGCACGGGCCCGCGCGTAACTGACCATCACCGATCCGGCTGTCGCTACCGCCGCCAGCACCACGTATGGAGTTCTTCCGCTTACGGAGTAATACACCAGCAATCCCATGTACAAGGCCATGTCCGCATAGCGATCCAGTGTGGAATCGTAAAAAGCGCCGAATGCGGTTACGCGCTTTTGGCGCCGGGCCACCTGTCCATCCAGCATGTCCAGGAAGCCGGCGAAAAAAATGATCAGCGCGCCGGTGCGGAAGTGTCCGACCGCGAACGTGGCTGCGGCGCCAAAATTAACCAGCAATCCGAGAAATGTCAGGAAATTGGGATTTACCCCGGTCGCCGCCAGAGCTCCAACAATGCGGTCCAGCAGCCATTTGCTCCCCGTTCCGATTGCGCCTGTCAGTGTGGCCATGGGGTCTGGGTTACGTTACCGAGGAGCCTCTCAATTTCCGCTATAAATAAGTGGACACGCGGGTTATTCGGCATCGTACACCACCCCATCTCGAACGCCAACCGGCCCGTCCGGGGATTTTTCACGCACCGATCGTTAGCCTCGTCGCATTTTAGTTCCTGCGTCCCAGCCGATCTCAGAGCTCGCCGCATTTTCGAATTCACTCGATTCATGCTTTTCCCTTGACCGTCGGCGCGCCCCGCCCTATAACATGTCGCGTTCGCCCGATTCCCATTCCATGACCGACCGCCCAAGCCGCCGTCAATTTCTTTTACAAGGGAGTACCAGGGTGACCGCCGCTTTGCTCGCGGCTCACTGGCCTGCGATGCTTTCCGCCGCGGAACGCGCCCACGCCGCGGCGCAATCGGCTGCACCTTACAAATTCGAATTCTTTAGCGCCGACGAAGCCCACGAAATCGACGCCATCAGCTCGCGGATCATTCCCACGGATGAGACCCCTGGCGCGCACGAGGCGGGGGTCGTGTACTTCATCGATCGCGCGCTGGTGACCTTTGCCAGCGACGATCAGAGCACCTATCGCGAAGGGTTGGCCGATCTTCTGAACCGGGTGCGAAAGTCTGTGCCCGGGGTCGATAAATTCTCCGCCGCGACGCCGCTACAACAAGACGGCATCCTGTATGAACTCGAGCTGCAGCAAACCAAGGGTCGCCAACTCTTCGCCGAACAAGGAGCGCGCTCTTCCTTTTTTGACGCGCTGCGGACCCATACGATCACGGGTTTCTTGATCCTGCCCGAAGCTAGCGGCAACCAAAGTGGTGTGGGCTGGGAGTTGGTCGGCCGCGATCGCGATCACACGTTCCAGCCTCCCTTCGGTTATTACGACAAGAATTATCCTGGATGGCAGGCGGGCACCACGAGCAACGAAGACAACACCAAGCCATGACCATCGAACAGCCCAAGTACAAAACATCTGACGAAGTTGATTTCGTAATCGTGGGTTCCGGCGCTGCCGGCGGCATCCTTGCAAAGGAGCTTTGTGCCAACGGATTCCGGGTAGTGGTATTGGAACAAGGCCCGTATTTAACCGAAGCGGACTTCACCCACAATGAAGTCAAAGTTTTAAACGAGGATCTGCTCACCAATCATCCCAAGTTGCAGCCGACTTCCTTTCGGAAAAGGCCGGACGAAAAAGCTAAGCCGCAGCGCGTTCTTGCGTATGGGCGCCTAGTTGGTGGCACCAGCGTTCACTTCACCGCGAATTTCTGGCGCTTTCACGAAATCGATTTCATCGAGGGTAGCAAGATTGGTCCGATTGCCGGCGCCTCGCTGGCTGATTGGCCCATTACTTACGCCGATCTCGAGCCGTATTACACCAAGGTGGAGTGGGAAATCGGGGTATCCGGATTAGCGGGGGCCAGCCCCTTCGATCCTCCGCGCTCCAAGCCCTACCCCATGCCGCCGTTGCCGGTGAAGGGTTCCGGCGTAATTTTCGAACGCGCGGCACGCAAACTTGGTTGGCATCCATTTCCCGCGCCGATGGCGATTCTTTCGCAGCCGCGAGCTGGACGAAGTGCTTGCGTGAATTGCGGTTTTTGCCTGGCGTTCGGTTGCGAAGTCGGCGCCAAATCCAGCTCGCTGGCTGCGGCCATTCATGTTGCGGAGCGCACCGGCCGCTGCGAGATTCGTCCGAATTCCTACGTGCATCGTATCGAGATCGACCGTCTGGGGCACGCTACCGGCGCGGTGTACTTCGATGAACAACGCAACGTGCACTTGCAGAAAGCCAAGGCGGTTATTCTCAGCGCCAACGGCGCGGAAACTCCGCGCCTTCTTCTTTTGTCTGCCAGCAAGGATTTTCCGAATGGTCTTGCCAATTCCAGCGGCATGGTCGGCAAGCATTTGATGCTCAACAGCGGTGCTGTGTCGATGGCGGTCTACGACCAACCGCTCAACGATTACAAAGGGTTTGCGGTCAGCCGCATCTTTCACGATTTCTACGAACTCGATCGCCAGAAGGTTGGCTTCTACGGCGGCGGAGGCCTAGATGCGCGTTTTGACCTCACGCCGGTGACCTTTGCGCTCAACGCTTTGCCGCCAGATACCCCCCGATGGGGTAAAGGCTTTAAGGATGTTATGCGCAACAACTTTACTCGCACCATGGAGGTGTATTGTCACGGCTCGTCGTTACCGGTTGAAAACAATAGTTTTTCCCTGGACCCCGATCTCAAGGACGCGTGGGGACTTCCCGCGCTATGCATGACCTATAAAGATCATCCCGACGATCTGAAGTTGTGTAACTGGATGAGTCTGCGCGCAGGCGAATTGCTGGACGCTTCCAACGCCACGAGGAAGTGGAGTTTTCCCGTTGAGGAGCAGAGTTTCGCGGTGCATTTGCTGGGCACCTGCCGCATGGGCAACGACCCCGGGACGTCGGTGATCAACAAAGATCATCGGACCCACGATGTGAAGAATCTTTTTCTCTGCGATGGCAGCAGCCTGGTCACTTCCGGCCGCGGCCAACCCACGATGACCATCGAAGCACTGGCTTTTCGTGCCGCCGATCGCATCACGGATTTGGCCAAGCGCGGTGAAATCCGGGTCTGACCACGTTCCGCGATTCCCACGGCCCCGTTTGCAAGTAACTTTGGTACACTCCTCGGGAAAATCCCGGATGAGGTATGTACATGACGGCAAAATCATGCAAAATTTCGCTGCGGATTGGCGGCGCAGCCGTCACGATCGTTTTGGTTGTCCTTGCAGCCCGGGGGCAGTCCGCAAGCGGGCCTGCATCGCAAACTCCCAAACTTGCCGAGCAGCAATTTAAGAATATTAAAGTTTTGAAGGGTATTCCTGCCGATCAGCTTATTCCCGCCATGCAGTTTATAGCCGCGTCGCTCGGCGTCGAATGCGAGTTCTGCCACGTACACGAGGGCCGTGGGATGGCCTTCGACAAAGACGACAAGAAACAGAAAGTAACCGCCCGCAAGATGATTGAAATGATGTCCGCCATCAATAAGGATAATTTCGACGGAAAGCGCGAAGTCACCTGTTACTCATGTCACCGTGGCGCCGCCGACCCGGTCGCGACGCCGATCATCGGCGCCGATCTACCCACGCCAGAAAGCCCCGACAAAAAGCCCGGTGAAGCTCAACCCTCCTTTCCGCCTGCTGATCAGTTTTTTGCCAAATACTTATCCGCCGCAGGCGGGCCCGACGCTCTTCGAAAGATAACCAGCCGCGTTGAAAAAGGAACTCTATCCATCGGCGACCAGCACTCCGCCGCCGACATTTTCCAGAAAGTCCCGGATAAGCGACTCTCCATCATGCATCTGGCCAGCGGCGATAGTGTCACTGCGTTCGATGGGCACAGCGGATGGATGGCGGTCCCGGGGCGCCCGCCCCACATGATGACCGAGGCGGAAAATGAGGCTGCGCGGATGGACGCCGATCTTTATTTTCCCATCGACGTCAAAACGATGCGCCAAAAGTTCACTGTTGAATCAGGGGAAAAAGTGGATGGTCACGAAACAAATCTGGTGATTGGCGAAACGGAAGGGCAAAACCCACTGAAACTTTACTTTGATACCCAGTCCGGCCTGCTGGTTCGCCTGGTGCGCTTCGCTGAAACTCCACTCGGGCGTCTTCCCACGCAGATCGATTACGCCGACTATCGCGAAGCCGACGGCGTCAAAATCCCGTACCGTTGGACGCTGTCCCGGCCCGGTAACCGCTTCACTATTCAGGTCGACCAAGTTCAGCAAAACGTTCCGGTCAGCGACGCAAAATTCATTCCGCCTCCGCCCGGTCCACCCCCGGGCCAGCCGCCAGCGAACTAATTATCGGCGCAAAATCAGTTCTTCAGTTGCTGCCGGCAGCCCGCTGCTGGGCATCTCTATCCGTCCCGCGGAGCGTGGCGCGCATCATGTCCGCGTACTGCCGGTGCAAAAAGCTCACGCGGAAAAGATAGCGGCTGGGATGAGGGCGTCGCAGCACTCCAGCCAGGTCTTTGCCGGCCAAGCGGTCGGCATCAAAGAAGCCCACGACGATATCTGGCTGGTGAGCTTTATGGATTATGATCTGGGATACTTCGATCTGGAGACTCGGGTGCTCGGACCGCTCGAAAATGCCTTCGGTCCAAAAGTGTTACCTATGTCTTAGGTACGTTGTGACCCAAAACCCAAAAACGAGACAGTTTTGAAGTTGAGAAGGGCGAGCTGGATATGGTTCTCTGGGCGAAAGCGAAGGAGGAGGTATGCCAGGGAAACGACACAGCGAAGAGCAGATTCTCTATGCCTTGCGGCAGATCGAAGGGGGCAAGAAAGTCAACGAAGTTTGTCGGGAGATGGGGGTGTCGCAGCAGGCGGTTTACAGCTGGAGGCGACGATATGCGGGGCTGGGATTGCACGAGCTGCGGGAGCTCCGGCAACTGCGCGAAGAAAACCGGAAACTGAAAGGGATCGTAGCGGACCTCACGTTGGACAAACACATTTTGCAGGAGGTGCTCTCAAAAAAGGCCTGAAGCCCGCCAAGCGTCGCGAGTTGGTGCGCCAAGTACGACAGGCGTACCAGCTGAGTGAAAAGCGTGCTTGCGGGCTGATGCGAATCACGCGATGGTCGAATCGTTACCAGAGCCGTCGCGATCCTCAGACAGAACTACGTATCCGGCTGCGGGATCTGGCCGGCACGCGGATCCGGTACGGTTATCGAAGGCGAGAAGGTTGGCGCGTAAATACAAAACGCGTTTATCGGCTGTATCGAGAAGAAGCACTGCAGGTGCGGACGAAAAAGCGGGTCAAGAGTGCCGCGCAAGTGCGGATCACCCTTCCAGAAGCCACTTTTGCGAACCAGCGTTGGAGCATGGACTTTGTGAGCGAACGGCTGGCGGACGGACGATGGTTTCGAATTCTGACGATCGTCGATCAATACACGAGAGAGTGTCTGTGCATGCAAGCCGACCGCTCGCAGATGGGCGAGAAGGTCGTCGAACAACTGGACCGGCTGATAACACTCCGCGGTGCACCGGGATCGATCACTTCGGACAACGGCAGTGAGTTTACGGGCAAGGCGATGGACCTCTGGGCACATCTAGCGGGCGTGAAGCTAAATTTTATTCGTCCGGGGAAACCTGTCGAGAATGGCTACATCGAGAGCTTCCATGGCCGGCTGCGCGATGAATGCTTGAATGTGGAAGTTTTTCTGGACCTGGCCGACGCGCGACGGAAACTCGACAAGTGGAGAAGCGACTACAACCAACAGCGTCCGCACAGCGCACTGGCGGATCGAACGCCGAACGAGTTGGCCAACGCGGCCATGCAACTTTCCTTTGCCCTTTCCGCGGCGGAAAGGGCAAAGGACCTCACCCAAGAGGCCGTTTGTGTTGAGAGGTTCAAGTGAGTTAGTTTAGGCCGCAGCAGGCCGGGAAAATCGACCCGAGGACCATCCACAGCTTCTCGGATTCAACTTTGCTGCTGTCTCAAAACGCGGGGCAGGTCATGTCACCCAATTAATCGCTTCCTCGGTGTCTCAGCTTAGGGGTGCAGTCCAGGGTGCAGTCCATTGTGTCACCCATGTCTCCGGGCCGGACCCTGATTTGAATGGTGGGCCTGGGTGGACTTGAACCACCGACCTCGCCCTTATCAGTTGTCGGCGGGCCGCTTACGAGGCACGATGATGAATCACGAGGCCTCGTGATTCGCCAATGCTGATGCGGCTTTCGCGCCGCCGATCGGTGCTACCGAGTGATACACGATGGGGTGGGAATTTAACGATGTGTGAACCAAAACGTGAACCAAGCGAGGGCCAGCGATAACAAGGCCGCTCCCGGAGCACCGCGAGTCCATTGTCCGTCAT
>Ga0302183_10000160_pt1 | contig 32541 bp, 27 predicted proteins | sample I_Palsa_N3_2_FD_200232 | JGI IMG/M metagenome (GOLD analysis project Ga0302183, IMG submission 200232) | Peat permafrost microbial communities from Stordalen Mire near Abisko, Sweden - I_Palsa_N3_2 | ecosystem: Environmental > Terrestrial > Soil > Palsa > Peat permafrost | place: Sweden...
GCGTGACGATTGCAGACGGCTCATATACGGCCGCAGCCCAAAGGCCAATGATCGAGACCGTAACCAGACCCGCATTTAGGATCGTGCGGCGACGGTACTCGCCGGTGAGGATCTGCCGCAGCGGATTGGCCCGCGGAGCAGACTGCGCCGCCCGCTGCCAACGGTCCGATTCTCGGATCCGGGACAGCATATAAAATGCGAGCAGCACCGGCGCGCCGCCGCAAAGGAACATGGCCCGCCAGCCGAAACTCGCACCCACCGTGTAATTGAGAGCCGCGGCCAGGAAGAATCCAACGTAGTAACCGGTTTGCAGATACCCCGCGCCCATCTTGCGCCGGGATTCGGGCCAGACTTCGGCGACGTACGTGCCGGCTACGGCCCACTCGCCGCCGATGCCGACGCCGGCAAGAAATCGAAAAATGCCCAGCTCCCAGACGTTCTGTGCCAGCGCGGCGGCGGCGGTGAAAAGGGCGTAGCAGGCGACGGCAGCGGCGAGAGTCCGGGTTCTTCCCCATCGATCAGCAACGGGGCCCCACACGAGGGACGTGCCCCACCCGGCCAGAAACACGGCAAACAGCACCGAGCCTGCGAAGACCACGTGGCTGGGCGAACCGTCCATTCCGGATTTTGGCAACAGCTCCGTCAATGCAGGGGCAAGAACCAGCGCGAATATGAACGAGTCCATGCCATCAAGGGTCCAGCCCGACCACGCCGCCCAGAATCCGCGAATCTGCGCGGACGTCAGGGGCTCGCGGGCCGATGCCTGCATTTGAGGTGTTTCAGTCATAGCTGCTCCTGCCGTCGCTGTTATCCATTGTGCGCGCCTCTGACATGCGGCGCAGGATGCCCGTCTGGGGCGCGGTAAAGCGACGCATAAGATGCACGCAACGCATTTTTCTGCACCTTGCCCATCGCATTTCGGGGCAATTCGTCGACGATCAGTATGCGCTTGGGGATCTTGTAGCGCGCGAGGCGTGCCTGGATGGCATCGATCATTTCAGTCTCTGACAAAGCGGTACCGGGCTTACCCACGACCGCCGCCGTAACGCCCTCGCCAAAATCAGGGTGCGGAATGCCGAACACGGCACTCTCCAGCACGCCCGGCAGCGCATCCAACTCCGACTCGACCTCTTTTGGATAAACGTTGTAACCGCCGCTGATCACTAGGTCTTTGGCCCGGCCCACGATGTGCACGTAGCCAGCGGCATCGATGCGCCCGAGATCGCCGGTCTTGAACCATCCATCGGGCGTGAACTCGCTGCGCGTTTTCTCGGCGTCGCCCCAGTAACCGGCGAACACATTGGGCCCTGTGACCTCAAGCGAACCCACAACATCGCTTGCAGGCGGGGCTGCGTGGCTCGCGGGCTCGGCTACGCGGATTGCAATTCCCGGCAGTGCTCTGCCAACTGAACCTGGCACGCGCGCGCCGTCGTAGGGATTCGAAGTGTTAATCAAGGTCTCGGTCATGCCGTAGCGTTCGAGAATCATGTGACCGGTTCGCTGCAGGAATTCGCGATGCGTCTCGGCGAGCAGCGGCGCCGAACCCGATACGAATAAACGCATGTGCGCGGTCGCCTCGCGATTAAGTCCAGCGTGCTGCAACAGCCGCGTGTAGTGGGTTGGAACACCCATGAAAACCGTAGCCGCCGGCAGATGGCGCAATGCAGCGGCAGCATCGAATTTCGGCAGCAGTAGCAGGCCTGACGCCGAGGCCAGCACGGTATTGATGGCCGCAAAGAGTCCGTGTATGTGAAACAGCGGCAGCGCGTGCAACAAGACGTCGTGATCCGTAAAGCGCCAAGCCTCGATGAGCCCCGCGGCATTGGAAGCAAGATTCGCGCGGGTGAGCATCGCCCCTTTGGATCGACCTGTCGTACCGGAGGTGTAGACGATTGCCGCCAGAGAATTCGCGCCAGGGTGCTGCAATGGTTCGCGGCGTGACTCGCACTTCGCCACGAGTTCGAGAAACGAACCCTCGCCATCCGCTCCGAGGGTGTCTACATGGCGAATTCCAGCGCGCGCCGCAAGAGGTTCGAGAATCGTCCGATCCGCCGGGCGGATGACTGCAACCCGTGGCCGCGAGTCCTGCAGAAAGTACTCTACTTCGTTAGGAGTGTTCGCAACATTGATCGGCACAAACACGGCGCCCATGCGCAGGCAGGCAACGTAGAGCAGCACCGCCTCCGCAGATTTATCCACTTGCACCGCGACTCGGTCGCCAGGCACGACGCCCCGCTGCAGCAAGGCGCAAGCGAAGCGGCCGGACTGCTCGTGCAGCGCAGCGTAGCTGCATTGGCGGCCAGCAGCCGTCTTAAGAAATAACCGGCGCGGGTGCTTGCGCGCAGCGTCGTCAACCCAGTCGGCGGGATCTTTTACCTCAGACACGGTATCCGCAGTGCCGCAAAAAGGTGGTTTTTTGGTGGTTCAACCGTCAAGCACCGGGACACGGGCTGCCTGTAGCTGCCGGCAGCGTCGCGGCGCCAGCGGCCCTAGTAAGGCTGTGGCCACGCGTTGAACAGATTGGTGGCATCCACGGATCCAAGTCCGGTTGCGAGGTCGTATCCGGCCGTGGCCGGATAGGCAGGCTCGTTCTTAGAATCCGAGGATGATAGCTCGCCGATGATACGGCTGCCCATGGCACCGAAGCAGTTATAAAACTCGCCATCGGGGTTTCGCCCGCAGGGGATGTCGATATCGCCGCGGGTGATGTCGTGAAAGATGCAGCCACTTGCGGGCAAAGCGCCGTCGGTCTTGCTGGCGTTGCAAGCAAAAGCGTCGGGCTGATTGAACTGCCGGCGTGCAAGGGCGTAATAGACGTAATTGGCGTTCCCCTGCCGGCCGAACTTCTGGTTGATCAAGGCTTGAATGCCGGCCATGGACGGAGCGCTGAAAGAGGTTCCCCCTCCGCCTTGCACGAAGGCGTCGTTTTTGAGCGTGCAGGGCGCACCTCCCTGGCTCGCATCGGACATGCATTCCAGATAGAAGCTGCCCCAGGCGCCGTTACTGGCGAAGAGCGAGATATCGGGTTGATCGCGCAGGCCGTCGTTCGGCACGCCCGGAACTGCGAACTGGTACGCCGGCTTCGGATTGCCCTTGCAGGTGCCGCTGACGACGCCGGGGATGGATGGCTTGCCGGTAAAGCAGGTGCTGGGGCCGCCGCCGCCGGCCACGTCAATGAGAAATTCCTGCTGTCCGAGCGTCGAATTGCAGAAGCCGGTCACTCCGTAGGAGTGCGTGAAGCTGCCGTTTACCGGATCGCTGTATATGAGCTCACTCGCGCAGCTATCGTTCCAGGGGATCTCCGGAATGTAGGACAGCGCGGATGCCTTGGTCGTGGGATTATTGGTCGCGCTCCAGTAATTGCTGACCGGGATGCCGCTCACGTCAGAGTTGTACTGCGCCATGAAATCGGTGCCACCTACGTCGACGGCGTAGGCGGAGGCGGTGTTGTCTCCGCCGTTGATGCCGCGGATGGCATAGTTTGTCGGTTCCACCGGCGCGCATTGATCCGCGCCGTCGTCACCCTCGGCGATGAAGAAAGTGGTGCCTTCCGCGGTAGCCAGTTGCGCCTCGCGATTCTCTAGAGCGATCTCGGCGGCCCCGGTGATGGTCTCGCACAGGCCGTAGCTGTCCGTGATGATGTCCGGCGGACGGAAGTCGATAAGGCCCAGAATCGCAAGGTCGAGCCCGGAGGTGGTCGCCGTGTTCGCGCAGGCGGAAAGCTCGATGGTGGCGTCGGGCGCGGCGGCGCTCGACCATTCGACGTCGAGCGCGGCCTCGGTCTCATCGCCGTTCTGCCCGGGACTGGTGCAGCCGGGATAGATCTGCCGGAAGTTGCCGGACTTGAACTTGTCAAGACCGAATGTCTGGCGAAATTGCGCCCAGTCGCTGGGATTTAGCAGATTACTATCTTCGACGGCGGCAATGATCACGCCCTTGCCCGTGAAGCCCTGTTTCCACAGCGGCAGAAGGTCGTAGATGGTCGCGAAGTCGTATGGCGCGAGCGTGTGGTAGACCACGCCGTCAAATTTGATGTTGAAGTGCGGTTTCCAGGTGTTGCTGCTGCGGTCAAAGCTCACGGGCCCAAGAGCAACGGCATGCGAGCGCGGAAAGAAGTCATGTAACGATGCGACGCCTTGAATTGCCGGCGCAAGCGCGGCCGGGATCTGCGGGTCACGGACGTTGGCGATGTGGCGTTCGCCGTTGGGCAGAACCAGGTGGTGAATTTCCGTGTGGAATGCCTCGCGCACCTGGGCTGCGGAGCCGGAAAAATCGATGACGAGTGCATTCTCATACACCCGGTTGACGGACAAGCCGTGCGATTCCAGCCAGCTGCGCACGATCTGCAGATCCTCGGGCGCAAGACCGAAGCGCACTCCGAGCTGCTGCGGTGTCAGCCATTTGTGATATTCGGCGGAATCCGCACCGTTGTGCATGTCGTCAATGAGCTTCTGCAGCGCCGCTTCGCGCGCCGCCGGCCGCTTGAGAACGAGCAGCATATGCTCCAGTCGCGTTGCGTCGTCTATGGGGCCGCGGTCGTTCGCGGCGCGCAACGCCGCCGGTGGCGTATTGCCCTCCAGTGTCACCGTCTGCGATTCCACAATCGCCGTTGCAAGCACCGGCCGGGCATTCTGCGCGAGGGAAGCGCTCGCACAGACGGCAAGAACAGTCAAAAACGCAGTTGAAGCGAAGAGCTTGCGCATGATCCACCCACGGTATCTACGTGTGAAAAGCTACGAAAGATGCCTGCCTCGCTGCGAGCTTGGCGCCAAGTTAGAAAACTCCGTCCCGCGCACGTGCCAATGGCCGAATCGCGCCGCGGCATGCTGCAAAGATCTATCGGCGCAGTTATTTAATCATCGCGGATTGGGATCGAACGGCCACCCACCTGCCGTGGCGCTTCACAAACACATCCATCCAAACCCACTTTCCGCTGGTGTCCTTGCCGTTCATCGTGCTCTTTTCGGTATCGCTGCCCTGGACGATCGCGACGCTTCCCAGGACCTTGACTTCCATGGGCCCGATTTCGATGGACTCGGCTTTGTCCTGCCCGGCTCTTACATCCGCCAACAGCTTCTGCTTGGATGCCCTGCTGCCGTCATAACTGATCCCCATCCAATCGTCGCCGACGATCTGGGCAACTTTATCCAGGTTGCCAGACGTCATGGCGTCAGCCCAGTCACGCTCGATTTGTTTGATCTCCTCCGAGACGCTCATGCCCTTGGCGGCCACTTCTGCAGAGGGTGCCTGCGCATCGGCCCAAGCCAGTCCAACGGCGCTGCAGGCCATCAACACGGTCGCTACGAGACTCTTCATTCTTCTTTTCTCCGATGAGATACGGCGCGCAGCGGATCTGATAATAGTCTATACCTCGAGCCCCGATTATCCAACGAGCCCGAGTGGGCGCGACTTAATACTTTGCTCTTAGGTCCTGTGCCCCGCTGGTTGCGACGCATCGGACGCCGGCCGCTGACGCCGAAAGCCTTGGGTACAGGCGATAGGCAAATGCCTGCCCTGCCCCCGGGATACACGGCTCCACTGCCCAGCCACCCCTTGATATCGCGACCGGCGCACTGCACGCTCAACCATCAGGACACCGGAGTGCACAGCATGAGCAGGCAAATGCGAACCGCCACTATTGCGGCCGCCATCGCCGCGACATTCAACGTTGCCGGCATGGCGCAGATGCCGGCACCCGACGAAGCCGCGTTCCGCGAACTCTACCGGCAGCTGGTCGAGATAAACACCACGCGCTCGGTTGGCAGTTGCACACAAGCGGCTGAGGCGATGCGCGCGCGCTTGGCTGCGGCAGGCGTTCCTGGTGGTGACATGCAAATTCTAGCGCCCGCTGATCGCCCGAAAGACGGTGCACTCATTGCCATACTGCACGGCCATGACCGCAGCGCCAAGCCGATACTTCTGCTTGCGCATATCGACGTGGTCGAGGCAAAACGCGAGGAGTGGAAGCGCGATCCGTTCAAGCTGGTCGAAGAGAATGGCTGGTTCTACGCGCGCGGCTCGAGCGACGATAAGGCGATGGCGGCAGTCTTCACCGACAATCTGATTCGCTACAAAAAAGAGGGGTTCAAGCCGCGCCGTGACATCAAGCTCGCGCTTACCTGCGGCGAGGAAACACCGGACGTCTTCAACAGCGTCAACTGGCTGACTCAAACCCAGCCCCAGGTCCTGAGCGCCGCGTTCGCACTGAACGAAGGCGCCGGCGGCGAACTCGACAAGAACGAAAAACCTGTCGCGCTGCAGATTCAGGCAGGCGAAAAGGTTTACCAGGACTTCGCCCTCGAGGCAGCCGACGTCGGCGGCCACAGTTCGCGCCCGACCAAGAACAATCCGATCGTGCGGCTGAGCGCCGGGTTGGTCAGGCTCGGCGACCACAATTTTCCGATCGCGCTCAATGCGGCGACGCGCGGCTACTTCGAGGCGCGGGCGAAACTTGCGCCGCCGGAAGTCGCCGCGGACATGAAGGCCGTGCTGCGCACGCCGCCGGATGAAGCCGCGGCCGAACGCTTATGGGCGATCAATCCCGGCTGGAACGGCTCACTGCGAACGACCTGCACCGTCACCGAAATTACCGGAGGCCACGCGCCCAATGCGCTCCCGCAGCATGTGCGCGCGAACGTGAATTGCCGCATCCTGCCCGGTGTGCCGATTGCCGACGTTCAACAGGAGATCGTCAGCGTGCTAGGTGACGCGCAGATCAGCGTCACTCCCGCCGGCGACCCCGGCATGCAATCGCCGCTACCGCCGCTGTCGGACCACATCATGGTGCCCGTGCGCAAAATCGCGCAGGAGATTTGGCCTGGCGTCGTGATTGTGCCGACGATGTCCACCGGCGCGACCGACGGGCGCTTTCTCAACGCGAGCGGGGTGCCGACTTATGGCCTTTCCGGCATGTTTCACGATGACGAGGGCAGTCACGCACACGGCCTCGATGAACGTATCCGCGTGAAGTCGCTCCTGAACGGCCGGCGTTTTCTCTACGAAGTGGTGAAGCTCTACGCCAACGGCGCGGATTGAACGCACGCGTATGCCTGCTGCCCGATCACGAGCGCGGCAGCGCGGCAGCGCGGCCGCGCCGGCGCTCGCATGCGCGCTCAGCGCGTCAAGCGCAACGTGCAGCTGCCGCCAAGGTGAATCGGGTCCGGTGCGTCATGGGGCCAGCTCCTTAACCAGCCGATCCGCGTGATAGATGTTCTTCAATGCCTCAGTAATGCCCGCCACATCGACCGCCACGGCCCGATTCACGCTCGCGTCAAAGCCGAAATCCCCACCCAACGACTGGATGTTCCCATCGAAGATCAGACCGATCGCCTCGCCGTTGCGGCCAATCACGGGCGAGCCCGAATTGCCGCCGATGATGTCGTTGGTAGACGCAAAATCCAGGTTGGTATCGAGATTGACTGCTTTTTCCGCCCTGATCCAGCTGTCCGGCAGCTTGAATGGGTCGCGCCCCGTGGCGTGTGCGTAAGCTCCGGCAAAATTGGTCACCGGCGCCACGGTGCGGCCATTTTCCTGATATCCACCCACCGCGCCATACGAGAGCCGCAACGTGAAGGTCGCATCCGGATAAGCGCTCCTGCCCTCCAGTGCAAACCGCGCTTTGGCGATGAGCCCGGAGTTCTTGGTAATCACGGCCTTCACATTGTCCTCGTAGTCGCTGCGAACTGCGCGCGCCAGCGGATCCAGGAGGCGGGCGAAATCGATCAGCGGATCGTGATATGCATCGATCTCCTTCGCCCCGCCCGCCAATAAGCGCGCGCGCAGCTTCGCGTCGGTGAGTTTGGTACCGTCCACCAGCGCCGTGGCGATCTCCTCGGGGCTGCGCTTGCCCATCAGCTTGCGCACATCCTCATCGCTCGTGCCCAAATCCTCGCGCAACTTGGTCAGCCACCAGGTGAGTACTGTCTTTTCAAGCTTTGCGTGCACCGGAGCCGGCGCGACGATCTGCTGCTTCAGAGCCGGGAAATTGGCATCCGAATATTCCTCCAGCCGCTGCCCGTCCGGCTTGCCAATTTCAGCTGCGTAGCGGTTCAGATCGATCGCGTGGCCGAGCAGCGGAGACAAACGCGGCGGCAGACGCTCCAGCAGCGAGTTGCGCACGAAGATGTTGCGCCCGTGCGCGACCGCCGCCGCCACCGCGGGCCAGGCGCCGCCGTCCGCGGCCGCAAGCTTCGGGTCTGCCGCCACCCGCTTGCGAAAATCGTTCTCGGCACGCGCCTTGTCCGCCATCAGCGTTCCCTGCACCAAGGCGAGCTGCCTGCCCTTGTAGGCTTTCAGTGAATTTTCAATGGAGAAGCGCAACGTATTGGAGGTGCGCGCCTCTTCCGGGCCCTTCGTGCCGAACTCGTTCAGTACGCCGCGCAGTTCGGAAAACAGGCTCAAAATGAACGGCTGTGCCACGTCGCGCTGGTACTCCAGCTGCGCCAGCGTATTCTCACGTTCCGTCGCGCCAGGATTGCCGCTGGTAAAGGCGATGTCACCAGCCTTCACACCCTTGCTGGCGAACTTCAGATAGCTATCGGTATGCAGCGGTTTGCCCTGATCGTAGATGCGCACAAATGCGGTATCCAGATCGAAACGCGGGAACGTGAAATTGTCCGGGTCGCCGCCGAAAAATGCGACGCTTTCCTCCGGCGCGAACACCACGCGGATATCCTGGTACCGCTTGTACTTGTATAGATCGTAGACGCCGCCTTGATACAGCGTCACGACCTGGCAGCGCACGTCCGCCGCGGTGCCGCACGCGCTTTCAATTTTCGCCTTAGCCGTTCGCTCCGCCTCATGAAATGCGCGATCTGATTTGCCCGCGGTCGCAGCCTCCATTTGCGCGGTCACGTCGGTGATTTCCGTCAGCTGGTTAGCTTCCAGGTCCGGGCAGCGCTTTTCATCCGCCGCGGTCGCGGCATAAAAGCCTTTGGCAATGTAATCATGCTTGGCGTCCGCAAGCTCGCTCAGGCATGCGCGCGCGCAATGATGATTCGTCATCACGAGCCCATCGGGCGACACCAAGCTCGCCGAGCAGCCCTGCGCCAGCCGTATGCTCGCGAGCCGCGCGTGGGTAAGCCAGGCGGCATCTGGCGCCCAACCGTACTTTGCCCGCATCTTGGCGGCGGGAAAATTATCGAACGTCCACATCCCCTCGTCTGCCAAGGCAGTTAGGGCAAAGCTCATTCCAACCACAAGCAGGGCGGCGCGCGAAGTAATACGCATGCAATTTTCTCGTTTTAGGAAAGATGGTCGATCGGTTAACCGGTGATGCTCACAACACGCGCGGCGGCCATTTTCTGCTCCCCGGGGCACTGCGCGGCACTCGTTCTTGATTATCCCACGTCCCGGCGTTTGTCGAGTAAGTCCGTGACAACCCCAGCGGCCCCGTCCGGGGCACGGCGTTCAGCAGCCATTTTAAGCGGCTGCCAGGATCTGCGAAAGCCAGACGTGCAGGCACCAACACGCCCAATCCGACGAATATCGCGGTGAGAAGCCCCGCGGCGAGGTGCGACGGGACACACCCCTTTGGCAACGCCCGGCGCGACATGAGCCGCGCCAGTCGCATGCGGCGAGAACAGCCGCCGCGGGTGGATCCATGTCGGAACCATCGCTGCCGCCGGTCCTGCCTTGTTTTTTAGCGGCCCGCTCCCATCTTCTTTTGTCTATTGTCACAGCACCAACAGATGATTACCGATTGCGCCGCGGCATTGGACGGCCATCTGACGTCCGGCACGGCCGAAGAGCCGCTGCCGGGCGAGAATGCGCCTGCACCTCCTCAGCAAATGAGCGAGGACGATGCGGCCTTCGATGCCTACTCGCGCACCGTCATCGGCGCGGTCGACCTCGTCGGTCCTGCCGTCGTCAGCGTGCACGTCGGCCAGCAGCGTGAGGACAGTATCGTGCCTGTGGGCAGCGGCTCCGGGGTTATCGTAACCCCCGACGGATATCTGCTGACCAACCAGCACGTCGTCCATCGTGCCGCGCGCGTGAACATCAAGCTGACGAACGGCGATACGGTCGAGGCACGCGTCATAGCCGAGGACGCCTCCACGGATCTGGCGGTGCTGCGCGCGCGCACCTCGAACCTGCCGGCTGTCAGTCTGCTGACGAAGGCGGCACCGCGCGTCGGCCAGCTCGTGGTTGCCATCGGCAATCCGCTAGGCTTCGAAGCCACCGTGTCGGCGGGGGTCATCAGTGCGCACGGACGCACATTGCGCGGGGCCGATGGCCGGCTGATCGAAGGCGTCGTGCAGCATACGGCACCCCTCAATCCCGGCAATTCCGGCGGGCCCCTCGTTGACGCGCGCGGTCGTGTCGTCGGCATCAACACTGCAATCATCGCCGCGGCGCAAGGCATCGGGTTCGCCGTGCCCGCATCCACGGCTGAATGGATCATCTCCGAAGTCCTGACAAACGGCCGCGTGCGCCGCGCCTACCTCGGAGTCGCCGGCCGGACACGCCGCCTCGACCGGCGATTGGTGCGAGCATTGACACTGCCGAGCGACTCGGCACTGGAAATTGTGGCGCGCGAACCTGATACGCCTGCCGCGAACTCGGATCTGCGCGTCGGCGACATAATTCTTGCGGCGCAGTCGCAGACCATTACGAGCGTCGATGCGTTGCACCGGTTCCTGAGCCGGTGGCCAATCGGCGAGTCGCTGCAGCTGTCGGTATTGCGACGCACGCAGCTGCTGCAAATGGATATCGAACCGGTGGAGATGCCAAGCAAATGAGGGTGTTCCAACCCAGATTGCGGTTACAAGGACGGCGCACGCTGTAGGCGCTAAGCGCGAGAGATGAACTTGCGCGTCAGGTCAGGGCGCTCTGGGCATCGACGCGCGTGCGCCGCGGGCCGCCGCGCTCAGTTCGACTGCACACCTTCATTCTTGAGCGCTGCCAAACCGCTCAGATTGATGCTGGCCACGGCGCCTTTCAAATCATCGATGCTGGCAGCCTTACCTGACACCGTTACGGAGAAGCGGTCGCCGATGATCACGCCGTATTCGCCGTTATGACTCTGATTGTCCCATTTCTCGTGCACGAGCTGTCCGCTGCTCTTATAAGTCTTATCGTATCCCGTGTCGGTTTCATGGTCCTGTTCCACGCCCGCCCAGCCGCCGGCGAATCCGACCAGGCCTTTGAGCGATCCCGTATCCGTGATTTCCAGCTTGAGGCTGTGATCAGCACCGTCGGAGTAGCTTGCCTCGGCTTTGGAGATCTGTACTCCCATGGCAGCCGTCCGGTCTGCCGACATTTGCGTGCGCTTCATCCCGGCCAATGAATCCGGCACGAAGGGCTTGATGCGATCGGGAGCCAGCGACTCAACTTTGCCGCTGCCGCCCAGGGCAGCGCCGAGCATCGCCCCAACGGCGTTCGCCTTTGCATCGGCATCCCCAGACTTCTGTGCCGCATCGACCTGCTTGGACGCGGCCGCCATCTTATCTGACCAAGCCTGCAGACCTGCTCCCGCGCTGCCGCGGGCGAAGCCGCTGTTATCGATGGCACCATGCGTGGTAAATCCCGCCGGCATGCCGCTCGAGCCAAAGCCGCCGGCCGAGGCGACGATCAGATTGAGAACGAAGCCGACGATGATGGCCACTATGATCGTGACGGCCGTATAGCCGACCGACTTTTCGGGTGGGCACTTCATCGTGTAGGGCAGACCCATGTTCAGCAAATAAATGCCGTAAATGCCGCCGGCCAATGCTGCGATCAGCATGAGACCGGGGATCAGGCCGACGATCGATGCAGCACAGCTGGCGGTATAGGTGTAGGCGACGGTTTTGAGCGCCTGCACCTGGCTCTTCTGTCCCCCGAATGTCGGCGCAAGTGCGTTAACGATCAGCGTCAGGATAAAGATTCCAATCAGCGCCAGTACGTAGGAGATGATCGCCGCACTCAGTGCAGCCCCCACGCCGACCCGGTAGTAGCCCAGCACGGGAACCGAAACACCGATGAGCGAGGCGGACACAAAGTGCACGACGGCCGGTATTGCCGCCACGACGAGGATGTATCGCGTGTAGAGCCCACCCACAGAGTCGGGCTCCTCGGCGATGACCGGCCATTCAGAGCGCGGCGTCAACAGAATGGATTTGGCGCGGTCGATGAGATTGTTTGCGGCCATTGTCGTTCTCGTTATTCTGGTGGATAGATGATTTTTTGGTGCAATTCGCAACTCGCGCCGGGGCCCTAACTACGAGCGGGCCTGAGCGCCGATTCCCCTCGCTCAATCCTAGTGCTGGCTCGTGCCTCGCGGCAAATGGGAGCGCAGCGCGACGATGCCCTATCCGCGACGACACCGACTTACCATAACATCGGTTGCCGAGAGCGAGCGGAGTGCGATGATATAAAATGATTAAAATCAATATCTTAGCGGACCAGAGAAGGTGGCGCGCAGGCCCCCCGCGCCTGCTATTAACTCCACGGCAAATCGGTCGGGGCTCCAGACTGTCCGGTGTCTACCTGCCTTGATCGCCTGCGACAAAAGGCGCGGTCGCGGGCTACGTCGCTGCCATCTTCGGGTTCAGAGGCCGCGATAGAAGGAGTCAAGTTCCCGCCCGGCAGCCGCACCGGCGAACCCGTCAAACCTTCCTTCCTCTGCGATGAGCCGCGCCGCACGCATGAACGCACCCCACGCCGAGCGCGCCAGTGCTCCGCCAACGCTCACCCGACGTACACCGAGAGCTGCGATATCCCGCATTGTCAGCTCGCCTGCCGTCCCGACCAGAAGATTAACGGGCTTCGGTGCGACCGCCGCAACGACCGCTGCAATCTGCTCGCTGCTGTGCAATCCAGGAGCGTAGAGGCAATCGGCTCCGGCCTGCGCGTAGGCTACGAGCCTGTCAATTGTCTCCCCTAGATCGGGCCGACCGACTAGAAAGCACTCGGCGCGTCCGATCAGCAGGACTTCGCCACCCGCCCTATCGATGGCATCGCGCGCCGCACGCATCCTGTCGACCGCAGTGCGCAGGTCATACAGTGGGTTCGCGGCATCGCCGGATGAATCCTCAATCGACAGTCCCGCAACTCCCGTCTGCACCGCGAGAGCGACGCTTTCTGCAACCCCTGCTGCATCGGCTGCAAACCCATTTTCGAAGTCCGCGTTGACAGGTAGATCGGTTGCTGCAACCAGACCTGCGATGTGAGCAAGCGCCATCTGGCGCGAAATGCCGCCATCAGGACGCCCCTGGGACCAGGCGCATCCGGAGCTCGTCGTCGCCAGCGCCTTGAACCCCAGACTCTGCAGGTACAAAGCGCTGCCCACATCCCACGGGTTCGGAATGACGAAGCACCCGCTCTCGTGCAACCGGCGAAACGTGCGCCGCTTGTCGGCGACGGACGGACGATTCCTGGTCATGTTGCGTGCTCCATGATCTAAATGTATCCAGCCAATAAGCAAAGTCTGCCGCAGAAGGCTCCCGGAAGCGGCGTACTAAGGCGGCGGTTGGCGGCTCAACGTTCGACATGATATCGCGATCAGCACAAGCGCCGGCCTGGGGAAAGAAAATTCGCGCGTCCGATCATGAGACCCTGTGCCAAACTCTCCAGGCGCCGACAGCACCCAGAACACATCCAGCACAAACAGACTCGAAGCGTTCGCTTCATTGTCGTCGCAAAGAACCTCGCAGAGATCGTGACATCCAATGTCAGCTCCGGTACGGTTAGCATCATTGAGCAGATTACGCCACAGGAAGGCGCGCTCGGCCTTCCTCTCGGCGCACCAGGTCGACCGGGTCATCCGCCGCCAGGCGCGGGTGAGCATTCTCGAAAGCCCTGGGTCGTAACAGACGTCCGGGCCGGAAAGGGCTCGGAGGGCATTGACGTCTCTCCTGACGGCAAGGAAATCTGGGTGGCAAACGCTCCAGATGCGACAGTTACGATCATCGACGTTACCCTGGCGTGGGCGGTGAGGAAATAACCGGATGGAAACTTCCCTGCATCCATACCGGCAATTTTCGGCCGTCCGCGCCGAACAGGTTTTTGCCAGACCGAATCCTGAACACACCCTCGCAACTGCGCTCACGCGCCAAAGTCTTTGAGGAGAACAACATGCAACAAGCCGTGCGTAAGTACCTAACGGCCCTTGAGGCGGGCGACGCCGACAAGGCGGCCGCACTTTTCACACCCGATGGCTGGGTTCAGTCACCGTTCCTGGGGCGGGTATCGGTGCGCGACTACGTCGCGAAAGTCGCCAGCGCATCGAGCCGCGCAAAGCTCACAGTGCATGATGTTCTTGTCAGCGCAGAGGGGCATCTGCGAGCGGTTGGCTACTATCTTTACGATTGGTGGCTGAAGGACGGTTCTAACGTATCGTTCGAGTGCGCTGATGTATTCAATTTCGATCCCGATTCAGGCCGCATCGCCTCTATCGTGCTGGTTTACGACACCCACCTGATCCGAGACGTCGTCGCCAAGAAGTACCCTTGAGCGACAAACTGGCTGCGGCTGGCGTTGCGGATTTCACTCGGTTCGGCAACCAGCTGCAGCACATCGATGGCAGCCGCTCATTCCCGACTCGAATCTGGCGGCTGGGCTGGCTCGGGGCGCTGCGCGCGCTCGAAGTCTGCCAAGCTGACCTGCGAAAAGTATAGCCCCTCCGGACGACGGACCCACCACTGGCCGGTCTGCGCGTGTGTGCGTCGATCGGTAAAACGATAATCATAAAGCTGCGCGCGAATATATTGGGGAGGGTGGCCGGAGAACGGATCGGAAGCGAACAACGCCAGCACCGGCCGACTTCCTTCGAGGAGGCGCAGCACCAAGTTCGCGATCCAGGGATTATCGCGGACGCTGCCGAGCGCGGCGAACCACATTTGCCAGTCAAGTCGCGGCTGGTGCGGGATGTTCCACAGTGCAGGCCGCGACAGCGGCCCGGGCTTGTAGCGGAAAACATATTCGCGCCAGGTTGCGCCATCCTCCGACCCTTCAATCACGATTTCAGGTCGGGCAGTTGTCATGACTGCGAACAGCCCATAGGGGTTGACGACAAATAATGGCGCAATTGCCCGCGTAAGTGCGCCGAACACCGGCAAGTCCGCATGCGTCAGCGTCTGCCAAATCCGGTTGAGGCCGGCTGGCAGCACGATCAGCGCTAGCACCGCTGCGATCATCGTCGCCCTGCGCCCCGGGAGCGGCGCACGGCTCTCGGCGCGCGACTCCATCCCGCGTGGAATGATACGACGCAGCGCCGCGTCATCGAATAGAAACACGCACAGCAGCATCGTCAGCAGATTGAAGAAGTTGTAGTTGCCAGTCAGGACAATCAGCGATTGCAGCAGCAATACGCAGCAGGCGGCCAAGGCCCGTGGGCGGCGCGGCAGGAAGATAAGAAACACGCTGCCCAACTCGATGAGCAAAGTTGCCGCTGTTCCTCCGATGAGGAGCCAGGCCGGCAGCTGCGCTGCGTACCACGCGAGCGGAGTTGGCAGCGGCTGCGTCCAGAAGTGATATTCGAGGGCTGTCAGATTGTGCCATGTGGGGTCGCCGGACAGCAGCTTCACAATGCCCGCCAGAAACACGTAACGAAAAACCAGCCAGCGGAAGAGCCAGACGACAATCCTTGAGCCGCCGGTGAGAAATATGGCCAGGAACCCCACCTCCAGCAGTAGCACGTCCCACTGGAAGCTCATGAACCCCTGTCCGGCATAGACATAGGAGAGATAGAGCGCATAGAGCCCGACCAACGCCAGTCGCGTCCCCCAATTGACGACCACGAGGACACCGAGCAGCATCCCGACTACTGTGCCCGCGACGAGCGCGGTGTCGCTCGAGTTCACCCAGAAGAGCGTAGGCAGGATCCGATACGCCGAGTCGCCAAAGGCCTGACGTGCTGCCGCTAGGAAATCGCCGAGCGGAGCGATTCCGGCATGGCCGCTCAGTCCCAGGATCTGCACGCCAAGCGATGCGAACGCTGCAACGTAGATTGCGCCAAAAAGCCGTAAGAAGACCCAGCTCACGAGCGCATAGCGTTCCGCCACCAGCGCAGGTCCCCACAGAAGTTTGCTGAACCGTTCGAGCAAGCCCCGGCGTCGAGCGAGGTACGCATAAGCCCATTCGCTGACCGCCGCGAAACCAGGCAGGTGTGCGTAGCACCACCACCATGCTGCGCGCCCCGGGACCCGACGTAGGAGCCGAAACGTCGCGGCCGCGCCCGCATACACCTGCCCGTCGGGCTCGATCAATTGAATGGCGCGCTGAAACGCCTGCAGAGAAATCGTTGGGAAGTCGGTCGCCGCCTCCTGGTACGGGCGGAACGCGACGCGCTCAGCAGTCAGACCCTGCCAATAGTTCACCCAGTAGCGGCAGATCGTGCAGTCGCCGTCGTACACCAGTGTCGGAAGTCCTTGTGACATCTGGCTCGCTCAGACCCCCACGGTTCGTGTGCATGACGAGGTAGCGGTCGAATGACTATTCAATTGCCGCTCTCGCGTCATCACGCCGGGGAATTATACGATTCGTCGTCTTTAGGCTGGCGCTCGGGGGCGACCCAGGTGCATGGGACGCACGCCAAGACAGTGAGAATTGTTCGCATCGAGTATAGCCAATGCGCACGAAGCGTCAAATCCGCGCGCTCTTCATTCTTCGGCCTGCACCCAAATGCTGGCATGGGCGGCCAGGGATGCGTTCTGCGCCAGGCGTTGCTCCGCCAGGGGACATAGCGTGTAATGAGGCTGCGTCAAGCTCGGGAGTTCGGGCGCATGCCTCACGGACATTGAACGGCCTCGCCGCACAACGCGACGTGCTCAACGAACCATTGCCATGAGCCAATGTGAAAAATGTTAGCGCTCATATCATTGATGGTTTGGATTTATCTCTTTTTTGCGCACGGCAATTTCTGGAAATCTGCTCCGGAACTGCGGCCGGCTGCGCCTGCGCAGTTTCCGGATGTGGACATCATCGTCCCCGCGCGCGATGAGGAGGAGACGATCCGCCCGGTGATGGCGTCACTGCTTGCGCAGGACTATGCCGGGAAGTTCCGCGTTATACTTGTCGATGACAGTTCCAGCGATGCTACTGTGGCGCAAGCTGGCGCGGCGCCCAACCTCATCGTAATCCGCGGCCAAGCGAAGCCTTTGGAGTGGTCCGGAAAATTGTGGGCACTGAGCCAGGGAATCCGCGCGAGCAACGCGCCAGTACTGCTGTTCGCCGACGCCGATGTCGTGCATGATCCGCGCCACCTTTCGTCGCTGGTCGCGCGACTGCTGGATCCCTATGTCGAGCTGGTGAGCGAAATGGTTGTGCTGCGCTGCAAAAGCCTCGCCGAGCGCGCGTTGATACCCGCTTTTGTATATTTCTTCCAGATGCTCTACCCGTTTAGCAAGGTGAATGAGCCGCATTCCCGCGTTGCCGCTGCCGCTGGGGGAACTGTGCTCCTGCGCCGCACAGCCCTTGATCAGATAGGCGGAATCGATTCGATCAAAAGCGCTCTCATCGATGATGTAGCACTGGCGAAGGCGGTAAAGACGATCGGCCCGATATATCTCGGACATTCCGGCCTTGCCTCATCCATTCGCCGCTACCCGGCTTTCAAAGATATCTGGCAATTGATTTGCCGAACGGCTTTTACGCAGCTGCGCTATTCGGCCGTGCTTTTGATCATGACAATCATGGGTCTGACACTGGTGTTTCTGGTACCGCCATGGGAGATCCTATTTGGCCACGGTTGGCAATTCGCGATGGGCGTTACAGCCTTTGGACTGGCGATAATCAGCTTCCTGCCAACCTTGGCCCGATACAGACAGAACATGTGTATCGCATTCGCCCTGCCTGTGATCGCGCTGTTCTATATGGCCGCTACGGTCGGCGCGGCGCTGAACTATTGGTTCGGCACTGGCGCTACCTGGAAAGATCGCGGCTATCGCGCGGGCGACTGCACATGACAAACTCTAGCGATCAAATTGTTTCCAGCACCACAACTTTACCGAACAGCGCGGCGCTTGCGCTGTTGCAGCCGGCGAAAATGCAGTCGCAGGGCGGGAGCCACGCTTGCGCTGACAGACCCCGCAAAGGGCGCGGCTAATGCATCTCCGCCAGCAAATGCCTGCGCTGAAATTTGAGTTTGGCCCTTTGGAGGACAATACATGAAGGCCATTGTTCTTGCGTTGTTAGCCGGATCGGTCACCACCGCAGCGCTGGCGTAAAGCCTTGCCGCCCCATCCGTCAGGGCTGGCGATACTTGGACGTACCGAGTAACCGCCGAAAAGGGTGCGTCAGGTTGGAGTCAATCACGCGACGTAATCACTGTCTCCCGTGTCACTGCTTCGTCGATCTATTACACGACCCAGCAGAGCGGATCGACACAGCCCGCGAAGGAATTATTTGCGGGCTTGGATTTGAGCCGCACCCGCGACATCAACGGGAAGGAGACCGTTGTCAATAGGCCGTTGCTATTCCCGTTAGCCACTGGCAAGACCTGGGAAGTTCAATACGTCGAACAGCACCCAAACAAAGTGCACAAGTCCGAGCGATGGAGCCATAAATTCACGGTCGTCGGCTTTGAGACAGTGGAAGTGCCGGCCGGAAAGTTCAACGCGCTTAAGGTGGAGGCGGAAGGTCATTGGACGGCGCAGTTGGAACCCGCCCACACAGTCGTTCAGGGTGCTCAATCGAGCGCCGACGGGACGACCATGGTGACGCAGGCGCAAAACACGCGGGATGAACCCGTGTCCGGGAGGACCTACAAGGCTTTCTGGTACGCGCCGGAGGTCAAGCGCGGGGTAAAGTCGGTCGAGGAGTACTACAGTGGGAGCGGAGTGCGCACCGAGCGCTACACCGGTGAACTGGAGTCGTTCAAGATCGCCCCATGACGCAGTGTCCCGCGCTTCCCGAAACCACGAGCTACTCGCTGTACGGCGATCGGGGAAGGCGGTGGGTTCCCGCCTGGCCCGAGCCTCAAGGCCACCGATAGTTACGAATCCGACCTTGTGTGATCATTATTTCTCGGCAATGTGCCTGACAATTTTGCCGGATTCGTCCAAGAAATCGATGGACGCGGTACCAGCGGGCGTGACTGTCAGCTTCAGTCGCGGCAGGCCCTTTGCATCCCGCAGGACTACGATCGAAGCGCGGTCCTCGGCTTTGCCGATGAATAGACGCGGGTAACCGAAACCTCCAGCCTCAGCCAGCTTCGCGAACTCAGCGTCGCCTTCGGGCGTATTCACTTTATCGATAAGCTCAAGGGGTATCGGTGTAGCCGGCCGATCGAAGAAGGTAAGACCGGCCCGGCGGCGACCGTGCTCCTCAGTCTGGTCGAGGGAAATTACCTGGTCCTGCTCGTACTGGTCGAAGCTCAGATGACCGCCGCTGCTTACATTTTGGCCCTTCTTCGCGCCGCCAAAGAGGAGACCGCCGTTCTCGGTGCCTTCGTCGTTGAAGAAAAGGATCCCCGCAGCCTGTCGATTCGGGAACGGGTGCTCCTGGCCCTTGAAGATAAGGCCCGGTGCTGTAGCCGAGTTGGAAATCGTCATGCGCAACGTTCCGTCGGGCTCGCGCACATTGATCCGCTGGACGTCAATCTCGGTGAAGCTCGTTACGTTGCGCTCCGCCGCTGCCGGCCCCCAGGCGGCGACGCAGAGAAACATGCTGATTGCCGTCAGCCACATGAAGATCAAATTCTTACGAATGAATGCGCTCATCAATCTTCCCTCCGGTGCACGCTCCGTGCAATCAATACGTTCATCCTCCCGCTTTAGTCAAGTCTGTTGACCTTTGGTTGCAGTTCGCAAAGTAAAATGATCACGCGCTTCAATGCTCAGGCGTGCCGGGCCCCTGCGCGCCCGTCTGTCACCGTGGCCGAAGCTCATGCTGGCCGCGCGCATCCAGTCGCCGCAAGAAGCGGCGGCTCAGCGGACACAACGCAGGGACGAATCCGCGTCCTTGCTGGGGTTCTCGTGGAACCCGTCCTTGAAACTCTGAGCCCACGCGGCGTCATCACCGACCTGCAAGGATGACCAGTAATAGCCGGTGGCGCCCTGCAGTCTTCCGGTTTCATTGAATCCACCAATGGCCGCGCGATTGGTGAACTGCACCGCCAGTTCGCCTATGGTCGGCATGCGCCAGTCATGATGGCCGGAGATCGACAGAGCTTTGCAATACTCAATGCCCGCGTTCCACGTAAAGATACCGGGAGCATCTTCCACAGTGGTGTACAGCGCCTTGTTGGTATCCGGCGAAATGCCGGCATAGACAGAGCCATCCGGCATCCTGCCGCCCGCCGCCGCGATGTACGAAGGCTTGCCCGTATCCATTGAAAGCCCGGCATAAACTCTACCATCCGCCAGGCGGGCGCCGATCTCGGGCGACGGCTCGTGCGTGTCGCCTGGAATACCGGCGCTGTCTGCGTGCGCCGCGATAGCGTCCTCACCGGCCGCAGTGGTGGCGCTCGTCGTATTGCACGCCGACAACAAAGCCATCGCGGTGAGAGCAAAAGCTGCGGTCGTCAAAACTCTCCTCATGTGTAGCTCTCCTGCAGACAGTGCGCAAAAGCATGCGCATCACCAACACAGGTCAGGCGAGACCAGGCGCGATCAATCACACGGCCCGCTGGCATCGTTCGATCTAGTTGGGGAAAAAAAAGTTCCTGACGAGGGAGGTATCAGACCTTCGCATTGGGCAGGTGACACTGCTCCAATCTGCGCAGCGCATGCGCATCCGTAGATTACCGCCGCGACGCGTAGAACAAATATTCTGCTGTATACGGCACTCGTGCTTCTTGCCCAACCAGGGCCTCGGAGCAGCCTGCCGCCGGCGCCTTGCCGCCCGAGGTCATAAGACGCTGGATACTGGTCGTGTGACTCAGAACGCCCGGCCCCGCAGCCGAGGTCGCGCTCAAGAGCAGCCACGGAATTGCGTTTGGATCCGGACCGCTGTCTCGCGCCCTGACTTCACCGACCACCTTGCTGCCGTCGTACGCCTCCCAGGTGGGGCCTGCATAGTGCCGGCCAAAAACCTTGCCCGCCTTATCGCGAAGTTCCGCTTCTGGCGCCTTGAACGACCACTGGAATACCACGGGCTCGCCGGCACTCGCCTTGCATTCGTAGATCTGCACTCCAGTGGCTCGCACCTCGCGGATCAATGTTTGATTTTCTGGGACCCGCAAAGATGCGGGAATTTCAGCAATCGCGGGAACATTTGAACTCACGCAGCCTGCAATGATCGCAGTGCCTGCAAGTGCCCCAATGACTGCGGCGCGGCGTTTTCTCACGATTGTCTCCTCCAGTGCGGATTTCCATAGTAGTGCCGTTACGCGCGCAAGTCACCGTTCGGATTCCCAGCGCACGTGGCACAATCATGCAAGCGATCAATGATTCCCCGTCCGCGATGCGGTTAGCGCAAGGCGCAGCCGTGCATAAGGAACAAGACGGCCAGCTCAAACTGCCTCACCAGAAGCCGGGTATTAATTTCCGGAGCGCGATGATCCAGCATTTATTCTTGCTGGGGTCGATTTGCAGTACAGGCGCGCACGAAGGATGCCCACCATGAGCTGCGATGAGCACTAACGATAGGAGCGTCCCATGAAAGCAGCGTCACCGAAGCAATCTACAATCGCAGTATGGGGTGGTGAAACCGACTGCGAGCCCTACGAGCGCGCCACTCAGGTGCCGGTAGTGCACAGCGTGTCCTTCGGCTACAAGGATGTCGAGACCTGGCAGGCGGTGGCGCTCGAGCATGAAGCAGGGCACATCTACTCCCGCAACACCAACCCGACGGTGTGTGCGTTCGAGGAAAAGATCCGCGCTCTGGAGGGAGCCGAATCTGCCACGAGCTTCGCCTCCGGCATGGCCGCCATAAGCGCCACGTTTTTTACGTTTCTGCGCCCCGCCGACCGCGTTGTCTCCATCAGGGACAGTTATGGCGGCACGAACAAGCTGTTCAGTGAATTTTTGCCTCCCTTCGGGATCGAGATCCAGCTTTGCGACACTTCGGATTTTGCGCAGATCGAAGCGGAGATCGCCCGCGGATGCAAGCTCTTGTATCTGGAATCTCCGACGAATCCGACCGTCAAGATCGTCGATATTTCCCGGCTGGCAAGAGCGGCGCACGCGGTAGGAGCTCTGGTGGCCGTGGACAACACCTTTGCGACGCCGATCAATCAGAATCCGCTGCTGTTGGGCGCGGACCTGGTACTGCACAGCGCCACAAAATATCTCGGGGGTCACGCGGATGCTCTTGGGGGCGCCGCCTGCGGCAGCCGGTCGCTGATCAAGCGCCTGTACCACTTCCGCGAAATCAACGGCGCGGCGCTTGCGCCGATGAGCGCCTACGACCTGCTGCGCGGAATGAAAACTCTGGCGCTGCGCGTTGACAGACAGAACCGAAGCGCCGCAACCATCGCACGCTGGCTGCAGGCGCATCCGGCCGTCGAGCAGGTGAACTATCCTGGACTGGAAACGCACCGGCACCACGATGTCGCCAAGCGGCAGATGCGCGGCTTCGGCGGCGTCCTCAGTTTCAGCGTCCGCGGTGGCTTCGATGCAATCAAGCTGTTTCTGCCGAGACTGCGTTACGCCCATCGCGCGGCCAATCTGGGCTGCGTTGAGACAGTCGTCGGTCCGCCCGCGGTCACGAGTCATGTTGAATGCACTGCGCAGGAACGGGCGGCAGCTGGAATCCCTGAAGGTCTCGTACGCTACTCCACAGGCATCGAAGACGTTTCCGACCTGATTACGGACCTGGACCAGGCGCTCGCCGCGATATCTTGATTAATCCGGGCTGATCCAACCGAGGGCGTTGCCCGTGGCTGGCGAACCTCGCGGCGGCGGTCGCCGGTTAGGGCTGCCGGGGTGCAGCCATCATTGCACGCGATTGACGGCCTACCGAATGGGTGCAGCCCGCTCTAGCGATGGCAGTGCTCGTCATCCAGATGACCGTCACACCAGTTCACTTCGCGATGGCCGTCACGATCGATCCTGTCGCCATTTTCGAATCTGTAGGGACCATGATCGCGGCCCATGCAACCCGATACGCCGAGGGTGGCGAGGATTGCGCCCAATGCAACTATGCGGCCGAATGTATTCATTTACTTCTTCCACTACGGGTTGTTATGGTAATCATGCCGGTAGGGCGTGGCAGCAAGTAGCGTGCCGCCATGCAGTGGGAACATACCGGAGAATTTTGCGTTCCTCTTTCACCGATTTCAGCCAATTTGGATTAAACATGAAATCTTCCGTAAAAGCATTTCTGGGCGTGTCGCTCGTGTGTCTAGTCTCCGGTTTAGCACATGCCTCCAGTTACGGCGACACGATTGTAAGATTCAAGAATTCGGACCAAACCGCGAATTTTTTTCGCACCTGCTATGGTTACGCCGTATTCCCCACCGTCGGTGAGGGCGCGATCGGAGTCGGCGGAGCCTTTGGGAAGGGCCGGGTTTATGTGCACGGAGCGTACGTTGGCAACGTAAGCATGGGCGAGATCAGTGTCGGCTTTCAGGCCGGCGGCCAGGGATTTAGTCAGATCATATTCTTCGAGGACAAGCGCGCGTTGAATGAGTTCGAAGCGAGTGGTTTTGAATTCGGCGCAGACGTGGGCGCCGTTGCGATCACGGCGGGCGCATCGGCTACTGCGAGCACGAATGGTGCAAGTGCAGGCGCAAGCGTCGATGCGAACAATGCAGTCACTCGCGGCAGATATCAGAAGGGTATGGCTGTGTTCACGATCGCCAAGGGCGGCCTGATGTATCAGGCGGCTGTTGCAGGTCAGAAATTTCATTACACTCCGCGCGGCTCGTAGCTGCACGGCAATATTCCGCTTACCCTCAGCCGAACTTTAATACGGCAATACGACCCCGCAACGATCAACTCGCTGGGGTCGCTCCGCTGACTGCGCTGACCAGCGCGCCAGACGGTGGCAGTGCACCATCCCGGCCGCGCCGCAGCCTGAAACCGCCAGATGCGCACATCATTGAAAAACGCTGCAGTTCGCTCGAATTAATGCGGATTATGCCGCTGCGCGTGGCAGAATAATCACTGCGCACAGGACCTCACGAATGACGCGTGCTACGCCCGGCGATATCGCGGCCCGGCTCGATCGGCTTCCCTCTTCCCGCACGATGTGGACGATTATTGTCCTAATCTCCTTGGGGAGTGTTTTCGAGTTCTACGACCTATTCTTCGCCGCGTACGTCGCGCCCGGCATGGTCAAATCCGCCTTGTTCACGCCGGAGTCGCTGGGGATTTTCGCTGCGCTGAAAGCGATCCAGGTTGCCGGATTTGGCACCTTCGTGTTTTCTACCTTCGCCGGCCTATGGTTCGGTGTTGTGATTTTCGGTCACGCGGCTGACCGCTTCGGCCGCAGGGCCGTGTTTACCTGGGCACTGATTTGGTACGTCAGCTGCACGGCCGTCATGGCATTTCAGCATACCGGGCAATCGCTCAACATCTGGCGGTGCGTCGCGGGTATCGGTTTCGGCGTGCAGCTGGTCACGATAGACTCGTATATCGTTGAACTGGTGCCGCGGAATCTGCGCGGGCGTGCATTCGCACTTAATCAGTTCATCTCCTTTTGCATCGTGCCCGTGGTCGCGCTGCTGGCGTGGCGCTTGGTCCCATTAAAGCCTTTCGGACTGGATGGCTGGCGTTGGGTAGTTCTTCTCGGCTCAGTCGGCGCGGTCGTTGTGTGGTGCCTGCGGTCGGGCATTCCGGAGAGCCCGCGTTGGCTTGCGGCCAATGGTCGACTCGATGAAGCGGACGCGATTCTCGGCGACCTCGAACGAAGGATTGGCGCGGAACACGGATGCGCGCTGCCCGCGCCCGCGCCCGCGCCCGCGCCCGCGCCGACCGCGGTCGAACACGGCCGCCGCGCGACGCTAGCTGATATTTTTGGTCCCAATTACCGCGGCAGAACCATCATGCTTTCGGTATTCAATGCCGCTCAGGTAATCGGCTTCTACGGCTTCAACTCTTGGGTTCCGACGTTACTCATGGCCCGCGGCATAAACGTCACCCACGGGCTGGAATACGCTTTCGTTATCGCGCTCGCGCAGCCGGTCGGCCCGCTCCTCGGCGCTTTGTTTGCTGACGCGGTTGAGCGCAAAGTTCAGATTATCGGCGCCCTCGCCTGCATGGGCGTGTCGATGGGAATCTTCGCCTTCGCAACGTCCCCGGCCGTACTCATATTGATCGGAATCGCCTTTACGCTGGCAGCAAACGTGATGTCCTACGCATATCACGGCTATCAGGCGGAGCTTTATCCGACCCGCATTCGCTCCCGCGCCATCGGTTTTGTGTACTCATGGAGCCGGCTCACTGCCGCCTTTTCGGGTTTGATCGTCGGTTCGCTTCTTGCTACCGGTGGGGTGCCGGCCGTTGCGGCGTTCATCGGCTGCGCGATGATCGTCGGCATCATAGTCATCGCAGTACTTGGGCCCGCCACGAACCGGGTAGCGCTCGAACAGTTGAACGACTAGGCATGCATCGGAATCACCGGCAGCACGACATGCGAGGGGTGGTCGCGGTCGACAAAGACCCGATTCGTCGCGACTTGCATGCGGGTTGCCTTGCCCTCAGGTTCGCCCGTATTGGGATTGAAGTCAAAATGCGGAAAATTGCTAGAGGACACGTCGATGCGGATCCGGTGGCCCGCCTTGAAGAGGTTCGACGTCGGAAAGGCCGCGATCAAAATCGGGTAAATCCGTCCGGGCTCCATCGGGCTCGGGTGCTCCCAGGAGTCCCGGTACCGGCAGCGCAGGATACCGTCGGTCAGATTCATCGCAAAGCCGTCCGGGTAGTCCCCATTCGGCGGATACACGTCGATCAGCTTAAACGTGAAGTCCGTGTCCGGTGCGTCGGAGGCGATCCACAGCCGTGCCTCGATCGCGCCTGTCACCTCTATATCGGCAGCGAGCGGCGGCGTCACAAAAACGAGCACGTCTGCTCGAGCGTCGAGTGCTCTGTATGGTTCGCGGCAGCCGAAAAACTGCGGCGCTTCCCGCTGGTCAAACGCTCCGCCGACCATGATCGGCTGGCCGGATGTGATCGTCCCGCCGATGGTTGGCAGCGGCATCGCGGGATCATAGCGGTATCGCCGGGGCTGGCTGCCCCGAGGCGGCCGCTGTTCCGCTAGCGTTCCGTCCGCCTGCAGGTAGTAAGGGGTGAGGCGCTGCCGCGCAATTGGCCAAGTGCGCTCCGCACGCCAGACTCCGCCATGAGCCATCCTGCCTTGCGCAGTTCGATGACCCGTGCCGCCGCCCATGACGAAAAGTTGAACGGTCGGCTCCAGGTCGACACCGTTTGATTCGCCCTTGAGAAAACGGTCGAACCACCTGAGCTTCATCGTCACATAACTCGGTGCAACGTTGCCCTCGAAAGCAGCCGCGGGCCCGAAGTCCACGTCGCCGGCGAAGGTCTGTTCGCGATTGCCATGGGTCCACGGCCCGAGGATCATTCGCACGGGACCGCGCTTGCGGGCGGTGAGCGCTCGAAAGTTGTCCGTGACGGTGCGCGGGTAGGGGTCGTACCAGGATGAGATGAGCACGAACGCCGCATCACCCCAATGGTCGTAGTAGCCCGCGGCGTAGATTCCCATCTGCTTCCAAAAGGCGTCGAAGTTGCCGTGTTCCCACTGATCGAACACGTAGTCCTCGTACTCCGGCACCGGGCTTAGCGGCGAGTGGCCGCGCGCCCACGGCAAGCGCGCGAACCAATCCTTCAGATCGATCGCCTTCAGAGCGGCAAGCCTTGCCGGATCGTGCTTAACCTCCGGCGCCTCGAGCGCTTCGTTGAAGGCCCACGTGACCTGTTTCAGTTCGAAGGCGCCGCCTTGCCGGATCCCGCCCTGATACGCGTTCGAGAATCCGCCCGAGTCCATGAACATTGCGCTCACGCCCGGCGCGCCGGCACTGGCTAGTGCGGCCTGCGTGTGCGCCGCGTAGGACAACCCCATCGTGCCGATGCGGCCATTGCTCCAGCTCTGGCCGTTGATCCATGCGCAGCAGTCAAATCCGTCCAAGCCGTCGCTCAAATACTTGACGTACTTTCCCTGCGACTTGCCGCGGCCGCGGCAGTCTTGAAACACGACCGCATAGCCGTGGCTTGCAAACAGGTTCGCAACCTCCGTGCTCGCGTGTCGAGTACCGTCCTGAGATTTTCCATACGGCGTGCGCTCGAGGATCGCCGGTATTCGCGTAGAAATTGTCTCGGCCGCGCGTACCGGCAGATAAACATCGGTTGCCAGCAACACCCCGTCGCGCATGCGCACCATAACGTCGCGCCGTACAATGACTTCGTACGGTCCAGCCTCGACAGCAGCAACCGCGACTTTCGGCAGCGCAAGGACGGCAGCAAGCTGCAGGAGGCGATGCGCGAATTCGCGGCGATCAAGCGGCTCGATTGGGGTCACAGGGTAAGTCTTCGGGGATGCATCCAGGCTGTCTGGTAGTTCTTAGACGAGCATAAACGGCATCGGATCATCCTGGCGCTCAAGTCATTACAGCATAATCGAAAGCTCGATTGACGACATGCCGGACGAGCAGACACCCGCGGCGCGTTGCCCTTGCCGCGGCAGAGGTATTGGCGTGCTATGGCTTGCGCTCACACCGACATTTCTTAACAAACGCCGTTGCACATTAACGCCGGCTGACTTTCTTTTCTTTGATCGGGTCCGATAGACTGGCTGCCAAGAACGAATGATAAATCTGTTGGGAGAGTCCTCATGAGTCGCATCGGGTTTGGCGTCTGCCTGGCGGCGTCGCTCGCACTCTCGCTGTCCGCATCCTTGGCCGCGGCGCCTGATGCGCCCGACGCGCATGACAAGGCGCAGGACAGCGCCGCCGACAAGGCGGACGGCAGCAAATTCGAGCCATTCAAGCCCGAAGAGAAGACCAGCACCGGTACAGTGACGATCGGCGGGCAAGCGATGTCCTACCAGGCGATCGCGGGCACGCTCATCGTGCATCCGAAAGACTGGGACGATGTGCCGCGCGACCCCAAGGCAGACAAGGACAGTTCCGCCCCAGCTGGCGACGCTCCCGATGTGAAAAAGAACCCCACCGCCGAGGCCGCAATATTCTATGTCGCTTATTTCAAAAGCGGCGGCGGCCCGCGGCCGGTAACTTTTTTATACAATGGTGGTCCCGGCTCCGCGACGCTGTGGTTGCACATGGGTGCCTTCGGGCCGCGGCGTATCGTAACCGCGACCGATGCACACACTCCCGCCGCGCCCTACTCTCTCATCAACAACAGCTCGAGCTTGCTCGATGCATCCGATCTCGTCTTCATCGACGCGCCCGGCACCGGCTTCAGCCGCATCGCCGGCAAGGACAAGGAGAAGGCGTTCTTTGGCCTCGATCCGGACGCGTACGCCTTCGCGGAGTTCATCTCGCAGTTCCTGTCGAAATACAATCGCTGGAATTCGCCCAAGTATCTCTTTGGCGAAAGCTACGGTACGCCGCGCTCGGCGGTGCTGGTCAATCAGCTGGAGGCGGATCGCTCGATCGATTTCAACGGCGTCATCCTGCTCTCCCAGATTCTCAACTTCGATCTGAGCCCCGACGGGCCGACCGGGAATCCGGGCATCGATCTGCCCTATCAGACCTCGCTGCCGACGTACGCCGCAACCGCCTGGTATCACCACAAGCTGCCCGCTGAGCACAACAACCTCGAGGCCTTTCTTGCCGAGGTGGAACAGTTCGCCATGGGGGACTATGCGCGCGCGCTGGCGGCCGGCTCGGACCTGAGCGTTGCCGAACGCGGCGCCATCGCTGAAAAGCTTCACCAGTACACGGGGCTTGGCGTCGAATATATTCTCAAGGCGGACCTTCGGATCGACGGCGGGGAATTCCGGCAGACGCTGCAGAGCGGTGACGGCATGACCACTGGCCGCCTCGACACGCGCTTCTCCGGCCCCGACATTGATCCGTTAAGCCAGCGGGCGGACTACGATCCGCAATCCGCAGCGCTTGGATCGGCGTATGTCTCCGCCTTCAACGACTATGTGCGCCGGGAGCTGCACTACGGCGACGGTAAGACCTTCAAGCCCCGAGTACTGATATTCAGAAGCTGGAATTTCCAGCACCAGCTGCCTGGAGAGGAGCACCCGGCGTCATCTCGCCAGGGTTCCAATGTCATGCCTGATCTTGCAAACGCGATGAAGCTCAACCCCAACCTCAAGGTGCAGTTGAACGCCGGTTATTTCGACCTCGCGACGCCCTTCTATCAGGGCGTCTACGAGATGCACCACCTGCCAATTCCCGCGAACTTACAGGGCAACATCGAATACAAGTTCTACGAATCCGGCCACATGGTCTATGCCAAAGACTCTTCGCTCAAGATGTTGCACGATAACGTCGCCGGATTCATTCACCGCACCAGCAATCTCGGCAAGTAGGTTTTCCGCAAACGGTCATTGCGTTTATCGGGAAACGCTGCGGAGCGGGTGATCCCCGCAGGCACAGTTACTCCACGTGGCCGTCAGGCGGCGAAAGCCAACTGTGGCCATCGGCCTCCGCCTCCAGCAACAACAGTTTTCGCTTTATATCCAAACCTCCGCCAAACCCGGTCAGGGACCGGTTTGCACCGATGACCCGGTGGCAGGGCACGACGATTGGCCAGGGATTGGCGCCGTTTGCGCGCCCCACGGCACGCGAAGCAAGCGGCTGGCCAAGACGGCGGGCGATCTCGCCGTAGGAGGTCGAGGCACCGTAGGGAATCTGCGTTAGTTCATGCCACACGGCGCGCTGAAACGGCGTGCCGAGGGGCTCAAGCGGCACATCGAAGTGACGTCGCTGCCCCGCGAAATATTCTTGCAGCTGCCGGATGACGCTCCTAAAGGGGCGCTCGCCCGGAATCCATTCCGGCCGCACTGCCGTCGGCTGCGGCCCGGACTGGAAATGAATCGCTTCCAGTCTTGCTTCACTCCCTACCAACAGGAGCTGGCCGATCGGGGTGCCCATTTCATGGCAGTAAGTGGACTTGAGTGCCGCATCCATCATGCGCCCAGAGTTTGCACCATTTGCACGGCCAGCCTCCAGTGAGAAGTGCAGCTGCAGCACTGCCACGCGCCCGCTGATCGGCGCGACGCTAGTGACGCTCCGTGGAAACCGTCACCGCGAGCTGTGCGTCAAATGCGTAAAAACGGGTGAAAAGGCGGGGTCAGCTGTGCAGGTCGTCGATCCAGCGAATCAGCTCCGGCGGCTCTGCAGGCTCGATGTCCAGATTGAACACGAGGCCGGTCTGCCCGCTTCTTGCCAGCACACAGTGAAGCTGCAGATCATCGCTCGCATTTATCTCCTGATGCGGGACGTACGGGGGCACGTAAATGAAATCCCCCGCTTGGGCCTCCGCGACGAATTCGAGTCGATCTCCCCAGCGCAAACGCGCAACACCATTGACGACATAGATCACGCTTTCAAGATCCCCGTGATGATGGGCACCGGTCCTGGCCCTAGCATCGATGGTCACTGTGCCCGCCCAGAGCTTCGTCGCTCCGGTGCGCGCGGTTGTCACGGCGGCGCGCCGTTGCATCCCCAGAGTCTGCGCCGTGGCGGCGTCAAGTTCGTTGGCCCGAATGATCCGCACTCCCTGCGAGCGCCACTTGCTATCGCTCATTTACTACGGGCCTTTCGCGGCTCGCAGGGGGCCAGAAGCGCGGCGGACGGCGGCCAGACGAGTCGGGATACCCCTCGCGTGCGGCGCCGCCTTCCCCACGGCGTCGCAATGAAAGAGTCCAGTAGCTCTCCTCATATGACGAGGATGCAGTATGACAGGGAAATTATCCAGGTTAAGGAGCGGGCCGTTGAGAGCAGACGGGCGTGCTGCCAACCCATGAGAATCGCCCGCACAAGCTCTTGATCAGGCGAGCGCAGTGGGCTCAGGCTTTGTCCATGGCAACGGCGCCTTGATGCATGCGCTGGAGCGCATCTTCCAGATAGGGGCGCGACCGAGTGCTGTCACGCATGGCGGACAGCCACCGATACCTGCCAGATTCGTGCTCTCGTCCTGACTACAATGCTGCTGCACCTCAGTGAGAGCGAGCGGATATTTGATTAGCTGGCCGGGGGACAGCCGCCCGTCTCGAACGGGGGAAGAGTCAATTGCAGAGGCGCGCCTTACTGACAGCGCCGCTCGAGCTTTGGCGTGGTGAGCAGTCCGGCGGAGCCAACTTCTGTTTGCGTGGAAGCGGGGGCGGCCCGAATAAGTAGTGGCGTCGCGGCGGTCGCAGCCTTTCTATAGGTGCGCTTTGAGCGCGTCGCTCAGCGCAGCTTTATTTACGCCGTCTCACCAGGGCGGCGGCCGCGAGGCCAAGGCCGAGGAGACCGAGAGTCGCCGGTTCCGGTACGGGGGTGGGCTGTCTGCAGGCGAAAGCGCACACGGCCGCCTGGGCAAGCGACGTGCACAGCAGCGCTGTAATTCCTACCGTTGCAGCGACAAAGCCAGATTTCATTTTCAAAGTGTACATGACTATCCCCAGTTCTGTGGTTAGCGCGATGCACAGCCCGTGCCGCGCCGGTGCATGCCTAGTGTTTTCAGCTAGTTAATGCTCGTTTGCAACTACCGGCGGAGCCGCCGCGACGTGGTTGTGTAAGGAATATCGACACTCAATCCTGGTGACATACGTCGATTCCGCCGCGATGCAGCCGCATGCGCGCAAACCAGCAATGATCGAAGTCAATTTTTCGTCGCTCGGCGAGTGCGGCGCGCGCGCCGCTCGGATCCTGAAAACCAGCGGGTATTTTCTACGTCGCCGAGCAGCCGGCGGTCGCCGTCGCGGCGATCTGCGTGCTTGCGGAACTTGCACGTACATTTCTCCGGTGTCGCGCAACCCGCCAAGGGCAGATGCGGCGCTTCGCGCATCAAATAGCGCTTACCCGCAACGTCCTTTGCCGCCGCATAGCAATCGATGTTGGGCGCGAGCGAGACCGCACGGTAGTCGCCGCCAGTCAGTCCGGGCTTGGAGTGCGTCCTTGGCGCGGGTCTCTTCGCGGCGTGCTGCTTATGCGAGGACCCGCCGAGGAGCGATCTAAATAGCTGGATCATATTGTTTATTATTTTCCGGTTGTTTCAACTGTTGGCCGCTAAGCTCCAACGATCCGAATTCTAGCTGTTGCGTACGCCCTAGCGGTGAGCCATTTCACTTAAACGTAAAATTCGGGTGACGCAGCCCAACAGTCGTGCGGACAGTGGGCCACCGGGCAAGCGATTTTACTTAAACTCCAGCACGCCGCTACAGCATCGGACTGACCCATGACGGATGCGCAAACCAGCAGTTGGTCGATTGCGCGGCATCATCGGGAGCGGCGCGCGAACACAGATGCTTCTCAATTCGCAAACCTTTCGCTCCCGCGGCGGGGCGCGCGAGCGCCCGGTGTGAAGCCCGGTATTCATGCCATCGTCCTCACGGGTTCTATCCGTGCCTTGCGCGAGCGGGATGCTCGGCTTGGCGGAACCCGCGGGGACGCAAGCTCGTTCCCGCCACGGACACCGATACCTCGGCGCGACGCTGGGTGTCTCGGGTTACATCGACTCCCCGATCGCGCCATCCACCACGATGGCCACGCACCCGTTGTCTCACACGCTGCCAGTTGACGTCGTAAAGTCCGTAGCA
>Ga0302183_10000162_pt1 | contig 32307 bp, 28 predicted proteins | sample I_Palsa_N3_2_FD_200232 | JGI IMG/M metagenome (GOLD analysis project Ga0302183, IMG submission 200232) | Peat permafrost microbial communities from Stordalen Mire near Abisko, Sweden - I_Palsa_N3_2 | ecosystem: Environmental > Terrestrial > Soil > Palsa > Peat permafrost | place: Sweden...
AGTCAAAGGCTTTCCGCGAAGAGCGAAATGGCGCTTTTGTAAAACCAAAGGCGTCGGCGGAGAGGTTTCGCCAAAATTCGCTTGACAGGGCACAGCGTCGTTAGAGACGGGATGACGCCCCTGGCGATTTAGCGAAGTGCAAGTGAAACTGACCCACTACCCAACCTTGATGCGGCTTCTTGCGTGCCTTGAACTGAGGTACAGTAGTGCCGGCTTCGTTTCGCGATGCACAACCTCTACCTCCGGCTCGCTCCGTGGTTTCTGGCGTTGATCGAACTCCTCCTGCTCACGGGCGCGGCGGGATTGATTTTGTTTTCTTCTCGAAATAGCCCCGGTCGCCCTCAGCCTCCGGTTTTTCTCGCGGTGGAGCGAGCCTTCGCGCGACTGGCGCGGCACAAGCGTCTATCAGTGTTGCTCGTCGGTCTGAGCGTAATCGCGATTCGCATCTCGCTGATCCCCGTTCTTGGAATTCCGCAGCCTCGCTTCAACGACGAGTTCAGCTATCTGCTCGCGGCCGACACTTTTGCTCACGGCAGGCTCACGAATCCCACACATCCGATGTGGGTCCATTTCGAAAGCTTCCACATCATTCAGCAACCCACGTACATGTCGATGTATCCACCGGCGCAAGGGCTGGTGCTCGCTGCTGGGCAAGTCCTCGGTCATCCGTGGATCGGGCAGGTGGTCGTGACCGCTCTGATGTGTTCGGCTTTGTGCTGGATGCTGCAGGGCTGGCTGCCTCCGCCGTGGGCATTGCTGGGAGCCGCGCTGGCAGAGTTGCGGCTGGGTATCCTCAGCTATTGGATGAATACCTACTGGTGCGCTTCGGTCGCTGCGCTTGCTGGTGCGCTGGTCCTGGGAGCGTGGCCGCGCCTGCGCAAACAGCCAGGGGTGGGCGACGCAACGCTGATGGCGCTGGGCCTCGCGATTCTCGCCAACAGCCGTCCGTATGAAGGGCTGGTCTTTGCGACGCCGGTAGCTCTCGCGATGCTGTTCTGGCTTGCGGGGAGAAGACGCCTCGCGTTGAATCGATCCTTGTTTGCTCGATCCGCGTTCCGGATAGCAGTGTTACGGGTTATTGTGCCCATCTTCTTGACGTTGCTTCTCGCCGCCATCGCGACCGGCTATTACAACTACCGCGTAACGGACAGCCCCGTCCGCATGGCGTATGAGGTAAATCGCGACGCATACGCGATGGCCCCATACTTTATCTGGCAAGCGCCGCGCCCCGGGCCTGCCTACCATCACGCGGTGATGCGCGATTTCTATCGCTGGGAGCTAAGCGAGTTCGAGAAGAACCGCACGTTTATCGGTTACCTGGATCGCGCTGCCGAAAAGATCGTTTCGTGGTGGCAGTTTTACCTGGGCCCGCTTTTAACGCTGCCTCTACTGGCGTCTCTTCGCGTAGTTCGCCAGCGCAAGATGCGTTTGCCGCTGCTGATATGTGCGGCTATGGCCGCCGGATTTGCGGTCCAGACCTGGACACTTCCCCACTATTTCGCGCCTGCCACCGGCGCGCTTTACCTACTGCTCATTCAATGCATGCGTCATTTGGGGCACTGGACTCCCGCTCGCAGCCCGCTCGGGCGGGCGCTGGTGCGCGCGATTCCTGCGCTGGCGTGTGCCATGATTCTTCTGCGCATCGCCGCTGCGGAAGGTCATGTCATCATCGAGCCCGTTTGGCCGCGCGGCGACTTGGAAAGAGCCGGCGTTTTGCGTCAACTACAGATGCAACCGGGCCTCCAACTGGTGATCGTGCGTTACGGACCACAACACAACCCTGTCCGCGAGTGGGTCTATAACGAGGCAGATATCGACGCAGCGAAAGTTGTTTGGGCGCGCGATGAGGGAATCGAAAACAACCGGGAATTGCTACAGTATTTCGGCGGGAGAAAAGTGTGGTTGGTGGAAGGCGATAGTCCTTCCCCCCAACCCTCGCCCTATTCCGACTGACCTCTCATAGCCCGATGCCAAATCTCGAACAAGACGCGATTCCTCACCGATCGATGCGAGCGATCAGAATTAAGGTCAGGCAGTTCACTCTATGGCTGATTGCGCTGATTTGCTCGGGCAGCATGTGCCTCTACTGGAGTCGCAGTGCTGACGCAGCGCACGCATCATCGGCGGCACCTTCCGTCTCGAAGCCCAAGGCTCTCACCGATTTCTACCCAGGCTGGTACGCAACCCGCGAACTCCTGCTCCATCACCGTGATCCCTACGGGGCTGAGGTCAGTCGCGAACTCCAGATCGCTTATTACGGCAAAGAACTGGACTGGTCCCGTCCCGAAGAACAACGAGACCAACGGCGTTTCGCTTATCCTCTGTATTTCGTTCTCTTCGTCGCTCCCACGGTCTGGATTCCTTTTTACATCGTGCGGACTGTTTTCTGGTGGGTCCTAGCCGCATGCGCGGCTCTAAACGTGGCCCTTTGGCTGCGCTTTGTTCGCATTCGGCTGTCTTTGCCCGCGCTGGCGGCGCTTTTCGCCTTGGTTCTTACCAGCATTCCGGTCAGCCAGAATCTCAGTATTCTGCAGCCGCTTCTCATCCCCGCCTGTTTCATCGCCGGGGCGGCTGTCGCCGTTGTCTCCGGACGTTTGTTCTTGGCTGGCGTGCTGCTGGCTATTGCCACGGTCAAACCTCAGATCTGTCTGCTTCCTCTTGCCTGGTTCGGGTTGTGGGTCTTTAGCGACTGGAAGCGTCGGCGGCCTCTCTTCTGGGGATTCGCGGTTATTCTGTCAGCGCTCGTATTGGGATCCGAATGGCTTCTGCCGGGCTGGGTGATACGCTATCCGGGCGTACTGCGAGCCTATGCCGAATACACCAAGACCACCTCGTTTCTAGGACTGCTATTGCCGCCTCTCTTGCAGTGGCTAATAACGATTCTGGAGCTGGCAGCTGCGGCACAGTTCTGCTGGCAGGTGCGGCGGCAGCCGGCCGATTCTCCGGCGTTCGCCCTCGCTCTCTCGTTCGTGCTGACCCTTACCGTTTCGATTGTTCCCGCGGTGATTCAGCCTTTCAACCACGTGCTGCTCCTTCCCGTCGTCCTGCTTGCGATTCGTTATTGGCGAGACCTTCAGCAAGGCAGTGTTGTGATGCGGGCCGCCGTTTCGGTGTTTTGCCTGTGCGCATTGCTCTCTCCGCTCCTCGCAGTCGTGGCGGTAGCCAGGCCGCTGACGCCACACCTGGACTGGTTTCTGAAAATGTGGCCCGTCCCTCTTGCTGCGAGCATGGCCGTTCCGTTGGCTGCATTTGGTTTCCTAGTCGTGCTCCGCAAGGCGCTATTTCAATCGCCCTTGCGTGATGCCGACTGCGGCCCCTTGAACTTCACCCCAACAGCCAAGGGCGAGCTGTAGCGTGACTCGTCGCTCCAACCTCGCTTCGTGGGTCACGGCCCGCCGCCTGCGCGCACACGGCACACTCTTCGCCCTTTGCCTGTGGTCGATCTACACGTGGAACATGGCCGCGCCGGGCCTGCGTGATCGCGCCGGCAATCTCAAAGGCACCGACTTTCTCCATTTTTACACTCTCGGCTCGCTCGCTCTCGCCCACCGCGGAGCCGATCTTTATAACATGCAGGCGCAATCCCAACTCGCGGTTGAACGCGTCCCTGCCGCCGCTGGCATTCGCTATCTGCCTCTTTATCCGCCGCAGGTTTCGATCTTGTTCGCACCGTTTGCCCGATTTTCCTATCCTTGGGCACTGATCTTCTGGCTCACTTTGAGCTCGCTCATATACGGCCTCTGCTGCTACGCCATCTGGCGCGCTTGCCCCAACCTGCGCAACCACGGACCCACGGTGCTGATTCTCGCTCTTGGCTTCCCGGCCTTTTGGCACCTGATCGCCTGGGGACAAACCTCCGCTCTCGCCCTCGCCTGTTTCACGCTGTCTTTCTTTGCTTTACGCGCCCAGCGTGAATTCCTGGCGGGGCTGGCTCTGGGATGCCTGGTCTTCAAACCTCAACTCGCCGTCGCTGCCGCGCTCGTCTTCGTGGCGACACTCCACTGGAAGGTGATCGTTGGCGCGCTTCTTTCAGCCGTAGCTCAGCTAGCCGGCGCATGTCTTTACTACGGTTCCGGCGCGCTTCGCCAATGGCTGCAGATGCTGCTCAACGTCCGCGCGCTACTTCCTCTGCTCGAACCCAAGCTTTACCAAACCCACTGCCTGCGCACTTTCTGGACCATGCTCATTCCGTGGCCCACGGCTTCTGTTGCGCTGTACGTTATCAGTGTACTGCTGGTGTCCGCGTTGGCCATCGCCTGCTGGCGAAGCCGCCTCGCCTTGTGCTTGCGCTATTCGGCGCTCCTGCTCGCGAGCGTTCTGCTCGCCCCGCATCTCACCGTCTATGATCTGGTGATCCTCGCGCCCGCCTTCCTGCTGCTCTCCGATTGGACCGTCGCAAACCCCGGCCACCCGAACGCGCCCTACCTCAAGATTCTTCTCTATCTCGCGTTTTCACTCCCGCTGTTGGGCCCATTCGCGCGCTGGACGCACCTTCAGCTTTCTGTCCTTGCAATGGCCGCTCTTTTGTACGGGATATGGAAACTCGGCCGGGGATCGCCGTTCGATTCCGCATTCTCTCCGAATTAAGTCGGCCCGAACAAGAACCGCAAAGCTTCCGGGAAACGCTCCGCCCACGCAGCCTCGTTGTGTCCGGCACCATCCTCTATCACCAACCGCAACCGCTTTTCACTTAGCACTGCTCGCCGCAGGATGGCCGCCAGTTCCCGCACATCGTCCACCAGGGACCGGTTCCGCTCCGGGCTTCCCGTCTCCGCGGTTCCCATCGCCAAGAAAATTCGCTCTGGCCAAATCCTGACTTCCCGACTCTGTTTGATCGCCTGTCGGCCGGAAACCCACAGCGCCGGGCTTTCCAGCAGCAACCGCCCAATCAGTTCCGGCCGCGCCATCGCGGTGTAGAGAGCGATGAGCGCGCCCAGCGACGATCCGCCGAGACCCGTGTTCTCCGGCCCGGTTGCAACGCGATAGTTGCGCTCCACAAACGGCATCACCTCTTTCATCAGAAAATTCGGATAATAACGCCCCTGCACCCGCAAGATCATCGGATGTACCGAGCGGTGCGGCATGTATTCGCGAACCCGATCCTTGCCCGTGTTATCCATGCCCACGATAATCATCGGCGGCACCGCGCCGCCGCGGATCAGTCGATCCGCCGTTTCGTCCACCTGCCACTCGATTCCGGCGAAAGCCGTCGCCGGCTCAAACAGATTCTGTCCGTCATTCAGATAGAGTATGGGGTACCGACGAGCGGCATTCTGCGCGTCGTCATAGCCGGGAGGCAGCCACACTCGCAAGAAACGTGTGTTCCGGAACACGCGGCTTTGAAATTCGTGCAGCCGCAGATCTCCCACCGCCCCCGGGGCGCGAATCGCCCCAGAGACTTCCACGCGATTCTGTTTCTTGGGGATTCTCGCCATCGGAAGGCTACTTGGTTGGAGCGCCCGGAGGCGGCGACAGGATATAGCTCACCACGCCAGCTTTGGATGAGCGGCTAAAAAGTTGGCCGCCCAAGCCGGATAAAGCGATTATTTGCACGCGGACCTTCAAACCCCGGCACCCGACCTGGCCTTTACCGCTCCCGCCAGCACGGTGATCGTCGCAATCAGCCCCAGCGAACCTAAGCACAGAATGCACCAGGTTTCCAGCACATACCCCTCGACATACGTCAGATATAGAGCGAATGCCAACCCGGCGACCGCCGCAGCCAGCAAGCGCGTTGGCGTCTCCGCCCGAGAGCGGTAAAGGGTTGCCAGCGCCAGCAATACTCCGTAGCCCACGATCCCAATCCCTGCCACCGGAATCCCCACGACGCTCGAATATTCGCTCCGGTTCACGATGTCGCAATTAAATCTTTCCCCCACATCGCAGAATGCCGTCGCCGATTTCGCATAGTGCCGTTGCAGCGACACCGCTGACACTGCAAGTCCCGCCAGCGCCAGAACCGCCATCGCCAGGAACAAAAGTCGATTGTCTTTCGTAGGAGTCGCGCCTGCCCCAGCCGGCCGGTTTCCTGTTTCGGCGCTCACTGCAGGCTGCACCCGGTCTTATCGGCCAACTCTTCCAGCGGGAAGACCCCTTCTTTCGGCGGATTCGCCCCAAACTGCCAACTCGGAAACAACTTCACGCCAGCCGCCTTGCACGCTGGCGCCAATTCGTGCGAACCCTTGATCGCGCACTCTACGTAAGGCACATACTGAAAAGCTTTCCCGAATTTCTCTTTCTGCTCGATGCAGTGCGGACACCAGTAGAGCCCGTACATCTTTGCCTGCTTCGTGGCGAGGCACTTCGCGAAGGCATCGTAGCGGTGATTTGTGTAGTACCACCACCCCGCATAGGCCAGGGCCAGCACCACCACGATGCCGCCCCAGACTAAAAGCTTCCGCGACGGGGCCGTCACATCTGCCGTTCCTACCCTTTGCTGATGCCGTTTTCGCCGCTCTTCAGACATGATTCCCTTCCCGGATCATTCACTTTTTATACCACGGGCTCAGGCCACAACGTCCAGCGCGCCGGGCAGAACATCCAGCTCTTCGCAATGCAGCCTCAGCACTTCCCCGTCCACCATCACATCCACCGGCGTGTCCAAATCGAATGCAACGCGCTTCACCGCCTTGCGTTCCGCCAATCGATGCCGAATATGTGTGCCGTCGTAGAGTCCGGGCAGGTTCCGCATCAGACCCAACCGCCCAATCGCACCCCAGCGAACGTACTCAATCAGGCCGCTATTGACCTCGGCCTTCGGAGCGATCATCATCGTTCCGCCGGTGAACTTGCTGTTGTTGAAGGTGAGGAACAAGCAGCGTCGCCGGTCAAATTGCGTTTCCCCATCCACTCGTACCGGAAATGGCCGCCTGTGCAACTGCGCCAGGCCCAGAAAAATCGAGATGACGTATCCCAGTTCGCCCAGGCCGCTGAAACGCCGCGCCCGCAACGTGGCCACGTCGGCCGGAAACCCTACGCTCAGCAAATTGATATAGTGAATCACACCCGCGCGGTGCCGCAACCGCAGCACGTCGCAGAGTTGAGTTCGCCCGCCAATCAGCGACTCGACCGCGTGCTCGACTCCACGGTCGCTGAAATCGCGCAGAAAAGAGTTTCCCGTGCCCAGTGGCAGGAATCCCATCGTGGGGCGCTCGCCCTCGGCCGCCTCCGGGAAAAGCCCGTTCACCACTTCATAAGAAGTTCCATCTCCACCTACCGCGATGAACTTTCTTTGACCGCGTCCGTACGCTTCGCGCGCGATCCGCGTCGCATCGCCCGCGCTGTTCGTCTCCGCCACCTCTGCCGCAATTCCCCCGGCTCGCAATCGATCCAATGCCGGACGCAGCATCTTGCGGCCTCGCCCGCCTCCCGCCGCAGGATTCACAATGGCGAGATACGGCTGCCGCTCGCTCACAACCCCACCACCGCTCCCCGTTCCACCGTCTTTCCTATCTCCTCCGCCAGCGTCTGGCGCTTGATCTTCATCGACGCCGTCCGCGGAAAATCCTTCTCCCAGATCAGATATCCGCCCACGCGTTTGAAATCCGGCAACTTTCGATTGCGGTTCGCGATCTCTCCCAGCAACGCACTGTCGAAGCGCTGATTCTGCTCCAACCGCAGAGCGATCACCAATGTCTCCCGTCCCAGTTCCTTTTGCGGCCACAGATAGTTTGCCGCGAACACACAGTACTCTTTGACCGGCAGTCCGTCGAACGCGGCCTCAATATCTTCGGGATAAATATTCTTCCCGCCCTCCGTGACGATCATGTTCTTCTTGCGACCGAAAAGCTGCAAGTGCCCGCCCTTGTCGAACCGTCCCAAATCGCCCGTCAGCAGCCAACCATCCACAATCGTCTCCAGCGTCAGCTCCGCATCGTCCAGATAATGCGACATAACCGTCTTGCTCCGCGCCGCAACTTCCCCAATGCCCTCTTCATTCGGACTCAGCACGCGCAATTCCACGCCCGGCAACGGTTTGCCCACCGTATCCGCGCGAAACGGCTTCAGATCGTTCAATGTCAGCGCAGTTCCCGCCTCTGTCAACCCATAGCCGTTCACCACTGGAATTCCCAGATCGTAAAAAAACTGCATCGTCGAAGGCTCCATAAAAGCCCCACCCGTAATCAGCGCCAGCAGCTCTCCGCCAAACGCTCGATGCACTTGCGGCAGCAGTGTGCGGCTCACTCTTACGCTCGGCCGACTGCGCGTCAGCAGCTTATTGAGCGCAATCGTTTGATTCAGAATCACCCGCTTCCACCCCGGCAGTTCGTCAAACTTCGCCCTCAACCCGCGCTCCAGGTTTTTCACAATCATCGGTACCAGCGCCACATACGTGATCCGGTAGCGCACGAACGCGTCCCGCACAAACTCCGGACGCAGCGTCCGCAAGTGCACCACGCAGGCCCCGCACACAAACGGCCCGATGAATCCCACCATGAAATCGATCGCGTGATTCGTCGGCAGAATGCTCAAGTACCGCACTCCCGGCCAGAAGGGATACCACGCCGTCAACGCCCGGCACTGTTCCAGATAATTCTCGTGCGTCAAAACGCATCCCTTCGCGCGCCCGCCCGTGCCCGACGAATACGCGATGCACGCCACGTCTTCCCGCTGCCGCATTACGAAGTCCGGTGCACCCTTGCGCTTAAAGTCCTCCCAACGGAACCCCCCGGTTAGGTCCGCTCCCAGCGGAGCTTCCGTCACCAGCACCAGCTTCGCTTTGATATTCTGAAACTCCGGCGCCTGCGTGATTGCCCGCCATAGGTGGTACTCCACCACCAGCACTTTCGCTTTCGAGTGCTCCAGCAGTTGCAGTTGTTCTGCCGCCGTCAGCTTGTAATCCAGTGGTACCAGGACCCCGCCGCTGTAGAAAATCGCGTACGCCGAAATCAGCCACTTCGACTGATTGGTCATCAGGATGGCCGCGCGGTCGCCCGGATCGAAGTCCGCATCCTCCAAGGCCCGCGCCAGAGGGATGGCAATCTCTTTGAAGTCGGAGTAGGTGAGGCGTGTCTTCTCCCGCTCGCGGTCCGCCTCGATCAGGCAGGTCTCACCTCCGAAGCGCTCCAACGCGTCGCGCAACGCCGCGCCCAGGCAGCTATATTTTTGGAGATCGAGCATTAAAGAGCTATTTCACCACAGAGACACAGAGACACGGAGAATACCATGTTAATGATTTGGCTACTGGCATAAAGCTGAGGTGACGATCAAAGGCAACGCTTCGCTCGAAGGTTTCTCCGTGACTCAGTGTCTCCGTGGTGGATTGGTCGTCCTAGAGTCTCGCTTGAATCTTCACCGCCAGCGTCCGAAAGTCCGAAACTCCCTGCAACTCATAATCTGGAAGTTCTACCCGAAAATGATTCTCCAGCTTGGTTAGCAGATCGAGCGTCTGCAAGCTGTCAATGCCCAGCGTCTTGAAGAAATCATCGTCCGGACGCAGTTTTTCCCGCGGCACCTTGAAGTGCGCCGCGGCAAGACTCAATATTTCATCCAACGTCTGTTCGGCAGTCGGCATATCCCCTCGACCCAAACCCGATTTCATTCCGAGCGGCTTCCAACCGTGAGGAACCTTTTTCTCTCGGTACTCGGTACTTGCGATTCGGCACGCACTACGGAAGATATGGCTGCGCGTCCGTACTCTCTACAAACTTGCGCAACCCCGCCTGCACCGCTGGACGCGCAAACAGTTCGCAAAACAAATCGATCTCCCGCCGCAATTCCTCATGCGGAATCGGCTTGATAAACTTCTTCGCCGCCGCCGCCGTCGCGCGATCAAACTTCCCCAGTTGCGCCGCTGTCGCCCGCGCCGCCCGCAACGCCTCACCCTCGCCCACCACCTGGCTTACCAGGCCAATCTGCTGGGCCTTGCTCGCATTGAAGCTGCGCCCTGTCAGCAACAGATCCCTAACCACGGCGTTGCCCAAATCTCGCTTCAGACGAGGAATCCCGCCAAACCCCGGAATTAATCCCAGTCTCAGCTCCGGAAAACAAAACCGCGCCATTTTGTCGGCGATAATTAAATCGCAAGCCAGCGCCAGCTCGAACCCTCCACCAAATGTCACCCCGTGCACCGCCGCGATCGTAGTCAAAGGCGTGGAATCGATCAGATTCAGTACTTTATGGATCCGCTCCAGAAAATCCCGCAACCCCTTCACAGCCTCAGGTTTCTCCATCGACTGCGACCGATGGTACAACTCGCGCAAGTCCGCACCCGCGCAAAAACCCGGCTTCAACTCGCTATAAATAATGAGTGCATGCGCCTCCACCTGCAAGCTTTCCAACGCCACGGCAAACTTCTCCAACTCTACCAGCGACTCCGAGCCCAACTCGTTGCAAGGCGCGCGATGCAGCGCTAATTCGATCACGCCATCCTTCAGTCCCCAGGAAAGGGCGCTCCCAGCACGCGACCTTGCGCCTTGCGCCCCGGCGTTTCCTTCCTGCACCCGAATGTCCTTCGTGGTTCCTGGCACTCTTTCGCCTGCCTTAAACTGCCTGCTTTACCCGGTACATGTCTTCGATCTTCTCTTTCATTCGCGCCGAAATCGCGTCGCGCTTCAACTTTCCATTCGCCGTCAACATGCCGTTCTCAATCGAGAACGCTTCGCTGCACACGAAAAACGCCCGCACCTGCTTGTAATGCGGCAACTCAGGATTCACGGCATCGAGCGCCGATTGCACATGCTCGGCCGTCACGCTTCCGGTCACGATTGCCGACAAATATCCGCGCCCGTTTCCCACCACCACCACTTGTTGCGCTTCCGGCAACTTCTTCGCGATCGTACTCTCAATCGGCTCCGGCGAAATCTTGTGCCCCGACCCCAGCACAATCAAATTCTTGATCCGCCCCGCAATCCGCCAATTCCCCGCCGCATTCACTTCGCCTTGATCCCCGGTATGAAACCATCCGTCGCGCAGAGCCTCTGCCGTTTGCTCCGGCCGGTTCCAATATCCCGGAAAAATATTCGGGCCGCGCACCACTATCTCGTCATTCTCCCCGAGCTTCATCTCCATGCCTGGAATCGCCGGCCCCACGCGCCCCACCTCGACGTGGCTCGGATCGTCCATGGTGCAAATCGCCGTCGTTTCCGTCAGCCCGTAAACCTGCAGCACGCGAATCCCCAGCATCATGAACCAAAGCTGGGTTTCGGGATTCAGCGGCGCTGACCCGCAAATCAGCGCTTTCAGATTCTTGCCGATCATCTTCTTCCGGATCGCCGGAAACACAAGCCGATTCGCCAGGCCCAGCCAAATTGCGTCGCCCGCTTTCGGCGCCCCATCTTGCCGTCGCGCCCACGCCGCTTTCGCCCTCGCATAAATCGCTTGCGGCACCCCGCCCGTCTGCCATAACTGTTCGTCTACCGCTCTCCGCATCCGCTCCAGCAACTGCGGCACGTTTAGAAAATAATCCGGCGCAACTGTTCGCATGTCATTGGCGATCTTCGCCAGATCCATGTTGATGGTGACCAGGCTGCGTCGTTTCAGGAACGTCAGCAACGCGATCCACGACGCCGCAAACGTAAACGGCAAGTAATGAAAGATGCGGTCCTGCCCCGTCGAACTAGACATCAACCCGCCCAACCGCTCCGCTGTCCGGTCCAGCATGAAGCCCACGTTGGCCGCCGTCAGCACCACGCCTTTGGCTTCACCAGAAGTTCCCGACGTATAGATGATGGTTACCGGGCTCTCCGTCCCGACCTGCGGACGATCCAACTGCACTCCGTCCACTCCAGCAAAAATCTCGTCGAACAAAAACTGCGGTGGCGCCTCAGCCCAACCCTGGGCAATTCCACTCCGCAATGCCGCATCGCCGCAACACAGCAGTGACGGCGTGGAATCTTTCATCATCGCCACCAACTCCGCCGGCGCCTGCCGAGAATACAGCGGAACGACAATCAGCCCTTCCGCCATCAGCGCCAGGTCCATCGCCACCCAGCGAATGCTGTTCGGCGCCAACAACCCGCACCGGTCGCCTTTCTTCAGTCCCTTCGAAGCGATGAAAGTTCTCGCCTTGCGGATCAGTTCCAGCAACTCACCGCCGGTCACGCCGGTGACTTCTCCCTCTCGAATCTCGGCAAGAATTCGCGTATCCGCAACCGCCTGCAGTTGCGAAAAGATCTCTCCGATAAATGGAACGATTGTGCTCAAAGTTTGGATTGCAAGACCGCGCTGTGCACCACTCTAGTTGTACGTCGCTACCAACGCCCGCAGCCCCTGGCTCATCGGAGGCAAGTAATCTTCCCAACTCCACTCACCCCGGCGCGTCTCAAACTCCGGATACCTTCGTTGCACTTCCTCTTCAAAATACACGCCCATGCGGGCCATCACCTTTAGATTTTTCACCACCGTTTGAGCAATTCCGGCCGCAATGCTTTCGCCCTCGCAACTCAGCTTCTCCAGCGCCGCCAGCAGCTTCCCTTCGAGCTCCGGGTCGTCCACCGTCATCAGCAGATCCTGATGTCCCCGCTCGCGCATCAAATTCCGGATGCGCTCATCCATCGTGATCCCCGCCGACGGAACCAGCCCCGGCATCGACGTCACAATCCCGTGATACCTGGACGACGCCATCATGTGGCACGCCCGCAGCACGCTGACCAGTTCATACATGTTGTAGTCATCCGAGGTAAGTACCGGCACGCCGCCCAGCTTCTCCGAGATGCGGTTCGCCGGACGCGCATCCAGCCGTTCCGTCGCCGCCAGTATCACGAATACATTCTTCTTCTTGCGAAACGCATCCACCGCATTCGCGATCGCCGTCCAATACTTGTGATATGCCCGCTCCGCTGCCGGCCCGGAGTTGTGAAAATACACCGTGCGGTAGTGGCTGTCTCTGTAAGCACCGGTGAGACTATGCGCCGCGTATTTCGCCACCGACGCCTTCACCGGCCATTCGAACGGATTGATCGGACACACCACCAGCACCGGTGTCCGCCCGTCCCAACCCACTTTTCTCAACACGCTCCGCCCATACTCCGGCGGTTTCGGCTCAAACGTCCACGCGGTATCGGTTCCCAACTCCGTTGGCACACCCAGCTCGCGCAGCACGCCGCGCGACTCTTCATTCCGCGTGATCACGAACGAGCTCTTGCAATACCGCCCGCACATCTTCGCCACCAGCGGATCCATCTGCCCCGCTTCCGCGCCGTATCCCACCGAAAGCTTGTTCTGCGCCGCCGCGATTCCCAGCGATCCGATCATCATCGTGGTAAGGGCGTTGGCGAACTTGCTCTTGAACATCGACCCTTCGCACGCCACCACGCCATCGTGCCTCGGCACTTCACTCGCCAGAAATGGCGGGAAAATATCCGGCAGATGCACTTGCTTCGTGCCTTCGAAATATCCGCGCGAGAACTCGAAGTTCTGGCTCATCACGGTGAACTCCACCCGCTCTGCGCCCAGAATGTGCCGCATCTGCCGCAGCATCTCTTCCACGCGCACATCCGAACCCATATTTCGCGTGCCGTTGTAGCCCGCGAACAGCAGCTTCAGTTTTTCGCCCGGCTTCCACCGTTTCCCCGCACCCAGCATCCACGCCGTCTTAGCCCGCTCGATCGAACCGCTCACCCACGCTTCCAGGATAAAATCCATCATGCGGCGGTGCCCCCCGCCGCTGCTGGCCACGGCCGATACTTGTATGTGAAATTATTTTCGCGGCTGAACTTCAGCAGCGGATAGCAATACTCGGAAAACGGCGCCGGTTTTCTTCCGAGTTCTCTCGTCACACGCGTATTATCGAACACCGTGTTCCATGTCAGATAGGGCATGAATACCTTCATCAGCGACGCGCCTTGTCCAATCGTTCCCCCGCGGCTCGCCAGAAAATTCACCGACCCCGCAAAGGGACGCTCCGCCACCGGCACGAACACCGGCGCACGCTTCTGCTGCGCCGCCGCCAGCGCCTTCGTCAGCTCTCGAAAAGTCTGCGACCCACTCCCCGACGAAAGATGGTAAGTATCGTGCGCCGGATATTCCTTCTGATGCAGCGCAGCGATCGCATCCGCCACAAAATCCACATTCACAATGTCGATCCTGTCCGTTGGACGAAACGGCAACGCCGGCAGCCCGGCTAGAAACACAAACGCCTTCACCATGTCGAACTGGGTCGTCTCCGCGTAGCGGCTGTCGCCGAGCACTATGCTCGGGCGGAAGATCGTCTTCGGCGTTTCCGGCAACAGCACCCGCATCATGTGCTCGCAGAATTTTTTCGTCCGCGCATACGGATCGTAGTCGGACCGCTCCCAATCGATCGACCGGTCCTCGCTCACCACTTCATTCTGCCGCTTTCCCGCCACCGCCACCGTGCTGACCTGGCTGAAGCGCCGCAGTCCGTGATAATGCTCGGCGTGCCGGGCCAGCGTCAGCACTTCCAAAGTTCCCCGCAGATTCACGTTCAGGCAGCTCTTTTCCGATTTCCGGTTCAGCGAGGCAGCGCAGTGAATCACCGAATCCGTAGTGTGCACCAGGCGGTCGTATTCATCGCGCGCCAGCCCAAACCCCGGCTCGGTCAAGTCGCCGCGAAACACGCGCACCCGCGTCTGCAGAAATTCATAAAACTGCGGAAACTCCAGATGCAACTGCAGCGCCTGCCACAGCCGCGCTTCCGCTTCGCTCACATCCCGCGCCCGTACCAGCACATTGAGCGCCGCGCCGTGATCGCGCAGCAGATTCGCCGCCACGTGCGCTCCAATGTATCCCGTCGATCCTGTTAGAAAAATCGCCATTCACCAGTTTCCGTTCGTCCCCGTCTTCACCGTCTCGCCGTTCTCCAGACTCCGCGCCGGACGCGCTTCCAGCGGCCTTCCCTCAATCAACGGATAAGTCCATCGGCGCAATGCCGGAATATGCACGTTGATCCAGTAGTCCCACCAGTCCAGCAGCCGCGCCTTGTACGCAAACTCGTCTTGCTCTTCCTCCACCAATGCGTGCGACAGCTTCTCCACGTTATCCGCCGCGAAATCGTGGTCATTCAGCAGGATGAACGGCTCAAATAACTCGATCAGTTTTTCCAGCCGCTCCAGATTTCTCTCCGCCTTCACCAACGGCGTTTTCTTCAGCGGCAGGGGCGACATGATCCGCTGAATCGACTTCACAATGGCTTTCTGCGCCGGCGCTGACATGCGCTGGTACCGCGTCTTGGAAACGGAAATCGCATCGAACCGCAGCCGCAGCCACGATTCCAGCCCTTCCTGCGCGCGGTAGTGTTTGCGATGCGCCAGCGACGTCAGCTCAATCGACCGACCCATATCGCAAGGATTCGTCGCCGAAGTCGCCAACTGGTAAAGCTGATCGTGCCTCCGCTCCACAATCGCCGCCGCAATCAGCGTCATCCCCGCGCACACGGCATCCACCGGAATAATATCCAGCCGCTTGCTCTCATTCGACGGCAACTGCCGGAAATATGTCCCCAATAAATACGACAGCGAAGCCGACGTATTGATGCCTTCGTTCCACCCCAAGAACGGCTTCGCGACCGAAGTCTCCACAATCGCCGGACGCACCACCGCAATCGGCAGGCCCGCTCCGTGCTTCACGATCAGCGATTCCGCCAGGCTCTTGGTCAACGTGTAAGTATTCGGCCAGCCCAATTCTTTCGCCCGCTGCGTCCCAGCCTCGGTCAAGTACGCTTTCAACCACCGGATCCGGTTCTTGCGAATCTGGTTCTCGAGCGCCGCGCCCTGCAGCCCTTTCGCCGCGTGCTCCCTGGATAGCGACTGCATCTTCAACCCAGCGGTCACTTCCGCGCCTTCGGCTTGCGCTTCCGCCTGCGCGATCAGTTCGTGTAGCTTCCGCCATTCTTGCTCCGCATCAAAGTCCGGCACATGACGAGGCGTGTAATTCGGAACCAGAGTCTCCGTCACCCGCCCGTCGCGCTCGCCCGCCACATAGCAAGTCGACAAATGCAGCAAACCGGCGTGATCCGTGCTGCGCACAAACTCCAGGATGTTCATGGCCGCATCCGTATTTGTCGCCAGTGCGTCCCTCAAATCCGGATTGAAGTCCGTCAATCCCGAACTATTCACGATCAGATCGAGATTCCGTTGCAGGCGGCGCGCCGTCTCCGCATCCAGGCCCAGCCCAGCCTGCGTGACGTCCCCTTCCACCACCTCAACCTTTTCCCGCAGATGCTCCCCGAAGCCCGCGCCATATGTCTCAAACAGCGGATCGAAAACCGGCGACTCTTCCACCATCTTTTCAAACCGCCGATGCGCCGGATTCGATTTTTGCCGCCGGATGAGCAAATAAATCCGCCCCATCTTCGGCAAGTCAATCAGCGAATTTGCCAGCCAGACCTTGCCAATAAACCCGGTCACGCCAATTAGCATCACATGCTTGCCCGCCAGCGCCCGCCGCACCGAAAATCCCGCCGCTTGCCGCTGCCCGTCAAAATTCACGATCGGACGTTCCTGCGCCCCTGACTCCCGGCCCGATCCAATCACCGCGGCCCGCAGTTCCTCCAGCGTAATATCCAGTTGCCGCGCCAGCGTCTTCGGCGCGCGCCGCCCATCCGGACTCTGCTCCCGGATCCGCGCGAACGCTCCCCGCGGCCGGATCACCGGCTCGAGCAGCCTTCCTGTCGCCACGCCGTCGCGAAACTCCAGCCGGTTGGCCACCACCCGGTTCACTCCCAGATGCTGCGCCAGCGGCTTCATCACGTGCTCCAGTCCCTGACTCACCAGCACCACATCCGACCCCGCGCTCACCAGTTCCTGCACCCGCGCTACCCCGTGCGCCTTCAGCCGCGGCTTCAATCTGTATTGGAAATATTCTTCGCCCAGCAGATCCAGCCGGTCCCGCGTCACGCCGCGTAACGTGGTATGCACCACCCGCGTCGCGAACTTCCGGTTCGTCGAATAAAGAAACGGACGCAGCGCCGCCATCAGCAAAATCAACCCACGCCGTCGAAAGCGTTCCGAGAATGTCTGCGCGTTCCAGGTGAAGAACGCCACCGGTTGCACGACCGTCAGGTCAAGCAGGCTCCCCTCCACCCGCCAATACACGGTGGGAGGCACGCGGGGGGACGCGTCGGGTTTGTGGTTGGCTTGTTCCAAAGTCCGCTTCGTCCCCAGCGCAGGGATTTCCCAACCTGGGTGGACGAATCTTCTATTGTAAACAATGCCCGCAAGTCCGCGAAGCCCTATCGCCGGAAGATAGTGTCTCCGTTTGCGGAGGTGCTCATGTGGGGACAGCCGCCCTCGGCTGTCCGGTCGAGCGAAGCTCTCCTCTTCGTCAAGGCCGGCAAACTGAGACACTACCCGCCGAAAGATGAATTCGCCCCAACAATCGGTTCCTGGTTCTCTTGTCTCAGCAGTCTCTAAAAGTTAGAACGAGAAGAGCTTGTTTTTTCACACTGCCGTAACAATTCTTCCGTATAGTGGCGAACTTTAGCGCTCACAAACACTTTCCACAACACCAGGACCCGAGGACTAACCATGGCCACCGCATCGACGACCATACTGGACCAAAAACTCAACCGCTCTCCCGGCAAGCTCGGCATGCTGGTCTTCGGCGTCGTGCTCGTGATCGGCGTTGGCTACGCCGGTTCCAGCCTGCTGCACGATCTCTCCTTCGTGCACAATGAATCGCTCCTGCCCTATGTCCTGCTGGGAATCGCGCTCCTGGTCGCCCTCGGCTTCGAGTTCGTCAACGGATTCCACGACACCGCCAACGCTGTGGCCACGGTCATCTACACGCACTCGCTCGAGCCTCATATCGCCGTGGTTTGGTCCGGCTTCTGGAATTTCCTCGGCGTGCTCGCTTCCAGCGGCCTGGTTGCCTTCGCCATCGTTTCGCTACTGCCCGTGGAACTGATCCTGCAAGTGGGCAGCAAAGCCGGATTCGCCATGGTTTTCGCCTTGCTCGTCGCCGCCATCATCTGGAACCTCGGGACATGGTGGTTCGGACTGCCCGCCTCCAGTTCGCACACGCTCATCGGCTCCGTAATCGGCGTCGGCATCGCCAACCAGCTCATGAACGGCAGGAGCGGCACCAGCGGCGTCGACTGGGGCCAGGCCGCTAATATCGGCAAGGCGCTGCTACTCTCGCCTGTCGTGGGCTTCGGTTGCGCCGCGCTCCTGCTGCTCCTCGCCAAAGCTCTTATCAAAGATCCCAAGCTTTACGCGGCTCCCGAAGGCACCGAGCCGCCGCCGTTCTACATCCGCTGCCTGCTCATCCTCACCTGCACCGGCGTCAGCTTCTTTCACGGCTCCAACGATGGACAAAAAGGCATGGGCCTCATCATGCTCATTCTGATCGGCACCGTGCCCACCGCCTACGCGCTCAACCACGCCGTCACCTTCAAGGATTCTCAGGATTTCATCGCGGTCTCCATTCAGGCGGCGGACACGCTCACCAAATACGTCAGCCCCAATGCCGCCGTCGGCGACGCCCACGACGACGTCACCGATTACATCCGAGACAAGAATTTCACACCCAACACCATGCTCGCCCTGCGCACCCTGGTCAGCGACATCGGCAACGAAACCGCTCTCTACAAGGAGATGAAGAACATCCCCAACGACCGCGTGCGCAACTTCCGCAATGATATGTACCTCGTCAGCGAGGCTATCCGCCTGATGCAGAAGAGTCACAATCCGACGTTCTCCGCCGCCGACGCCGCCATTCTCGCCAACTATAAGAAGCACATCGACCACTCCACCCGCTTCATTCCTCTCTGGGTAAAGGTTGCGGTAGCCATGGCTCTCGGCCTCGGCACCATGGTCGGATGGAAGCGCATCGTCGTAACCGTCGGAGAAAAGATTGGCAAGAGCCACCTGACCTACGCGCAAGGCGCAGTCGCCGAAATCACCGCCATGGCCACCATCGGCGCCGCCGACGGATTCGGTCTCCCCGTCAGCACCACGCACGTGCTCTCTTCCGGCATCGCCGGCACCATGGCCGCCAACCACTCCGGAATTCAGTGGTCCACCGTCCGCAACCTGGCTCTGGCCTGGGTGCTAACCCTCCCCGTAGCCATGCTGCTCTCCGGCTCCCTATTTTGGCTCTTCCGCAAGACGTTCTAGGAACAAAATGTGGCGCGGGCGCCGTCGCCCGCGACGGCGTGCGGCGCATGAAATGCCGGAGCAACCAACTTAGGGTGCGTTTGGGTCCGCCACGCCTGCGTTTTTATTGTCATGGACGAAGCGGCGCTCGCCGCTTTTCTGCGCTACGTCGAGATTCTGGATTTCCCCGACGAAGCATCTTCGCACTACGCGAAAATTCGTGCCGACCTCAAGACGCGCGGCACCATGATCGGAGCCAACGACTTGTTCATCGCCGCCCACTCCCGCAGCCTGGGCCTGACGCTGATCACCAACAACACCCGAGAGTTTAAACGGGTTCGCGGTTTGTCGGTCGACAATTGGACGACTGCCTAAAGCTTATCCTCCTTTTCCAGGTGTCATCCTGAGCGAAGTTGAAGGACCCCTATAATGCTTGCGTAACCAGATACGCATCAAGGCGTTTTCACGATCCGGCAATGAACCGCCAGAAATGGAGCACCCAGCTATCTGTTGTCCCGTAGCAGCTCAGAATCCGCAAACGCTATCTGAAAAATAGACGAATGCCACCGCTGGAATAGCCTTTTCACCAAGGACCCATCGTCATGGATAAACTCGTGATCCGCGGCGGCGAGCCGCTGCTCGGTACCGTCCGCGTCAGCGGCGCAAAAAATGCCGCGCTTCCCTGCATGGCCGCCGCTTTCCCATCCTGGTGCCGGAGCTCACAAGTTCGGAACATTTGAATGGACTGGCGATAAGAAACGGGCTACGATTTTAGCTGATGAAGACCCCGCGATAACCTGTTGAACTCCATGTTCGACACTACGGGGGATGTGGCTCATGATACGGAAGTCGGCATCACAGCGCTTTGGCCTCTCCACTCTGCATTTGCTGTGTGCGCTCGCGTTGATGTTCGGCGGAACATCCGCGCATGGCCAGAAAAAGGGTTCGCCGCCACCGCTTATGACACCGTCGCCAGGTTTGGCAGTACCCTCTCCGCCATCCAATCTTGATCAAACCAATGTGGTCTACAAAAACGGCGACGACCCGGGGCCGCCAAAGAACGCCAGGGGAGATAATTGTTTTCTTCCTCCGCTGAATGCGCTGCGCGCGGGCATGGTTGGGGTCGCGGATTTGCAAGTTCCGGCGAAAACGCAAAGGGAATACGAAGACGGTTGCGCGGCCCTGAGAAACAAGAAAATGGGCGAGGCGGAGAAACACCTGCGCAAAGCGGTCAACCAGTATGCCGGATATTCAGCCGCCTGGGTCCTGCTGGGTCAAGTACTGGAAGCGCGCCAGAAGACCCAGGAAGCTCGCGATGCGTGTTCCCAGCCGCTCACCACCAGCGCCGGTTACCTGCCCGCTTATCTTTGCCTCACCGATATTTCCGCTCGCCTGAAGAGTTGGGACGAGGCGCTGAAGTTCAGTACTCGCGCTCTCGAAATCGATCCGAGCACCGATGCGGCCGCCTACGCCTACCATGCTGCGGCCAACTTGAATCTGCATCACTTACCCGAGGCGGAAAGGAGTGCGCTGAAGGCCTCTGAAATCGGAGGCAACAACGCCGATTCTCGCGTGCACTTCCTGCTCGCTCAAATCTACGCGGCAAAAGGCGATCGCCTCAATGAGACCGCTCAATTGCGAGAGTACTTGAAATACGCCACCGACCCCGAGGATGCGGCCATGGTGAAGAACTATTTAGCGCAACTTGAGGGAGCAAGCCGGTAAGTTGTTTGGACCGTGGTGAAGAACTATTTAGCGCAGCCGGTAAGTTGTTTGGACCGTAAGCGGCCGAATCCCGCGCCCAGCGTTCGCCGCGCGAGAACTGAGTTCTTCTCCTCCCCACTAGGCCGTGCCCTCCCGATTACCCACCCTCCACCCACTTCCCCGCTAGAATAGCTTTCACCAAGGCCCCTATTCATGGATAAACTCGTCATCCGCGGCGGCGAACCTCTCCTCGGTACGGTCCGTGTCAGCGGCGCAAAGAACGCCGCGCTCCCCTGCATGGCCGCCGCTCTGCTCACCGACGAACCGGTCATCCTCGAAAACATTCCTCAGGTGCGCGACATTCAAACCACGCGCAATCTGCTCGCCGCCATGGGCGCCGAGGTCGAACTCGGCTACGGACGCGCCCAGCACCGCACCACGCTTCACTGCAAAAATCTCTCCAGCCCCGAAGCCTCCTACGAACTGGTCAAAACCATGCGCGCCTCCACGCTCGTCCTCGGACCGCTCGTCGCCCGCTGCGGACGCGCCCGCGTCTCGCTGCCCGGCGGCTGCGCCATCGGCAGCCGCCCCATCGACATGCACATCAAAGGCCTCGAACAGCTCGGCGCAAAAATCACGCAGGATCACGGCTACGTCGAAGCCACCGCCGATCGCCTGAAGGGTGCAGAAATCGTTTTCGACAAAATCACCGTCACCGGCACCGAAGACCTGCTCATGGCAGCCACTCTCGCCGAAGGCGAGACCATTCTGCAGAACTGTGCTCGCGAGCCTGAAGTCGCCGACCTTGCCGCCCTGCTCAACAAAATGGGAGCGAAGATTGAAGGCGCCGGCACTGCAACCATCCGCGTGAAAGGCGTGAGCAAACTGAAAGGCGCGAAGCACCGCATCATTCCCGACCGCATCGAAGCCGGCACATTTCTTATCGCCGGAGCCATGACCGGCGGCGACCTCAACATCGCCGGATGCGATCCCGCTCACCTCGGCGCGATCCTCGGCAAACTCAAGGAAGTCGGAGTCAAGACCAAGTCGACCGCCGACTCCGTGCGCGTGATGGGCGACAATCCCTTCGCCGCCTCGGATATGACCACCGAAGAATTTCCCGGATTTCCCACCGACATGCAAGCCCAATTCATGGCGCTGGCCACGCAAGCCGAAGGCGCGTCGATCATCACCGAAAATATTTTCGAGAACCGCTTCATGCACGCTCAGGAATTGGTCCGCATGGGTGCGAACATTAAAATCGAGGGCCACCGCGCCGTGGTCCGCGGCAAAACTCAGCTCAGCGCCGCCGCCGTGCTCGCCAGCGACTTGCGCGCCTCCGCCTCCCTCGTCCTCGCCGCCCTGGTCGCCGACGGCGAAACCATCATCGACCGCGTCTACCACATAGACCGCGGCTACGAACACATCGAAGAAAAGCTCCGCGCCGTCGGCGCCCAAATCAAGCGCATCGGAGAGATGTTCCCCAAGAAGGCGGCTGCGGTGAAGTAAGTCGAGGCCAATGGGGTAAGGACGATTTCGGCGGCAGTTCCGAGTCCGGCTTGCCACAGCTCCAACTGGGCACCGTGTCGGCTTGTCGCCAGAGTTGACGCTCCCTACTGGCCGAGGCTAACCTGCTCCCATGGGTGACTCAGGTCTGTCTATTGATGTCACGCGCGGCGCTCTTGAGTATGCAGAGCAGAAGTTTCTGAAGCTGTTTGGGAAGGACAGCGAGAGCGTAGAACTGGCACGCTGGTTCAGGGGCTTACAGCAAACGGCTCTGAGCCAAACTGCGTGGGTGCATTGCTTGGGTACGCTGAAACCTTTGCCTTTCGAAAGTATCTATCAGCCAAATCGAATCTTCGTCAGCCCAGATGAGAATGAGGAAGATGCGGGGTCTTCATTCGCTCATGAAGACAGGGTTAGCCGATCCATCCTGCGCGGACTCAACCAGAAGCCGATAACCATTGAAGAATTCCTCAAGCGGGATCAAGACGCGCTGATTTACGGCTTCCCAGGCTGGGGAAAGACAACTTTCCTGCACCATATCTTTCGCTCAACCGTTAGGACTGACGAGATTTTGCCTGTGCTTATTAGTCTCCGCCGACCGACTGCCGTTGATGATCTCGAACGTTATGTAGACGCCTGTTCTCGTATTCAAAGGAAGCAACATCGAGCCTGCACGTTGCTACTTGTGGACGGTTACGATGAGGTCAATCACGAACAGCGTAAACGCGTTGCGGAAGCTCTGCTGAAATACCAAGCGCACCGAGCGGGCAAATTCTATTTGACGTGCCGCGAATATTACCAAATCCCTCCGCTAAATGCTCCTGAGGTGCGTCTCGACCGCTTCACGAGAGACGACCAAATTCGTTTTGTAAGAGTATTTCTCTCGAAGTTTGCGATCATGGTCGACGATCCCGAGACTGTTGTGAGCCAGCTGGAAGCTCGTGGTTTTAGGGAGTTTCTATCTCACCCTTTGCTTTTGAGCCTTGCTTGCCTTGTTAGAACTAGCTCTACCAGCCTTCAGCCCCGCAGTGCGCTGCGCCTCTTGGAGCGTGCATTGGAGGTACTACGTCTTGAGTGGGACGAACATAAACAAGTTGACAGAACCAGTACGACACGACTGGATGGCGGTGATCGTCTTCGCTTACTCAAGCAAATTGCATACAGGACTGGGTCGCCTTTCGTCCAGCGACAAAGAGCGGAGGACATCGCTAAACGACAACTGATGCGTCTCGGATGGGAAAAAGTAGAGCCGCGCACGGCGCTACTCGAAATCGCACAATTCTACGGTATTCTCGTCCCTGCTGAAGACGGTTACGAGTTCGTACACAGGACCATCCATGACTTTCTTGCAGCCAAACAATGGGTAGAGTGTGGAGACTTCGCAAAACAGCACACCTTTGACTGGAACGCACGCACTGGTTATGCGGCTTGCCTTATCGATGATGCAACAGACGTGCTCAAGAAAGCACTTGAATCTCGTCATGGATTGCCAACTGTGATTGAGATCATTGGAAACTACGCAGCTTTCGATTATCCAGCAATCACGGAGGCGGTTATCAAGCACTTCTATGGCGTTGGCGAAGTGGTAGAGTACAACCGCGTCGATCAATTCGAAAGAGACAGGTACTATGGTCAGCGCATCGAGGGGCAACTGAGCAGTGATTTCATCGTGTTGGCAAACGCAGAATTTCTTGATGCCCTCGTTAGGCACTGCTGTGTATCTAACACCGAAGTGTCGAATCTTCTTGTCGCGTATGCGGTTACAGAGCTACATGCGAGAATGTTGAAGTTGCAACCGGTGACATATGAGAAGGCAGTCGCAGCATACAAGACGGACTTGATTACTTTCTCTGTCCCCGGCGCAAGAGAAACGAAGCTAAAGCTTCTTGACCCTGTTCTCGAAAACAGAATGAAGGATTACAAACCTCCCACCGGCTAGCGTTTCCGAAGATATCCACGCCTAGGCGGTCTCCGGGCGGTCGTAGCTGATGTAATCGGGCGATGGACTCATATCCTCTGCGAAGAGGAACTCGAAAAGCCCCCTTACCCCCGCGTCAACCTCTCAATCACTTCCCTATGCTGCGGATACTCCCTTACCAACTCCTCCCGCCTCGCCATCTCAAAATCCTCAAACTCAAATCCTGGAGACACCGTGCAGCCCACCAGCGCAAACCCGCGACCATCCCGCACTCGCGATGCGAACCAGCACCCCGCCTTCACCACCGCCTGCAACACTTCGCCGCGCTCCGGGTCGCTCCCTAACAAAATCTCCGAATATCGCCCGGCCTCATCAATCACATGCACCACCAACGCCGCCCCAACATAGAAGTGCCAAACCTCATCGGACCGCAATCGGTGAAAGGCCGAGAAATTTGCTCCCTCCAACAAGAAATAAATCGCCGTTGATGCCGCATGCGCCCCCGCGAACTGCCCCGGCAAACTCTCCTTCGGCAAAATCAATTCCGCGCGGTAAGTCTGCCGGTAATACCCACCCTCCGGATGGGCCTGCAGCCACAGCTTCTCAACCCAATACGCTGCGTCTTTTGTCATCGACCGCACGCCCCCTGGAAAACGATCTCATAGCATACTGCCAGAGACGTTCTCCCTTCTCGCCGCACTATCTCGCTTGGGGCTTACGTTAGGCGGGCCTGCCCAGACACTGAGGGTCGCCCGCCCCGCCATCCGCCGCCGATTACCCGATTTGGACAACGTTTGTGGCGCCATTGCGAGTGTATTGCTTGCCGATGTGAGAGGCGTGGCTGCTGGAGGCCGCACTGACGCTGCCCGTTTCGTTGCCAGAGTTGAAATCGTGAGCGCCTTCGAGCGTGATCGACTCAGGCGGCTTGCTACCAAGGAAGAACAACGTGGTTGTCACGGATGCGGTATTCTGCCCGTCCTGGTCGGTTCCCTGGAACGTAACCCGCTTGAAGCTGGCATAGTTTGCCACTTGCTTCTTTTCCCCAGCCACGCTGCCACCCTCGAATTGCCAACGGCCAGCGACATCGTCGACATTGTTTAGTGCTTTGCTGCTTAGAGTCAGAGTCAGGGGCATAAGAATCTCCTTTTCTGAGCGTGCGAATGAACGCGCTCTGACTAGTAGTGACACAGAGTGTGGAATCGTTTCAGAGTGATTCTGCCCGGAGACCCACAGACTTGACCCTTGATCGCAGTGCCCCGAAGAAGGCTTCCCCCTTCAGTTCTTCGACGCTTGCTCCCGCCCTTCCCGTCCGCCCGTTTCCGATTGACAGACCCTCCGGCCGGAACCATAATGTTGCCCTCGCCACGGAGGCTCCGATGAAACCCTCTTCGCGCTCGGCTCGCACGCCTTCGCAGTTTTCTTCCACACTCCACAACAACTTGAACGCCTACACGCTCAGCGCTGCGGCCGCGGGCGTTGCTCTATTGGCCATGACACCGCCCGCCGAAGCCGAAATTGTTTTTACCCCCGTCAACGGACGGATCGCCAACGGCTCCCGGTTCGCTCTCGATCTCAACCACGACGGCGTCATCGATTTCACCATCACCAACGATCTCCATCTCTCCACCACTCCTTTCGGGGATGATCTTGACATCTCTCCAGCGGTCGCCGGCAACGGCGTCTGGCAAGGCCCACGCGAACGCTACAATCAGGTCGACGCCGCCGCCCTGCCCGCCGGCGTTTCGGTCGGCTCCGGCAAGCCTTTTACATTCCAACCGGTAAACATGGCATACGCCAGTCTCACCGCCTTTACCTACGTCAGCGGAGGCCCGTGGAAAAAAGCCGCCAACCGCTTCCTCGGCTTGAAGTTCCTCATCAACGGCGAGGTCCACTACGGATGGGCGCGTCTCACCGTCCTCGCCGACAAGCACAAGGAAGAGGTCGCCGCCGTGCTCACCGGCTACGCCTACGAAACTGTCGCCAACCAGCCGATCTTGACCGGCCAAGTCTCCGGCACGGCCGCCAATGCTTCGCTCACTCTCCCCACTGAAAACCTGCGCCCCGCAGTTCCGTTGGCCCTGCTTGCCCTGGGATCGCCCGGATTAGCCGTGTGGCGCCGCCAGGAGACGAACTGAATGAATAACTAGATCGACCGGCATCAATCCCCGTAACCCGCAGCCGGCAAATTCGCCAGGAGGCATTTATGCAACGCATCTCACGACCGACCCGCACCCCGTTTCAGTTTTCCTCCACACTCCACAAAAATCTCAACGCCTATGCCCTCGGCGCAACCGCTGCCGGAGTTGCCGTATTGGCTATCGTCCCGTCTGCAAACGCTGAAATTGTCTACACGCCCGCCAACCATGAGATTCAACCAAACCGCGGCGGCACCGGTTTCTTCCTCGATCTCAATCACGATGGCATCAACGATTTCTTAATCGTCAACTTTTACAGCACAACCAGCGCAATCCTGAACGTATGGGTTTCCCCGGAGCAAGTCGGTAACGAGATTTTTTCCAACGGTGCCGGTTATGCCGCCGCCATTCCTGCGGGCGTTGCTATTGGGTCCAACGGCAGGTTTCACCCGGCACAAAGCCTGGGCATGGCGAATAATTTTGAGGTCGGTTACTGTCAGGGCCCGTGGAAGGATGCGCTTACGACGGCCTCAACTCCGGCTGGAAATCGCACTACTGGGACCCGCTAATGAAATTCCTCGCCTAACGTGTGAGCGGGGATTTTGACCGTGTGGGACGGACACTCCCTTCGGCTTGGCTCAGGGCAGGCTCTGTCCGTCGCCTTTGATTTTGATCTTGATTTTGGCTTGTCCTCCTGAGGAAGCGGAGTCGCGCGCGAAGCGAGCGACTCCCAACGAAGGACCTATGCATTTTTCTTAGCTGTCTTGACTGCTCACGATAGGAGTAAGATCGGGGAGGGCACGGCGTCAAGAGCCCGCCCTGAGCGAAGCCGAAGGGTGCCGCAAAGCATCGCTAAGTACTCCCGGCTTCAGCCGAGCGGTGCGAGCGTCCACCGTGGCGGAGCAGAGAGGTAAGACATGATTGCCCTGGCGTTAATGATTGCCTCTGCCGCTTCGGGGCTAGTGGCCACCTACTATTGGTATCACTCAGCCCGATTCCAGGCCGAAGACGACCCAACTCAAAACGGGCCGCCAGAAACGATCCGGCGAGCGATACTGGACGCTATAAATGCGGGTTTTGCCATCTTAAGCGCTCAGGACAATCGAAAGGCGGCGGTTTGGACGGCGACGGCGGTCCTGCTGGGGGCAGCGAGTGGCATCATAAGTCTTCTATGGCATCCACATCTAGGATACTGCCCTGCTATCCGCGCTCACTCGTCGCTAATCTTGAGATCTGCAGCGACCTTTGTGGGGCGGTAGATGACCTTATGTCATGCGGGGTAAATTGCCCCCGGAACAGCCGATGACCGATCTTGAGAAAGATTTCTACAATCTCGACGCGTCGAGGTTCCAGGAGCAACTCGTAAAGCTGGCTGAAGTCCTGGCACAAAAAGTGAAGCGCGAAGCTCCAAAGATGCTCGCTGCCCCCGGCTTTGTATCCGTCGATCTCCATGTGCTGGTCAGGCAGGCGATGTACACCTACAACACGCTCTTTTATCTCAATGCGGACGTACGCCGAGAGACAGACCCTCACTGGAAGACGGCTTACAGCGTCGCCAGTTTGCCCCTGATCCGCAACATGATCGACTGTCTCTACAACATCACCACGATCCTCGAGGCACCGGGCATCAACGGTCCATGGTTTCGAAAGAGCGGCTATAGAAAGGCTCTTGCAGCCTTTGACGAAGAAGAAGCGAGATATGGCGGCCGCCGCGAATGGGACGAGTGGATATCGAAGGGCCGCGAAGGGCTGGATTTTCAAATCCGCGGAGTAAACCTCAGCATGGCCGATGTACTAAGCGCTCCTCCGTGGCCGACGCTAGGCAGATACATTAGCAACAAAGGTCCGTGTGGCACGAGCACGCCTCACCAAAACTTCTTGAAGACCTTTGTGTATGGTCGATGGCGCGAGTACTCAGCCATGGCGCACGGAGGCTTCGAGGGACTGATGAGGGCGGGAATGTTCTACATCACAGATTCAATGCCTCACGAGGACAGGCCAAAGATCGAGGATGCTCACCTCAGGGTGCTCTCCTCAAATATTGCCCGTGCCGCCCTGATGCTGCTGTCAATTATTACGGAATTACAAGCGTATTTTCGCTTTGACGACGACGGCGCCCGTATCAACGAGCGAATTCACACAATGTGGCAGGAACTACTGCCGGTTTTCGAAGTGAAGGAATTGTACGACGAGCGCTATTGCCAGCTCATGAGGGAGAAGAACATTTAGGCGTGAATTAGGACAAACGAAAAGGCCACGACTCAAGTCGTGGCCTTCTGATCCATCCGCAAATCCGCGTGAAAGAGCTTAGTGCCTTCCCCCGCCCGGCCCGCCGCGTCCGCGATCCCTTCCGCCGCCACCAGGCCTTCCGCCGCGCCCGCCGCGGCCACGATCGCGGCCGCCGCCGCCGGGGCGTCCACCGCGTCCGCCACGGTCTCCGCCGTGCGGTCGATCGCCCTGAGGACGATCACCGGCTCCCACCGGCAGCGCGCCGTCACGGTTAAAGTTTGGTTCGCCTTCAGCCTCATCCGGGAAATCGCCGCCGCCTTCAATCACCACCGTACCCGGCGGCACGGGCACGGGCCCGGCAAGCAATTCGGGTTCCGCCGCCGCCACACCTTCCACACCACCGCCGCCGCCCGGCGTCATTTTTGCGCGCTGCTCTTTCAAAATCGCCTTGCGCGACAGCCGGATGCGGTTGCCTTCGACCGCCAGCACCTTCACCAGCACTTGGTCGCCTTCCTTCAACTCGTCGCGCACATCGGCAATGCGATGCTCCGCCACTTCGCTGATGTGCAGCAAACCGTCGGTGCCCGGAATGATCTCGACAAACGCGCCGAAATCCGCCAGTCGCGTAACCTTTCCCAAGTAGGTTTTTCCCACTTCCGCCGTCGCCGTCAGGTCTCCGATAATCTGCAGCGCCTTCGCCGCCGATGCCTGATCGCTCGACGCAACCTTCACCAGCCCGGAATCTTCCACGTCGATCTTCACTCCGGTTTGTTCCACGATGCTGCGAATCATCTTGCCGCCCGGCCCAATCAGGTCCCGAATCTTATCGACCGGAATTTGCACCGTGTAGAAGCGCGGAGCGAAGTCGGAAATCTTCTCGCGTCCGGTGGCGATGATCTCTTCCATCTTGCCGAGAATGTGCAACCGTCCGCGTTTCGCCTGCGCCAGCGCCTCGCGCATAATCTGCGACGTGATGCCGGCAACTTTAATATCCATTTGCAACGCGGTGATGCCATCTTTCGTGCCGGCAACCTTAAAGTCCATGTCGCCGTAGTGATCTTCCGCGCCCGCAATATCGGTGAGAATGGCATACTGCTCGCCTTCCTTCACCAATCCCATCGCAACTCCAGCCACCGGAGCCTTCAGCGGAACCCCGGCATCCATCAGCGAGAGCGACGCTCCGCAAACCGTGGCCATCGACGACGATCCATTCGACTCCAGAATGTCCGACACCACGCGCATCGCATAAGGCCACGACTCTTCCGAAGGCAGCACGCCCGAAATCGCGCGCTCGGCCAGCGCCCCGTGTCCAATCTCTCTGCGTCCCGCCCCGCGCATGAATCCAACCTCACCCACCGAAAACGGCGGGAAGTTGTAATGCAGGAAAAATCTTTTCTTGGCTTCGCCTTCAAAACCTTCGAGACGCTGCATGTCGTCGCTGGTTCCGAGCGTCGTCGTCACCAAAGCCTGGGTTTCGCCGCGCGTGAAAATCGCGCTGCCGTGGGTGCGGGGCAGGATGCCGGCTTCGATCCAGATGTCGCGCACTTCGTCGAACGCTCGGGCATCGGGACGCCGTTTCTTCTCCAGCACTTCCTCGCGGAAGATGCGCTCGCGCAGGGTCTCGAAATACTGCTTCAGCTTCGCTTGCGCCGCGTCGTCAGGTTCGCCCGTTTGTGGATTAGGAGCAATCTCGGCCAGCAAACTCTTCTTGAGTTCCTTGGCCAGGGCGTAGCTCTCCGCCTTGGGATGTTTCTTCGTATCGAGCCGATCGGACAAGTCCGCGCCCACTTTCTTTTTCAGCGCGTCATAATACTTCTGGTCGAATTCCGGCGGCGTGACTTCGCGTTTTTTCTTGCCCGCGGCCGCGCGCAGCTCGTTGATGGCGGAGCAGATTTTCTTGATCTCGGTGTGTCCGAACTCAATCGCTTCGACGACGATTTCTTCGCTCACTTCTTTCGCGCCCGACTCGATCATCACGATGCCGTCGGCGGTTCCAACGACCATAATGTTCAGCAGGCTCTCCCGCATCTCGTCGTACGTTGGGTTGATGATGAACTGTCCGCCAATCTGCCCCACGCGCACCGCGCCCAGCGGGCCAAGGAACGGAATGTCGGAAAGCGTGAGCGCGCACGACGCGCCGTTGATGCCGAGCACGTCGGGATCGTTGCTGGCGTCGGCCGAGAGCACGAACGTGATGACCTGCGTCTCGCACCGGAAGCCCTCGGCAAACATCGGCCGCACCGGCCGGTCGATCTGGCGGCTGGTGAGCACCTCGCGTTCGCTCATGCGGCCTTCGCGCTTGATGAAGCCGCCGGGAAAGCGTCCGCCGGCGTAGGTGTATTCGCGGTAATCCACGGTAAGGGGAAAGAAATCGATGCCCTCGCGCGGATCGGCGTTGGCCGTCGCGGTGGAGAGGACGACGTTATCGCCCATGCGGACCACTGCCGCTCCGTGGGCTTGCTTGGCTAATTTTCCAGTTTCAAATGTGAGTTGTTTTCCGCCGGCGAGGTTGACGGTTGCTGTGCTAACTTCTGGTTTCATGTTTCATCCTTCTTATTGTGATCAGGAGAGCGGTCGCGCTTTTCCCTTTACGGCTTCGATCTTCCACGGATTGCAAGGTTCGACGCTCCACGGGTTGCCGGGATGGAAAAACGCGTTCAGCCATGGGTTTTGAACAAGAAAAGCGGTCGCCATGAGCGATGGCTTCCGAAACAGGCTCGGAATACGTCTTCGATAATCCGCACGGTGTGAATTGGCTCAATGCTGTACCGGCTTCGAGAGGAAGGCGGCGTTCTCTCAGATACGTTTAAGGGACAATCCAAATCGGGTGCCCCATCCTCGCCGCGTTCTTTGCGGCTAGGGTGGGAAAAGCGCAATGCTCTCCACCCAGGGTTCCCGGAATTACTTGCGGATGCCGAGCTTCCCAATGACCGTCTTATAGCGCTCGGAATCGTATCGTTTGAGGTAGTCCAGTAAACGACGCCGTTTACTGACTAGCATGAGCAGGCCGCGGCGCGAGCCGTGGTCCTTCTGGTGCGTTTTGAAGTGGTCCGTCAACTGGCCAATGCGTTCACTGATGATGGCGATCTGAACCTCGGGACTCCCCGTGTCAGTCGCGTGCGTCTGATACTGGTCAATGACGGATTTCTTTTGCTCTCTGGCTAACACTAACCTGGTGCACTCCTGTTCTCAGTTTCGATTTATCTTGGTGACAGTAGTGAGGTTATCATGCGGGGGAACGGGGTGTAAAGGCGGGGAGGCGAGGGTTGTCTATGGGTTCGCCTCCAGTTCGTCCGTTTCGTCTCATGGTTTGTCGTCTTCGGGCCGATGCCCTTCCAGAAATAGTTGGATGCGCTGGACAGCGTCGGCAACCAATTGGCGGATGTCGGAGTCGCACAATTTGCGGTCGTATCTGGATATCGCTAGAAGGCTCGTCAACGCCTCATCAAGATGTTCGAGCTCCTCCTCTGCCAGCGCCATCTTGTCCTTCCATCTGTAGTAGTGAGTAAGCTCGTGAGCAGCTGCGGCGTTTAGGCTAAGGGCCGAGTTGGGGTCTATTACGCTGGTGCCGGGGTAAATGTCCGGCCCGAAAACAATTTCACCGTAGACCCCTGACGCGCCTGAGGCGAGACGGAAGCCAGTGCGTGACCCAGGGTCGAATCTGGCATTCACATCTCCGTCCAAGCCGAGAAAAGTGTTAACCGCCCGGCGGATATCGTCAGCCGAGAGTGGCGTCTTGTTCCGTCCAGCGAGAAGTGATGATCGCTCGTTCGGCATTAAATTACCCATTTGCCAAGAATTCAATTTTCGAGGGGATATG
>Ga0302183_10000164_pt1 | contig 32063 bp, 27 predicted proteins | sample I_Palsa_N3_2_FD_200232 | JGI IMG/M metagenome (GOLD analysis project Ga0302183, IMG submission 200232) | Peat permafrost microbial communities from Stordalen Mire near Abisko, Sweden - I_Palsa_N3_2 | ecosystem: Environmental > Terrestrial > Soil > Palsa > Peat permafrost | place: Sweden...
ACCATTCCGAGAGGTTGCCGTTCGCGTCAAACTGGCGGCCCTCGTCATCGAACCCGTGAGTGAGCTCATGACCCACGATGCCGCCGATGTGGCCGTAGTTTTCGGCGTCGGTGGAGTGGGGGTCATACAGCGGAGGTTGCAGAATGGCGGCCGGAAAATTGATGTCGTTCATGCTGGGGTTGTAATAGGCGTTGACCGTGGCTGGGCTCATGCCCCACTCATTGCGATCGACCGGCTTTCCTATCTTGGCGAGCTGGCGGCGATTTTCAAACTCCACCGAGCGCTCTATGTTGCCGAACGCGTCTCCCCGGACGATGGTGAGTTTGGCGTAATCGCGCCAGTGGTCGGGATAGCCAATCTTATCGGCGACGGCGTGCAGTTTCTCTTTAGCGCGGGTTTTGGTGGCGGCGCTCATCCAGTCGAGAGTACTGAGATCCTGGTCCATGGCGGCCTCGATGTCATGCACCATCTGAACCGTGGCCTGCTTGCTGGATGGGGGAAACTCCTGGGCCACATAGACTTGACCGAGGGCGTCGCCCAAGGCTCCATCGGTGGCCTGCACGCAACGCTTCCAGCGGGCGCGTTGTTCGGGCTGCCCTCGCAACTTGCGGCGGTAGAAGTCAAAGACTTCGTCATCGAACGGCTGGGGAAGAACAAGGCTGTCGGTATTATGGATCAATTGCCAGCGCAAATAAGTCTTCACTGTGTCCAAGTCAGTGGAGACCAGCAAAGCATTCATGCCCTTGAAGAAATCCGGGTTGGCGACATTCAACTCCGAAACGGGAGGAACGCCCGTGCCTTTAAGAAAGCGTTCCCAATCGATTGCCGGCGCCAGAGTGGCAAGCTGCGATACCGGCATCAGGTGATAGACGTTGTTGGGGTCACGCTGCGAAGTGACATCCATGGAAACCTTGGCCAGAGCGGTTTCCATCTGCATGATCTTTTGCGCATCGGAGACAGCCTTGGGTTCCGGTTCGCCCATGAGTTTGAGAATGTTTGTGATGTGCTGGACATACTGGGTGCGGGTCTTCTCGGCGACGGCCCCGGTTCGAAAGTAGAAGTCGCGCTCGGGCAGTCCGAGGCCGCCCTGATCGACAACCGCAATCTGCTTGCGGGCGTCTTTGAAGTCTTGTTGTTCGCCGAAGTTGAACCACGCGGTGTCGTTGATTAGCTGATAGTGGGCGAAGAGTTCGGGCAACTCGTCTTTGCCGCTCAAGGTTGCAATGCGGGCGAGTTCAGGTTGCAGGGGCTTCAATCCGTCCTGGTCGATCGCATCCGTGGCGATGCAGGAGGCGTAGAAGTCGCCGATCTTCCGCTCATTCGGAGTGCGCTTGGCGCCGCCGGCAGCGGCGGCTTCAAGCATGGTATGCAGAACGTTTTCGGTGTATTCCGCGACCATGGAGCCGGTGCCGTACCCGGATCGATCGTTTGGGATGGGATATAACTTGTTGAAATTGCCGCAGGCGTACTGGGCGAAGTCGACGCAGGGGTCGGCGGTGGTATCGATCAGGCGCGGATCCAAGCCGGGCAGGAGCGAGGGGGGATTCGCGGGGGCAGCGGGAGCCTGGCTTTGGGCCATCAATGGCGCGCAGAGGGCCGAAAGAAGTGCAAGTGTAATCGCTAGATATCTGGCGGTTCGCCCTGTCATCTTTGTGTTCCTTATGTGTCGATTTTTCTTGAACGATACCCCGACTTGCGAGGCGCGGTGAATAGTTTACTCCTAAACGTGGAGAAATCGGGTGGACCGCCGAGGGCAGCTCTCGGAAATCTGCGTTCGTGGAGTTTGACGTTGCCACTGGCCTTTGGATAGCACCATTCTTTACCTGGCCACCTCTATCTGGCTGCGTGAAGCGTGCGGCGAGACCGGCTTGATCCATATCCAGGACCGTTGTAGTTTTGTAAACTTGATTCTCGTCCATCGCGCAGGGAAATAGCGCGACTAGTCGAGCGGTCAGAACCGGAGGAAGCTGGAAGCCCAGAAGCCATGTCCGACCCCGTTACCGCGCGCCACCGCATGGTCGACTCCCAACTCCGGGCCCGCGGCATCTCCGACCCGCGTGTGCTCGACGCCATGGATCGGGTGGCTCGCCACGAGTTCGTACCTGAAACTTATCGTACCCAGGCTTACGAAGATCATCCTCTCCCCATCGGCGATGGACAAACCATCTCTCAGCCCTATGTTGTCGCCGTCATGCTGGAATCGCTCCAGCTTGCCCCGAAGGACTCCGTGCTGGAAATCGGCACTGGTTCCGGATATGTCACCGCCCTGCTCGCTGAACTTGCCGGCCAAGTCTTCTCCATCGAACGCCACGCCCAACTCGCCGCCAGCGCCCGCACGCTTCTCGCCGTCTTCGGCTATACCAATGCCCGCGTCTTTACCGGCGATGGCACGCTCGGTCTCCCCGCCTGCGCTCCGTTCGACGCCATCCTTGTATCCGCCGCCGCTCTTCACGTGCCTCCCGCGCTAGTCTCTCAACTCCGCGACGGCGGCCGGATGATCATACCCATCGGTTCGCCCGACGCCCAGCAATTGCACTTCATCCGCGTGCATAACTCCCAAACTGTGGTCTCACTACGCGAACTCGTCCGCTTCGTACCGTTGATCCAGGACCAGGAATGAAATGGCAAGAACGAAAGCGTTGAAAATCATCTCCGGAAACATTGCTTTCACACGTCGGCGTCCTCCCAGGCGCCGTGCGGTTGTACACTCCAAACGAGGGTTCAACTGATCCATGAGTGCTGTCGGAGTTTTGCACGAGAAGCTGGTATTCAACCGAAGGGTAGCGACCCTCGCGAACTGGGTCGCGCGGCTGGCTCCGCGGGGAGCCAGCGTGCTGGACGTTGGCTGCGGGGACGGTCTTATTTCGTCGCTTCTGCAATCCAAGCGGCTGGATCTCAGGGTGCGAGGAATCGATGTGTTGCCGCGCGACCGCACCCATATCCCGGTTGAAATGTTCGATGGGGCCCGTATCCCATTCGGCGACCGTTCATTCGACGTTGTTCTTTTTTCCGACGTTCTGCATCACAGTGCAGATCCGGCGGCTTTGTTGCGTGAGGCACGGCGCGTGGCCGCACACAGTTTGCTCATCAAGGATCACAACCGGAACGGACTGGCAGCCGGTGCGCGTTTGCGTTTTATGGACTGGGTTGGGAATGCGAGGTTCGGCGTCGCGCTGCCCTACAATTACTGGAGTGAACGCCAGTGGCGCGCCGCTTGGAGCGAGATCGGCCTGCGGCCGGATCCACTCATTACCGATCTCGGCTTATACCCGCTGCCCGCCGACTGGATCTTCGGGGCAGACCTTCACTTCGTTGCGTTATTGACGAAGTGCGACCCGGGCTAACCCAGCGGTTTCAGCATTGACCGTCCTGAATAGTCCAGCCGCTGAAGGGGGACGTCGATCCCCCTCTTGGCGAGAAATTCCTCTATCGCCTTGCGCGCGCCCTTCCAGTATCCGTAGTCGTCAAACTGAATGATGCCGCCTGAGACGACCTTGTCATAGAGGCTCTCCAGACATGCTCTCACGCTCTCATACCAATAAAGCGCGACCAACAGCACGGTGATGCCGGAGGCAAACCGATTTTTCTCAAAGATCAAGTACAGCGCCGCCAACGCGACCAGCGTAGCCATGGCATCGGCCGTCGTCTCGCGCCCCAACCCAGTGATTGGAGGGGCCAGCATCAGCAGAATTGAGATCGTGAAACCAAACGCCGGGCTCGTGTACCTGCGCAGCCAAACGAAGACCAGTATGCCGAGGAGGAAATACGGCCCAACCGAGAGCAAGACTCCCGCCCGCACCAGTCCCACGCCGGTTTTGCTGACCAGCCACAGAGTCTGATTGTAGAGAGGGCGAATGGCAAACATCGGAAGGAATTCCGCAAAATCACCGGGGTTCGCGGCGCGTTCCTGGCGCGACTTGTTCTGGTCGTCGGGCGCCCACCTGATGCCCAAGCAGAGCATCCCGCGCCTCCTTTGGCACCGATCGTTGAATCTCGCCATACACACGCTGATGGATTCGCACGGGATCGCGCTCCTCCATGAGGAGCGCGTTACCCATGTATTGAATTGAGTCCATGCTATAGAACGGCTTGCGAGAGAGATGAATCGAAACCCCGCCCAACAAAAAGACATACAAAAGGAAAAAAACAGTCGCACCCTTCGCGGCCTGTCCGCGCCGCTGCTCTCGCACCAACAGCGGCCGGCGATCCGGATCGGGAATCGTCACATTCTGAGTAGCGTGCATGGACACCTCAATTTCGGAGTGCCGCCCAGTCTCTCACATAGAAAGCCGGCGCGGAATCGTAATGCGAGGCAACTGCGGGAAGGCCCAAGCTCTTCCATCCTGGGAACTGAGAACTGCTTTACAATCTCTGCGTGCCCGTCCTTCACAACCTTCGCGTCACCCTCGAAATGATCAAGTGGGAGCATTCGATCTTTGCGCTTCCTTTCGCGCTCTGCGGAGCCTTGCTCGCCGCTTCGGGCCTGCCCACCGTCCATCAACTTCTCTGGATCGTCGTCGCCATGCTCGCCGCCCGCTCCGCCGCCATGGCCTTCAATCGACTCGCCGACGCTTCCATCGACGCCGCCAATCCCCGCACTCGCGGCCGCGCTCTTCCCGCCGGCCACCTCTCGCCCGCTTTCGTCGCCACGTTTGTTGTTGTCTTCTGCGCCATCTTCATCCTTGCCGCGTCCCAACTAAACCGCCTCGCGCTCTGGCTCTCTCCGGCCGCTCTTGCGGTCCTGTTGCTCTATTCCTATACGAAACGCTTTACCCGCTGGTCGCATCTTGCGCTCGGCTTCGCTCTCGGCATTGCGCCCGCAGCTGCCTGGATTGCGGTTCGCGGCTCGCTCGACCCTCGCATCCTGCTTCTTACTGCCGCCGTTACTTTCTGGGTCGGTGGATTCGACATCCTCTACGCCTGTCAGGATTTTGATTTCGACCGCGGCGCCGGCCTCCACTCCATCCCTCGCCACGTCGGCATCCGCCACGCTCTCTGGATCGCTCGCGCGTTTCACTTGATCATGTTGCTGCTCCTCATCGCCCTGCTCTCAGCTTTTGCTCTCGGCAAACTGGCGCTTGCTGGCGTTGTCGCGGTCATGCTGCTCTTGCTCTATGAACATTCTCTGGTCAGGTCCGGCGATCTTTCGCGTCTCAACGCCGCATTCTTCACCATGAACGGCGTCATCTCCGTAGTCTTCCTCCTCTTTCTGGCGGGAGATTTACTCCTGCGGAGGTGAGAACGTCAAGGGAGATACCGTTCTCGTACGGTCTGAAGCTCATATTAGACGCCGAAAGTGTGCCCTATTTCTTGCGGCGGCGGACGCGGAGATCGAAGCTGACCACTCCGTTTTGGTCCCGGGTGCCGACCACGGAAACGTTGCGATTCACGTAGTATTCGCCTTGAATGATCTGCTCCGAACTCTGAGAGACATTGGTGGAGTAGCTAAGGGATAGGTTGTTGGCGAACTGCTGCTCGATGGTGAGTTGCGGGCCGTTGCTGACGGGATTGGTTTCGGTGGTGAGTCCCTGAGGATCGATTTTGATATTGCTGGCGCCGAACAGGCGCTGGAATCGGCTGCTCGCGGTGTCATTGAGGGCCTGGCTGAGAATGAGGGCGCTGGCCTGATCCGAAAAAGCGCTCTGGCCGGACTGTTCCTGGAGTTGCGTAGATTCTCCGTTGGTGCGGCCCAGGGCGAGGAGAGCGATGATGTCAGACTTAGGCAGAGGAGGCTCGGAACGGTAGTTGAGGTTGAGGCCTCGGTCGGGCGTACCGGTAAGAGTGAGATTGAGCTCGTAGTTGCGGACGTGAGTGGATGCCTGGAGATTGAGCTGAGGTTCAATGGCAACCGGATTGGTAAAGGTAATATCGCCGCGCTCGAGCGTGAAGCGCGTGCCGTGGAGTGTAGCTTGACCTTCGAGGATATCGACCCGACCGAGGACAGCGGGATGGGCCACGGAACCGCGGAGGCGGAGGTCGGCGTCACCGGAAAGGCGAGCGATTGCCGTACGCATCTGGAGCTCGGGCGCGGTCTGGACGTGGATGTCAAGTTTGACGTTGTAGAGGGGAGAACCGGCGGCCGTGACCGTGGTGAACTGGCGGCTGCGTTCCAGATAAGCGCCGAAGTCGAAGCCGGGAGTCACGGCAATTTTGTTGATGCTGATTTCGCCGGACACGGTGGAAGCGGAGCGGGTCCCGAGCCAATGCAATTCGGCGTCGGCAGTAGAGCTCACGCCGGGTGGATAACGCAGGCGAACGCCCTTGCCGGTGGCCGTGAGATTGAAGTTGAGCTGCTGGTTGAAGTAAGTGGCATCGCCTTTGAAGTTGAGGGTGCCTCCGCCGGTGCGGGCGGTGAGCGTCTCGACATGAAGGCGATCACGGGTGAATAGAAGCGAGCCGTTGAGTTCGCTCAGGCCGCTGGGCAGCCCGGCATAAGAAAGCGATCCGTTGGTCACCTCAAGATGGCCCTGAGGCAAGGGCTCGGTTATCGTGCCGCCGACGGTAAGGTTCATCGTGACCAGACCGGAGGATGTGAAGTCCGGTTCGAAGCTGGAGAACAGTTTGAGGTCGAGGCGTCCATCGGCCTCGAGATCCAGCGTGCGCGGGCCGGAGAGTTGTACGGCGCCGTGAGCGGTAAGGTCGGTTCCGTCCCCTACCAGATGCAGTTGCTGGATGTCGACGGCCTGATTCGCGAAGGCGAAGCGGACGGCATCCTGGCTGTGGAGCTTGACGTTCTCTACATCGAGCACAAGCGCTGTGAGATGGCCGTCGAGTGCCCATCGCGAAGGCTGGCGGAGCGGGCCGTGAAGGTCGAGCGAACCGGAAACAGCGGAATGGCCTGTAAGACGGCCGCGGAAGTAGGCGCGCCAGAGAACATCAAGATCCAGTTGGTCCATGCGAAAAGAGAGCTTGGCAGGATAGTCGTCGCGCAACTGAACGTTGCCGCTCACAAGTAAAGAGCCCCGCTGCAAGTGGGAATTTCCCGTGAGCTGAAGCTCGCTGCCTTGAGTGATCCCTTGCAGGTCGAGTTCGCCGGCGAGCTCGTGATCGAGCGTGAGGTCGTGGATATGGAGGTCCAAGTTAATGGCGGGCGCATTCGGAGTGCCAGAGCTCTTGAGGATGAAGTCGGCGCGTCCTTCGACAGCGAGGCGATCGGAATGGATTTGGCGGATGCGTGCGAGGTCGAAATTGTTGCCTGTCAGGTCGAGACGGAAGGCGCGGCTGGAAGGATTGTAAGCGGCGCTTCCGGTGACGACGGAATCATCGTGGAAGAGATGGATGCTGTCAAAGGCGATTTCTCCCTGAGCAACGCGGAAGGCGGCATCGAATTGCCGGATGGTCTCACCATAGGCGGAGCCGCTGGCGAGATGGATCTGTCCTTCCCCATGAGGAGCGGCGAGGGTTCCGCTACCTTGCACGAAAAGATCGGTGATCCCAGAGATCGGATAGTTGTATCCGGCGAGAGCCTGGAGGCCCGCGAAGTCTGCCTTGTGGAGGTTGGCGCGGAGGGTGAATACACTGTCGCCGGTGAAGTGGCCGTGCTGTAGCGTGGCGGAGGCGTCGAACTGGGCGGATGTGTCCTCGCGGCGCAAAGTCGCATTGTGAAAAACGATGGCATGGAAGGAAAGTTGAATAGCGGCGGAGAGAGAATCCCAGTGGGTTTGGAGTCGATGCGTGTTGGCTGTAGGGGGCAGCGTGACATCGAAATCGTCAACCTGCAGACTACCCGCAAGTTGAGGAGATGAGAACGCGCCGCTCAGGTTGCCGTTGAAGGTGGCGCTGCCATTTAGCACGACCGGGAACAGCGCGGGACCGCGCACCACGCTGAGAACGGGCAGCCAGTCGGCAAGACTTAAAGTGGAAACCGAGAGGCGGACTGCCGACCTGGCAGACAGCGTGCCCGACGCTTGGACCTGAGTGGTGGGCGTGGTAAGCGTGAACTTCGGGAGATCCAGAGTATCGTCGCTGGCATTGTATACGCCATTGGCATGCGCGCTGAGCCGTAACAGCGGAGGAGCAGGATGGGCCGGAGGCGTGAGATCGAGGGTGAATCGAATTTCGGCGTCGCGGCGAGTTCCCTTCCAGCGGGCCTCGATCATGCCCGAAGCCGATGCGGCGGGGTGGAAACGCTGGAATGGGTGCGCTGGAGCATTGAGAGCCGCAGCGAGCATCTGGGCGGAAAGATCGCGCATGCGAAGAACAATGAGCGCGCTTTGGACGGCGGGCGGTTTTCGGCCGGCGCTCTTCTGCCCGGATATGTTCAGCGGCGGCGCGGCGGAAATGATGGCGGTCTCAAGGCTTTTTCTGGCAGCGGGTGACAGACGCTGGTCGGGTGCGAGCCACTGATTCCATTCGGCATCACCGGTGAAGCTTCCGCCGAAGATATTCCCTTGCATCTTGGAAAGTTTGACTTGCTGATCGGTGACCGAATACCCCGTGCTGAGAGAGGCCTTGGAAAAAGAAATCTGGTCGTCCTGCCAGGCCAATTCGCGAAGAGTAAGCAGGCCGTTGGAGGTGAACTGATCCAGCGACCAGTTCCCTTCTCCTTTGAGTTCGAGGACGCCGCTGCGGAGATCGCGGCGGCGCACAATGGACGCGGCTTCGCTGAGATCAAGCTGGGCATCGTAGGCGGCATTGAAGTGCGGACGGCGGAAATCCGTAATTTGTCCGCTGGCTGAGAAGTGCGAGCGGCCGGAATTCCACTGAAGAGAGGTAACCTCAGCGGAGCCAGATCCGAGGCTGAATTCGGCGGAGGCCATCCAGGCAAAGGGACGGCAGGCGAGCAGCTTGGTGTCGACCACACCGAGCCGGAGGCGTCCAGTGTAGCTGTCGTGCAGATAGGAATAGTCCATCTCGAGCGAAGCGTCGCGAGCGGCGAACTCGAGAGGAATGATCTGGTCGTCCCAGAAGATCTGCCCGCGGCGGACTTCGAGGCGATTGATGGAAAGAGCGAAGAGTTGCTCGACGGAACTCCTGCCGCTGGCGCTACTGGGTTTTCGTTGAGGAAAGTTCGTGCTGCCGTCCGCATAGAAAACAACATGGACTACCGGTTGCTCAAGGATGACTTCATGGAAGGCGAACTCGGAACGGAGAAGAGAGATGATCTTCAAGCGGGCGACGATGCGATCGGCGTGCGCGAGAGGAACGTCAGTGGCAGACTCGCGCCCATGAACGGTTATATTGCGCACGTCCACCTGCAAACGGAATGGGGTGGTGTGAAGGCTGCCGACCTCGGCGTGGCCCCCGGTGATCCGTTCGATTTCAGCGACCAGGCGGCGCCGAACCAAAGACTGGAAAGATTCGGTATTGACATAGACCCGAAGAACGAGAGCGGCAAGAACTCCTCCGCCAGCCAAGATGAGCAGGTACCTCCGCCAGCGGCGGGCTGATTTGGCACCGGGCTCGGTCACCGCGACTGGACTCCCGGGTCGTTCGACGAGGGCGTCACGCCGGGAATGTGGACCTGACCTTCGGAGCGCAAGCTTTGCAACCAGGAGACGAGCAACTCGCTGACCTTCTGCTCCGTGAGCAGATCTCTGATCTTGCCGGAAACCTCGGCGAGGGGGACCTCCGAAGCGCCGGACTCCTTCAACTTGGGGACAAACTGCTCGCGGTAATAAGCCTCGATCGACTTGGAATCGATTTGGACGGCGGGGCGAAGGCGGGCTTCGACAAGGCGCATCACGTCGATCTGCTGTTGTATGTGGGCGAGCAGATCCGCTTCCGTGAGATGGTACTTGGCGAGCAGAGACTGCCAGGCGGCATCGGAAGTGGCTTGAGGATATCGTTTGCGGGCATCGGCGATCCGAGCCGCAGCCTCGTCCCCGGTGGCGTGGCGGAAGTCGGCGGACTTCATCTGCTCACGAAGAAGCTCCTGGTCGATGAGCCGGTCGAGCACGGCGCGACGGTCGTCGCCGGTGAACTGGGCGAGGGGCCTGTTGGTGAGGAGAGCTTCGTAGCAGAGCGCCTCATCCCAATCGGACTGCAGAATGACGCGGCCGTTGACGGTGGCGATGATGCGGTCGATCACTTCGGCAGCTCGCAACGGCCGCAAGCCATGCACTCCTGGCAGAACCGCAAGAGCCGCCACAATTAACGCTGTTCTGATGCGAAAGCTCATCATTCGATGGTTACCCTGAGATGGTCGCCCTAGAATGGCTGCCCGATGCTGAAAAAGAAATTGAAATGGCCCAGGCGCTGCGTCTCAAACGTCTGCGCCTGACCCGTGCTCGAAAACGTAACCCCTTGGAAATAACTGGTCGGATTTAGATTGTACCCGAAGTCGAAGCGCAAGGGACCAATAGGGGTCTTATAGCGCAGGCCGATGCCAAGAGCATGCGAGGTGTAGTCGTAACCGCTGTTGTTGAATTGTGTCATGCACGCGGTGTTGGGTACGCCGCCGCTTTGCAGGCACTGCGCGGGATCCGGTTGATGCCAGCGCATTACCCCCGTCGGCATATCATGACCCGCGGTGAAGACGTTCCCCATATCGTGAAAAATTGCAAACCCGAACCCTTCTCCGAGATAGGGCAGGCTGACCGGGGGTAACCGGAGTTCCTCACTGTTAACGAACAGCGCCGTGCCACCAATAGGAAAACCGGAATCGGGATCCCGAGGCCCTGCTTGATTTAACCCGAATCCGCGGTGGGAGTTGCCCCCGCCCGCGAAGAAGACTTCCGGCAGCGGAATGACCGAAATGCCCTCAGTGCAGGAGGTTGTCAAGTTGCTGATCTCACAGGCTCCCGGCGGCAGGACTCGCGTACCGCGATAGACCTGCTCTAGACCAAGAGTCGTGGAACGAGCAAAGACGAGCTTGTGATTGGTGCGCCCGAAGGCATAGTAGGTGGAATCCTGCGCCAGGGCGCGGCCATAATTGGCCTGAGAGCCTACGTAACTGGATGCGGCGAAACCATCCAGTGTGAAGTATTGGCCTTTAGTGCTTTCCAGGGGATTGTCCCGTTTGTCGCGGATGAAGGTAAAGCCGGGACCCCCTACGTGTGCGGGCAGGGAAAACAGACTGAATTCGGCGGGCGAAAAATCCGAGGCGAAATTGCTTGCCTTCACACGCCTGTAATCGAAGCGATAGGTTATCGACGTAGAGTGATTGGCTTGAAGCTTGCCGAGCTGCTGGCGAAGATCGATTTTGCCTTCCAGCCGCTGCGAAGTAAAAGTGGAGACGTCGAGACTGTTGTCGTAAAAGATTGTGTAGAAGAGTTTGAGTCGACCGTTGTTGAAAAGCTTGGGAATTTCGTAACTCACGAGGCCGCGCTGCTGGAGGTAGCCGACGTGCGACTGGAAGGTTAAGGTCTGGTCACGGCCGCCGACGTTGAGGCGGGTGATATCGAATTCTACGCGGGGGCTCACGCCGGCGGCGCCGGCGGGAGAACTGGTTCCGGCGGGAAGACCCGTCTCGAATTCCAGGCCCCCACCGTAAGTAAATGTGTAGCGCTTCGCTTCCTGCACTTGGACCAGAACATTTTTCTTGGGGTCGGAACCTTCCGGGTTCTGCACGGCGGTGTCGACCTCGCTGAAGATGCCCAGATCATAAAGCTTGCTCTGAGTATCGAGGAGGTTCTGCTGGCTGAGAGGTTCCCCGGCGGTTACCTGAATTTCGCGCTGCACCACGTAGTCGCGGGTGTGATCGAGTCCGGCAACCATAACCCGGTTGACAAAAAACTGCTCGCCTTCTTGGATGGTATAGGTAACGTCTTCGTGGCCAGGCTGAGAGACTGAGGGTTTGGTGGTGATGTCGAGGGTCGCGTTGGAAAAACCGTGATTGAAATAATAGTTCAGGATGGACTCGCGATCGTTGGAGAGATTCAGTTCTGAGTAGGGCTGGCCTTCGGCGGTATTGAGTTCCGGAAACGCCTTCGCGTCGATCTTCTGGGCGCCGACAACGCGGAGTACGCCGACCAGAGTGTGCGGGCCTTCGTCAATTTCAACGTGAACCGCGAGGTGATTGTCCGCATGGTGGTAGTTGTCGTCCACCTCAGTCTGAATTTTCGCATCGCGGAATCCGTTGGAACGGTAGAGCGCTTGAAGGTTCGCAACGTCGTTTTTCAGCAAGGCTGCGCTGTAGCGTCCGCGGGAAAGCAACCGGCTGGCGGCCTGAATTTGCAGCCGGACGCGCAACATTCGTGTCGAGAAATATTTATTTCCTGTGATGCCTATGAGTTCGAGCTTGTGTACCGGGCCGGGATCGATGCCGTAGATGATGCGCACCGCGTCGGGTCCGGTTTCCTTCTGGACGTCGACGGAAGCGTCGAAAAACCCGCGTGTCTGGAGATAGTCGAGGAGGTTGCGTTTGCCTTCATTCAGCAGATCGTCGTCGAGGGCGTTTTCCTCGTAGACAGGAATTTCTCTTTTCAGCACTCCCTTGCTCACGTGAAAGCCTTGGGCATAGACCACCACCACGGGACCGGGATCGATCAGAAATGTGTAATCGACGGAGTTGGATTCGGGCTGATATTTCTGCTCGGCGATGGAGACCTGGGCGAGGATGCGCTGCTGCTTCGTTAACTTCTTGCGGAGGCGCTGCAAGGACCTGGTGACCCGGGCGGCCGTAATACGATCGCTCGGATGCATTTTGGCAATGTCCTGAACCTGACCGAGGGACAACGCGGAGTGGCCGGTGAGTTTGACCTCGCCCACATGAGCCGGCTCGCCAGCGGTGATGTGAAAGAGGATATTCACCTGTTGCGTAGCGGCGTTAAAGGTGCTTTCGGCGGTGACGCGGGCGCGGTAATAGCCGTTTTCCTGCATGAGTTGCCGAATGTTTCGCAGGGCGCGTTCGAGTTTGTCCAGCGTATGCAGTTCTCCCAGCTGAAACTTCGAGGCATTCATAATCTGGTTATCGCTGGGGTGTCCGGGAGATCCTTCCACGTCCACCGCTCCCACAAAAAAATTGAACGAAGTCGTGAACCTGAGCAGCACGGCGTCGCCGGAGGGAATCACTTCAGCTTGAATGTCGGCGAAGCGCCCGGTCCCAAACAGAACCCGGATGCTCTCGCGAACCTGGTCGCGGTTAAGCGGCTGCCCGGATTTTTGCGGGAGCATTTGCAGGAGGCGATCGCGCTCTGTGACGCCGGGAAGTTCGATGGCCGCTACGGTGCGCCCGATGTAGGGCGACATGGAGGCGAGAACTGACGATGGTTGAGTCTGCGGTTCTTGGGCGGACTGGGGCGACGAGGCGGACGTGGGCAACCCGGCTCCCGCGACCGGCCCGAGCGAAGTTATCAAAACGACGAGTGACGCGTACCGTCTCAGCAAAAAATGTCCTTGGGCCCGTTGTATAGGTGCGATGAAATGCGGGAGTCGGGTGTTCCCCGCATCTTTGCGGCCAAAGTAAACCCAGACACTTATAATAAAGGTTTTGCGGGTGCAAACTGGTGACCTGCTTGAGGCGGGACGTGGAGAAAGATAACTTCGAAGAACGGTATTCGCGGCAGATTCTGTTTCACGGCATTGGAGCCCAGGGCCAGCGGCGGCTGGCCACGAGTCGCGTCGCGATTGTAGGCTGCGGCGCGACCGGGTCGGCTCTCGCAGCGTTGCTGGCGCGCGCTGGCGTAGGAACGTTGCGGATCATCGATCGCGACTACGTGGAACCAAGTAACTTGCAGCGCCAGTCGCTGTTCGACGAAAAGGATGCTGCCGAGTCCTTGCCGAAGGCGATTGCGGCGGCGCGCAAGATTGCGGCCTTCAATTCCGAGATCGTAGTGGAACCCCGGGTCGATGATGTGATCCCCTCTAACGTTGAAGTATTACTTGATGGAATAGATGTAATTATCGATGGAACAGACAATTTCGAGACTCGCTATTTGATCAACGATTACGCGGTGCAGCGCTGCGTGCCCTGGATCTACTCGGCAGCCGTAGGCAGTTACGCTGTGACCTTGAATGTGCTGCCGGGCAAGACAGCGTGCCTGGCATGCATCTTTCCCGAGACGCCGCGAGGGATAGTGGAAACTTGCGAAACCTCGGGTATCTTGAACACGGCGGTAAATCTGGTTGCCTCGATTGCTGCCACGGAGGCAGTGAAGGTGCTCCTGGGCGGTACGCCGGCGAAGCATTTGCGCACGACGCTGTGGTCGTTTAATCTTTGGACGAACGAACAGGCGGAGATTGCCGCGCATCCGCAGCCCGGTTGCCGGACATGCGGCGAACGGGAGTTCGTCCATCTGGCGGGCGAGGGCCGTCCGCATATCACGATGTGCGGACGAAACTCGGTGCAGATTCACGAGCGCGCCAGACTGATCGATTTTGTCGAAATGCAGCGGCGGTTGGAGTCGCATGGCGTGGTCCGGCACAACGAGTTCGTTCTGAAGTTCTGGCGCAAGCCTTATGAAATGACGTTGTTTCCCGATGGGCGGGCCATCATCAAGGGAACGACGGACACGGGCGTGGCTCGGAGCCTCTACGCGCAATATGTGGGAAGTTGAACCAGTCGCCGTTAGCTGATGGCTGCGGACAAACCCGCCGAAATGACTTGGCTGCCCCCCAGGGATTCGAACCCCGATACCCTGCTCCAGAGGCAGGTGTCCTACCGTTGAACGAGGGGGCAATGGTTTTATTATCCAACGAGTCAGAGAGGCGGTCAAATCCCGGGCCTAATCCTCAAAGAACCGCGTCAGATCCGCACCTTGGCCCGTCTGTTCGCGCTAAACTCTCTTTGAGCTGCTGTGCAGGAGACACTCATGGCCATTGCTTTTGAGAATGCTTGTTCGGACTACACCGAAATTGCACGCCAGCCGCTGGATGCCGAGCGCTGCGCCCTCCTCGTGGTGGATATTCAGGAAAAACTTCTCCCGCCGATTTTTCAGAAGGACCAATTGGTGCGCAATTCCAAGCTGCTGATTCGCGCCGCAGGCGTGCTTAAGATTCCAGCGCTTATGACCACGCAGTACGCGAAGGGGCTCGGCAACACCGTGCCGGAGGTCGCTTCCCTGCTGCCCGAAACCGAGGCCATCGACAAGGACATGTTCTCCTGTTTCGGCAGCGACGTTTTCTCCACGCTCCTCAAGCGGCTGCCCGGCAACCGCAACACGCTGCTGCTGTGCGGCATGGAAAGCCACATCTGCGTGATGCAAACGGCGCTGGCGGCGCTGCGCGAAGGCTACCTGGTGCACATCGCTTCCGACGCAGTCAGCTCGCGAACGGAATGGAACTGGAAGATCGGTCTCGATCGAATGCGCGGCGCCGGGGCGGTGATCTCTTCCACCGAGATGATGATCTATGAACTAATGCGCTGCTCGTCGTCGCCGGCGTTCAAAGAGTTGTTGCCGTTCCTCAAGGGATAGCCGTCCTGCCTTCTCCACATTCGGCTAGCTAACGTCGGCTTCCTTCTTCTTTACCCGCACCACCGTGATCTTAGCAAACCCTTCTTCAAACGCCGGCGGTTTCAGCTTCGCGGCCATGCGCCGCATCACGTCTTCGGGAACGACACGGTCGCGGCGCTGGTGGCGCTCCAGGCAAACGTCGAGCGGGACGTCGAAGAAGACCGCGTGCACCTCGTACTGGTAATCCTTGGCCAGCTTGATCCAGTGCTGGCGTTCCTGCGGCGTGAGGTTGGTCGCGTCCACGTAGTTCATCGGACGCTTGGCGACCAGCCTCGCTTTGAGCATAGAGCGGAGATTCGAAAAAACGAGGTCTTGAAAGCGCTGCTCACGCACGTCGTCAAAGAGTAATGAGCGCACCATGTCGCTCGAGAGCGGCGACGCGTTGTGGCGTTTGAACCACGAACTCTTGCCTGAGCCCGGCAGCCCGATCGCGAGCACGACCACACCTTTGGGAGGACGCGGCGGCGCAGCGGGAATCGCTGAAGTCTTCCGCGCGTCCGCGCTCGCGGCCGATGCCTGCCCTTCCGCCGTCTCCGCGTCATCGAATTCGTGCTGCGGCTCCCCTTCTTTCCCGGTCTCCACGGGCACGACAGGAATAGCTCCTTTTACAGCGGCAGGGGCAAAAGCTTGAGCGACGGCCTGCTCGCGACCGCGGCCACCTCTTCCGCGCCCGCCACGACGGCGCCGTCCGCGACCCGTATTTGAAGTGTGCACCGATGCAGACGGTTGGCGAGGCCCTTCGTCCGGCGCGGGTTGCGCTTCCGAGGGCGGCTCCACGGCGCGAGGGCGCGCGTTGCGAACCGGTCGCGGCGCAGATACCGGCTGGGGCGGTTCGGGAATTTTCGCTTCGCTGTTCACGCTCTCGGGAGCTGTGTCCGACGGCTGGTCCGCTTCGAAATATGCCGGCTGCAGGGGTGGCGGAGCGGCTTGGTCGGAGGCCTCTGCAGGGGGCTTCTTGCGGCGCTGCAAGCGCTCTTTCATCCATTTGCGCATGAAAGGCTTTTAACACAAAATACGGGGCAGGATCAATCGGTTCGAGCCCCGGACGAACCACGCGCGACAGCGCCGTAAGATGTTCCCTGCCGTGGGTGCGAGGTTCGCAATTGAGTCGTTACAATAGCGGCATGCCTCAGCCCATCCCTTCCGCCATCCGAGGTCAAAAATACATTTCCCTTACCACGTTCCGCAAAACCGGTGCGGCCGTTGCCACTCCGGTATGGTTTGGGGAAGACGGCGACAAGCTATACCTGATGACCCGCAGCAACATGGGCAAGACCAAGCGCATTCGCAACAACCCACAAGTGCGGGTCGCCCCCTGCACCATGCGGGGCAAAGTGACCGGGCCTGAGGTCGCGGCCACCGCGCGCATCCTGCCGCCGGAAGAACACAGCCACGCCCGTCAAGCCATCAACCGGAAATATTGGGCGGCCCGCCTTCCGCTGCTCTGGCGGCGTACCGACGCTTATCTGGAGCTAAGCTTTCCCTAAAGCAAAGTCGGCAAACCACGGTCGTCAATTCCCTCAGCTTTGCCTAGGGCGTGACTTTGAATATCACTCCTGGCGTCGCGCCGCCAGCCGTGGTCCCATAGAAGGCGCCGTGACTTAGCAGCAATGGCGCTTGAGGAAAGGCGCCATCATTAAAGCTAAATCGATGCAACACCTGGTAGGTTCCCACCGAGTCGATCCGGAAGACGACGCCGCAACCGAACGGGCAATTGGTCTTCGATCCACCATTTTGAGTCGTACCGTAGATGTTACCCGCGTTGTCCAGTGCCACCCCAGCGCTAGGTTGGCTTCCGTCTTCCCCGCCGGTGAAGCTATACAGCACTGAGAAAGTTCCTGACGTATCTACCTTGTAGACCACGCCGAAATCGAACTCACCGCCGGTAAAAGTTGTGCCGTAGAGGTTGCCAGCTGCGTCGAGCGTTGGCCCGCCCACAGGGGACGCGCCATCGGTCTGCACAAACGTATGCAGGATCGTTTCAATGCCGGAAGGGTCAAGTTTGTAAATGATGCCGCAGCCGGGACCCGCAAATGTGCATGGCCCGGTGCCCCCGGTCACGGTGGTCCCGTAGACGTTGCCGGAAGCGTCCACCGCCGGTGCGCTCTGTGGCGTAATGCCGTCGCTTCCGCCAACAAAATTGTGCAACACGGTCAGAACTCCGCTCGTACGCGTCTTATAGACGACGCCACACCCCCCGCCGCAGAAGGAGCTGCGGACTCCTCCCGCTGTCGCGGTGCCATAGAGGTCGCCGCCGGTCCCGCGAGTGAGTCCGGCTTCGGGAGTCTGACCATCGTTGATTCCGAAGCTGTGCAGAATGGTTTCGCTGCCGGTGGTGTCGATCATGAAGATCGCGCCATTATCCATGGATCCGCCACCGGACGTGGAACCGACATAATTGCCCGTCCCCGCGATCGTCAACCCAGCGTAGGGATTGCTTCCGTCCGGCGCGCCGGTGAATGCATGCAGAACGGTATAGGTGCCCGCCGTGTCCAGCTTGAAAACCACCCCGCAACCTTGCTTGTTACATGCACTCAGGTCGCCACCGCCAGAGGTCGTTCCATACAGGTTGCCCGCCGAGTCCGCCACCAGGCCGGCTTTCGGAATGGACCCATCCGACTTTCCAGTGAAAGAGTAGAGCATGCTAAAAGTTTGAGCCCGTGCAAACTGCACCCCGCAGACGGCGACCAAAAGTGCTATCAGGAGCGCAACTCTGCCGGGCCGGTGAAGTGCAATATTGCTCATGGTGTGTTCTCCTTACTTTTAGCGCTGTGCAAACGGGGTTATTTTACGCCGTTTGTCCTCGATTCTTATTATTTTCTAAGAGTCGCCTTATCGGAGACGCACGCGGTTTGCCAGCGGCATTTACGCCGCTTCCCTGTCCCTGCTAACATCATGTGTTTGCATAACAAGCCCCAACATTTCCTGAAATTCGCATTCATTGAATAGGGAGAAACCATGGCAATCAAAGTTGGCATCAACGGTTTCGGACGCATCGGCCGCAATGTTCTGCGGACCTCGCTCAACGACCCCAACCTGGAATTCGTGGCCGTCAACGATCTCACCGATCCCAAGACGCTGGCGCACCTGCTCAAGTACGATTCCATTCTCGGCAACCTGCCGCATAAAATCACCGCCGGAGCCGACAGCATTACCGTCGGCGACAAAACAATCAAGGTATTCAAGGAAAGAGATCCGGGCGCGCTGCCCTGGGAGTCGGTGGGCGCGCAGGTGGTGATCGAGTCCACCGGCCACTTCACCGACGCGAACGACGCCAAGAAGCACCTGCGCGGCTCGGTGAAGAAAGTGATCATCTCGGCTCCGGCGAAGAATGAAGACATCACGCTCGTGCTGGGTGTGAACCATGAGAAGTACGACGGCGCCAAGCATCACATCATTTCCAACGCTTCCTGCACAACAAACTGCCTCGCCCCGATCGCCAAGGTGATCAATGACGAGTTCAAGATCGTCAGCGGGACCATGACAACCATTCACTCCTATACCAACGATCAGGTGATTCTCGACTTTCCGCACAAAGACCTGCGGCGGGCGCGAGCTGCAGCCATCAATATGATTCCGACATCTACAGGTGCGGCAAAAGCTCTCAAGCTGGTAATTCCTGATCTCGCGGGAAAGCTCGACGGCTTCGCCATGCGCGTGCCTACGCCCAATGTCTCGGTGGTCGATCTGGTGGCGTGGGTGGAAAAAAAGACGACCAAAGAGGAAGTGAATGCAGCGTTGAAGAAGGCTTCCGAGAGTGGAGCGCTGAAAGGCTATTTGGGCTTTGAGGAGGGTGAACTCGTCTCCTCGGACTTCAAGGGCGACTCTCGTTCTTCGATCGTCGATGCGCCTATGACCCTGGTGGTGGGCAGCAATTGCGTCAAGGTGATCTCCTGGTACGACAATGAATGGGGATACTCCTGCCGCGTACGAGACCTGATCCACTACATCGCCGGCAAGGGCCTGTAAGAACACTGCGGAACCCACTTTTGCCAAGAGTGCGGAGGTGGGACGCCGCTCTACATCCTTACTTGAATATCGCCTTTATCAAGGACCAGCCAATGTCCAAGCTATCTATCCGTGATCTCCCTCTCAATGGCAGCCGTGTTTTCATGCGCGTGGACTTCAACGTTCCCCTCGAAGACGGCCGCGTGATGGACGATACGCGCATTCGCGAGACGCTGCCCTCCATCGAATACGCGCTGCGCCACGGCGCGCGGCTGATTCTGGGCTCGCATCTGGGCCGGCCCAAAGGCAAGCCCAACGCCAAGATGAGCCTCAAGCCAGTGGCCGAACGGCTGCGCATGTTGCTCGATAGAGAGCTGGCGCGCGGCGAAAACGTGGGATTCAGCCCAGACTGCGTTGGAGCGGAGGCTGAGGAAGTCGCTTCCCAACTGGAAAAGGGGCAGACGCTGCTTCTGGAAAATCTGCGCTTTCATGCAGAGGAGGAGGCGAACGACGAGAAGTTCTCGAAGCAACTGGCCAGTCTGGCGGAGTTCTACGTCAATGACGCGTTCGGCACGGCACATCGTGCGCACGCATCGACCGTGGGCATTACAAAGTTCTTGCCGAAGTCGGCGGCCGGCTTGCTCATGGAGAAGGAGTTGCAATATCTGGGCAAGGCGCTGGAGCATCCGGAGCCGCCGTTTGTCGCGATCCTGGGCGGGGCGAAAGTCAGCGACAAGATTGGAGTAATTCGAAATCTGATGACCAAGGTCGATTCGCTCATCATCGGCGGCGGCATGGCCTACACGTTCCTGAAGGCGCAGGGACTGGAGATTGGCAAGTCGCTGCTGGAGGCTGACAAAGTAGATTTGGCTCGGCAACTGATGGAGGAAGCCAAGCAACATAACGTGAAGTTCCTGTTGCCGATCGATCACGTGGTGGCGATGAAGCCTGAGACCAACGCGGTGGTGCAACAGATCGGCGAAGGCCAGCCTATCCCCGCCGACCGCATGGCGCTGGATATCGGGCCGAAGACCATCGAACTGTTTTCGGAAGAGATCTCGCGAGCCCGCACCATCGTGTGGAACGGGCCGATGGGGGTGTTTGAGGTTCCGGGGTTTTCGCGCGGGACTTTCAAGATCGCGCATGCCGTGGCGGAGAACGCGGGAGCGATTTCGATTGTGGGTGGCGGCGATACGGTCGCGGCGGTGCATGGCGCCGAAGTCGCGGATAAGATGACGCACATTTCCACCGGCGGCGGAGCGTCGCTGGAGTTCTTGGAAGGAAAGAAGCTGCCGGGAGTGGAAGCGCTCACGGACAAGCGCTGAGATCGATCTGAAACCGCCGAAAGGAAATCATGCCGCGCACCAAGCTGATTGCCGCCAATTGGAAGATGTATAAGACGCCGGACCAGACCCGGGAGTTCTTCGGAGAGTTCCTGCCGCTGGTCAGCGGCCACACGCGCGACGAGATTGTGGTGTGTCCGCCTGATGTTGACCTGGCGGCGGCAGTGGAATCGGCGAAAGGATCGAGCGTGGCCATCGGTGGTCAGAACGTGCACTGGAAAGCGGCGGGCGCGTTCACGGGAGAGACTTCGGCGGCGATGCTGCTGGCGCTGGGCGTGACCCACGTGATCATCGGGCATTCGGAGCGGCGGCAGTATTTTGGCGAAACCGACGACACGGTAAACCTGCGGCTGAAAGCCGCGCTGGAGGCTGGTCTGACGCCGATCTGTTGCGTGGGCGAAGTGTTGGAAGAACGCGAAGCCGGGCTGACTGACGACGTGCTGCGGCGTCAATGTGTGCGTGCCTTCCATGCCGTCTCGGCCAAGAAGGCCGCGAAGCTGGTGGTGGCTTACGAGCCGGTGTGGGCGATTGGCACGGGCAAGACGGCCACTCCGGAGTTGGCCGCGGAAGCCCATGAGGTGATCCGCCGGGAAGCTACCGAGATATTCGGCGAGGAGTTCGCAGCGAAGCTGCGCATCCTCTATGGAGGATCGGTGAAGCCGGAGAACGCATCGACGCTGATGGCGCAAGAGGAGATCGATGGCGCGCTAGTGGGCGGGGCATCGCTGGATGCGAAGTCGTTTGCGGCGATTGTGAAGTACTGAGGGGATCTATATCTTCTAGGAAAGTGTTGGAGCTACGAGATAGCCGCTATGAGTTCGCCACGCCGAGACCAACAGCAAAAGACTTTAACCGCGAAGGGCGCTAAGAAACGGCCGCGAAGTACTCCAAGAAAGTCCAGATTAGAAAAAACTCAGGATCATTGCCATTAAAATCTCTGGAATCAATTAGTTACGTCCTGCCGATCCGACTTTGATCCGGCTAAAATATTGATTCCAAACAAGTTACCCGTAAAATATTTGATCTAAAGGACTTAGCTTGGGTATCGCTCGGCTAAGTCCTTTGGAATCAGTGAGTAGCTCTGCGGATCTGTCGGGACGCCGCCCTAATGTCTTGACGGCTAAGGAGTTGTCCGCAAAATCTTGATTCCGGGGAAGTTATCTTATCGATATTCTTATGTCAAAGAGCTTATGCTTTGAAGACTATTAGATCGCACGTGGGGATCGAAGTCAAGGAAATTTTAGATAGTGCCTCAGTATGATTCAGGACGCTTGTGTGCACACGCGAGATCCCCTTCGGCTTCGCTCAGGGCGGGCTTTCGACCGCGTTTGCGCTTCGCCTTCGCGAAGCACAAACTCCGCTCCGGATGACAGAGTTCAGAGGCTTGGTGCGAAGTACTTCTTGATCTGCTAATCTTCCTGCGCGCAATCCTGGGAGTTCAATCTGGTCGAAGATGGCGAGAAAAGAGCGGGGATGACGGAAACTGTGCGTCCTGAACGTCCTGAGCCCAGCCGGCTGTACCGCTGGCTGGTGTTGATCTTTGTCAGCCTGGCGATGTTTGGCAGCTACTACGTGTACGACGCGCTTAGTCCACTGGCCGATGTGCTGAAGCAGCAGTTGGGATTTACTGATTTGGACATCGGGTTTCTGCAGGCGATTTACAGCTTTCCTAACATTTTCACGGTGGTCATTGGCGGGTTCATTATCGACCGCATCGGGTTGCGAAAATCGCTGATGATCTTTGGCGTGCTGAGTTTTATTGGACCGGCCATCACGGCAGCGTCCGGGCACCTTTCGATCATGGCCACGGGACGGCTCATTTTCGGGATGGGGGCGGAATCGCTCAATGTGGCTGTGGTCACGGCGCTGGCGCGCTGGTTCAAGGGGAAGGAACTGAGCTTTGCCTTTGGATTGAACCTGACGGCATCGCGACTTGGAACTTTTGCGGCGCTCAACTCTCCGACCTGGGCGCGGGCGGCTTATGCGAACTGGCGAACTCCCTTTTTGATCGCTCTGGCCTTCGCGGCGCTCAGCCTGGTGGGCGTGATCGTTTATTGGTTCATGGAAGCGTGGGCCGAGAAGAACTACAGCCTGGGAGCGGTCTCGACAGATAAAGTGGTGTTCGCCGACCTGTGGAAGTTTGGCGTGAGTTACTGGCTGATCGTCTCGCTCTGCATTGTTTTCTATTCGGCCATCTTCCCTTTTCAGACTTTCGCGGTGAAGTTTTTCATGGAAGCGCATGGCACGTCGCGTGAATTCGGCGGGTTCCTGTCGAGCATGTTGACGTTGTTTGCGATGATTGCGACGCCTCTGTTTGGGCTGTGGGTGGATCGCGTCGGGAAACGAGCGCTTTTAATGATGTTCGGATCTCTACTGCTGATTCCCGTGTACCTGATGATGGCGTACACGCAGGTCAGCTTGTACGTGCCGATGGCGATGATGGGGGTGGCGTTTTCGCTGATTCCGGCCGTGATGTGGCCGTCGGTGGCTTACATCGTGGATCAATCGAAGCTGGGGACGGCGTACGGGTTGATGACCATGATCCAGAATATCGGGTTATTCGGACTTAATTTGCTGGTCGGCTGGGCCAACAACTATGGACATGCGGATGCCAGCAATCCTGCGGGATACCGCTTGGGGATGTGGATCTTCTCGATCCTGGGGATTCTTGGGGTGGTGTTCTCGTTTCTGCTGCGGCAACGGGAAATGGGACCGCATGGGCATGGGCTGGAGAGCATTACTACGGCTAAGAATGCGACTTAATATGTTACAAGACAGAAAACCCTTAGCACAGAGGGCGCAGAGGAACACACAGAGTTACACAGGGTAGCCCTTGGGCTACCGATTTTCGGAGGTTGCGACTCTTCGGCTGGGTTGGGGTTTGAAGTTTTTGGGTATTGGGGCGCATCCAAGCTTGCGAAGGTAAAGGCTTTCCGGCGGGTCTGGGGTGAGAATTGGAGTGGGCCGCACGCATCCTAAGATTGGTAGAAATACTCTGATATTCTGGAACCACAGCAGCCGTTACCATCGCGGCGAATGCCTGCAAGAGATACAACACAAACTACTTATGCCGCATCCGAGTGAGTGCGGCCGGAAAAGATAACTTGACCGAGCCACGACAGCAAGCGGGCGGAGAACTTAGCGAAGCCGACGCCATCGAACGGGCCAAGCATGGGGACGCGGAAGCGTTCCGGGTGCTCTATGACCGGCACAAGCGGCGGGTGTATTCGCTGTGCCTGCGAATGACGGCGAATACAGCCGAGGCGGAAGACCTGGCGCAGGAAGCGTTCTTGCAGCTCTACCGCAAGATTGCGACGTTTCGCGGGGAGTCGGCGTTTTCGACATGGTTGCACCGGCTTTCGGTCAACGTCGTGCTGATGCATTTGAGGAAGAAAAGTCTTCCCGTGGTTTCGCTGGAAGAGACCACGCAGGGTACCGAGGAAGATTCTCCGAAGAAGGATTTCGGGGCGGACGATGTGGCGTTGACCGGATCCATTGACCGGATGCAGTTGCAGAGAGCTGTGAATGATCTTCCACCTGGCTACCGGATGATCTTTGTTCTTCACGACGTGGAAGGTTACGAGCATAATGAAATCGCAACGCTGGTGGGATGCTCGATCGGCAACAGCAAGTCTCAGTTACACAAGGCGCGCATGAAATTGCGCGACCTGCTCAAGATGGATAGAGCCGAAAAGGCCGGGAAGTCTCGAGCGGGCTAGTCCGGCAAGTTGGACTGGCGGGTCGCGCCAGAAACGACAGTAATCCTAGCAGGGGCGCAACCGCTGCGGTGGAGCGTGAGGGCCGCAGTAGACTTGGGGAGAGGTTGGTATGAATTGCGTTGAGCTGCAGCAGAGCCTGGCGGAGATGGCAGACGGCAGCAGTGAGGAACAGAGCGCCCATCTAAGGGCGTGCCCAGCATGCTCAGCGCTGGTGGAAGAATTGCACGTGATCGTCATGACGGCGAACCAACTGCAAGGAGACGCTGAACCCAGCCCGAGAGTGTGGAATTCCATTGAAATTGCGTTGCGGCAAGAAGGGCTGATCCGGCCGCAGCGCGCCAGCAGGCTGCTTGTGCCATCGTTCAGCGTGAGATGGGGACGGGCGCGATGGCTGGTGCCCGCGGCGGCGATGTTATTGCTGGCCTTGGGGCTCTACGTGCGGCAGGGGTCAGTGCCTAATCAGTTGGTGCAACAGGCCTTCGTGGTTGCGCCGGTGGCAAATGCCTCGGGTTTGGACGACGCGGACTTGATACAGGAAGTTGCGGCCGACGCTCCGGCAATGAAGACGCAATATGAAGAGAACCTGCGCCAGGTCAATCAATCCATTCGGGAGTCGCAGAGCGCGGTCGACGAGAGCCCAAACGACGCGGACGCCCGGCGCTCGCTGATGGATGCGTATCAGCAGAAGTCGATGCTTTTTGAGATGGCAATGGACCGTTCTCTGCCATAATGGTGGAACTTTTGAGCGGGGTTTGAGGGGCGACAGGATCGGCAAGCTTGGGGGAGTCGCACATGTTAAGCAAGCGCGCGGCAAAGCTGGTTACGATGGGCGTGATTGTGGCGGGCGCTCTGGTCGCCGAGAGCAAGAAGGAATACCACTTCACGGTGGGTCCGCGAGCGGGCGTTTCGGTGATGAATCCGTATGGATCGATTTCCGTGAAACCTTCGCTGAACAATACTGTGACTATTAACGCCGTATTGCACTCCGACAGGGTCGAGGTCGACAACAGTCAGACCGGCAACCGCGTGGACATTCAATCGCACCTGCTGGCCGGCGCCGACGCCGAATCGGGGCGCGTGGATTATGAGGTTCTGGTCCCGGCGGACGCCAGCGTGACGCTGCATTCCAGCACAGGGTCGCTGCGCGCCGAGAAACTGCACGGGGACGTGAGCCTGGAAGGTCCCGGCGCCGCCGTGGATGTTCGCGACATATCAGACGCGCACGTGCACGTGAAGACGATGAACGGCGCGGTGAATTTGGACAACATTCAAAACGGCCACGTCGAGGTTGACTCGCTGAGCGGAGATGTCACGCTGCGGAGCGTAACCGGCCCACTGGTGCAAGTGGTTTCGACGAGCGGCAAAATCAACTACATTGGCGACTTCGGCAACAGCGGCGAATACCGGCTGACCAGCCACAGCGGCGATATCGAAGCCACTATCCCCGAGTGGACCTCCGCCGACGTGAGCGCGCGTTCGGTACGCGGAGAAGTGAGCGACGATATTCCGCTCCAACCAAAAACTCACACGTGGTTTCCGATCGATAAGGGACGTACCTTTGCGGGTACCATGGGCAGAGTGGCCGTGTCCTCCACGGTGGTGCTGCGGACGTTCAGTGGTAAAATCCACCTCAGAAAACGCTCCGAAAAACAATAAAGAAAACGAAGAGAAAACCGGATCGGCACCAACGGTCTGCCAAAGGCCCGCTTAAAGCGCCGGGGGAGGGTGCGCTTGGCCACAAGGGTGCGGCAGATCGCCAGGGAGGGACGCGGGCCGTAATCCTGATCGGATTCATGGGCGCCGGGAAAAGCAGTGTGGGCCGAGCGCTGGGAGAGCTGCTGGGCTGGGAGTTTGAGGATCTTGACGAGCGCATTGAGCACAGTGAAGGGCGCAGCGTGCCGGAGATCTTTCGCGACGCCGGCGAGTCTGGGTTTCGTCAGGCGGAACATGCAGCTTTGACGGAGTTGTTGAGGGAGTTGCGCGCCGGGGCGGAGAGAGTAGTAGCCCTAGGGGGTGGAGCTTTTGCGGAAGAACGCAACGCTGCGCTGATTGAAGCCGCCGGCATTCCTACGGTCTTCCTGGATGCGGAGGCGGAGGAATTATGGCAACGTTGCCAACTGCAAGCCTCGCAGCAACGAATCGAGCGCCCGCTGCTCGATAGTTTGGGAGGTTTTCGGGGGCTTTACGGGGCCCGGCGGCCGCATTACTTGAAGGCGACGTTTCGGCAGCAGACCAGCGGCAAGAGCGTAGAAGAGATTGCGGTCGAGGTGGTTCGAACCTTAAGCCTCGATCGAAGGCGCTGAAGGCGAGGAGAAAAACGGTGACTTTGATGGCGCGTATGAGTTGGGGAGTGGCGGCCGTTTTAGCGTGCGCGGCTGTGTTGTCTGCCGGCGATAAAAAGGACAAGGTGAAGCCGGCGGGCCCGCAAATGGTCGATTCCGGCGCTTTCGGAGTTCTGGTCAAAGGCCAGCGTGTGGTTACCGAGACTTTCAGCGTGCAGCAGGAAAACGGCATCAGCACGGTTAAGTCGCACCTGCAGGAAGCCGGTTCGGCGGCGGCGGGCCAAACATCGGAGCTGCGGATGACCGGCACCGGGGAACTGGTTCATTATGAGTGGAACGATGGCAACGGTTCCCTGACAGTCATGCCCAACGATGAATTCCTGCTCGAAAAGATCACCACCTCAGCATCCTCCAAGCCCGCCGAGCAGCCGTTTCTCATGCCGAGCACGTCGGCGATTCTCGACAACAACTTTTTTGTGCAGCGCGAGGTGCTGGCATGGCGATATCTCGCGACCAACTGTCAGACGGAGGGCGGCACTCTGAAGTGCCAGCAGGCGCCGGCGGAATTCGGCGTGCTGGTGCCGCAAAACCGCACTTCGATGCGGGTCCGCATGGAACTGGTGGGGAAGGAGAAGGTTACAATCCGGGGAACGGAGCGGGAACTGTGGCGGCTGAACCTGTTGGGCGAATCGTTCTCCTGGGCCCTTTGGCTGGACGATAAAGATCAGTTCAAGCTAATGCGTGTGGTGATTAAGGACGATAATACGGAGGTAGTGCGCGATTAGCGCTCGTGCAATCGCAGCCTGGAATTGAATCGGTGTTGGTCTTGGGCCTTGGTGTGAGGTAACGGTTTGCTGCTGGCAGATGGACGGACGGCGCGGGTTCTGATGACGGTGCTGCTGTTTGCACTGGGGCTCGGGTTTTTGTACGTGGCGCGGCAGACGTTGATCGCATTCCTTTTCGCGATTTTCTTCGCCTACCTGATGAGCCCTTTAGTGTCGCATCTGGAAAAGTTTTTGCGTGGGCGCGGGCGCGCCATTGCGGTGATTTATGTACTGCTGGTGGGACTGGTCGTTGTGTTTTTCATATCCATGGGGCCGCGGATCGGCCGCGAAAGCGCGCGTTTGGGCCAATCGCTGCCCGCTCTGGCGCAATTGAGTTCCGGGCAGATCGCGGAACAATTGGGACAGGACCATGGTTGGAACCGCAAGGCGGTCGATATGCTCCGGGATTACCTCGCCAGCCATGGCGACGAAATCGCACAAGTGGCACAAAACGTGGGGCTGCGCGTGGCGCAAGTGGCAAAGCAGGCATGGCTGCTGGTGATTGTCCCACTCTTGTCGATCTTTTTTCTGAAAGATGGCCGGGCCTTCAGCGAAATTCTGCTGGAGTTGGTGCGGTCGCGGCCGCAGCGCGAACTCCTGCAAGGCGTCCTGAGCGACTTGAACGAGATGCTGGCGCATTTCATTCGGGCGCAACTCAGCCTGGCCGCGCTTACGCTCCTGATATATTCGGCGGTTCTCGCCATGATGCGCATGCCGTATGCACTTGTGCTGGGCACGATGGGCGGCTTGCTCGAATTTGTCCCCGTAGTGGGACCGTTGGTGGCCGGAGTGACGATCATCGGGGTGGCATTGTTGATGGGGTACCCGCACTGGCTGGCACTGATCATTTTTATCGGCGTCTGGCGGCTGATTCAGGATTACGTTAACTCGCCACGCATCATGGGCCAAAGCCTGGAGTTGCATCCCCTCGCCGCCATCTTCGGAGTAATGGCGGGAGGCGAGGTTGCGGGCATTCTCGGCATTTTTCTTTCGATCCCAATCATGGCCAGCTTGCGCATTGTCTTCCGGCGCTGGCGGCTGTATGCGGAGAAGAGAAAGTTCGGGCCGCTGGATGAGTACGTGCTAAATACGGGGAGTGTGCGGCCGAAGTAGGTAGGTCCCGGCGGTTTGGACTACTTCAATGAGAGCGCGGGCACGCCGGCGCGGCACGGGAGCAAAAGGCGTCTGGCAAATAAAAAGAGCTTGGTCAGATTTTTTGGCCAAACGAGGAAACCGCGGCCACCTTCTCGATCACGGAATTGTAGTCAGCTTTGGAAATGCGCAGACTGGTCCCGTGCCGTTTCAGAAGCGCCAGTTGATCATCCACGTAGTCTTTGACTGCTTTGATGTCGGGTTGCGCCTCGATCGCCTTTGCCTTGCGGGTCGCTTCCTTTCTCTTCTTGGCGGCAGTGGATTTTTTCATTTTCTCCTCTTGCACTCAAAAATTGCCTGATCGACGATGTAGTGTACAAATAAACGCCTATACTTCTCGTCCGTCGCAGCATTTTCAACCTGGTGCTTTCGCAGATCGGGATCATGGTCCAGAACCGGGGAGAGAACCTTCGACACATCATCCGGCCTCGGCTCATTTCCCGCGGTGATATTGCCCTTAGCATAAGTGTATGCTTTTTCAGCACTGGAAATCCACTTGGCATTGTATTTCTTATTCTGGAAGAGCTTGTCAAAGTCCTTGGATTTGAGGTCCGCTTCCTTGGATTGACTCATGGCCATGGGCCGACTCCTCTATAGGTAAAAGAGAAATGCAACGACTCCGTAAACCGCCGTCGCCCCCATCGCAACGTAGAAAGAACATTGAATCCGAAGCAACAAAGTAGACGACGTAGGGTGCACCATCCATCCAAGACAAAATACAGCGCACAACAGGGATAGCAGAAATGGAAGCATTCCTATTTTCGCAACGAGCTTATGTTTATTACGTGTGGCAGCCAGGGTAATCGTCTCGGCGTGCGAATAGATGAACCCGACAAAAACCAACAGCAGTCCTGCGAGGCTCACTGTGGCACCAAAAATAGCGGAGACAATTTCTTTCGATTCCATTGCTCCCCAACTCTACAACCCCACTCAGCTGCGAACAATTCGAGATTATCGATAATTGCGTGATTTTGTCTTATGAGTGCCGGAACGTCAAGGCTAAAATTGATATAGGCAGGCCTAAGCTTGGCGGAAAGTTCCCTACAACCAATCTCTCGGACGACTAACTTGCGACCGCTCCCGCTCCGGCAGCGTTTTCTGCCTTTACATTGTGCAGAAACTCGGCGGCGGGCCTCGGGCAAGACCGTGTTGATGACCACGCCCGAGCCCGATTCGAAGCCGGCCATGCGCGTGAGGCGCGGAATCACGCTGACATACCAGTGAAAGTGCCGCGCGCTGGCATAGTCTGTCGGCATATCGATCCCTCAGCGTGTTCTAGCGGCGAAAAAAGGGAGCACTGTAGTAACAGCAGATCTTTCGGGGGCGGCTCAAAAGTGGCTGACTTTCCGGCATTTTGCGGGGTTTGAGCCGGTGTGGGACCATGGGTCCGTGTCTTCTTCGCAAATTAGTCGCAAGCACCGCCTGTTGTAGAATCCAAGGTATCCTGATTATGAGCCGAAAATTATGAGCAGCAAGATTCCTATCGGCATCCTGGGCGCGACGGGAGTGGTCGGGCAGCGGTTTATCCAGATGCTGGAACGGCATCCGTGGTTCGAAGCGACCTGGCTGGCAGCGTCCGACCGCTCCGAAGGCAAGACCTATGCCGAAGCGGCGCGCTGGCGGCTGAAGACGCCGGTTCCGGCAAACATAGCCGCGATGAAAGTCTCTCCGGCCACGCCGGAGGGGGCGCCGAAGATTATTTTCGCCGCGCTCGACGCCTCGATTGCCGCCGAGATGGAACCGCGATTTGCCGACACCGGTTGTTTCGTGGTTTCGAATTCCAGCGCGCTGCGCATGCAATCCGATGTGCCGCTCGTGATCCCCGAGGTAAATGCCGGGCACATCAAACTGATTGACGCGCAGGCGTGGCGGAAAAAGTCCGGCGGCTACGTCGTGACCAATCCCAATTGCTCAGCCATTGGGCTGGTGCTGGCGTTGGCGCCGCTGCAGCGGCGCTTCGGCCTGGAAGCTGTGATGGTGGTGACCATGCAGGCGGTCAGCGGCGCGGGTTATCCGGGCGTGGCTTCGCTCGACATTCTGGGCAACGTGATTCCTTATGTCCGAAATGAAGAAGAAAAGATGGAGGAGGAAACGCGCAAGCTGCTGGGACAATTGAATGGAATAAAAGTCATACCGGCGGCGTTTGCCATGAGCGCGCAGTGCAACCGCGTCGCGGTCGAGGACGGGCACACGGAATCGGTTTCGGTGCGCCTGAAAACCAAAGCCCAACCGGAGGAAATTATCGCAGCATGGAACAGCTACCGCGCCGAGCCGCAGGAATTGAAGCTGCCCAGCGCGCCCGAGCGGCCGGTGGTGTATCTGGAGGCGAATGATCGTCCGCAGCCGCGCTTTGACATTGATCTGGGAGCAGGCATGACCACATCGGTGGGCCGATTGCGGCCATGTGGCGTGCTGGACTGGAAGTTCACCGTGCTTTCGCACAACACCATCCGCGGCGCCGCCGGCGCGGCGGTGCTGAATGCGGAACTGCTCAAGGCCAAGGGCTACCTCGATTGAAACCACAGCCGCACCCCCGTAATTCTGCAAGCGAGTCACGCCGATGATCGTGATGAAATTCGGCGGCACTTCGGTGGAAGACGCCCGGGCCATCGAACGGGTCGCGGCGATCGTCAAAGACCGGCTGCCGCGCAGACCACTGGTGGTGGTCAGCGCCATGGCCAGGGTTACCGATACGCTGCTTACCATGGCGCGCGCGGCGGGGGCCGGCGAACGCAAAACCGCGCTCAAACTCTGCCGGTCCCTTCAGGAACGCCATTACAACACCGCCAGCGAGTTGCTGGGAACCGCGCTGTTTACCGACTTCCACTCGGAACTGGGAAGCGACTTCGAGGGTCTCGATGAGCTGCTGCGCGGCATTTCGGCAGTTGGTGAGTTAACCCCACGAACCACCGATCATGTCGCCGCTTTCGGAGAGATGCTTTCCAGCAAGATTGTGGCGGCGGCGTTTTCGGCCCACGGCCTGAATGCCGTGCACATCGACGCGCGGGATGTTCTGGTCACCGATAACAACTACATGGAAGCGGTGCCCCAGCAGGAAGAAACCAACGAGCGGCTGCACACGAAAGTGAAGCCGCTGCTCGATGCCGGCCAGGTTCCGGTGATGGGTGGGTTCATTGGGGCAAACCGCGCGGGCGTGACCACCACCATCGGCAGAGGCGGCTCCGACTATTCCGCCGCGATTGTGGGCGCAGGGCTCGGCGCCGAGCGCATTGAAATCTGGACGGATGTCGACGGCATTCTGACCACCGATCCGCGGATTTGCCCGGAGGCCCGTCGAATCAAGGTGATCAGCTTCGACGAAGCGGCGGAATTGGCTTACTTCGGGGCCAAGGTGCTGCATCCGGCGACGGTATTGCCGGCAATCCAGAAAAATATTCCGGTCTACGTGCTGAACTCGCTCAATCCGTCGTGCGAGGGAACGAAAATTATCACCCGTGCG
>Ga0302183_10000180_pt1 | contig 30887 bp, 26 predicted proteins | sample I_Palsa_N3_2_FD_200232 | JGI IMG/M metagenome (GOLD analysis project Ga0302183, IMG submission 200232) | Peat permafrost microbial communities from Stordalen Mire near Abisko, Sweden - I_Palsa_N3_2 | ecosystem: Environmental > Terrestrial > Soil > Palsa > Peat permafrost | place: Sweden...
GGGGTCGGAATCGTTGGCACCGGCGCCGGCGAACTGATCGCCGAGGGCGTTCTCGCCATCGAAATGGCCGCGCTTGCCAGCGATGTCGCTATGACCATCCATCCGCATCCCACGCTTTCCGAGACTGTGATGGAGTCGGCTGAAGTTTTTTTCGGCACCAGCACGCACGTGTTCCGCCCCAAGCGCGGGTGATCTGGGTTTCACAGCCAACTAATTTCGATAGAATGAACTCTCACTTACCCGGTCGCCTGCGCACGCCCGGCGGTCCGCATAAGCCGACGCGGAAACAAGACCATGTCCACTTTTTTCAAACGATTCGCTTTTCTTGCTCTTAGTCTTGTGGTCTGTCGGCCGCTCTCCGCGCAGAGCCCGCTCAGCCAGCTCCTGCAATCCACCACCGCGCCCGAGAGCGCTTCCTCCAAAACCCCGGCCGACCCGTTGGGGCGCGACACCCCGTATGGAACGGTATCCGGATTTCTGCAAGCAGCCCAATCGGGCAACTACGGCATCGCCGCGCAATTTCTGCAGATGAGCCTCTCCCGGCGCCAGACCGAAGGCGAGACTGTTGCGGCGAATCTGAAAGAGGTGATGGACCGGGCGTATTCCGGCACCCTCGGGAGCAAGCAGCCGGAAGGCGCACTGCAGGAAGGCGTTCCGCCGGGCCGGCAGCGGCTGGGAACCATGTCCTCCGGCGATGCGGAAGCGGATCTGGAACTGATTCGAGTTTCCGATCCCAACGTCGGCAAAATTTGGCTCATTTCTTCCGGCACTCTGGCGAGGCTTCCTGAACTCTACGATCAGGTCGGCGCTCGGAAAGTAGAAACGCGGCTCCCCCAATGGGTCGTGAAACATCAGTTGGCTGGCATGCCACTGTGGCAATGGCTGGCTCTGGTGCTGCTGATTCCGGTGGCAGGGGCGGCTGGCTGGCTGCTGCTTGTGCTGCTGGAAATTCCTCTGCGCTGGTGGGCGCGGAGACGTGGGCAAGCTGAACTGGAGCAATGGCGCTCGGTTTCCAGACCGGCGTGGCTTCTCACCGGCACCGCGATTCATCGCATTCTGGTCCGCTACCTCGGCATGCCCCTGCTGCAGCGGCACTACTATTTCCAGTCGGTTGAGATCGCCGCAATTGTCGGCGCCAGTTGGATTTTGTGGCGGGTGATCCGCTGGTTCTTGCAGCGGGTGCGGAACCGGGCTCTCGCCCACGGCCACGGCGGCACGGGCTCGCTGATGCTGCTCGGCGAACGCATCGTTAAAGCGTTAGTCTTCCTGATAGCGCTATTCCTCGTCCTCAGTGTGCTCGGCTTCAACCTGACCACGGCGCTGGCTGGCGTCGGCATTGTCTCTCTGGCCGTCGGCTTCGGTGCGCAGCAGACCATCGCGAATTTATTCGGCGGGGTTTCGGTCCTGGCCGATGAGGTCATTCGCGTGGGCGACGTTTGCAAGTTCGGCGACCGCACCGGGACCATCGAAGATATCGGCCTGCGCTCCACTCGCGTGCGCACCGAGGAGCGAACGCTCCTGGCCATCCCCAACGGCACCATCGCCACCATCAACGTCGAGAATCTCAGCCGGCGCGAGAAGATCCTTTTCAAGACGGTCCTGGGATTTCACTCCGACACTTCGTCCGACCATCTCCGCGCGGTGCTTTCCGAAATTCGTCGGACATTAAGCAGCCACGCGAAAATCGAATCCAGCACAGTTCGCGTGCGGCTTACTGAGTTGGCCTCCAGTTCCCTCAACGTTGAACTTCTCTGTTATGTTCTGACGCGGGATTTCAACGAATTCGCCGAAGTTCGCGAAGACTTGCTGCTGCAAATCATGAATATGGTGGAGGACTCCGGCGCCAGCCTGGCCTCGCCCTCGCAGACACTCTATTTGAGCGGCGATCCAGCCTCGAAGAACTCAACGAAAGACAAGACCGATGCCGCGGCGAAGAAAGTTACAGACGCGCGTGACGGAAAGTTATCTTCAGCCGACGCAACCGCTGGAAATGTTTCTTCCGTCCAGGAATCAGACGACCACGCGCAACCAGAGGCGGGGAGCGGAAAAGAACGCAGGGAATGATGATTAGAACTTCGCGCGCGACCGCTGCGTCAGCCAGACAAGAAAGCGGTGCGTCGGAAAGTATACCAGTGCGGGAATCAGCGTCAGATATGCCAACAGATACACGAGTCCGGGCACGGCGCGCTGCTCGCGAAAGAACGGGCCGCGAGCCCAATTCACATCGAATTCCGGGCGCCAAAAGTAATTGATCGGAACCACAATCCACGCAGTCAGCGTTTGATACTTCCAACCTTGCCGGTCATGGCCCAACCGCCAAATCGCCCACAGCAGCAATGGCGGCGTGACCACGTGAAACAGGCTCAGCAGGCGAACCCACAGAGCAAGATGAGGGTCGAACATGTATTCCGTTCCGCCGATTAAGTGCCTGCCGCTGGCGAGCGCACCGACCAAGTCGATGGTGAATAGAGTCTGAAACAACAGAAGCCCCGTAGCCTGCCAGGAAAATATCAGCGGGCTTTCGAGCCAAAGGCCGGCGGTAACGAAGAGATTGCCAAGGTCGCAGAAAAAAAGAAAATTCTGCAAGCCGTAGTGCCGCCAGTAGACCGGCGCCCAGACCATCACCCACGCGGTCCACAACACCTTGATCCACAGTGGAATTCGCATGACACGGTATTGTATCCGCGGAAACACTCGGGATCGCAGAAGATACGAAAGCCCATTCTGGCAAAGCCCAAAACGGCTTAGTTGGAATTACCATCGTAACTTGATGAGCCTTACGGGTGTACCTACGATGACTGCAGTATGGGTTACCAATCGCTCCTATTCTGCCCCGATGAGAAAACCGCTCGCACTGTCACGCAGGTTCTCAGCGAGCTCGACTTCACGGTCGTTCCCTGCACCGAGCCCTTTGCTGCCGTAAAGAAATTGATGGGCGAGCGCTTCGATGCAATCGTCGTCGATTGCGATAACGAACAGAATGCCACATTGCTGTTCAAGAGCGCGCGCAATGCGCCGAACAACCAGTCGTCTCTGGCGGTAGCCGTCGTGGAAGGGCAAGCGGGAGTGGCAAAGGCCTTCCGGATCGGCGCAAATCTGGTCCTCACAAAACCCATTAACGTGGAGCAAGCGAAAGGCACGTTGCGAGTAGCTCGCGGACTGTTGCGCAAGAGCGAAACAGCAAAGTCCACGACCTCCGCTGCAGGCGTGGCCGCTAAGCCTACAGCATCCGCGCCAATCCCTCCAAAGCCACCAGCACCAGCAACAACGCCAAATTTGTCAACCAGGCGCCACGCAGCACCAGTTGCGCCTCTGGCGACGGCGGCGATAGCAAGCATCGCAAACGAGAAGCCGGTTGCGCCGAAAGTTGGGGCCTCTGCTCTAAGCGTGAGCGCAGAAGCTGCGGAATCTAAGGAGGCAGTTGCGGCGGCTTCGAACGAAGTTATTCCTGCATCGATGGTCAGGTCCGCGGCACCAACGTCCGTGCCGATCATTATTTCTGCCGCAGCGGCGGAACCTAAGGCAGACACAATTTCCAGCAAGCCGGAAGTTCTTACACCGTCCAGCGTGGGATTCTCACCTGCCGGTTCGGTGGGGCTTGCCAGAGGCGCAGCCAGCGCGCCTGCTCCCGCGCGTGAGGCAGATCCAATCGCTTCTCCCGTGGAGACAACCTCGACGGTTGTCTCGGAACCAGAAATCCCCGTTGAGAAAGTCGCAGCTAGCTCCAGCAGTGCTTCCGCCGAAGAGTCGATTTCGCCTGCACCTTCGTTCACACTTGGCGGTACTGTCGGCGACGGCGCTCAATCCGCGAGCGGTGGAAGCAAGAAGGCATTTCTGGCGGTGGCTGCGGTTGTGCTGATTGCGACCGGTGGTTACGCAGCCTGGACGCAATGGGCGCGCTTGAGCGGAACGAGTTCTCCGGCGCGCGCTGCCGCACAGCCGGTTACGACTACTGTTCCAGTTCCGCAAGCGGTTCCGATCACTGCGACTTCTGCCGCTTCACAACAACACGGTTTGGCGACAACTTCTTCCGATACGCGAACAAGCGCAAGTGCGAAGAGTGCGCCAAGTCACCAGAGCAAGGTCAGTGCTGGAGCGGACTCGTCGGAATCTCCAGCTTCGGCGGAAAACCAAGTTCCAGCAGCGAAATCGGCCGCACAGCCGATTGTGATCAAGAATCATCGTCGGCAATCTGATGTCGGAAAATCCGCGCCAAGCGCCGATGCGCCTGCTCCGAGCGTGGTCGCGATTGCTGCGCCTGCAAACGGTGCGTCACTTCCCAATCTTGCAAGCGGACAAAGCAGCGCTCCCGCTCCAGTGCTTCAGGTAGTGAACGTTTCGCAGGGAGTGTCGCGAGGACTGTTGATCAAGCAGGCGCAACCTTCGTATCCGGCGAACGCTATGCACATGCACGTTGAAGGTCCGGTGCAACTGCTGGCGACGATTTCGAAGAACGGAGACATTTCCGCGGTGAAGATTCTCAGCGGAGACGCGAGTTTGGCGCGCGCCGCGGCTGAGGCGGTGAAGCAGTGGAAATACAAACCATATCTGCTCAACGGTGAACCGGTTGAGATCCAGACGCAAGTCACGGTGAACTTCAAGCTTCCGCGATAATTCCGTGCAGTCGATGTCGAGAGATGGTTGATTATTGATGGTTGATTTCGGGATTCCTGTTCTCTCCTTTCCTCTCTGCTGATCACTGTGTGGTTGTGAAATCCAGCCTGTGAATTTCTGACCGAAAATAAATCTGAGTGCCAGCCGCCGTGCGGTGCTGGGCGCGAGCTCGATTTTCGTTCCCCTCGATATCCCCCTCCCCCCTGGGGTGTATTGGAATCACAGAGTTAGCAAGAATTTACCCGCAAAATCGGCATAACAAAGGACTTAGAGGTAAAAATCGGGGAAACAAAGGACTTACGCCCATTGGTCGTCCGGCTGCATTTACCGTCAGTGCTTCGACAATGATGACCTGATTTTTGGGCGAGGGCAAGGTCAGATGTCACAGTGGGGCTGTGGATTTCTTGAGCGCGGTGGCCGTCTTGCCCCGGCCCATGCAACATCGTGTCCCACCCGCCGAAAGTCGCGGCGGGATGGGGCAGCCTCGGTGGTGATGGTGCATGGGCCAGCCACCCAAAGGTGCGCCAGCCCCCGCTGCTGTTTTCGCTTGACTGTTTTCAAAGGCGCGCCTAGGATTCTCGGCATTCGCCGCTTCGGATGGAAACTTAACAGCGCAAAGCCTAACGGCAAGAACATATCTGTCAAACCGCAACCCTCCTCCCCCTTAGGAGAGTGCATCCCGTGAAAAACCGGAAGAAAATAGTGTGTAGTTTTGTGCGTACGGCAGCGTCCTTGCTGCTATGCGCGAGCGGCTTGGCGGTCGGGCAAGCGGGAGCGCCTCATGTCCTGATTGCCGGCGGTGTCACGAATGGAACCGGGCAGGGGGCGGATCCTATTCTCGCTTCGTCGGAGGTCTACCAGCAGCAGAGCGGAATATTTGTGGCTTCCGCCAACATGACCGTCGCGCGGGACGGCCACGTCGCTACCCTGCTACAAAATGGTCAAGTACTGGTGACTGGAGGCGATGCAAAGTCTGGCTCGAGCTCTGCGCCCATCGCTTCCGCCGAAGTGTACGATTCCTGCGCACAGACTTTCACCGCTACCGGCAGTATGACGGACGCCAGAGTCGGCCATACGGCTACTTTGCTGCCGAGCGGTAAGGTTCTGGTTGCAGGGGGTCAGAACTCTAAGTTCGTCACGCAAGCCACGGCGGATTTATACGATCCTACGACTGGTATTTTTACGCCTACCGGGAATATGACCACTCCGAGAGTTGAGCACATCGCGGTTCTTCTGCCTAACGGCAAGGTTTTGATCGCCGGCGGAGAAAACAACAGTGGCTTCCTCGCGAGCGCCGAGATATACGACCCTTCGACCGGAGTCTTTACCGCAGGGGGGACGATGACCGTTGGCCGGGCTGGGCCGACCGCAACCTTGCTGAAGAACGGAAGTGTTCTCATCGCAGGGGGCGGAGGCACAGTCGGCAGTTGCGGTGGTTGTGCGCTGTCTTCGGCGGAAATATTCAATCCAGGTTCCGGTGCGTTTGTGGCTGTCGGGTCCATGGGTTATGCGCGAAGCGCGCAAACGGCTACCTTGTTGACGAGCGGAGCGGTTTTGGTTGCGGGCGGCATCGATCAAGCGCTGAATCCGGAAATTCTAAACTCGGCAGAGATTTTTGACCCGTCCACACACACTTTTTCGCCAACCGCTAGTATGACGACTCCGCGAGAAGGACATGATGCGACTCTGCTGCACGACGGCAACGTGCTTATAACCGGCGGCCTTGTGACTGGAACCGAAATCACTGCAACCGCGGAGCTGTTCAACATCACCAATGCTTCGTTCGTGGCGACCGGCAGCATGACCGCTGCAAGGGCGTACCACACTTCCACTGCACTGCCGACGATTTGTTCAGAGTAAGGCTGCATGACCGCAGAAAGGGCCACCTTCAGAATCTGGGTGTCCATCGAGAGTTGGTTTATCCGCCCCACCCGCCCCACCGGTGAAACTGCCACGGGTGGGGCATCCAGACTCCCAAAATCCAAAAGATCACTTTAGGGCGACTACGTCGTAGGGGCGCATCATTTCGTTGTCTTCGTGTTCGAGGATGTGGCAGTGCCAGACGTAGCGGCCGGGGTATCCGGCGAAGGGGATGATGATGCGGGTGAGCATGGCGGGGTCGGCGCGGACGGTGTCTTTCCATCCGGCTTCGCTGGGGTCGGGAGGGATGGGCGGGCCGAAGAAATTCAGCTTGCCGGTGGCCCAATAGGCGGCGACGTCGAAGCTGCGGCGGTCGAGGATCTGGAAGCGGACGAGGTGAAGATGGATGGGATGGGAGTCGTCGGTGAGGTTGATGAGGTTCCAGATTTCGGTGGAGTCGAGGAGCGGAGTTTCGGTGACGGGCATATTCCAGTGAGCGTTGTTGAGCAGCATGGTGACCGGGCGCTGGACCTGGTCGTCGATTTCAACGAGCGTGAGATTGCGAGTTTTGATGGCGGCGGATTCGGGAATCTTTGGAACCGGACGCAGGACCAGGGGTAGAGCGCTGGTGTCGCGCGGGCCTTTCGGAGCGACGCGGAATTGCATAGTGTTTAAGTTGTCGTTCCGCAGGATGACGTTCGCTCCAGCAAAGGTAGAGAAGTCAACGATCACGTCGGCGCGCTCGGCGGGGGCGAGGGTGACGCGATGCGCCTGGACGGGCGCAGGCAAAAGACCCTGATCCGTGCCGATCTGTTGGAAGGACAAATTATTTGGTAATTGCATGCTTACTAGGGTCAAGTGAAAGAACCGTGCATTGGAGCCGTTCAGCACGCGGAAGCGATACTTGCGCGGCTCGACTTCGAGATAGGGAAAAATTTTGCCGTTGACGAGGAAGGCGTCGCCGAAGACTTCGGGGGTCCAGGGAGATTTGGGATTGCCGGAGACGGGATAGTTGAGCTGGCTTTCGAGATCGAAGATGCGGTCGTAGAAGACCAGCGGAATTTCGTATTTGCCGCTGGGGAGATTTAGAGAATCTTCGAAATCGTCGCGCAGAAGATAGATGCCCAGGAGTCCGGCGAAAACATTCAGCCGGTTAATTCCAAGAGCGTGGTCGTGATACCAGAGCATGGCGGCGTCTTGGCGATTGGGATAGTGATAGACGGCAGACTTGCCGGGGACGTACCAGTTGTCGGGATAGCCGTCGCTGGCGGCGGGGGCTTTGGCGCCATGCAGGTGGACGACGGTGCGGACTTCAGGCTTGTCGGCTTCGGCTCCGTGGATGGTGTGATCAATAGGCAGGAAATGCTGCGTGGGGAGTTCGTTGGCCCACTCCACTAAAATTCCCTGGCCGCTGCGGGCTTCGAAGGTGGGACCAGGCGAGCTGGCGCCGTAGGCCCAGAGGCGCGTGGGCTTGAGATCGCGATGGACTTTGGATTCGATGGGGCGCATGGCGACGCGATAGTGCGGGAGGGAGACGGTGGGATTGGTGGGGTCGGGGCGATGATCGGTGGGGCGCGCAACTTCGGGGATGGGAAGCGGGTCGACGAACTGCGGCAGATGTCTGGCATCGAGCGCCGTACGAAATTTGGGCGCGGGCTGCTCGCGATGATGCACGCCTTGAGGCAACGCGAGGCTCGCGGTAAGAATTCCGCCACGCTGAAGAAAGGCTCGTCGGGTTAGAGACACTTCTGTTTTTTCTCCTTCATCGCCGCAGAGAACACGGCACGACAATACTAAACGGGCATGCGAATCTTAGTCTCGCATGCCCGCTGCCCGCCTGAGTTGTACCGATCAGGCTTACTTGGTGTATTCGCCGGTGCTCGGATTCAGGAAGACGGTGCCGTTGCTTCGGATCTTCGTGAAGTTGAACATCTGAGTGATCGAGTTGGCGATGCCATCGAAAGAACCCTGGCCAATGCGCTCGCCGCCCAGCCAGTTGTCTTCGATGAAGTGGATGACCGAGGTCTGGTCGGTGATGGTGTGGTCGACGAAATTCTGCCGCGCCCACGGCGAGATGACGAGCAGAGGCTGTCTGGGGCCGTAGCCGCAGCGGCCGAGAGCGTGCGGATTGGCCGTGGGATTGTAGCCCGGGAGTGAAGTGGCGGCGGTGCCGCAGGCGCCGGGACCAGTGAGAGCATCGGCCGGGCCCGTCGAGGTGTTGGTGATCGGGCTCATCTGATGGTCGTACCAGCCATCGGAGTCGTCATACATGACGACGACGGCGGTGCTGCTCCAGGTGGGCAGCGATTCCAAAAGGTTGACAGTGTTGACGACGAAGGTTTGTTCGTCGAGAGGATCGGAGTATCCGGCGTGAGCATCTTGAAAGCCGGGGGCCTTGAGGAAGCTAACAGCCGGGAGATAGCCGCCTGCGGCAGCGGCGTAAAAATCCTCGATGTCATACTGATGGTTGGCCGGACCGGGGTTGCCAATTTCGGAGAGGGAAGCGGGCCGGGTGTGCGCCTGGTTGCCAACGGAAGTCCAATAGGAGAAGAAGGAGTGATGGGGGATGTAATCGCTTTCCGTTACGCCGGTGACGCTCGATGTAGTGGTGCGGGCGCATCCGGTGGTGCCGTTGGAGTTGACCAGAGACAGGTTGAAGCCGCCCATGAAGCCGCCCCAGGTCACGCCGGCCGAGTTGAGGAGGTCGCCGATTGTTTTGCTGCCCATGGTGACCTGATTGCTGGCTGAGTTGGAGCAAACGTCGCCAATCGGATCGGGATCACCGATTACAGTCAGTGAGCCGTCGCTGCCGCCGTTTACTTCGCCTCCGGTGCCATTCAGAGTGTCGATCGCGCCGTTCGTTTGGCCGGACACGAGATTGATCACACCCGGCGTCGATGGGCCGAAGGTGCTGCTAAAGGAGTTGTCATTCATGGCAAAGTTCTGGGCATAGTTCCACAAAGCGGTAACGGTATTGCCGTCGAAGTAGCCCATGACCAGCCCATTGGTTTGGCTTGCGCCCGAACCGGAAGGCGGAGGTCCAGCGGTGCCCGTGTAGAGCGGGAACAGATCCATCAGGCCGAAATCGAAGGCCTGCTGCTCGGGCGTGTAATCGTGCCCCTGGTCGTTGGTGTAAGCCTGGGAGCGATCAAGGCGGAACGGATTCGCAGCGCCGGTACCGTTGGCCGGGTTGAGGTTCGGATTGGCGTTCGCCAAAGCATTGCCGAAACCGTTCACCGTTGGCGTATCGGGCGCAGCCTTGAATTTGGGTTCGCCGGCGGGGTTGGTGGCGACGGGATAGGTTCCGAAGTAGTGGTCGAAGGAAACGTTCTCGCCGAAAATCACAACCAAGTGCCGAATGGGGGTTGCGGTGGGTACGGATTTCTGGCTTGGCTTCGCCACGGGTTTCGAGGCGGCGAAGGCGGGCATGGCGGTTGGTCCCAGTGCGGTGGTCAATGCCAGCAGCAGAGCCAGCGTCCTCCGGGGGGCATCTGAAGTCTTCAGCTTGTCGAACATGTTTTTCCTCCGCCCTGGGAACTCAGTCCTTGTCGCAATGGTGCACACGGTCGGTTCGCGGGACTGTTTTTAAACCGGGGCGAAGAGGAATATAGCGGCTGAGTGTTGCAGTGAGGTTGCAGGATTGTTAAAAACAGGTGAATCGAAGACGGCAGGAGGCGCAACGGTTCCGATCATCTCTGCCCGATTCACGGCCCGAACAAGCGCCGTGCTACTGGCGCTGCATGGTTTCGTCTATAACGGCTTTTCCGGCTTTATCCACCGTGATGACTTTGTGAATGGGGGCGTAGCCGCTCAGGGTGATGTCGACGACGTAGTTGCCAGGATCGAGCATGAAGTCGACGGGAGAATTTTTATCGAGCATGTGCTGGTTGACAGCCACCTGTGCGCCCTTGGGTTGGGTCTTGATGCTGACGGTGCCCATCCCCTGCGCGGCCCCACCGCCGAAGATCTTCTTCATCTTCCCGACGGTCTTGATGTCGTCGACGTTGCCGAGTGGCCGCAGCGTCGGTGAGAAGCTAACGGTCTGGCCGAGAGTGAACTGGGCATTGGTGGTCTCGTCGATGAATCCCGACTTGCGCACCAGAACAACGTGCTGGCCTTTATCCAAAGAAACCTGCGCAGGAGTCGTCTTGCCGGTGTCTTTGCCATCGACGTAGACATTGCCGCCGGCGGGCGAGCTGGTGACCGAGAGCGTCGCCATAAGCTGGGCCAGATGAGTGACAACGAACGACTTGCTTCCGGAAGTCACATCGACGGTGCGAGTATCGGTGGAATAGCCCGGCTTGCTGACCGTGACCGAATGCGGGCCGGCGACGACGCCTGACAGCGTGAAGGGTGTAACCCAGGAGGGATCGGTTTTTCCGTCGATTTGCACTTGCGCGCCTTGCGGAGTGGAATCGATCGCCATCTGTCCCGGGACGGCGACCGGAGCGACGGGTGCTACCGGTTTCTTCTTGGCATTCTTACCCCGGGCAGCGGCAACCGCGTGCGGGGGCTCCGGCTCAGATTCGGCGACGGGAGCGGTTTGAGCTTGAGTCGCCGCACCAGTTTGAGCCGCTTGTGGCTGCGCGGCCTGGGTTTGGGCGGGCGGCGGGTTCACGGCAGGTTGGGCGGCCGAACCAGCGGCGGTAGAGTGACCGGAGTCGTCGTCGCTGTTCAAATTGTGAATGTGGAGGAACAGGCCGACGACGATGATCAGAATCAATGCCACCGCGCCGCCGATGGAGTAGATCATCAGCCGGGGTGGAACGTTCTTGATTTCCTTGATCGCTTTTTCGGCGACTTCCCGCGGTTGAATGTTCGGCTTCTCCTCTTCGCGGGCACGGGTGAGGGCGGGTTTGAGGCCGAGCTTGGCGGCAGCCAGTTGCTGAGAGACCGGAGGCGGCGCTACGTAGACCTCCTTCAGAGGAGGCAGTTCTGTCATCTCCGAGAAGCTGGTGCTGCTAGCGCGAGCCGGACCTCCTTCAGCCATCATAGGATCCACAGCGATCCTGGGTGGCTCGGCTTTGGGAGCTTCTACCACGGGCTCATCGAGAGCGGCCGAGGACATGGACGCTGAGGGTGGTTGCGCCGCCGCCTCGATGGTCGCTTTCACGCATGAAGTGATGAACTGGCTGGAGGCCTCGAGCTTGGGTGCGCTGGTAGAAGAGGCCGCTTCGCCGCCTCCCCACCCCGCCGCGGCAGCCGCCGCTTTGCGAGCGGGAATCGATGCCGGTTGGGCTATCGCCGGTGTGGTTGCAGGAGTTTTGGCCATTGCGGGCTTGGCCGCTTGGGGTGGCCGTGCAACTGGAGGAACTGAGACTTTCTTTTCGACCGGCTTGGCGGCGGGCAGTGGCGGAGCGGACGCCAGCTTCGGCTGGGCCACGGCAGTTACCGGAGCTGCGACGGCTGCAGCCGGGGTGGGCGCGGTTGTCTTTTTCGCCGCCTGCGGTTTGGATTCCTTGCACTGCTCCAGATCTTCCAGCAGTTCCCTTCCGCTTTGGTAGCGTTCGCCTGGGTCTTTGGCGAGGGCCTTCATGATGAGATCGCTAAGAAGAGGGTGGAGCTTGGGGTTCACGTGCATCGGAGGCACGGGCATACTCTCGAGGATGCTCTGCCGAAGGGATTCGGAATCCTCGCGATCAAATGCTTTGCGGTCGGTGACCATTTCATAAAACATGGCACCGAGACTGAACAAATTTGACCGCGCGTCGATATTTTCGCCGCGAACCTGTTCGGGGGACATGTAGTGCAGGATCGACGGGATCCCTGGCATTTGAGCCGTAAACTTGCCCACGCTGGAAACGCCGTATCCGAGAATGCGGACCGTTCCGTCCCAACCGCACATGATCTTGGCGGGCTCCAGACTGTAGTGAAATACTTTGTGGGAGTGCGCGTGATCGAATCCGCTGCACACCTGCCTTCCAATATCGAGCAAGTCCCAGATGGAAAAGCCTTCCTTGCGCGCGAGCATGGTGGCGACGCTGTTGCCCTGAATGTATTCCATCGCGGCGCAGAACTGGCCTTCCATTTCTCCCGCCCCATAAACGGGGGCCAGGTTCGAGTGACTCAAGACTTTCGTCGTCTCCGCCTCTGCCAGCAGGCACTTTTCCAGTTCGGAGGATTGTTCGCCGAAGGCCGCCAACTGAATCGCTTTTAGGGCGACGGTTTGGCTCGTCTGGGGGTCATTTGCCTTGTAGACAGTGCCGGTGGCGGACTTTGACAGTTCACTCAGGATTTCGAAGTGGCCGATTTTCGTGGACATTGATCCCTCTGCCTGATCACACAAACGCCACACAGTTTCCACATGGAGAGCTGCGTGGATCAACAACCCGGGGCAGGTCTGTATAGGGTTAGGATATCGCTCATGAGATTGAGTTTCGAGTTACCAAAGTGCTGAAAAACCGGCAGAAACTCTTTGCACGTAATGCCTTGCGGGAGGGTCCGACTCGGCTGTGCGGATCGGGCAACGGGGCGATTTGGATTGTCAATTCAGCAAAGGAAGTTGCGGGACATTGGAGCGACTGAGCGAAGACTTCCAGAATACAGTTTGATCGTGACGCATGATCCGAACTTCGGACGAGCACGACACCCGGCCTGGAAAAAGGGATGCGGCCCTCCGGAATAGCGCGCACTCACATTCGGGCTGGCGCAGCCATGCCGTTCGTCAACTCAGAGGCTGAGCCGGTCACCCATTGCCACGCACGGCGACCGCTGTCCAGAGCGACGGCGCTCGCTTCTCCGTACGTCACCAGACGGTTGAGTACCGTCGTGACTGAGGCCATCGGATCTTTGTGGCGCGCCAGCATGTGCGGCACTCTCTCTCGAATTCGCTCGCAGACGTCGCGTGCACTGAGGGCGCGGTTGGCGTCCATTAGGACCATTCGGCACGCTTTGGTGAAGCCCGGCTGGCGCCCATTGCTCTTGCGATCGACCAGTTCCAGCAGTTCATCGCTGAGCACGCTGTCCCCAAAGAGGTTGGCGAGGCCGGCGATCGTTTGTTTGATGGTCCCAATCCGGCGCATTACTTCGGCGCGCTGTTGCAAGAGTTGCCGCAACTCTTCGTGGGCCTGCCGTACCACTTCCTGCACATGTCCGTTCCCGTTGAGGGTGATGGGTTTCATCGCGCTGGCGTTCCCCTGGATTTCCATAAATTCTCCCTGCCTCTCACTGTTCAGGCGCTCGTTCGCTCTCTAACCGATACGCAGGAAACCATGCAGGTGTTCCCTGACTTTTCACCCCAAACAAGGCAGCCTCCGGACCCCCGACTTGATCATTAGACGCGGGCGGTTGGAGTTGGTTAACCCGGCCAGACATGAATCTCGCGCCAACGCGCAAGCACACTTCCCAGAAGCGAGCGATACGTTTTCTGATGCAACTCCACGGCAAACAGTTATCAACTGTCTAGTTTCGCGGCGCCAGGTTCGCCTTAGCCGTTTCGTGAATGTTCTTTAACAAATCCATGAAGCAGAGACGGGGCAATCAAAGATGGCGTGCGGGCTCCTCGTATTGCCGGCCTTGCAGGCTCGCAGGAGATCAGTCCCAGACTGAAACCATTCCAATTCAGGATTGCCTTGCGGCCTCAATTGCTATCTCTTTGGTCTCAAGACAAGGCGAATGCCCGGCCTTTCCGATGTGAGAAGAGTAAACAATAATTCCCATGTCGACTGCGGCAAAACCCGAGACTTCTCCGCGCCTTTTGCGCGTCCTGCTGGTGGGAACCCAGGAGGAGGACTTTTTTCTGATCCGCGAGATTCTGGAGCGGAAGCGGAGTCCCCTGCCGGCAGAGCTCGATCATGCGGGATCGCTGGAAGAAGCCAAAACAATGTTGCAGCTATGCCGCTACGACATGGTCTTGTTTGGACATGAGACCGGAGACTCCGGGGCGACAAAGCTTCTCTCCGAATTTCTGCACCGTGGCCACACCGTGCCGTTCATCGTGCTGACCGAACATGCGGACGAGAAGGCCGTCGCTGAAATCATCCAGGCGGGCGCCTGGGATTGCATGGAGAAATCGGAGCTCAATGGGGCCAACCTGGCGCGCACGATCCGCTGCGCGATCACTCTGCATGCAACCGAACGGCAGCGGGAAATGGCGGAAGAATCGCTGCGCAAGCTTTCCTGCGCGGTCGAGCAATCCGCCGACATGATCTTCATTACGAACAATGAGGGGATTATCGAATATGTGAACCCCGCTTTTGAGCGGCTGACTGGCTATTCTCAGGCGGAAGTGTTGGGCCAGACCCCGAAGTTTCTGAACTCCGGCCAACAAGCGCCAGCGCTTTACCGCGAGCTGTGGGAGACGATTCGATCCGGCGATGTCTACCGCAGCATTCTGGTTAACCGCAAGAAGAATGGCGACTTGTGCTACGTCGACGAGAGTATCAGTCCGATACGGGATGCCCAAGGGCAAATCACGCACTTCGTCTCCAACGGCCGCGATCTGACCGACCGACTGCAGCTTGAAGCGCAGTTGCTCCAGGCGCAAAAGATGGATGCCGTCGGCCGGCTCGCCGGCGGAATCGCCCATGACTTCAATAACCTGCTCACCATCATCACCAGCTATTCCGAGCTTGCGCTCGACTCCGTGATCCCCGGAAGCGCCACCCAGTCGCGGATCCAGGAGATTCTTGCCGCCGCCCATCGCGCCGCCGACCTGACGCGGCAGTTGCTGGCTTTCAGCCGCAAACAACCGCAAGCCTTGCGCGTGGCCGAACTCAACCCAGTGATAAGTGCAATCGTCAAAACTTTGCACCGACTTATCGGAGAAGACATCGAACTGATCTTCGTACCAGGCGAAGGGCTGGGCAGAATTCGTTTGGATCCAGTGCAGATTGAGCAGATTCTCATGAATCTGGCCGCCAACTCCCGCGATGCCATGCCTCAGGGAGGGCGGTTCACTATCCAAACTTCCGATGTATACCTCGACGAACAATACGCCGACCGCAAGAGGGCGATCATTCCCCGAGGACGTTATGTCGTGTTGACCGTCAGCGACACCGGCGCCGGCATTCCCGAGGATCAACTGTCGCACATTTTCGAACCCTTCTATAGTACGAAATCCCCCGGCAAGGGCACCGGTCTTGGCTTGGCGACGGTCTACGGCATCGTCAAACAGAATCATGGATTCGTGTGGGCCTACAGCGAACCAGGAATGGGCACCATTTTCAAGATCTACCTGCCCTGCGTGCAGGATCGGTTAAGCACTCTGGAGATTCCCGATTCGAGCCCCGGGGACGCGACCCGCGGTACAGAGACCGTCCTGCTGGTCGAAGATGAGGAGGCGCTGCGCCGAGCAGCCGCCGAGTTCCTCAGCCTTCGCGGATATAACGTTCTCGAGGCGAAAGATGGCCGGGACGCTCTCTCCGTGGCCAAGAATCACGGATCGACCATCCACCTGGCCGTCTCCGATGTGGTAATGCCCTACATGAGCGGGGGCCAACTGGCGAAAGAACTGGAAACCATCCGTCCCGAAACCAGAGTCCTGTTCGTCTCTGGCTACGCGGGCCAAACGGTGCTGGATCATAAAGTAGCCCACGTCGAAAGCAACTTCCTGCAGAAGCCGTTCACCTTGAAGCAACTGGCGGGCAAAGTCCGGACCGTGCTCGATCACTCCAGCAGTACCGTCTCAGCATAGCGGCTAAACCCCAATTGGGTAAACTTACAGGACTACGGCGCAACCCGCGTCAACTTGCCGCCCTTCAACCTGAATTTGTCTCCGCGCCAAGTCACGGTGTGACCGCCAAGGCTGGCAATCCAGACTACGACTGCAACCAAGTCCCGGAGCGGAATCAGCCACGCATACTTCAGAACCTGCGAGTCCCGCAGAACCCGCCAGCCGACCACCACTGCAACCGCGAGGCGAAGAAGCAGCGTGCCCGCCAGAGCGCCCCAGGACCAGAGCGCTCCTCGAGTGGCCGCTACAGCCACCAGAGCCCACATAACCCCAAACGTGAAAACCAACCCCAGGTAACCTCCCGCGCGAGCGTCTCGAACCCCACGGGCCCAGCGAAGTTGATGCGCGACGAATTCGCGCAGGCGATACGCCGGCAGATGGGTCTCGACGACGACATCCGAGAGCTTCACCACGAAGCCGAGATCGGCAATGCGCCGCCCCAACTCGTAGTCATCGGCGAGATAGTCCACGAACGATGCGAATCCTCCGATTTTCTCCAACTCGGCCCGTCGGAACGCCAGTGTGGACCCCAAGCCAAAGTGAATGCCGCCTTCCACCTGACGCGCCGCCAATACGCTGGGGCAAAAATCCGTGCTAATGCCCAGCCCCTCCAGGCGCGAACCCAGCGTTGCGCCAGCCACTCCGCGGTAGAGGCACGTCACCAAGCCCACTCGCGAGTCGGCCAAGGGCGCAGTTATGCGCCGCAGGTAGTCGCGCGCCACGCTAATATCGCTGTCGTTGACGATCAGAGAGTCATAGCGCGCTTCCCCCAACATCTGCGCCAGGTTGCTGACCTTCACGTTTGCTCCCAGTATTTTGGGGCTTACCACCAATTGAATTCTGCGGTCCGGGAACTCCCGTTGCAGGGCCTTTACGGTTTCGATTGAAGGATCGCCGGGATCGTTCACGCCGAAAATGATTTCATATTCCGGATAGTCCTGCAGGCAGTGACTGCGAAAGCTCTCATAGATCTCAGGATCGGTCCCTTTGAGCGGCTTAAGAATCGAGATGGGCGGCAAAGCGTGTGTGAATTGGCCGCCTCGGTTCCGCTCAGAGCAGCTCTCGCTCGCCGCTTTTCGCTCGCGGAGAAACGCCGCCGCGCTCCAAAGACAGAGCAGGTAATAGATTGAGCTGGAAACGCTGCCGAAGACCGCGACGGTTGAAACTACGGTGAGGATAAAGTGCATCATGCGCAAGCGCAGGCCGGACTATTCGTAACGCAGCGCCTCAATCGGATCCAGATTTGCCGCCTTCCACGCGGGATAGATGCCGAAGACAAGGCCAACGCCCGCGGCGGATGTGAAGCCGAAGATCGTCCAGAATATCGACATACGAGCCGGCAGCGACGGCCAAAAGGCGGGAATAATTCCCACGATGATCGCGCCCAGCAGAATTCCAATCACTCCGCCCACCGTGGTCAGAATAATCGCCTCCAAAGTGAATTGCAGAAGAATGTCCCGCTTACGCGCACCGATAGCTTTGCGAACCCCGATTTCGCGAGTCCTCTCGGTGACGCTGACCAGCATAATGTTCATGACTCCTACGCCGGCGACCATCAACGCCACGCTCGTAATCGCGAACACCCCCACAAACAGCATGCCGGTAAGTTGATTCCAAACGTCTGAGATCGAATCCGAAGTAAAGACCGCAAAATTATCCGGCTTGTTGGGCGCAACTTTTCGCCGCCGCCGCAGCAGTTCGCGGATTTCGTCGATGGCCTTCGGCATGTCGTCGTGGGATGTGGCCTTGACGCTGATCCAGTGCTGCTTTAACTCCGGATGCAACTTTCTGAGCGTACTCAGGGGAAAGATGGCTTTGTTGTCTTCGGGATTCTTGCCGCCGCCAAAAACCGATTTGACTTGCTTGGCAACTCCAATCACCGTAAAGAGCTGCCCTTCAATGTTGACCTCTTTCCCGAGCGGACTATCGGTGCCGAACAACTCTTCGGCAGCATCCGAACCCAGCAGCACCACCGGGGATCGATGTTCCTCCTCCACTTCTTCGAACCACCGGCCCGACGCGATCTGCAGGTCGAATACGTCTTTGGCGGATGGCTCATCCCCTTCGAGAATCGTATTCTTTACTTTCTTGTCACCGTATTTCACGGCAAACGTGCCCACTCCCAGTTCCGGCCGGAAATACCGCACAGCGGCGGTAACCGACTTCACATGCGGCAAATCTCGCATAGCGATGGCGTCATCGTTGGTCAGCTCTTTGCGCGTACGCATCTCCTCGGTGGGACGCCCGAAAGTAAATGGCTCGATGTGAAACGCAAAAATAACATTTGCCCCGATGCTGGAAACCATGTCGCGGACATTGTCGTCGAGGCCGCGCCCGATGGAGGAGACGCCAATGACCATCGCAATCCCAATCACGATGCCCAGCACGGTCAAAGACGAGCGCAGCTTATTGCTGCGGATGGTGTCGGTCGCCATCTGAACGATCTCGCGAAATTCGTCTTTGTGAATCATAAGAGCAATTAGTAATTTGGTAATTGGGTAATTTAAACGCCAACCCGCCTGGAGCGGCGGGCCGGTTTGCAAATTACAAAATTACCAAATTACAAATTCTTTCCTACGTCTCGAACCGCAACGCCACAATGGGATCCAGCTTGGCCGCTTTGCGCGCGGGATAGACTCCGAAAAATACTCCCACGCTGGCGGACACAATCAATCCGGCCGCCACAGCCCAGAGCTTAATCGACGACGGCATCCCGATCAACAAGGTCACCGACTCCGCGACGACCACTCCCAGCAGTACGCCCAGAGCGCCTCCGGTCACCGCCAGAGTAACGGACTCGATCAGAAACTGCAGCAACACATCGTCGCGCCGCGCCCCCAGCGCCTTGCGAATGCCGATCTCGCGCGTGCGCTCGGTCACCGATACCAGCATGATGTTCATGATCACAATGCCGCCGACCACCAGAGAGATAGCGGCGATTCCGATCGTAGCGATGAAAAACGTCTGGCTGAAGCCGGTCCAGATGCCGAGCAGGCTGGCATTCGTTTCAATGTCAAAACTGTCCTCGCCGCCGGGCTGGTCGTGGCGCTTGGCGCGCAGCGCGGCGCGCGCTTCGTCGACCGCCTCGTTCAATGGTACTCCCGCGCTTTCCGCTTTCGCCGCGATCCGGACGCTGTTGTTGTGGATCCCGTACTGTTTAAGAAACGATGTAATAGGAATCATTGCGTAATTGTCGGCGCTCTGGCCGAGAGTGGTGCCCTTCTTCGCGCCCACGCCAATTACCTGGTAGGTCCAGCCATCGAGACGGATTTCCCTGCCGATTGGGTCCGTACCCGCCATCAGATGCTCGACAATATCGGTTCCTACAACCGCGACCGGCGACCGGTTATTCAGGTCCGTCTCGTTGACCATGCGCCCGGCACTGAGGTCGGTGTCGTAAATGGGAGCCATCGACGGAGTGATCCCCCGCACCGAGGTATCGCTGATCGACTGCTCGGCGTACTTGACGTGGCCGGTTTCGTTGCGGATCACCGCGCCAACGTATTCACAATGGCGGCACGCGTCGGCCACGGCCTGGTAATCCTCCATCGTTAAATCTTTACGCTTCTCGCCTTCGAGGAAGTGATCTACATTGGTGACGGCGGGAGAAACCTTGAAGATGATGAAAACGTCGGCGCCCAGATTGAAAACTTTTTGCGCCACGTAATCGTTGATGCCGGAGACGAAGGTGACCACGGCGATGACGGCCGCCACTCCAATCACCACGCCGAGCAGCGTCAATACGGAACGCAGCTTGTTGGCCCACAGCGACTGCAGCGCGATTCGGATAGCTTCGGCGATGTTCATTCGAAAGCAGGTCTTGGGTCTTAGGTCCTGGGCTTCTAGGTCTTGCCGCTACAAGTCTATCAGCCCAATCGACCCCTCGTTGGAAAGCTCTAACTGCGAGCCTAACAGCCAAGACCTAAGACCCGACACCCGCACTCCGAAGCCATCGCATATAATGATCAAGTTGGCAGCTGGACCGGACGGTCGCTTCCAGCGTCTTCGGACGCGGGGAGAGGAAAGTCCGAACTCCGCAGAGCAGTGTGCCGGATAACGTCCGGGAGGCCGGGTTCAAGCCCGTCCGACGGAAAGTGCCACAGAGAACATACCGCCCGCGTCTTCACGGATGAGGGTAAGGGTGAAAAGGTGCGGTAAGAGCGCACCGCCGCCGCAGTAATGCAGCGGGCAGGGCAAACCACACACGGAGCAAGACCAAATAGGAAGGGAGTCCGGGACTTGATTTTCACGAATCAGGTTTCGGACACGTGCCGGCTCGGTGCGTCCAACCTTCGGGTAGGTCGCTAGAGCCCCGCAGCAATGCGTGGCCCAGAGGAATGACCGTCCCGCCGGAGCAATCCGGAGGACAGAATTCGGCTTACAGGTCCGGCTGCTGATTCTATTACACTTTAGAGAGTCGTAGCGAGTGCGCCATGTGCGTGCCTCAGTAGTTTCATGAGGCTAAGAGGCTTTAATGGAAGCTAATTTTGCGCAATACTTCGACAATCGAGGAGCGGCTGTTCTGGCTTACGAGCATCCTCTGAGGGAATTAGGGTTGATTGTCCACAAGACACCCGTTGCTGGCTTTCGAGTTCCAGCGGGACATACCGGCTCACTGTACGATCTTGCTTTCGAGCGGCGGGACGAGAAGTTCAGTCCGGAGCTAATTCGGCTGCTGGAAAATGAATCGCACCTCTCCGCCGAGGACATCCGCTGGGTAGAAGAGCACTCGACGTATCGAGGAACGGCAGCCTAACGTGGAATTGAGGTACCTGTTTTACTGTGGTTTTGAGGGCTCCGGCATCATAACGGGAGGTATGGCGTGTCTGCCTCGGACTTCAGCCATTGGGTAGAGACGGCTAAGAACGTTTGTGAGCTATTGGCCATTCTCGTAGGTGCTGCATGGACTTATCTGAACTATTTTCGGGGCCGGATCTATAAGCCAAGGCTGGAGTGTTCGGTCGAAGCCTCCATCGAAAAACATTCAGGGCACTCATTTCTCAAGGCCATAGTGAGGGTCAGAAACATTGGCTTGTCCAAGGTGCCTATTCAGCAGGAGGGAACCGGACTCCTCATTTTCTTCGCCAACATGCAAGATCAATCCCCCGCCTTCCCAAGTCAGGTTCGATGGAACGAACCGGTGGCGGCGTTCGGTGTATTCTCAGGCCAGAAGTGGGTCGAGCCGTCCGAGCCCATAGCAGAGTCTCTGATTGTCGCTCTGCCCCACGGCGACACCTTCACCTACAAAGCGACTTTGAAGGTCGTTTCTGGCGAGATTTGGTGGACGGCAGAGAGTGTCGTGGGCGATACTTAGATCGGCTGTCAGGAGGCTACTGTGGCTATTAAACTTTTCAACATGCGGAGCGATGTAGCGCAGAAAACGGAGCGCTGGACGCAAGATCAAATCGATGCAGTCGAGAGAGCTAAGGAACAGCAGAGGCACAGAGAGCAAGAGGCGAACCAGCAGCGCGACTCTAACTCGCAGGGCCGGCAGGCTGAAAATAGCCAGTAGGTCTTTCTTAATTCACTCTTAATTCACTCTAGGAGCACACACTATGTCCGCACCCAGCCGCCGCCCGGAGATTCGCCGGCGCCGCGCCCGTCAGCACAAGATCACTACCCTTCGCAAGCGCCTCGCCTCGGCCCAGACCGATGCCGACCGCAGCCGCGTCACCGCCAAGTTGCACAAACTCGCCATCGCTTCGCCGGGCCAGCCTTTGCTGAAGTAGCTTCCGCTTAAGTGGCGGTCGATGCGCACGGCGGGTGAAGAACCCGCCAAATCATGCCACGCCTATCGTCGTGCCCGTGGCCGCCGACTGGCGGGGGGATTCTGCTTTGCTCCCCGCACCAACCTCGTGATAAACGTCTATGATTCGGCGCACGGATTTCTCCCAGGAAAATTTCGCCGCCTGCCGGTAGCTGCGTTCTTTCATTTTCTCGCGCAGCGGTTGGTCGAGAAGAACCCGGTGCAGTGCCCGCATGATTTCAAAAACATTCTCCGGATGCACCAGCACCGCGGCATTCCCCACCACCTCAGGCAGCGAAGACACATTCGAGGTCACCACCGGCGTGCCGTGCGCCATCGCCTCCAGGGGCGGCAGCCCGAACCCTTCATACAGCGACGGAAAGACAAATATCTTGGCCGCATCATAGAAAGTGCGCAAGACTTCGATCGGCACAAAACCCAGGAAGCGCACATCGTTCTGCACGCCGCTGCGAATCACCGTCCGCCGCAGGTCCGGATTGCCGGAAACGTCGTCTCCAATAATGATGAGCTTGAGATCGGGAAACGCGTGATCCTTTGCCAGTTCCGTTTTCAGCGCGGAGAAAGCCTCGATCATGCGCACGACATTCTTGTGCGGGCTGATTCTGCCGGCATACAGAAGAAAGGGATAAGTCACTTGATAGCGCTCGACAATCAACTGGCGATCGGCCGCGCTGGCGTGCCCGCGGAGCAGCCTCTCATCGATCGCGTTATAGACGACCTCGATGCGGCCCGGCGGAATGTTACACAGCTTTTCAATTTCGAGCTTGGTGAAATTTGAAACCGCGAAAATGCGTGCCGCCCCGCTCAAAACGTGCTTGGTCAACTGGAAGTGCAGAGATCTCCAAAATCCGGCCTGCTCACGCGCGCGCGACAGGTGTTCCAGGATGTCGTGCACCGTCATCACGTATGGGCAGGGTAGAGCGCGCGGGATGGAAAACAGATTCGGGATGTGCACCAGATCGCATTCCAGCCGCTTTACGGTGTTGCGAAACTCCCGGAAGCCCATTAGTGAGCGCTCGGGCTCCGCCAGCGGAACTGTATGAAAGTTAGGCGGCAGGAGGCCGATTTCCTTGACTTTGTCGGGAGGGCCGATGAGGAAATACGTAGTCGCTTGGTCAAGCCGCGCCAGCGTGCGCACCACATTGCGGATGTACGTACCCACACCAAACTCGGTCATCCGCCGGATGTCGATGGCGATCTTCACCGAAGGCATTTAACCACAGACCGCTGTCGACCTCACAGCAGAATCAAAAAAGCTCCCACCTACGCCCGCACTTCCGCTTGTGCCCTGGCCCTGCGCTCGGCGTAGAGCGGAAACGCCTCACAGAGACCAAGCACTTCTTTTCGAATTCTCGCCAGGACTGCGTCGTCGGTCCGCTGCAGCAGAGCTTCCGCAATCCAGCGCCCCACCTGCCGCATCTCGGCTTCTTTCATTCCGCGCGTGGTCAATGCCGGCGTGCCAATGCGAATGCCGCTCGGCTTCATCGGCGGGTTAATATCGAACGGGATGGCGTTCTTGTTGACAGTAATCCCGGCCTCGCCCAGCGCTTTCTCGGCCTCGCTGCCCAGCATGCCCTTGGAGAACACATCGACCAGCATCAGGTGCGTATCCGTCCCGCCGGAAATAATGCGGAGGCCTTCGGCCGCTAGGGTCTCCGCCAGCACTTTCGCATTCGCCACAACCTGTTTCGCATATTCGCGGAACTCCGGCTGCATCGCTTCCTGAAAGCAGATCGCCTTGGCCGCGATGATGTGCATCAGCGGCCCGCCTTGCATCCCCGGGAAGACCACTTTATCGATCGCCGCCGCGAACTCCGCCTTGGAAAGAATCATGCCCGCCCGCGGTCCGCGCAGCGTCTTGTGCGTGGTCGAGGTGACGATGTGCGCATGCGGCACTGGCGAAGGATGCGCCCCGCCCGCCACCAGCCCGGCAAAGTGCGCCATATCCACCAGAAACAGCGCGCCGACTTTGTCCGCAATCTGCCTCATGCGCGCGAAGTCAATAATGCGCGGATACGCGCTGCCGCCTCCAATGATCAGCTTCGGCCGGTGCTCCTCCGCCAGTTTCTGCAATTCGTCATAGTCGATCGTCTCCGTTTCTTTCGTCACGCCGTAGGGAACGATCCTGTACGTCTTCCCCGAAAAATTCAGGTGATGCCCGTGCGTCAGGTGCCCGCCATGCGCCAGGTTTAATCCAAGAATGGTGTCGCCCGGCTGCAGCACGGCCGCATAGGCCTCCATGTTCGCCTGCGAGCCGGCGTGAGGCTGCACGTTGGCGTGCTCTGCGCCGAATAGCTGTTTGGCGCGGTCGCGCGCCAGATTCTCCACCACGTCCGAGAACTCGCACCCGCCGTAATAACGCTTGCCGGGATATCCTTCGGCATACTTGTTGGTGAACACCGACCCGGCAGCTTCAAGCACAGCTTCGCTTACGAAATTCTCCGACGCGATCAGCTCGAGACCCTCGTGCTGGCGGCGGGTCTCGTTATCGATGGCAGCGGCAATCTGCGGATCGGCTTCGTACAGCGGGCGGTACATCTTAGTAAGAGTTGGCGAGTTCTTCATGTTTTTTCCTGAATCGTCCTGTAGACATCGGGCCGGTGGCGCTCCATGAATCTTTCCGGCGCCTTTACCGGCGCAAAACCAACTTGCGAATAAAGTCCGTGCGCGTCGCGGGTGGTCAGGATCCAGCGACGCAAATTCTGCAGCGCGGGATGCTGAATAATGCACTCCATCAGCCACTTGCCCAGCCCGCGACCGCGATGGGTTTCGAGCACGAACACATCGCCGAGATACGCGATCGTAGCGAAGTCGCTGATCACACGGGCGAAGCCAATTTGCGCGCCCTTCCCATCGTAGACGCCGAAACAGAGCGCATGCTCGATCGACCGCAGCACAACTTCCCGCGGGATGCCATTGGCCCAGTAGCAATCCGTCAGAAAACCGTGAATCACATCCAGACTCAGGCGTTCGCGGTCGGTGCTGATTAAAAACTCGCCGCGCCGGTACTCCATCACTGCATCAGCATTAACGATACGACCGGTCGCCATGCCCACATTCTACCGCTTCATCCGCGACTGTAGCGCCGCGGTCCCAGCTTACGCTACTCAAACGCCGTCCGCAGAAACGAAGCCAGTTGCCACCCATCCATATACTTGTACGGCGTCTCGCCCATCGTGTAGTGGCCGCATGGCAACACCACCACCTTATGATCCAGCCCATGCTGCTCGAATTCCGTCACCACGTTGCGCGAAAGTTCCGGCAAGAAAGTCAAATCGTACTTCGCATAAATAATGAGCGACTTCCGCGGCCACCGCGCGAACTGATCGAAATAAGCCATGGGACTCACGGCAAGCCACGACTGGCGCAGCGTCTCCAGCGTGATCTGCGACTCCATCCCCTGCCGGATGTGCCGCGTCGACTGCCCATGCCACACCACATCAGCCACATATGTTGAAGCGTGATTGAACGCTGCGACTCGAATTCGCGGATCATGCGCCGCCGCGATGAACGCATAACACGAACCCAGGCTCGTGCCGACAATCCCCAGCTTGCTGTAACCTTGCTGCTCCAGCCAATCGAGACAGCAGCGGACATCCACTACTCCCTGCCGCACCGCATCCAGCGTGCGGCCGACGTTGGCGGAAACGGCGTAATCCGCGCGGCTGATCTCGGCCGGCATGCGAATATCGTGATAAGGCATGCTCAGCCGCAACACCGAGATTCCCAGCATGTTCAGAACTTTGCAGAGGCTGACGTAGGCAATCGCATCCGCGTTCCAGTGCGGCAGAAGAACGATGGCGCGCCGCCCTCGCGCCGGAAACCAGCGCGCATTCACCAGATTGTTTTCCGCATACGGCGTCTTCACCGGCGCAGTGAAGCGCAGGAACTCCGCGAACGTTCCCTTCACCTTCGCTTCCAGCTTCGGATCGGGAACTTCACGGGTGGAAAAAACCTGCACTTCGCGCCGCTCCAGACGAAAATCAGTTGGACTCTTATAAGAATAAAAATCGTCGCTGGAGGCAACGATCCGCCGGTTGAAATCAATGAAGAATTTCGCCGGATCGTCCACCGCTTGCGCTGGACGCGAGCCATTCCGGCAAGGCCAATCCCGCGCCCACTCCACCCCCCACTCCAGCGGACGCACCACGCGGTTGTTGTCCACCGAAGTAAGCCGGTGCTCCCAGTCATACATCCATTGTGCGTAGCGCGAAGGCATGGTCAATCTTCTAGTGTAGCAAGCGGAAATCGATTAGCTCAGGCGCAGCCATTCAACGGTTGCATTGGGCGGTTGGCGCTTAGCATTTGGTCCCTCAACGGGACAGCGCGGAGAAATGCTCGTGGACTGTGACATCCGTCACCACGAATCCCGAGGAGAGCGAGTATCAGGGGAGGGGCAGTGACCAACGGTAGGTCCGCTTGAAACGTAACTACATTTGGAGTTACACTGGATCTCGAATGGGATGAAGCGAAGAATCGCGCCAACATTCGGAAACACGGCTTCGATTTCGCCTGGGCAGAGCAACTGTTCCGCGGTCCCCTCTTTGTCCGCCCGGATACGCGTGAGGACTACGGCGAGGAGCGATGGACTGGACTAGGTATGATCGGGGGCAGGGTTGCGGTGCTGACGTTCGCTGAACTATCGCCGGACAACATTCGCATCATCTCGTTTAGAAAGGCAAACCATGAAGAGCGGAAAGAATACGAAGATGCCATCCAGAACGGACTCGAAGCGCATTGACGCGATGCGCGACGAAGACATCGATTATTCCGATATCCCTAAGCTGGGCCCAGACTTCTTCAAGAACGCTATTCTCTGGCCCGGCCCGAAGAAGCAGATTACCCTGCGCGTTGATCCCGACGTGCTGACGTTTTTCCGCAAGCACGGCCGCGGCTACCAGACCACGATCAACGCCGTCCTGCGCAAGTATATGGAAGCGAGAAAACGGCAGGCGGTGTGACGCGGATTTAGTCACCGGAACTGGAGAGATCCAAGCCGACGCCGCACTCCGTACTCGTTTAAGGAAGTGACAGCCGGCGCTCAAGCCGAAAGCCGCAGGAAAACCGGCAAAGCAAAAATCTCGAACAAAAACTTAAGCCTTGAGCTGCTCCTGCTCTGGCGTATTCTCGCTCAACTCCAACTTTTGCGTGGGCCTTCCTGCCAGATGCCTCTTCTGCAAATTACGCATCAATCGCTCATCTTCCGCGATCAACTTTGGGCTTCGTCTTTCGCCACTTTGGATTTCTAGCAGCCTTTGCATTAAATCAGCAAAGTTTTCCATAACTCCCTCCTAGGTTGTCCTTAGCTGGTTGGTTGGCACAAATAGTAGGTGACATCCCAAACACAAGACTGGTCAAAAGTGATCAGTCTTGGGAATTTGTCAAAAGGATGATTCCGCCGGAATTCTCCCGGCTCCTGAGGTCGGCCTAAGTCCTTTGGCTAGAACGTTGTGCCGGTAAGCTATTTGTTTCCAATGTTTTAGCCAGGCCAGCGCCAGATCGTACTTGCGCAAGTTATTGATTCCAGATATTTACCGCGAATGTATCTATAGCGTTGTTGATCTGGACTGACTTAAAGGTCGAGCTGATTTCTTAGCGCTCTTTGAGGCTGTTCTTTGCCTCCTTCGCGGCTAAAAGCCTTTGTCTCGGCCGCTAACTCCCGCACTTCCGCGGCACGCGCTTGGAAATATTGCAGAGAATTTCGTAGGGCGAGCTGTTGGCCAGGCGTGCATGTTCCAGGGCGTCTACGCTTAAACCGTCGCTGGTTCCGAGCAGGATCACCTCATCGCCCACGGCGATCCCAGGAATGCCCGTCACATCCACCAGCGCAAGATCCATCGAGATGCTGCCAATGATCGGCGCATAGTGATCGCGGACGATCACCCGCCCGCGATTGGATAGCTGCCGATTATACCCGTCGGCATAGCCAACGGGCAGCACGGCAACGTGCGCGGGCGCCTTGGTCACGTAAGTTCCGCCGTAGCCGAGCGCCTGGTTGGCGGCGAAGTTTCGCATGGAGAGAATACGTGTCTTCCAGGTCAGCACCGGTTTTACCGGAAGGCGCAGCGTGCCGCCGCTCACTTCTCTGCCCGCGCGCTGAAACGGCAGATAATATCCGTAGAGCGCAACGCCGGGGCGCACCATCGTTTTCCACGTCTCGCGCCGCGAAATCAGCGCGCTGGTATTTGCCATGTGCACCAACGACGGATCGAAGCCAGCCGACCGAACCATGCGCTGCGCTTCCTCAAAGCGGCGCTCCTGTTCAGCCACCGAGGGCGCGTCCATAATTTCGGAAGAAGCCAGATGCGTCGACAGGCCTTCGAGAACCAGATGGGGAGCTGCGCTGAGAGCTTTCAGAACAGATGGAAGTTCGTCCAACGCTACGCCCAGGCGTCCCATGCCGGTATCCACTTTCAAATGCACAGCCTGCCGCACCGCGACTGACGCCGTGGCAGCCTCTAGAGACTCGATATGCCAAGGCTCCCACACGGTAGGAGTGAGCCGCAGGCGAACAATCTCGCTCTCTTCGCCGCGCCAAAAACCCGTCATCAACAGAATGCGCGATTCGATGCCGGCGTCGCGCAGCGGAATCGCTTCATCGAGCGAGGTGACTCCAAGCCAGTTCGCACCCTCCGCTTGCAGGGCGCGCGAGCATTCCACGGCGCCGTGGCCGTAAGCGTCGGCCTTCACCACCGCGCACACGGTCACGCCCGCGCCGGCGTGCTTCACAACCGTGCGGAAGTTTTGCCGCAAAGTGGCCAGCGAAACTTCCGCCCAAGTGGGGCGGGTGGCCACGCGGCTCATGATTTCTACAGTGGTCGCCACTTGGCTCGATTATAGCGGGAGGTCAGCGCACGCTCAGGTTACGCTTGGTCTACTCCCGCTCCATTTCCTCCTTAAGAGTGTTGGGAAGAGAGCATTGAGAAGTGCATTCGCGCATCAGCCTCCGCCGAGCGAGAAGTTCACGGTGATCTGGGTTTCCACCTCGATCGGCTCGTTGTTCAAGATGTAAGGCCTGTAACGCCACTGGCGCACCGCATCGATTGCCGCGGGCGCCAGCATGGGATGGCCGGTCAGGACTCTGAGATTCTCGATAGTGCCTTGCTTGCTAATCACTGCCTGCAGCACGACAATTCCCTGAATGCGCGCGCTGCGCGCAAGCGCTGGGTAGGTCGGCTGCACTTTGCGAAGCAGATCTCCTTCGCTCATATGCGAGAGGCGGAGCGGATGAGCGACCGTCACTGGCGGCGCCGCCGGCAAAACCGGGCGGGAACCGCCATCAAACAAACCGCGAATCCCGCGCAGATCCCCGCTCACGGTCGGCCCGGAAACATAGGGACCAGAGCCTGTAATTTGTGGCGGACCTTCATCACTGGCCGGCACGCTAGTCGGGAGTGATGAAGGCCGCCTGAAGATAACTTCAACGGGATTGGTTGGAGCAGGGTTTGAACTGGCGCGCGCCCTTGCGGTAGGAGCCTCCGCCAGAGGCTGGCCCAAACTGATCGGCGTCGGGAGCTGGCGGAACGAGGGCAAGCCCATTGGCCGCAACAGCGGCAAGAGCAGCAGCATGCCGGTGACCAGCGCCTGCAAGCCAAATGATGTCAGGGTTGTCCAGCCGCGGCGAGTGCGGTCGGCCCACGACGAATCGAGCGTGTCCGCAAACATGGTTCGATCAAACATGGTTCGATCAAGTAAGGTGCGATCAAATAAGGTTCCTTCAACGGTCGTTCTCTCACCCATGGTGTCCTCCGATGGAATGCCGTTGCCGCTAAGGACACCAAAGACCGCTCCGCAGGCTGAGTTGGAGAAATAAAAAAGGCCGCGGTGGGCGCGGCCTTTGGGGAACTTTTCCGACACACGCGGTGTCGTGAAAATTACTTGGGTGGTTCGGTTGACTTCGGAGCTGCCGGCTTCGGAGTCGTGCCGGCCGGGGGCCTTGGGCCGGCGGGTTTGGCCGCTCCTGCAGCGGCTGGGGCCGGAACGCCGGACTGTGTGTTATAGAGATCCACCACCGCTCTGGTGATGTCACCGCCCTCCCCGTACCAAAGGATTGGACTTTGCGGCCAGGGGTTCGAAGTGTCCACAATCATGGCGAAACCTGTCTCCTGCGCGTGTTTCACGATCACCGGCGCCATCTTCTGCAAAATCCGCTGGAAGATTTCTTTCTGCTGATTCTGCGCATCTTCCTGAGCGTCCTGCACGGAGCGATCGAAGGATTTCTTCTTGGTCTCGATCTGCTTGACGAGGCTGGCGCGGGCGTCCTCGTTCAACTTGTCGCCCTGGGTCTGCAGTTGCTTCTGCAAACTCTCAAGTTCGTCGTTCTGGGACTTCAGTTCGTTTTGCTTCGGCTCCAGCTTCTTGCGCAAGGCCTCGAAATCGCGCTGGCCTTCGTTGCTGCCGACCACGGCCTGCTCAATGTTGATGGTGCCGATTTTTGAGCCCGTACCGGTAGCCATCGTGGTGGAGGTCGCCGGGTTGGCCGGCGAACTGGCCGCAGCCGTTGGAGCGGCGCCGGCGGTTTGGGCCCATGCGGAAACCACCAGGAGAACCGCAACGGCCAGGATTGAACGCAGAAACTTGCTTGTCATTGGATCGCTAAACTCCTTGGAACATAGTTCCGTAAATCAAGGTTCCGGTAAAGATGGTTCCGGGAATGAACTCAGATTACCCTTCTCAGGCAACGCTGGGCCGCACGAGGTCTTCGCCCTGCGAATCTTCTTCTCGCGAAGCTGGTCTCGTGTTTTTCGAACGACCGCCGTCAGACAGTCATCGAACGGGTGCACTCAACTGCCAGCGTCACACGCCGGGGTTGCGGACGTGTCGTCCACCCGAGTCAGCTTTCTGCAATGGTATGGATCGAGGTCATTATAGAGAGCATCCTCGGGTGGCGTCAAACCACCGCTGCTTAGTGAGATGCAGATTAGCGAGTCCATGCATCAGGATCGGCAAGCGCGGGAAGCGGACGAGGGCGTC
>Ga0302183_10000182_pt1 | contig 30790 bp, 27 predicted proteins | sample I_Palsa_N3_2_FD_200232 | JGI IMG/M metagenome (GOLD analysis project Ga0302183, IMG submission 200232) | Peat permafrost microbial communities from Stordalen Mire near Abisko, Sweden - I_Palsa_N3_2 | ecosystem: Environmental > Terrestrial > Soil > Palsa > Peat permafrost | place: Sweden...
TCGGTGCAGCGGATTCTGGTGGAAGCTTCGGTGTATGACGCATTTTTGGCTGGGTTGGTGCCGCGAGTGCAGGAGCTGAAGGTTGGCGACGTTCTTGACGAGAGCACCGATGTTGGCCCATTGATCAACTCCGGCGCGGCGCAGCGCGTGGTGGAATGGGTTGGTGAGGCGGTAAACGGAGGCGCCACACTGCTGTGCGGAGGGCAGCGCAACGGCGCTACGGTCACTCCCGCGGTGCTGACCAATACCAAACCGGAAATGCGGGTCAACTGCATGGAGATGTTCGGGCCGGTGGTCACTGTGGAGAAATTTACCGACTACACCGCCGCGCTGGCTGGTGTGAATCAATCGGATTTCGGCTTGCAAGCTGGGTTGTTCACTCGGGACTTCAAGCGCATTGCGCAAGCGTTCGAAACGCTTGAAATTGGGGGATTGATGGTCGGCGAGGCGCCTACTTTCCGCATCGACCACATGCCGTATGGCGGAGTGAAGGATTCCGGGTTGGGTCGCGAAGGCTTGCGCTACGCGATCGAAGAAATGACCGAGCCGCGACTTCTGGCCATGAATCCGGCCGGTCTGTGACCACTCCAGGATCTCGGTTCGGTCTTGGGGGAATGCTGGCGAGGTGCTAACCATCCGAGCCATAAACGATCGGTTCCAACCTTTGCGGGTTTTTAGAGGCAATTCGGTATGAAAAGTCAAATCGCGGTAGTGGTTGTTTTGTTTGCGCTGACGATATTCTGCGAGACCAGTCGAGATCACGTCATTGCCGAAACCGCGGCAGCCAAGGCTGGAACGTTTCCGAATCGAGAGGCTGCGGCGCAGCCCTCGGACGGCGCCACATCCCAACTCGCCGTGACCCCACCGCTCGGGTGGAACAGCTGGGACGGCTACGGAACGACCATCAACGAAGATCAAGTACACGCGAATGCCCAATGGTTTGCTGAGCGGCTGAAGCCGTTCGGCTGGGAATACGTCGTTGTCGACATGGAATGGTTCGTGACCAACCCGATTCCCGAGGGGAATTCGAAATCTTCGGAATTCAGCATGGACGCGAACGGCCGGTATACGCCGGCTCCCAAGCGGTTCCCGTCGTCGGCGGCAGGCGCGGGTTTCAAACCGCTGGGCGATTACATCCATTCGCTGGGCTTGAAGTTTGGCATTCACATTCTTCGTGGAATCCCCAAGAAGGCGGTGGAAGCCAACCTGCCCATTGTCGGCTCTAACTATCGGGCCTCCGATGCGGCCGATACCCGAGAGACTTGCCCTTGGAATCCCGACAACTACGGCGCGGACCCTGCCAAGCCCGCGGCCGCGGCCTACTATGCATCGATTGCGGCGATGTACGCGAGCTGGGGAGTCGATCTAATTAAGGTGGATTGCATCAGCAGCCGGCCTTATCGAGGAGACGAAATTCGTTTGCTGAGCGCAGCCGTTGCCAAAACCGGCCGACCGATTGTGCTGAGCTTGTCGCCGGGGCCTGCGCCCGAGGAAAACATCGACGAACTACGGAAATACGCGCAGATGTGGAGAATTTCGGACGATATCTGGGATTTGTGGCACAGCACGGTGGAATATCCTCAGGGGCTCGGCGACCAATTTGCCAATGTTCTGAAATGGGCGGGGAAGTCCCAGCCGGGACACTGGCCGGATGCGGATATGTTGCCGCTGGGATATTTGGGGCCGGCGCCGGGGTGGGGTCAGGCGCGACAAACTCGTCTCACCCACGACGAGCAGCGAACCTTGGTGAGTCTATGGTCCATTTTTCCTTCGCCTTTGATGATCGGCGGCGATCTTACCAAAGCCGATCCGTGGACGACCTCGCTGCTGACCAATCCGGAAGTTTTGGCGGTGGACCAGCATTCCAACCGAAGTCATGCAGTGGTGGTCAGCGACCAGGCCGTGGTCTGGGTGGCGGAATCGGGGAACAAGGGGAGATCTTACCTTGCCGCGTTCAACCGGTCTGATTCGGAGTTACCGGTCACCTATGCTTGGAAGGCACTGGGATTCGATGGAAGTGAGTACGCGGTGCGTGACCTTTGGGAGCGTAAAGACCTGGGTGAAGCCAAGCAATTGTCGGTGAACATCCCGGCGCATGGCTGTGTTCTGTACCGTGTGGAATCTTCCGATGCGCGGTGATTGGGGCTGTTCGCCGGCTCGGGCCGGCCAAGGCAAGATTGGAGAGCGAGATCCGCGGCCACAACCGCAGAAACAACGGATTAGAAGTCGACGTGAAGGCGTAGAGCCGGTGCGAAGACCGGCCCTCGATCGCGGTTGTATCCGGGATGGTCAACGGACTGAAAATCGAACGAGGAGAAGACCCCTCGCCAGATGTGCAGGGTGTAATAAAACTCCGCAATATTTTCGCGGCCATAGTTGAGTTTTCCATCTCCCAACAGGAATCCGTCGCCGCCGAGTGCCAAGTATTGCTGGTGGTCGTGCGAAATTCCATTCGAAACGTATGCAATTCCGGCTCGATCAAGGTGTCGCTTCCAGCGCTCGCCGTTAGCCCCCAGACCTAAGAGCAAAGTTTCGTCGACCTCGGTATAAACGTAAGATTCATGTTGTCCTTCATTCCATCCCCAACGACCGAAAAGCCCGATCCAATCATTTAAATGCTGTTCAAAGTTGACACCGAAACCGTATTTGACGGTGGTCTGAAGCGGATGAGCGGTAATTTCCGGCTTCGGTGTCAGCGCTTCGAGGAAGTTGTCGATAGCTTCTTGATAACTGCCCATATTGGCGTGATTTATGAACGTAAGCAGACGCAGAACTCCAGAGCGGTGAGGTAGTGGCGTGCCGCGCAGTTCAAACTCGACGTTTTCCGCGCGAGCCCGAGTCAAATCGGCATCGAGGTGGATGCCATTGGCGACTTTGGGCATGAGCGCTTCGGCGAACCGGAGGGACCAGTGCCGATCGTCGTATTCCAGCATGGCCCCGAACGTATAGCCGCGGGTGTCAGCGGCATAGTCGTAGGCGCCGTCATTGTCGACCGTCCAATTCAAGAATTGCAAATTGCTGTCGGTGCCGTAGGTATTGAGATCGAAGAAATCCGCCAAGCTGAATTTACCCAAGCGAATCTCGAGTCTTCGCCGAGGCAACGTACTGAACAGCGAGAAGGGCGTTCGGTCCGAGGCGTCACGCTGATGACCGAGGGGAATGATCTGATGCCACATCAGGCGAGCGACGTACGGCACTTTCGATAGCGAGGGGTTGCGCACGACATCCAGATTTGTGAAGCCGGCTAGGCCGAGAGCTTCACCGATCCCGTGGCCGCCGGTTTCCTGGATATCGCAGAGAACTTCGGTGGTATCGGTGAGGCGCAGGCCGGTGAACAGGGTTAGCACCCGAGAACTGGCATCCTGGGCTTCTGGGGACAGACTGTTCGGGCCTTGGTAGGGAGAAGGAAACGCCGGGTGCCATTGCGAAATGATGTTGGCCTGACCAGAAAGCCAGATACGGTCGGTCTGAAGATGCGGAAACAGCGTGACCGGTTCGTTTGGAGCGGGAGTTGCCACATCTCCTGAAGAGGAATTGGGGTTGTCGGTTGGGAATGGTTGAGCTTGATCCTGATTCTGCGGAATTGACGCTGGTGGTTGTTCGCCAGACTGAGCTCGGGCTCGGGTCTGCGTCGCGGTGACAGCAAGTAAGAGCACAAATAATCGGCTCACGCTGGCTGCAAACCCTGTTCGCCCCATGGGAAGTCGCATCTCTTGGTTCGCTAATCATACCCGCAGAACGTTTCAAGATGGCCGATAGCGGCGAGCGATGATTCGTTGGAGCGAAAGGTTGCTAGCAGCAGGAAGGGAAGTCGATCGGCTGCTTAGAAATCGGGCTACTGATTTCGGCCTTAAGCTACGGACCCTTTTCTTTTCCAAACACCGAGGATAGCGCCCATAAGGATGAGGCCCGCGAGGGGATAGAACTCATTGATGGCGAAGAGTTCTTTGGGGCGCATCTCGTACATATAGGTAGTGAAGGTTATGGGGCCGAGGATGCCGATCCAGAGCAGGGCACCAACGGCGGCGCCGCGGCCAGCGGTGTACGCGTTGCGCCACTGGATCAATTGCGCGAGAACGAAGGCAATCAGCAGATTCAGAAGAAAGGAGATGATGTAAGGGAGTACGGGATTCACCGAATGGGCTTGTTCGACGGTCATACGTTCATAGAACATCCAGGGTTTGCTGAAGATCGCGCCATACCAAACTGCGCCGAGAAGCCAATAGGCAATGGCTGCAACGACGACAGCCGCATAATTTGTGCTCATGAAAATTCCTCGCCGAGCGTACCAGCAAACAGATTTGGCCGAAGGGTTGCGACCCGATGTCGGGCGATTGTCTGGCGGAGTCAGCAAGGTTGTCAAGCGAGAGCGGACGAGTGGCCGCGCCCGGATTCAGGGTCTGCTGATCGTCAGCTACTTGGACGGCAAGGTTTGGTCGCTCACAAGTTGGTAGCTCACGAACGCAAGATGGAGGCTGTCGGGGGACCAGGAGGGAACATTAATGGTTCCTTGTCCGCCAAATAATTTCGCGAGTACGGTGACCTTCATGTCGCTGAGCGACATGAGTCGCAGCATCACCTGCTTATTCGCCGGATGCCCGCTTACGCCCTGTTCATAGGTCAGGTACACCATCCACTTGCCGTCGGGCGAAATGTGGGGAAACCAGTTGTTGAATTCATCGGACGTGATTGGTTCCTGCTCGCTGCCGTCCGGATGCATACGCCACAGTTGCATGCTGCCGGTCCGCTCGGAATTGAAATAAATATATTTCCCGTCCGGAGAATATTCGGGGCCATCATCGAGTCCCTTAGCAGTCGTCAAGCGTGATTCTTCGCCGCCAGTCGCGGAGATCGCGTAGATATCGAAGTCCTGGTTACGTTCGCCAACAAATGCCAGCGTTTTACCGTCCGGAGACCAGCCATGCCAGTAAGAAGGTGAGTTTGGGGTGATACGGCGGGGCGTACCACCTTCGATGGGCAGAATGTAGACGCGGGACCGGTGATCCCCCTGCGATTCATCGCTAATCGCGAGCAGCTTGCCGTCCGGCGAAATGCCGTGATCGTTGTTACAACGAGTCGCGAAACCGGTTTCGATGACTTCCGGCTTACCACCGGCGATGGGCAGACGCTCAATATGCCCTTCTCGATTGAACAGCAATGTTTTGCCGTCGCGCGCCCAGTTTGGGGCTTCGAAGTGTCCGGGTGCGACATACACGATTCGACGGTCGGTGGAATCGATCGCGACCGTTTCCAGGGTGCTGACTAGCTTGGTCGGCGTACTCGGTGCGATGTTGGTTGTCAGCGCTACATTGGAAAAGACGGCTCGCTCGACGACATTCGCGTCATGGGCACAGACGCCGATGCCAACATAGTATGTTCCGCTGATCGGCACATGAATCGAAGCGCCGGCCGGCTCGAGCGGGCCCTCTCCACGGGCCAAGTAGAGAATGAATGCGTCACCGTGTTTTTCAAGATGCAGCCGCGCCGGCGCCGGGGGATCTATTTCAATATCGTAGGTCCGTTCACCCTTCCGGTCGCGGTACTGCAACGCGGTCATTCCCACGCCATGAAGCGCGACGTCCACATACGGCGAATCCGGGTCAAGAGTCTGACGAAAAATCAGCACAGCTTTGCGGTGAGGATTGCCGCCTAGTCCGACAAAAGTGATGTCGGCAGCGATGGAGGTGTCGCCAGAGACTTTTTTCCAGGCGAACTGGAATGCGTCGGTGGCGAACCACATGTTCTCGCCGCTGCCTGCCAGGGTGTAGGTTTTGGTTCCAGGGTCATAGGTCGTGGAACCCGAGTGCAGGACGGTGCCGACGTCGCCGTGGCTGTCAAAGGATCCAACCGGCGTTAAGTTGGTCCCTTGCGCGGACGAACGCACAGCGATCACCACCGGCATCGTGAAAAGTAGCAGAGCCAGAGAATGGCTGATGCGCTTGCGAAACATGCCGTACCTCCCGGGTAAGAATACGAAACCTGATTGAGCAGCACGTTTACCATTTTTGAGACCGGTCGCCAGTGCAAGCCGGAGTTCCCAGCAAGCGCACTGTATCACTGTATTTGCGCGCGTCAGGATTATGACTGACCCATGCAGCCGATCCGGTAGCTCTTGCCGGCAACTGGGAGGTCGCTGTAATGGAAGGTCATTTGCGTCCTGGTCAGATTGGTGGATTCGCCATCGATTGCGGACAATTTCCCGTCCCCACCGATCACCTTACAAAGGTACAGGAAGGGTTGGGTGGGCCACGCAGTAGGGAATTTGATGGTGACGCTGGGGTTCGCTCTTTGACCGGTGCCGGCGGAGGTAAGAGAGAAACTAAAAGCCTGCGTACTGCCCTGGGGGAGAGTCACCGAAGCGTCACTTCCCCAATCGGAGGAAGGAAGCACATTTTTCGACGTCAACGGAGTGGAACCCGCGGTGCTGAAAAACTTCGCTTCAATGGCTGCTGGAATCACCCAAGGCTGGGGCTGCTGGTTCACGCCGGTAGGAATGACTGCGATGCCTCCAGAAGATCCGGACAGGACCGTAGGCAACACCTTTGGGTTGTCCTGAATGAGAGCAATCTTTCCGACGGCCGGACTGTTCGCTACAACGATGCTAGAGTCCAGGGTTCTTCCGGCGGAATATACCTGTAAGTCTTCAATCACCATGCTGGCGCCGGACGTCGAAAAGAAATAGTCAGAGGTTCCGGTGGCGAAGTCATCGAGGGCAATTCCACCTTTCAGCAAGATCGAGGATGCCTGGGTAGCGACCACATAGTGCGTGGTCAGCGGATCGATGCCCTGATTCTCGAAGTGAATACCGAAACCGTTGAAGGTGGAGTTTGATTCCGCGGTAATGCCGGCGGTGGAGTTCGAATCGATGGAAACGCCATGTGCGTACACATCAGCGCCACCATGGATGTCGATCCCGATTCCATTGACACAGAAGCAGCCGCCGTAAACGGATAATTTTTCGAGGGTTGGGATACTCGCGCCTACGCCGTTATAGGCTGCGTAAATGTTATTCCAGGACATCCCCCAGGAGATAGCCGAGCCACTGTTCACGAACTTGATGCCGGTGCCGAAACCCATGATGCGAACGCGGTCCAGGTTTCCGTTTTGCATTCCGAACGATGAGCCGCCGATCTGGAGGCCAGTTGCGTGCGAACCGCATCCTCCGAGAGCCTGACAGGCAACCGTTCCGCCGTTCGAGGAAGCGTTTACGAGAGTGATATCGCTAATCCCATGGCTGTTGGCGTATCCGCTGCCCTTGGTGCCGACGTAGTCGAAGACCATCGCGGTGGTGTTTTTTGTGGACGTCCACAACAGGCAGCTTCCCGAGATGGGATAAGGCGGAATCGTTGAAGTCGAGGTTGTGCTGACACCCTGAAAGTAAACGAACTTTCCAGGTACCGTGGCGGCAATCTCAGTGGAAAAGTTGTAGCAACCGCCACTGGGATTGGGCAGGAGCTTGATGACCCCGCCGCTTGCAGGCAGCGCAGCATACGCGGCGTTAAACTGCACACCGATGTCCCCGGCGCTCGAGAATGATCCTGAGGCACCGCCAATATAGAGGATGCCCTCAGTTGTGGGAGCCGGTGACGACGGTTGAGATTGCGAACCTACGACGGCAGGAATTGCGAATAAGGTTGTGACCATTGCAGAGAAGGTTCTCAGGCGCATTTGAAAGTCCCTCGGGAGCGTGGAATGTTCACTAACTTCTTTGAGTCTAATATGTTGTGACCACTGCGGAGTCGGTTGTTCCGGTAGCAAATCCTAAGACGATCAAGCGCTGGCTGCGATTCGGTCTTCAGCCTTGTTGTGCCGGTTCCTGCGGCGTTCCGGAGCGGTAGATTCCATGGGGACTGGCGTTCTATCGAATGCTCTAGCCGCTCGCTAGGCGGCAGCTGAGCCGGCTTTTTCCCCGGGTTTCGCGTCTTCCGATGAGATCGATTCGAGGCTCGGTCCCATCGTCTCCGGCAGCATGGTTAAGGTAACCATCAAGCCAAAGGCACTTGCGATAGCAGCTGCCGCTCTGCACCCAGCAATCCTTTCCAGTGCATCAGCTAAGGGAACAGGAACACCCCGACGAAACCGCCGGAGCTTGCCCATCGCGGCCGCAAATCCGTGACCCGTGGTGCGCACCCGGACCGGGAAAATCTCCGAAGGGTATACGAAGGTTGTCGGGGGTCCGAACTCCGTGAAGAAAAAACTGAATCCGTAGAGGTCATAGGCGTCGGTGAAGAAGCCCATGCCCCGAGATCCACATAATTTTCCGTGTTGGCTGGAAATCCCGGCGTTATCCATTTGGGAGAAATCGGAACTGTTGTTGGGCATGGCCGCCTCTCGCGGAGGTTGGATGATCCGAGGTGCTACAGCGGGGCTCCCGCTGCGTTAATTTACAAATTAGAAGTGAGCAATCAGGCGCCAAGATCCGGTAGAAACCCAATTGACGAACACGCAGACCAAGCGCGAAGGCAGCACTCCATCACGATTGGATCAAGGTTCGGTACCGGCCCAACCCGACAAACCGGCAGGCAAGTCACTTGATCGCACCAAGTCCAAAAAAGGGCCACGCGGTTGATCCTGGGCAACGGGGCCCCGGTCTGATCATTGGATTAATCAAGAGTTAACACCTGCCTGAAAACCCGGTTGGTCTTACCCGTAGCGGGTATAGAATCAGGGTCCCCTCCAAACTGGGACGCAGTTACGCCTTTCCTCTTTGGCGTTCACCGCCTGCGACCTGAACAGAACCTCGATGCCCGACTGGACGTGCAATGAAGCAAAGATCTTTGGTGAGTCGCAAGGTGCAACTCGCGTTCGCGTTCGCCATTTTGGCGTTACTGGCCGTCGGCACCATGGCCTTTCGCGAAATGAGCCTGTCTGGTGATAGCGAAGCCTGGGTGCAGCATACCCCTGTGGTGCTTGCAAACCTGCAGGAATTACTCTCGGCAATGGAGGCCGCTGAATCCAGCTATCGGGGGTTCGTACTAACCGGCGAGCAATCTTATATCAACTCCTACCATGCCAGCATAGTTACCGCAGCGCAGGCCGAGACCATGGTTCGCCATTTGACCGCCGATAACCCCGTTCAGCAGCTTCGGCTTCCCGCCCTCGAAAAGCTAATTGCTCAGAAGATTCAGTTCGGCAGCAGGGTCATCGATTTGCGCACGGCAGTGAGTATGGCGGCGGCGGTAGATGCCATACGAAGCGGTTTGGGCCAGCAGATCATGGAGGAGTTACAAGCCCTAATTCGTGAAATGCAGAACGAGGAGCTGCGACTACTGGCGGTACGCAACGCTAATGTAAAGCAACGCTTGGGGCAGACCAGGATGGCTCTGCTCCTTGGAACGTTCCTAGGGGTGTTGATCGCCGCTACTGCCGGTTGGAGCGCCCAGCGCGACCACCGCACGCAACTCGAAGGCGAGGAGCGATTCCGCACCATGGCAAACCACATTTCGCAGTTGGCTTGGATGGCCGACGAGAAGGGTCACACTTTCTGGTACAACGATCGGTGGTTCGACTACACGGGCACTACTTTACTGGAGATGTCCGGCTGGGGTTGGCAAAAGGTACATCATCCAGACCACCTACAACGAGTGGTGGACAAGATCAGCAAATGCTTCCAGACCGGCGAGGTCTGGGAAGACACCTTTCCCCTCCGTGGCCGAGACGGCATCTATCGCCCATTCTTGTCGCGGGCCGTCCCGATTCGCGATGCGAAGGGCAAAGTGTCACGTTGGTTCGGCACGAACACTGACATCAGTGATCGCCAGGCTATCGAAGATGCGTTGTTTGTGGAAAAGGAACGCGCCCAGGTCACCCTCAACTCCATTGGAGACGCGGTTATTTGCACGGACATGACCGGGAAGGTCACCTTGGTCAATTCCGTCGCCGAACGAATGACGGGCTGGACCCAACAAGACGCCACAGGGCGACCCCTAGCCGAGGTGGCACTCATTCTCGACGCTACCACCCGAGAGGCGATCCCGAATCCGATGGAACTGGCCGTACTGCAAAACCGAACCATGACCCTGCCTGAGAATTCCATTCTCATTCGGCGCAACGGTGCTGAAACTCCGATCGAAGACTCGGTCTCCCCAATTCACGATCGTCAAGGGCAAGCGATCGGAGCCGTTATCGCTTTCCGGGACGTCAGCGCGGCCCGGGCGCTGACGCGGCAAATGACTCATTCGGCCCAGCACGACTTTCTCACGGGCTTGCCCAATCGTATGCTAGTGAACGACCGGGTCCATCAGGCCATCGTCTTAGCGTCGCGCCATGCGAGAAAACTCGCGGTACTCTTCTTGGATTTAGACGGCTTCAAACACATCAACGACTCTCTGGGACATCCGATGGGTGACAAGCTGCTGCAATCCGTCGCCAAGCGCTTAGCGGAGTCCGTGCGCGGCTCGGATACGGTAAGCCGGCAGGGAGGCGACGAATTTGTCGTCTTACTTTCCGAAATCGACCAAGCTGAAGACGTCGCCATCGCCGCAAGAAGACTGCTCCACGCGGTGACGGAGGCTCATCCTATCGACCTGCACGATCTTCACGTTACCGCCAGCATTGGCCTAAGCGTCTATCCCGACGATGGCCTGGACGCTGAGACACTCATCAAGAACGCGGACACGGCTATGTATCAGGCCAAGGAAAATGGCCGTCAGAGCTATCAGTTTTTCAAGCCAGCCATGAATGTCCGTGCCGTCGAGCGACAGTCTATTGAGGAGAGCCTGCGGCGCGCCCTCGAACGGAACGAATTCGCACTGCACTACCAGCCTAAGATCAATCTGAGGACAGGAGAGATTACTGGTGCAGAAGCGCTGATACGTTGGACGCACCCGACCCGAGGGCTGGTTTCCCCGGCGCAGTTTATTCCTGTCGCGGAAGACTGCGGCCTGATTCTGCCGATTGGCAATTGGGTCCTTCGGGAAGCCTGCAAGCAGGCGCGCGCGTGGATAGACGCTGGCCTGCCGCTGGGCAGCATGGCGGTGAACATCTCGGCGATGGAATTCCGCGACGACCATTTTCTTGAGGGTGTCTTGGCAATCCTCACGGATATCGGATTGGATCCGAGATTTCTGGAGTTGGAGTTGACGGAAAGCGTCTTGATGAAGCGTGCTGATTCTACTGAATCCATTCTCAAATCACTTGGAGCTCTTGGTGTACAGATTGCCATCGATGACTTTGGCACGGGTTATTCCAGCTTGAGTTATCTGAGAAAATTTCCTATCGATGCTCTCAAGATCGATCAGTCGTTTGTCCACCAGATCGGCGCCAATCCCGACGAGACGACCATTGTGGCTGCGATCATCAGTTTGGGCCGCAGCCTAAACCTCCGGGTCATTGCCGAGGGGGTGGAAACGCAACAAGAAGTGGAGTTCCTTCAAGCTCGCCAATGCGCGCAAGCGCAAGGATACTATTTTGGCCGACCGGTAAGCGCCGAGCAGTTTGCCAGCCTTCTAAAGAACGGCATTTCCAAGACGGTTTTTGGCAGCCAACTAACCCCGGCCAATGTCTGATAAACGCAGCGGCCCTCAAGGGGTCGGCGCACTCAAAACCTCCTGCAAAAGTGGGCGCCCTTTTTATAATGCTTTAATTTAGGAACTAAAGAGGTTTGTTAACCTACGCCTCCTGAGTGGGAGGATTGGGACCTGCTAGTAAGCCGCCATCAAGAACCAGGGACTGTCCAGTCATGAAAGACGCGCGGTCAGAACACATCCACACCACGGCGTCTGCAATTTCCTCAGGCCTTCCAAAACGGCCGACGGGATGAAGACCGAGAGCAAACTTGTGGATTCCTGGCTCTTGGTAGGCACGCTCGGCCATAGGCGTCTCGATCACCGCAGGGCACACGACGTTTACTCGGATTCCGCTTCGGGCGTTTTCGAGCGCGGCAGACTTTGTGAGCCCAATCACGCCGTGCTTGCTCGCGCTATAGGTAGCTGCCCCCGCCAAACCCATAAGCCCCGCCACGGACGCCATGTTTACGATCGCTCCGCCACCGCCCTGCTTGAGCATCTGCCGGATCTCGTACTTGAGGCAAAGCCAAACGCCTTTGAGATTAATGTCGATGGTGCGATCCCAGTCTTCCTCGGATTGTTCGCTGATGGGTAACCAGTGCCCCTCGATCCCGGCATTATTGAACGCGACATCAAGCCGGCCAAATTTTTCCACGGTCCTCTGGACAAGTGCGTCGACCTCGGCGGCTTTTGACACGTCGGCCTTCACGAACTCGCCATCGCCGCCGGCGACACGAACCATCTCGATGGTCTGCTCTCCTTGCAACTCGCGGCGACCCGCAACCACCACTTTCGCTCCCGCCTTCGCGAAAAGTATGGCGGTATCTCGACCGATACCCGACGTCCCGCCGGTCACGAGTCCAACTTTGCCTTCCAATGCTGCGGTCATAGGCTCCCTTCGCTTGCTATTCAAGAGGGGCAGAGTGTAGACGTTGCATGAAGCTCGCGTCAAACACGTTCCAATCGGAGGTAGAAAGGTGTTAAGCCAGACCGATTCTCTCCCGCCCCAAAATCTCGCAAAAAAGGGAACCGAGAACGAAGAGCGGCTCGCCGACAAGCGCCAGCCAAGTCCCCATTGATCTCAGATCGTACGCTCGCAAACGAACAACCGGTTTCTAGCGCAGCGGCAACCAGCCCCATAGGAGTTATCCGTTCGCTAGTGGCAAGGAATCCCGTGTCTGCGGTGGCCGCCGACTACGGGAACAAAATTGTATCGCTTCCTGACCCTGGTACATCAAAACGCCTGCTCGTTTCGCGTTCCGTGAATATTGGAACAGAGATCCGAGCCAGTAGCCGTCGGCTGGGCAGGTCAGTGATAAATGCTGCAGAAAACTGAGGGGGAGCTATGTCCAAGTTAACCAAGAAAGTGGTACTCGTCACCGGCGGCTCGCGCGGCATTGGTGCCGCGATTGCAAAACGTCTGGCCGCGGAGGGAGCGAGTGTGGCAATCACGTATGCGAAGGATGCCCACGCGGCCTCGTCGGTCGTCAAAGCGATTGAAGACGCCGGCGGAAAGGCGATCGCGATTCAGGCGGACGCCGCCGATGCCGAGGCCGTTAAGGGCGCGGTCGAAAAGACAGTAATCAATTTCGGCGGGATTGACGTGCTTGTGAACAATGCCGGCACGGCCATTCCGAAGAGATTCGAGGAGACCACCCTGGAGGAGCTGGACCGCCTGATTAACATCAATGTCCGCGGCACAATGGTCGCGACGCAGGCAGCGCTGAAGCACATGAAGAGCGGGGGTCGCATCATCATGATCGGCTCGTGCGTGGGCGAGCGTGTCCTGACGCCGGGCTTGGTACCCTACTCGGCCACGAAGGGAGCCGTAAAGATGTTCACTCAGGGGTTGTCGAGAGAAGTGGGAGGCCGGGGCATCACGGTTAACAACGTCCAGCCGGGTCCGATCGACACGGATTTAAATCCCGCCGCGGGCGATTGGGCGATACCCCAAAAGGCGGCCACTGCGCTCGACCGCTACGGGCATGTCGACGAAGTTGCCGCGTTGGTCGCGTTCGTGGCTGGTCCGGAGGCATCGTATATCACCGGCGCGAACCTTACCGTCGACGGCGGCACCAACGCCTAAGCGAAAAAGCCGAAGAGCCGACGACGGCCCATTTATCAGCGACCGAGGCTAAGTCTTGTTAAGCGCTTATGCGTACAGCGAGTTGACCCAAGTTTACTCGGGACGCTTCATCCGGGGGTGACCCACTCAAGGGTCGTTCAGAAGACCGGAGAAAATTGATCGATGCGAACTGCTTTGACCTATACATTCAAACCCCGGACCTTTATTTTGTGCTAGCATTCGCGCCACTCACCGACGGAACTCGCTCTTCGAGCGACGTAAAACAATAGTCGTCAGGTCAGTTGTGGAAAGATGAACGCGACTGCCAGCGCCGAGCAGATGGAAAGAACTTGGTATCGGCAGAGCAGGTACGTCAGGCAAGAAAACGGCAATCGTCACGGGAGCACAGCAGGGTATGGTGCCGGTCATCGTTGACTGCCAGACCCGCCGCTTGGTGTATGGCGTCGCAAGCCTTGCGCTCGGCGCTTCTGCCGCTATGGAGATCATTTTCGAAGTGGTCGATTCATGGTGCTGCGAACAATGGTTCGCTCGCCTCGCCAGTAGCAGTTAGTGCTTTTGAACAACAACTGAGAAATCTATAGGAGGAGTTATGGCAACTACGAAAGCGGCAATAGCACCAATGAAGGCAGCGCAGATTCCTAAGCCCGGAGCAGATTTCCAAATCGTTGAGCGCGAGATTCCTCGGCCCGGTATAGGACAGGTACGCATCAAGGTGCAGGCCTGTGGTGTTTGTCACAGCGACCTGTTCACCAAAGAAGGTGCGTGGCCGGGCATTCAGTACCCGCGCGTGCCGGGACACGAAGTCGCCGGCATTATCGATGAAGTGGGTGCCGATGTGTCCGAGTGGAAGGAGGGAGAGCGGGCGGGCGTCGGCTGGCATGGCGGGCACGACGGCACGTGCCTCCAGTGCCGGCGCGGAGATTTTGGCAATTGCCAGAATCTGAAAATTGCAGGCATCAGCTATGACGGGGGATACCAGCAATACATGGTGGCGCCGGTGGAGGCGCTGACCGCGATACCGGAAAGTCTAAGTGACGCTGAAGCAGCACCGCTGCTGTGCGCCGGAATCACCACCTATAACGCGCTGCGACATAGCGGTGCGACGCCCGGGGACCTTGTTGCGGTGCTGGGCATCGGTGGTCTGGGTCACCTCGGAATTCAATTCGCGAATAAGTTTGGTTACAAGGTTGTGGCCATCGGGCGCGGGTCGGAAAGCGAGGCGCTCGCAAAGAAGCTCGGAGCGAGCATGTACATCGACAACAAAGTGAAGAACGCAGCGGAGGAATTGCAAAAATTGGGCGGCGCAAAGGTCATTCTAGCGACAGCTCCAAGCTCGAAAGCGATGTCCGAGGTGATTGACGGTCTAGGCCCGAATGGCAAGCTCATGGTCGTGGGTGCGGCCATGGAGCCCATCGAGGTCACACCAGTACAGCTGATCACTGGAAGCCGAACGATTCAAGGTTGGGCTTCGGGAACGCCTGCTGATGCCGAGGACACACTTCGCTTCGCTGAGCTCACCGGCGTACGTCCCATGATTGAAACCTATCCGCTCGAAAAAGCGGCCGAGGCTTACGCACGCATGTTGAGCGGCAAAGCAGAGTTCCGCGTGGTTCTGACGATGTGACCGCAACGCCATCTTTCAAAGCACACCAGAAAACACCGAGAGCCCTGCGCCCCAGTGCGCACCAACGGAGGGAAACAAATGCGCCTTTGCAACTCTTCCTTTCGGACCCGATGCTTACAGGTCTCCCGAATGACATTGCTGGTTTCCATGATGCTGCCATCATTTCATTCGCTGGCCCAAGCACAAGGAAAGGAACGCCCGGTGGAATACGCGACTGTTTATCGCACGACAAAGATAGATGGGCTCTCCATTTTTTACAGAGAGGCCGGACCGACGGACGCGCCGACGCTTGTGCTGCTGCACGGGCTTCCCTCTTCTTCGCGGATGTTCGAGCCTCTGTTCGCCCGGCTTTCCGATCGCTATCACCTGGTCGCGCCCGACTACCCGGGCTTCGGACACAGCGACTGGCCGGACCGGAAAGAATTCGGGTATACATTCGATCACATCGCCGAGGTCATGAATCACTTCACCGAAGCGCTGGGGCTCTCGCGCTACACGCTTTACATGCAGGATTATGGCGGCCCGGTAGGTTTTCGCATGGCCTTGACCCATCCGGAACGGATCCAGGCTCTCATCGTCCAGGACGCTGTGGCCCACAATGAAGGGCTGGGGGCGAATTGGAAAACGCGGCGGGCCTTTTGGGTCGATCGCGCCGCCAACGAAAGTGCCCTTCGCACAAATCTTCTGTCACTGGCGACGACGCGGACGCGCCATGTCGGCAGCGATCCTAACCTGGAGCGCTATAACCCGGATCTCTGGACTGACGAATTTTACTTTCTCAATCAGCCCGGCCAGGCCGACATTCAAAGCGACCTCTTCTATGACTACCGGACGAATGTCGACGACTACCCCAAGTGGCAGGCGTGGATGCACGAGAAGCAGCCACGCCTGCTGGTATTCTGGGGAAAGTACGAGGCCTCGTTCGACCCTTCGGAACCGGAAGCCTATCGCCGCGACGTCCCGAAGGCCGAGGTTCACATCGTCGATGGCGGACATTTTGCGCTCGATACCGCAGCGGATCAGATCGCGCAGCTCGTCCGCGGCTTCATGAAGTAGCGGCGGCGAAAAGGTGCTGTAGCCAATTCCGTCCGACTCAAGTCTTGCGATGAAGAAAGAAATCTGGCATCGCTTGGTCGGCGCGCTTACCTGTTAGACCAGGTTGGTTTGAAGCAGGAGAAAATTGATCGATGCGAACTCTGGTCCTCGCTGTGAGTGGCGCTACGCGGAACGCAACGCCTGCCGATTGGTGCCCCAACCCCGCGCAACGCAGCGCTACCAAGCGCGGGTCGACCATCAAGAGCGGAGGATTCACAAGCGGTTGCACGAACTGGCGAAGAAGCATCCGGGTTCGGGCTACCGGCGCATGACCAAGCTGCTGCACCGCGAAGGGATGAGGGCCAGAGTTCATCGCGCGAGCGGTGCAGCGATGGCTGGCTGCGCGGAACGTTGGGCCGTTGTATATTGCCCCGGGGAGTCCATGGGAAAACGGCTATAGCGAATCATTCAACAGCCGGATGAAAGCGGAATTTGCGGATCGCGAAGTTTTCGGCTCGTTGCTGGAGGCCAAGGTTTTGGGAGCGGAGTACAAGCGGTATTGGAATCAGGAGCGGCTGCACAGCGGGATCGGGTACAAGACGCCAACGGAATTCGCCGCCGAACTTGGGCCGGACTCCGCTACGCTCCGTCCGCCCCAAGTTCGATCAACACAACAACCGACTCTCATAAGCACTGGTACATAAAACGCGGTCAAGCCAAAGCCACCTTCATGGTCAATTACCGCGTGGACGATGTCCACGCGCTTGTCAAAGCCTTGCGCGAAGAAGGTTGCAATGTACTTGAGAAGATTGACGAGTCCGAGTGTGGAAAAGTTTGCTTGGGTCATCGATCCGGAAAGAAACCTGCCGGCCAATAATAAAGGCTGTCGGGTGCAGTGCAAATTTGCAAGGAGATCTCACATGAAACGGATAATCGGGTCGGTTGCGATTTGTATTTTGTTGCTGGGAGTTTCGATTCAGGCGCATGCTCCGCAAGAACCGCCGAAACCAGGACCAGAGGTGAAGCGGCTCGCATATTTTGTGGGCAACTGGAAAGAAGAGGGCAAATCTACTGCCCACGGTATGACCGGACCAGTGTCGTCAACTCAAAAGTGGGAATGGGTGTCCGGAGGATTTTTTATTGTGGGTCATTCGGACAACAAGTCACCGGCGGGCGACTTTAAGATCATGGCCGTATTGGGATATGTCCCGGAAACAAAAATGTACACCTACAACGCATTCGACAGTTGGGGCGAACTGATCACGGCCAAAGGAAATGTCAGCGGCGACACTTGGACTTGGATAACCGAGACGATGATGCAAGGTAAGCCGATGAAGACGCGCTTGACCGAGAGGGAAGTTTCCAAGACGCAATACACACTCAAATATGAATCGTCCACAGATGGCGGCAACACGTGGACATCCGATCTGGAATCGACGTTTACGAAGGTGGTGGCGGCGCCGGCTGCGAAGTAAGAATTGGTCGAGATAATTTTTGGGGCGCGTGGCGGATAGGCTGCGCGCCTTTTTTTATTTGCAGACTTGCATCACGTGTTTTCACGATTAAATGTGTCCGAGGAAAGGGTAAGTATAGTGGCCCAAAATTTACAAAACAGCCAGTGGGATCGAATGGAGGAATATAGATTTCGAAGGCGAGAAAAAGGAAGAGTCCACGTAGCACGTCAAATTTCCATCCGTTCGGTCCAAAAGTGTTACCTATGTCTTAGGTACGTTGTGTCACCCATGTGTCCGGGTTGGACCTTCTGAAGTGTGGTGGGCCCGCCAGGATTTGAACCTGGGACCAACGGATTATGAGTCCGCTGCTCTAACCGCTGAGCTACAGGCCCCCCGCAAGCTAACCTCGTGATTTTATATCCATTTGCGAGAATTGGGTGAAGGTTTCGGATGCCCCAAAATGGTGCACTGTAGTAAATTCGTAGTAGTTCTGTGTCACCAGCTGATTTGAATTCCACTTGTCAGGTAACCTGGCATGCATTACCGGACATCTCTAACAATGTCGGCCCTGTCAAACACTTTTTGAGCAGACTTCTCCGTTCACTTCCGCTGGAATCCTCGTTGGGAATCAACCCCACGTACGTGCCGATCTGCTTGCCACGATGAAATCGGTTCGGAGTTCCAACGATCAACACATACGCGAGGGCCGTAAGCGGGCCCACGCCAGGATGCGTCATCAAGCGGGCTACCTCGGGTCGTTCCTTGACTTCTTGCTCAGCGGGCTGCGGTTAACTCCTCAATGGTCGGAGTCATGCGGTCCAACAGCTCTAACAACTCTTGCCGACGCCGACTGGCCCAGGGAGCTAACGCCAGCTTCACAACGGGCTTGATACCACAGTTGCAAGCCAACACTAGTGCCAAAAGGCGGACGGACTTTCTCCATCCGGATCATCGGTCATGACCATGTAGCTGAGCGTTCCTTCCGGGGCACCACTCCACGCGAGGTGAGGGCTCACGTCTTTCCCCCGGGAATGCCCATTAACGCTGAGAACTGTTCCTTTGGGAGAGGGCGCCCCTTGGCTACGTCGTTGCTGGTGAGAGAAAAGGAAATCGTGCTAACCGGTTGGGCTTCGTGGCTCCGCTGGATAACTTCGTAATGAAGTCGGTTTGGTCTCTTCAATAATTCTTCCATCGAAGAGATGGACGGTGCGCTCGGCGTGGTTGGTGTATCGAGGGTCGTGGGTGACCATGCAGATGGTGGCGCCGCTTTGATGGATGTCGCGGAGGAGATCCATGACCGAGTCGCCATTTTTGGAGTCGAGGTTTCCGGTGGGCTCATCGGCAAGGAGAATCATGGGGTCGCCGACGAGAGCGCGTGCGACTGCGACGCGTTGCTGCTGACCGCCAGAGAGTTGGGCGGGGTAATGCTTGGCGCGGTGGGCCATTTCGACGCGTTCGAGGGCGTGCTGGACTTTTTCCTTCCGTTCGGCGGAGGCCATGCCGCGATACGTGAGGGGCAGTTCGACGTTTTCATAAACAGTGAGATCGCCGATTAGGTTAAAGGCCTGGAAGATGAAGCCGATTTCGCGGTTGCGGATGCGCGACCGGTCACCGAGCTTGAGAGTGGAAACGGCCTGGCCGTTTAGGAAGTAACCCCCTTCCGTGGGGGAATCAAGGAGGCCGAGGATGGCGAGCAACGTGGATTTGCCACATCCCGAAGGGCCAGCAATAGCGAGATATTCACCTTTCTTGATTTCGAGATCGATGGAGTCCAAGGCGTGGGTTTCGAGTTCGTCAGTGAAGAAGACCTTACTGACGCCTTGCATTTTGATGAGCGTACCGTTTGATGAAATCATCGGAGCAGCCTCCAAACTGAATTTCACTAGCGCAATCGAACCCGGTCAAAGGCATCCCAGGCGGACATGTCGGAGAGGATGACCTTGTCTCCGGCTTTGAGGCCTTGGAGGATTTCGACGGTGTTGACGCTGGTTTTGCCCAAGTGGACGTTGACGCGGACGGCTTCGGAGCCGTCGTCGACTAGCTTGAATAGACCGATGATGGAATCGGATTGGCCGTGGACGGGTCGGCCGAGGTAGAGGACGTCCTTAAGATTCTCGAGTTCGATGGTGCCATCGACGCTGAGATCGGGGCGCGCGCCGTTTGGGAGCGGTTCGGTGAACAGGACGTCGACGGTGACGGTGCCGTTTTGGACGGAGGGATCGATGCGGGAGACCTGACCCTTGACGATGCCGTTGCGGGTGTCGACGGTGGCGGGCTGGCCAATGGTGATGTCTTTGGCCTGGGTTTCGGGGATTTTGATTTCGGCCTTCAGGTGCTTGGGATCGGCGACGCGGGCTAGATTGGTGCTGGGAGTGACGTGCTGGCCAACGTCAACGGGGACGAGCTGGAGGACGCCTTCTATCCCGGCGCGGACGTGGAGAGAATCGAGTTCGCTGCGCTTGAGATCGTACAGGGCGCGCTGCTGATCGACGTGAGATTGCTGTGCCCGCAGACGCGCCACCGCGGAGTCCTCGGCGTTTTTGGCGCGGTCTTCCTCGAGCTTGAGGCGGATGGCTAGCTGTTCGGCTTTGACTTTGGAAAGTTTAGCGGTGACTTCCGCGCCGATACCTTCGGCGCGAAGTTTTTCATCGACTTCGTGCTGGAGCTTGGCTTGCTCGTAATCGCTGCGGACCGCGGCGGTAAACGATTTTTGATTGAGCAGTTCGCTGTTGATCTGGACCTTGAGATTTTCGAGGTCGGCTTGTGCGGCTTTGAGTTGATATTCGGCGTCGAGAGTTTCGCGCTGGAGGATAGGGTCGCTGAGTTCGAGGATGATGCTGTCTGGCTTAACGATGGCGCCGGGATGCAGAACTATGCGATCGACGCGGGAATCGGTTTGCGCGGGGATCCAGCGGATGTCTACGGGAACGAGAGTGCCAATGCCGCGAACGTCGCGGATCATGGGGCCGCGCTTGACTTCGTCGGTCCAGATGGTGGCTTTGTCCACGGCGGGAGCAGCGGGGCGGAGGCGGGTGACCCCGTAGGTGACGCCGGTGATCGAGACGAGGGCAATGGCGGCGTAGATGATGCGGCGGATTTTCTTGGCGCGGGCGTTCGATGGTCGTTGGATATCCATAATGTAATCTTTCGATTTTATTCCTAGCGCAACGTGACCAGAGGGTCAACCCACATGGCGCGCCGCGTTGGGGTATAAGAGGCCAAAAGCGAAACCAGAGTCATGAGAAAAGCAGCGGCAAGGGTGAACGGGTCGGCAGGCGACACGTCATAGAGTTCGCTGGAGAGCAAATGAGTAAGAGCGAAGGAAGCAAGACCCAGGGCGAGAACCATAAAGAACTCGGCGGAGACGAGAATGCCGGTGAGGCGCTCGAGTTGTCCCTGTTGCGTGAGGTTGAAGTCGTGACCTTCGGCATAGGCGGCGGCGAGGAACCGGTCTTTCGAGCGAAGGCCAAGCAGATCGGAGCTACAAGACACGTTTAGGTTCGAAGAGGTGGTCATGGTGGGTTACTCAGAGCGAAGGGCTTGGATGGCGTCCACGCGGGAGGCGCGTAGCGCTGGCAGGGCTGAGGCAACGACTGCGGCGACCAAGAGGATTGCGGCTGAGGCGATTAGGGGAAGGGCGCCGGGGAATTGGAGTTCGGAGACGTATTTGCCTATTACTCGGGTGAAGACGAGGCCGACCAGAACGCCCGAGCCTACACCAATGGAGGCGATCACCAAGCCGTCTTTGAGGACGTCGGCTAGGAGGCTGACCGGCTGAGCGCCCAGGGCCAGGCGGATGCCGAATTCGCGGGTGCGGCCGCTTACCGAGAAGGCCAAGACGCCAGCTACGCCTACGACGGAAATCAGCAGCGCTAGCGCGGCGAATCCACCGAAGACGATGGCGTTGAGGCGGTTGGGAGTAAGCACCTCACCGCGAACGTCTTCGAGCGTGGCGGGACGCTCGACGGGTTGTTCTGAAGCCATTTCGTGAACGGTGCGGGTGATGGTGGGAACGAGTGTGTAGGGATCATTTTTGGCGCGCACAAAGAGACGACCGTTGAAGCCCTCCTGCTCGCTGGGTTGATAGACCGTCAGCATTGGCGAGGGAATGATGTTTTCGTCGTCGAGGTCAGGGACGACACCGATGATGCGGCGGGCTTGGTCGCTGATGCCGATGAATTTAATGACGGGGTCAGTCCACGTCAAATGACGGTTGACGGGGTCTTGGCCGGGGAAGAAACGCTGGGCGAGGGTTTGGCTGACAATGACTACGCGTTCGGAGCCGTCGCGGTCGCTGTCGCGGAAGTCGCGGCCCTCGACGATGGGAATACCCAAGGTATCGAAATAGCCTGCAGAAACCGAACGAAATTCAGCGCGGGTGTCGTCTTCGGGGTTTTCCCGCGTGGCACCTTCGGCAGCGAAAGCGAGGGTGATGGTTTGCAGGCGGGTATCGCGCCAGGGAACGCTGAAACCGTAAGACACGTGCTCGACTCCGGGAAGCGTGCTGAGGTTGCGCTGGACGTTGCGATAGAAATCCTTGACCTGTTCAGGGGTGCGGCCATCGGTCATCACGGGCAAGTTCACGGCCAGAACGTGCGCAGTGTCAAAGGGGGCTTGGGTTTTCTCGAGTTCCAACAGAGTTTTCACCAATGCACCCGCACCGGCTAGCAAGAGGAACGAGGCAGTGATCTGCGTGACGGCGAAAATGCGCAGGCGGCGGCGGCTTCCTCCAGTAACACGCACGCTGCTGCCCGAGATTCCGAAGCCAGGCGATGCATCGCCGTCGGGCAGACGCGGGACAAAGGCCAGGAAGACGGCGGAGACCAAGGCGAGCGCGACGCCAATCCAGAGCAAACTGAAATCGAGAGTCAGGCCGGTGGCGCGCACGGAGAAGCGCGCGGCGTAACGCGCGAGCACGGCTACCATGGGAGCGGCGATGAGAATTCCTGCTAGCGCGCCTGTGCCGCACAGGAGAAGACTTTCGGCCAAGAGTGTGCGGCGAAGTACGTGCGTGGTTGCGCCCAAGGCCGAGCGCATGGCGAGTTCGGGTTCGCGACGGACAGTGCGTGCGAGAACTAGATTGGCCACGTTCGAGCACGCGATTACGAAGAGTAGGCCGGCGGCGGCGAAGAGCACCCAGAGAATGGTTTTTGCGTTGGAATTGATTTGGTCGTGCATGCGCGTGGCGGTGATCTGGAAGTGATCGTTGGTCTTGTAAGTCTCGGGATGCGCGGCAAGCATGGTGGCGTAAACGGTGTTGAGTTCGGCGCGGGCGGAGTCGAGGTCAGCGCCGGGGGCGAGGCGCGCGAAGACTTCGGTCATGCGATGCGACCGACCGGTGACCATGGTGGCGGAGAGGTGATGGGGGCTGGTGACAATGTTGGCCAGGATTTCGGTTTCAACGGGATAGGGCACGGAGGGTTCTAAAACGCCGACTATGGTCGCGGGACGCGTACCTTCAAAACTGCCGAGGCGAATGGTTCTTCCCAGTACGCTTGGATCGGAATGCAACGAGTTGGTCCAGAAGCGATAGGTGAGGACGGCCGCGCCGGGGGCGTTGGGACCGTCGTCGGCGGGATTTAGCAGGCGGCCGAGGACGGGACGGAGACCGACCACGTCGAAATAGTTGCCATCCACTACGCCGCTGCGGATTTCGCGCGGCTCGCCTAATCCGACTACGGTGAAGTCTAGAGCGGAAAGAGTGCCTAGTTCCTTGATGGTTTTCAGGCCGGCGCCGATGTCTTTGATTTCGGGAACGGAGAAAGCGGAATCCGCCTCGCCGATGCCTGGGGCGCTTTGGCGGACATAGAGCAGGCGGTCTTCGTCGCGATTGGCTAGCGGACGGAGGAGCACGCCGCGCACTACGCTGAAGATGGCCGCGTTGGCGCCGATGCCGAGAGCTAGGGTGAGGACGGCGATGGCCGTGAAGCCGGGGTTCTTAAGAAAGGTGCGCAGGGCGAAGCGGAGATCCTGAAAGAAAGATTCAAGGAGTGGAAGGCCGCGGGAATCCCGGTGATTTTCTTTGGCCTGTTGCGTGCCTCCGAATTGGATTAGGGCTCGGCGGCGAGCCTCTTCGGGGGACAGGCCATTCTTGAGATTTTCTTCGGCGGCGAGATCGAGGTGGGTGGAGATTTCGGTGGCGAGATCGCGATCGAGATCGTCCTGGCGGAAGAGATTCCGAAGACGTTGCAAGAACGAGAAGAGAGAGTTCATTGAGGGACCTCCTGGAAACGCGATTCGTGATTCCTGACCCGCAATTCGGGGAAGAGAAACCAAAAAGCGTCGGAATAAAAGCCAGTGCTACAAGGAAGGGTTAGCAGAGAAGAGCCAAGAGCATAGACAAGAGCGGCTGGGCTACGAGACCCGAGAGCGGACCGACTCGGAAGGCGGCCCTTAGAACGGCAACAGAGGCAGGAGAGGTGGGATGGTGTGGGCATGTTATTTGGGCCTCAGGGCGACCGCGATGCGGGTGGCGCGTTGGGCCGGGAAGTAGCCGGCGGCTAGGGCTATGGTTAGGAGGAGGACAGATATAAAGGTTAAGTGGTCGGCGGGATCGGTCTGAAAGAGTAAGAAGGCGATTATTTGGGAGGCGGCGTCGGAGGCTACGGCGCCTAGGACAACTCCGATTAGGGCCAGCTTTAGTGTACGGGCTAGGACGCTGCGTTGTACGGTGGCCGGCGCGTCGCCGAGGGCCATGCGAATGCCGATCTCCTGAGTTTGGCGAGTTACGGAGTGGGAGATTAAGCAGCAGACTCCTACGGCCCGGCCGCTACGAAGGCACGAATTGTGGTCGCGGCATGGCATTAGTTGCTTTCGTCGTGGGCGGCGGGGGAGAGGACTCGGGACATTACCATCGAGAGCCGTTGCCAGTAGGCGGCGTCTTCGGTTAACTGTTTGCGGCCGCGCTTGGTGATGGAATAAAACTTGGCTTTGCGATTGTTGTCGGAGATGCCCCATTCGGCGGAGATCCAGCCGCGTTGTCGGAGTCGTACGAGAGAGGCGTAGATCGTGCCCTGGTTAAGGAGGACTTCGTTGCCGCTGGCCTGCTCGATACGGCGAGCAATGCCGTAGCCGTGGAGGGTGCCCAGGGCGGTAAGTGTTTGGAGGACCATGAGATCGAGAGTGCCCTGAAGCAGGTCGAGTTTGGAATCACCCATAAGGCCTCCTGTGCGATACCCACATGAGAGTAGCATGGGTTGTGTGGGTATGCCACAGGAACAATTGCCGTACATCCCGCCACCTTTTGCCTCCCGCCGGCCGGGGAAGACCCGGGCTCTCGCTCGTCACTATCCGGGGTTCGAGGAAGTTATCGAAACGAACCGTCCCGCCACTCGGACGATGAACATCGCTCGGTCACAACCAGATCGGCGTACTAGGTGTGGCCATCTATCAGCAAAGCGGGTGCCGCTTTCGTCCCCCTCGGCGCGGACGGCATTCGATTCGTTGGGAACTGGCCCCCGCATACGACCTAACCCACGCGCACAATCCAAAAGGCGAATGGACGTACCAGCACTTGATGAGCGTCAACGGGAAGTTCGATGCAATTACGAGGGCCGACTTGCTCGCGGAAGCCGATCGATTTAGCGTGCCGCGGAAGCGAGAATTGCTGGGGGACGTTCGTTCGGCTCTCGACAATTGGACAGAGCACGCAAGGGCAGCGGGTTTGAGCCAGGGCAAAACCGACGAACTTGGTCGAGACTTCCTACGGTTATGAAGACAGTAGCCAGTGGTCCAGAAGTGGTTTGCCCTGCGAATCGATCGACACGGGAAGGCTGATAGAACAGGATCTGCGGATGGATCGCGCTGGTTCCACGCGAACGCGTCAGGCCGGGCGGTGTTATTTGTTCATGCGTCAATTAGCGCAGCTGACTTCTACCGAATCGCACTTGGGCGGTGGTGGGATGGCCGGAGACTGATTTCCGCCTCCTCCGTGCCAAATCAAGAGCGGGACTGCCGCGGCAGTGGCCAGCCACGCAGGCGAGACACTGGACCGAGCCGCGCCGGAAGCCGGAACGACGCCGGCAGGAGCTACGGGGAGCGCACCCGGCTCGACCGCCGCCGCGGCGTAGGAGTCGCTCGGAGCGAGACTCACAAGGGACACGTCGGCAGCGGGAGCAGACGGCTGGGAGAGCAAGCTTTCGTCTATCTGCATGCTCGGTTCTCGTAGCGCGAATCCGATTTCGTTACCACAGCGAGCCAGGAAGCTTCGTTGCCCATCGGTGTAGATGAGTTCACCGGCTTTGACGGTCACAAGATGTTTGGTCCAGTAGATGTGCCCGTTCTTTTTGAAGGTCATGAACACCGCAATGGGCGAGCGGAGCAAGGTCTCGTACGCGACGTTACAGTTGAATCCTTGGAACGCAGCGTCACTTTGAATTTGATTGCAGAAGTCGGCGACATTCGCCACCCCGCCAGGGATGACCGAGTAGTTGTAGACCACCGGCTTGACCGCTGAAATCGAACTGACGTGTGGAGCGGGTGAAGAGGTAGCGATCTCTGCTGCGACGGCCGCATCTTGATCGGCCATCTGAACCCTCGATAGGCCAATGGCTATCAGGGTCAGGATAGCTAGATATATGACGTATCTTTCTTTTTTCATCAGGCACCAAGGATATGGCCATTGGGACAGTATGTAAATAGTACACGATGGTACAACATGTACAGTACCTTGTAAGTTGCTATAAACACATGACATGCGGCGTTGAGCTGGCCATTTCGCGCCCACCGCCAGGACCGATTCGCCGGGATACCCCTATCATTGTGAAATGAATGAGTGCTTACGAGAGAATTCTAAGTGAACGGCGACCCAACGGTTTGCCGCGCTGGCGATGCGCTTGGCGGCCGCGTTCCAACGTTATGGGGACAGTACCTGATTGTGTGGCGTTGCCCGAAACTCTAAATTGGCTCGGTGCCAGAGGAGGGTTTGGTGGGCAAAAAAGGGAAAAAGCAAAAGGCTGCGCTAGGGAATCCTTCCCTGCTTGCGTCTGTCGACGACAAGAATGAAGTGCTGCAGGTGGTCATCGAGACACCGAAAGGCAGCCGCAACAAGTACAGTTTTGACGAAAAACAGAAAATCTTCGCGCTAAAGAAGGTGCTTCCCGCGGGAATGGCTTTTCCCTACGATTTTGGCTTTGTGCCATCCACTCTGGCCGAGGATGGGGACCCGACGGATGTGCTCGTGCTGATGGACGAGCCCGCTTTTCCTGGATGCCTGCTGAAGTGCAGAATCATTGGGATTATTGAGGGTGAACAAGGGTCCAAGAAAGATAAAGAACGAAATGATCGCATCGTTGCGATCGAACAGGAGAACCACAGTTTTGCGGATATTCGGCATGTCAAAGACCTGGGGAAGCCATTTCTGGACGAACTGGAAGAATTCTTCGTCAATTACCACGCGCTGAGCGGTGAGAAATATCGAATCTTAAACACCAAGGGGCCAAGTGAAGCGCGGAAGCGATTGAAAGACGGGATACGCGCGTTCAAGAAGCAGTGACCACCGGCTTGCAAAGTAAGTGCCTGCCGCCGAAATTTGCGGCGATTCCGACCTATAGCCGGGCGAGCGAAACGTGGGGTGTCAAGTTGATCGGGAAACGTGTTAGTCCACTAGCCAGCGTACATCGCAGCGAACAGTGAGGAGCCATGACCACCGTAGCGACACATTTAGTAGAAGCGCTAGTGAACGCGGGGGTGCGGCGAATTTTTGGGGTGGTTGGCGACTCGCTAAATAGCATCGTTGATGCGGTCCACCACAACCGCAACATTGAATGGATCCATGTAAGGCACGAGGAGGCTGGCGCGTTCGCGGCCAGTGCGGAGGCTCAGCTGACCGGGAACCTCGCGGTTTGCGCCGGAAGCTGCGGCCCTGGGAATTTACACCTGATCAACGGTTTGTTCGATGCGCATAAAACCCTAGCTCCGGTTCTGGCCATTGCGGCGCAAATTCCTTCCAGTGAGATTGGTACGGATTTTTTCCAGGAGACCCATCCCGAACGTTTATTCCAGGATTGCAGTCACTTCTGTCAATTGGTCGGCACCGAAAAACAAATGCCGCGTTTGCTGCAGATCGCGATGCAAACGTCGATTTCGCGCGGCGGGGTGAGCGTGCTGGTGTTACCAGGCGACGTCGCCTCCGACAAAATTACCTCAGAAGAATTGGAGCATCGGGTGTTTCATCCGAGACCGGCAATTCAGCCGGCGCGAGAGGAGCTGGAGAAACTAGCAGATCTTCTAAATGATGCCGACCGGGTGACGATTTTCGGCGGAGCGGGCTGTGCCGGGGCTCACCGACAAGTGCTTGCTCTTGCCCAGCAACTGTTGGCGCCAATCGCCTATAGTTTTCGCGGCAAAGAGTTTATCGAGCGTGAAAATCCGTATGCGGTGGGGATGACCGGTCTGCTGGGTACCGAAAGCGGCCATTACGCACTTGAAAAAGCCGAAGTGGTGCTGTGCCTGGGCACCGACTTTCCTTACACCGCGTGGTATCCAAAAAAGGCGAAGATCGTGCAAATCGATGTCCGGCCAGATCATCTTGGCCGGCGATCGCGATTGGCGCTCGGTTTGGTGGGAGACATTCGAACCACGATTGACGCCTTGTTGCCTTTGGTGCGGCCCAAAAAGCGCGATAAGCACGTAAGCGCTTGCATTGCTAAGTATCGGGAGACGGAAAAATCGCTGCAGAACCATGCGGATCGCGAGAAAACCGGTAAAGGCTTGCTTCCGGAATATGTGACCAAAGTATTGAACCAGGTGGCAGAAGATGACGCCATCTTCACGGTTGATACCGGAATGACCGCAGTGTGGGCCGCCCGTTATCTGAAGATGACCGCGAAGAGGCGGTTGATCGGGTCGTTCAATCACGGGTCGATGGCCAACGCGATGCCTCAAGCCATTGGCGCGCAAATGGCTTTTCCTAAGCGTCAAGTCATTTCCATGAGCGGTGACGGTGGTTTCACCATGCTGATGGGAGATTTGCTGACCCTGGTGCAATACAGCCTCCCGGTGAAGCTGATCGTGTATAACAACAGCACTCTGGGAATGGTCAAGCTGGAGATGCGAGTCGCCGGTTACGAGGACTTCGGGGTCGACGTCAAGAATACAAATTTTGCCAAAATGGCAGACGCCGTGGGTATGCGGGGGATTCGCGTCGACGATCCGAAAAGTGTGAGAAGCGCGTTCGAGGCAGCTTTCCGGCATCACGGACCGGTTCTCGTTGATGTGGTTACCGATCCGGACGCGCTCGCGTTGCCGCCAAAAATTCAGGCGAAGGAAGTCGCAGGTTATGGCCTGTACGTCGCAAAACAGACTTTGCACGGCCGCTTGTTTGCAACCATCGACGAATTAAAGGGAAACGTGCCGTAGGCTTCCATGGGGACGCGCTGATTCGTGCTGGATCAGCGCGTAGCAAGGATATCGATGATGCAGCTGCTGTTCCGCTTTCTGGTGGGTGGGGTGGTGGTGTCTCTATTTGCGACCTTGGGCGAAGTTCTGAAGCCCAAAAGTTTCGCGGGACTGTTTGGCGCGGCTCCTTCCATTGCGCTTGCGACGCTGGGATTGACGGTGGTGACGGAAGGCAGAATGTATGCCGCCGCAGAAGCCCGCTCGATGATTGCCGGCGCAGCGGCATTTTTCTTGTATTGCTGCCTCTGTATTCATCTTTTAACTAAACATCGCTGGACCGCCGGCGCGGCTACCACGTCTTCGCTGATCGTCTGGTTTGCCGGCGCATTCGCTTTATGGTTTGCATTTCTACGATAGCATGCGCGTGCACACCGATTTTTCGGCACTCCGCAAAAACAAATGGTCCGATTACGTTCCACGATTCCTTTTCGGAGGTCTGGTCACCGTGGCAGCGGGCTTGGTCGCGAAGCATTTCGGACCCGGCGTGGGAGGATTATTTCTCGCGTTTCCTGCGATTTTTCCCGCAAGTGCCACATTGCTTGAGAAGCGCGAAGAGAAGAAAAAGCGGGATCATGGAATGAATGGCTCGCTGCGAGGCAAGCAAGCAGTGGCTTTGGACGCGCGGGGTACCGCAATAGGAGCGATCGCACTGCTGTGCTTTGCCTTGATGGTTTGGAAGCTAATGCCGCACTTTAGCGCCGGTTTGACTCTTTTGCTGGCAACCGTGCTGTGGATTTTCACCGCGGTGGTGTTGTGGCGACTGGAAGAGAGAATGTGAGAGTCTATGTACCTGATTTTCTTTCATTCCTACACGGACCATCGCATCGAAGACCGGAGTTCAACGGGCTACATTCATGGCGAAATGCGCTGAGGAGTTCCAATGCGACAAACATTGTGGTTGGTATTACTGTTCGTAATCGTCTTCTCGAGTGCTGGGCTTCAGCAGACCAATTCGTCACCGAAGGCCTCGACGAACAAGGGTGAAGTTGAGCGCGGAAAGTATTTGGTGGAAGAAGTTGCCAAATGTCCGGAGTGTCACACCCCACGAGACGACCGCGGGGAGCTGCAAACCGACGCCTGGTTGCGCGGGGCTCGCACCTGGATTCGGCCGGTCGCGCCGATTCAAAACTGGGCGGACCGCGCCCCGGCTTTGGCGGGCCTTCCGAGTTTCACCGACCAGCAGGCGGAGCACATTCTGGAGCAAGGAACCGGACCAAACGGCGAAGTGATTCGCCCGCCCATGCATATCTACCACATGAATCACGCGGACGCAGCGGCGATCGTCGCGTACCTAAAGTCGCTGCCGCGCGGAACCTCGGCAAACTGAAGCTACGCAAAACTCAGAAATACACTAGGAGATGGTCACGCCCGTGGAGAAAAAGAGAGGCTGGGTGAGGAAAGTCTCGACCGAGTCGACTCCTCCTTAGGTGGGTCTGTTCAAGAAGAGTGGGCCCAATCGCTCGGGGTCTGGCTTGGCGAAAGGTTTTTGCCGAAGGGCCCGCAATCGGGGACACACATGTTGCATTATTTCCATCGCGCAGGCCACGGTCTGAATCGAACACGCTGAGCCGACCGGGAACGAGCAAAAAGATTGCGCTCCAAGCGAATTCACGCTACCAAAGAAAACCGAACTAAAGGCTGGGGTCCAGGGCCAAAAAGTCGCGGTGAATCTGCGCCCCAACCAGTG
>Ga0302183_10000195_pt1 | contig 29180 bp, 25 predicted proteins | sample I_Palsa_N3_2_FD_200232 | JGI IMG/M metagenome (GOLD analysis project Ga0302183, IMG submission 200232) | Peat permafrost microbial communities from Stordalen Mire near Abisko, Sweden - I_Palsa_N3_2 | ecosystem: Environmental > Terrestrial > Soil > Palsa > Peat permafrost | place: Sweden...
ATGAACCAGAACAGCGCCGAAATGGTGGCATAGGTGGAGACTGCGAAAACGTCCCACATCAGTGGGCTGCGGAATTGGGGCCACACCCGCATTGTGTTGGGATAAGGAAAGAGCCAGTAGGCGAGCCAGGGGCGGCCGACGTGGATGGCGGGGAAGATTCCGGCGCAGGCCACGGCGAACAGCGTCATGGCTTCGGCGAAGCGGTTGATGGAATTGCGCCACGATTGCCGCAGCAGCAAGAGAATGGCGGAGATGAGCGTACCGGCGTGGCCGATTCCGATCCACCAGACAAAGTTGAGGATGGCGAAGCCCCAGCCGATAGGGATGGTCACGCCCCAGATGCCGACTCCTTTCAAAAACAGGTAGCCGATGGCGTAGAGCATCATCATCGTCAGCAGGAACGAGATGCCGAAACCTACAAACCATCCGTTCGAGGCGGGACGGGTCAGCACGATGGCGCTGATCTTTTCCGTGACCGTGCCGAAGGTATAGCCCGGCTCGATTACCGGGGCCTGCTCTGCGTCGACCGTCATTTTGTATTGCTCGTTCATGCTTGCGCTTGTCGTGCCCTCAGGGGCTAAAGCCCCGCTTTCAAATCGGCTTTAACGGCGCGGCTAAAGCCGCGCCCTGATACGAATCTATTCGACCCTCGTTCCTCCCACCCCCGTTACTCCACGCAGGAGCGACCGGATGCACCCGACGCCCGGGCAATGTCATCGCCCAAATGGTTCGTATCAGGGTATGCCTTCAGGCATACCGCAACAGCCGCATTTGCGACCTGCGCCTTTAGGCGCTGCTCTTTCACGACTTTATCTCCGGATTCGGATTACCGATCTCCGCCAGATACGTGGTCCGCGGGCGGGTGTTGAGTTCGCCCAGCAGGCTGTAGTTGCGCGCCTGCGCCTTCAGCTGTGAAACCTTGCTGTCCGGGTCGTTGATGTTGCCGAAGACGATCGCGCCCGCCGGGCAGGACTGCTGGCACGCCGTTTGCAACTCGCCGTCGCTGACTTTGATTTCTTTGCCTTCGCGCACCGACGCGGTCTCAGCATCGATCTTGTGCTCGTTGATGCGCTGCACGCAGTAGGTGCACTTCTCCATCACGCCGCGGCTGCGCACGCTGACGTCGGGATTGCGCATCATCTTGTACTGCGGCGTCTCCCAGTCCTGGAAGAGCAGGAAGTTGAACCGCCGCACCTTATACGGACAGTTGTTCGAGCAATAGCGCGTGCCCACGCAGCGGTTGTAGACCATATCGTTCAGGCCTTCGCTGGAGTGGTTGGTGGCGCCGACCGGGCAAACCACTTCGCAAGGCGCATTTTCGCATTGCATGCAGGGCACGGGCTGAAAGAATGCTTTGGGATTATCGCGGTCTCCCTGGTAATAGGCGTCGACGCGAATCCAGTGCATATGCCGGCCGATAACCGCCTGCTCTTTGCCGACGACGGCAATATTGTTCTCCGACTGGCAGGCGATCATGCAGTTATTGCAGCCCACGCAGGAGTTCAGATCGATCGCCATGCCCCACGCGTAGTCTTCTTCTTTGTAGGGATAGGGCTTGTAGAGCGTGAGTCCGGGGGCGGGCTGTTCCTCTTTCGCGAAGTCGGGATCTTTGCGGTATTCCTCGAGTGTGGTCTCGCGGACCAGCGGACGATAACCGCCGTCCGGCGTGTCCATCGACTGGTAGCCCTGGGTGGAAGCGAGTTCGTAGGTGTCACCGGTCTGACGCAGTTGCACACCGGTGGTGAACCATGGTGCAGCGCTGGTGCGCAGCGGATACGCGTCGAAGCCGCACGCGGTGCCGACGCGGCCCGCGCGCTTGCGGCCGTACCCCAGAAACACGGTGACGGAATTGTCAGGATGACCGGCTTGAATCCAAACCGGGCCAGTTACTTTTTTCCCGTTCAGCGCAAGGTCGACAACGTCTTTCGACGCGATCTGCAGCCGCCCCGCCATTTTGGGGCCGATCAGGATGGCGTTGTCCCAGGTGAGCTTGGTCATCGGCTTGGGCAGTTCCTGCAGCCAGCCGTTGTTGGAGAATTGTCCGTCGTAAATGGTGGGGTCGCGGCGGATGTTGAGCTCGATGGCATTCTCGTTAAGGTCGGCCGGCCCCGCAATGTCCGCAGCTTTCACGGCTACGGATTTCGAGGAGTAGGTTGATCCCTCGACCCAGCCATCATGCAGCAACTTGCGCCAGAATGCCTCGAAGTCGGCGCCCTCGTGCTGTTTCTGCCAGTACGAGCGCACGAGATCGTAGCCCGTGGCATCGGCCTGGCCGGAGAGCAGTGCCACGAATTCTTGCGCGCTCCTGCCGTCGTAGAGCGGGGCGATCAGCGGCTGAATGATACTCGCCGTCCCGTCGTAGGCGCGGGCATCGCCCCAGGTTTCGAGTTCGTGCGCCTGATTGATGTGCCATTGGCACAGCTCGGCGGTTTCGTTCTGATAAAGCCCGAGGTGAACCCGCAGCGGAATTTTCCCGTCCTTGAGAAGACTGGCGAAATCGAGGTCGGAAGGCGCGTCGTAGGCCGGGTTCCCGCCCAGGACGATGAGCACATCCACCTTGCCAGCGCGAATGTCGGCAGCCAGGTCTTTGATGGATTCGGTTTGGTTGATCGGATTGGCGTCGACGGGATCGGTGTAAAACACAGTCTTGCCGACATTGCCCAGCCGCTCGTTCATCACATGCGCCATAGCGTGAACAGCGGGAGGCTGATGGTCACCGGCGATGATCAGGCTGGCGCCTTTATGAGCCGACAAGTCCTTCGCCGCTGCCAGCAAGAACTCGGCTTCCGCGCTCGCCCTGCCGTGCAGGTCAGGCTCCGCTTGCCGCAGAAACGCATTCAGGATAAACGGAGCATGCCGGATCCCAACCGAGCGTGATGGCAGCCGATGATCCGCCTTCGCCCCCGTGGTCGTCGGCGTGCTCTCGATCACGTACAGCCGGTTCATGTTGCCGCCGGGATTGCGGCGCTTGGCGAAGTCGCGGATGTAGCGGACATTTCCCGGAAAACCCGCATACAGGAAGTCGGCGTCGAGCGAGACGATTACGTCGGCCTTTTCGAAATCGTAGCGCGTCTCGACCGGCTGGCCGAAGGCCAGCTTCGCGCCTTCGAGCACGTTGTCGCGATTCACCGGCTCGTACAGATGCCACTTGGCCTGGGGATAAATCTTCAGGAAGTTGCGCAGTTGATCGGCGAGGGTGGGCGAAGAAATCGTCGGCGTAAGAATGCGAATGCCCGCGCCTTGCAGCGCCTTTTGCGCGGTCAGAGGTCCGTGAAGCGCAGTGAGAAGCGCCTGCCAGGACTGCTGGTCGCCCATCGACATCACGCTCTGCGAGCGGTCGGGATCGTACATGCCGAGAATCGAAGCCTGCGCAAAAATATCCGTTCCGCCAAGGCTGGCAGGATGCCGGTCGTTGCCTTCAATTTTTGTTGGACGTCCGAGGTGGCTCTCGACCAGTAGCGGGCTGGCGTAGCCGCCGAGCGTCATGGCCGTGGCGTAAAACATGGGGCGGCCGGGAATCACTTCTTCGGGTTGCCGGACGTAGGGAACGATCGGTTCGAGCGGCAGGCGCACGCAGCCGGTCATGCCGGCCAGCGCCATGGACGCGCCCATCACCTTCAGGAAGCCGCGGCGCGAGACGGAATCGACCCACTCGGAAGCGCCTTTGGGAAATTCGCGGTGCAGCGCCTCCTGGAAAGCGGGGCTGCCGGCGAGTTCTTCGAGGCTGCGCCAGTATTCGGGGCCAGCCTTTTCGTTCGCCTCTTCGATTTGGGCGCGGACGGCGGCGAGATCCAGCTTGCCTTTTTTACTGGGGCAGACTTCTTCTCGCTTGGCGCGGCCGTCTTGTTCTTCCATCTTCATTGGTTCCACATTACACACTCTGTCATCCTGAGCGGAGCGAGAGTTCGCGAAGCGGGGTCTCGCGTAGTCGAAGGACCCCTGTAATGCTCACAGCGCCACGAACGCGGCGAGGCATTCTCACGATGCCGCCGCCGTCTCAGCGAGAACGCCTTGCATCCATGGAGAAGACGGACGACGCTGCGGGGTCCTTCGACTCCGAATTTACTTCGCTTCGCGAAGCAAATTCTCCGCTCAGGATGACAAGTTCTCATAGTTGATTCTCACCGATGGCACGTATTGCAACTCGTAATGTCGTTCACGCTGCGCACGTTGTACTTCTTCACCAGCGCCGAGCCCAGCTCAATCTGATCCGTAAAACTCTCCCCCTCCACGACAACCGGATGCGCGCTGGTGGGCTGCTGGTAGCGCATGTTGAACACCTGATCGCGCGGTCGCAGATTTTTTTCCGGCGCGCGATGGCAATTCAAACACCATTCCATCTGCAACGATTCCTGCTGGTACATGAGCGGCATCTGGTCGACCGGGCCGTGGCAGGTGTTGCAGCCCACTCCTTTATTGATATGAATGCTGTGATTGAAAAAGACGAAGTCGGGAAGCTGGTTCACCCGCATCCATTGCAGCGATTGGCCTGTGCGATAACTGGCGCGTACCGGCTCCAGCAGCTGCGCGTTGGTCCAGATCTGCGAGTGGCAGTTCATGCAGGTCTTGGTGGGCGGGATGCCGGCGAAGCTGGAGGTCTCGACCGAGGTGTGGCAGTAGCGGCAGTCAATGCCGAGTCCGGCGACGTGATGCTGGTGGCTGAACGGCACGGGCTGCGGCTTACGCACTCCGGCATAAGTGACGTAAGGCGAACGCTGGACTTCCATCGCCACCCAACTCAGCGCGGCAACAACGAATACCGCGCCAAAAATTGTGGCCCGGGACAGGGTGTTCGTGCTGCGATGAAAAATCTGCGGCATGCTTACTTACGTGCTTCAGAAAACACGAATGAGACCCGGCAGATCCCCCAAGATATGCAAGTGGAGCGTAAATGGTTACGACGCAAAAGAAAAGCACCGGCTGATTTTCTCGCGTCAGCTATGAGAACTGGAGATTATAAATATTTCGCGAGCGGTTGTCGCGCATTTTCCCCGCGGAGCGGAAGAAGTTCCCAAAATCGAGCGCTGCCGAAAATAAAACGATGTAAGTTTTTTACATTCGCGGCGAACATCTCCAGCCGTGTTAGCGGAATCGTAGGTCACCGACTATCGGAGCGAAGTTGAGCGACGCGAGAGGAAAACGGCTCCTGTCGAAGCTCCACGAAAGGTCACAGATTGCGTGTCAGGGCATCGAGTTCGGCGGGCTGGAGATCCGCGAACGCTTCCACCGCTGCTGCCTTGAGCTCCTCGTAAACTTTGGGACCGTCAAGGTCGGCGGCCATGCGCAGGCGAGCAAGATCGGGCATGGGCACGGCCCGCAGGGTGTCCGGAAGCGATAACCAGACGCGAAGCTTTATCCGGGCGGCCGTGCAATAGAGGCGAACCTTGATGGCCGCCTCCTCCACCTTGGAACCGGGCCCGGGGGTGAAGTCGTCCTTGCCGAACAGGGCGTTGTCGAACTCGGCCAAAACCGCGGAATTGTGCGACATTCGCCGCAGCAACTCCCGGAACAGGCGCATGCGGCAGCGTTGCTCTTCGCGAAACTCGCGGGGACTCAACCTCCACCGCAGCTCGAAATCGGCGGCCGGATCGAGCAGCGATTCCAGCAGATCCCAGTCGACGGGGTGCAGGTAATGGACGAGGTTCTTGGGATCGTGCCTGGGGACGCGCGCGCAGGCGCGATACAAGAAATACATTAGCCCCAGCGCGCTCCAAGCAAGGAGTAGCCAGATCAAAATCGACGAAAGCATGGCTAGCGCATCCTTCGTAGCCGGTCCAGGTATTGGTTCAGGGTGCCTAGAGCAAAAGCCAACGTTTCAGGATTCGGAGGAGGCTCCTCTTTTTCCGGCACAAAAAAGAACCCGATCCAAATCAATACGGCGAAAGAGTATGCCACAACTGAGGTCGCATCCCACAAGAATCTGAATCTTGTTCCAAAATCCGAAAACTTGATCGTGGTCAGCAGGGCGACCGTGGAATAGACTCCAAATCCCGCGGCTATGCCCAGAGGATACTGTCGCCAGCGAAAGCCAAAAAATCCGATGAAAGTCACCAGTCCGGCGAAGATAAACACCTGCACGATCCGCACAGCAATCTCACCAGTGACGATCCAGAGCCGCAGGGGGCCCTGGAGCTGCGGGGGGACCACATGCATTCGCCAGATGCTCAGGCCCACTCCCACGGTCACGACGGCGGGGAAGATCAGGTGCGTCCACCAAATGTGTGAAAATCCGCGCAGGACCTTGCGCAGTAGTTCGTACATAGCCAAGGCTCCAAGGAGCGCGTAGCCCGCGTCGGTGAGCCAGTAGATCCAAAAATAGAGTGAATGGTGGCCTTGTGTCAGGAACCGCGTTACGTCGGCAGCCGCTCCAAAGGCCACGTAGGTAAAGAAAAAGGGGAATGTCCGGTACGCGCCCCTCCTAACAAGTACGCCTACCAATAGCAGAAGCAGCGGTGCCGGAATGTACCAGAGGAGAGCGCCCATGGCCGGAGACATCTTACCTCAGAATGGCTCCGGCCTTGGGCCCGACCCTTACGGCTTGGCCGGGGGCTGGCCAGCGTTGGTCTGCACGGGCGGGGACTGGCCACTCCCTTCGGCCAGCGCTGCCGAGGTGAACGACAAAAGCAACAGCGCGACTGCGAGTATCTGTTTCATGGTGATTCTCCTTAGTTTTTAGTTATGGGGAAGCGCCGAAGCGCCGTGGCGAACAGTTTAGTCCCCGAAACGAACCCGGACGGATTTTAATAGGGGAATAATCGAAGTCCGAACCTAGCGCAGGTTCATCACCAGCAGTTTGGGCTCGGTCATTTCTTCGATCGCGTAACGCAGCCCCTCGCGGCCCAGTCCGGAATCCTTTACGCCGCCGTACGGCATCTGGTCGATGCGGAACGAAGGGATATCGCCCGCGATCAGAGCCCCCACTTCCAACTCGTCGTAGGCCTGGAACAGCAGCTTCGCGTCGCGGGTGAACAAGCCCGCTTGCAATCCGTAGTTGGAATTGTTGATGCGCCGCAACGCTTCGTCAAAATTCTGGTACGGCTCAACGGTCACGACGGGGCCGAAAATTTCCTGGCAGTTCACTTTCATTTCCGGCTTGGTTCCGGTCAGCACCGTTGGATTAACAATCGAACCTTTGCGGCCACCGCCGCACAGCAGACGCGCGCCGGAGCGAACCGCTTCCTCCACCCAACTGGTGACGCGGACGGCATCGCGTTCGCAAATCAGCGGGCCGACGTCGGTCGACTCCTCCATGGGATCGCCGGTTTTCAGTTTCCTAACGCCGTCGACGAGGAGATCGGTGAATTTGCCGTAGACCGCCTGCTCCACCAGAATACGTTGGACGGAAATGCAGGTCTGTCCGGCATAAGCGAACCCTCCGGTAACGCAGCGGTCCGCGGCATAGGCAAGATCGGTGTCGCTGTGCACGATTGCGCCGGCGTTGCCGCCCAGTTCGAGTGCGACTTTTTTCTTGCCGGCGCGGCGCTTGATGTCCCAACCCACGGGCACGCTGCCGGTGAAGCTGACCAGCTTGATGCGTTCGTCGGTAACCAGCAGACTGGCGTCCTCGTTGGAAAGCGGAAGCACGTTGAGGCCGCCATCGGGCCAGCCTGCCTGCTGCACGCATTCCGCCAGCAACAGCGAGCACAGCGGAGTTTGCGGCGCGGGCTTTAACACCATGGAACAACCGGCAGCGATGGCCGGCGCAACTTTATGCGCGACCAGGTTCAGCGGGAAATTGAAAGGCGTGATGCCCGCGATGGGGCCGAGTGGAAATCGCTTCACGATACCCCAGCGTCCGGCCGTGTACTCCTGCCAATCGAGGGGAAGGTACTCGCCATAAATGCGCGTGGTTTCTTCCGCCGCAACGTTGAAGATGAATACGGCGCGGTCCACTTCAGTGCGCGCCAGTTTGATGGGCTTGCCGGCTTCCTGCGCCAACGTGCGGGAGAATTCGTCGCGGCGTTCGGCAATCGACTGCGCCACGCGCCGCAGCACGCGCTGCCGCTCGAAGGCAGGCAAACGCCGCGTAGTTCCGAAGGCCTTCACGGAGGCCGCAATCGCAGCCTCGGCATGTTCGCGCCGCGCCTGCGTGACTCGCCCAACCACGCTGCCATCGAAAGGCGCTCGGACCTCGACCATGTCGCCGTCTTCCATCCATCGGCCGTCAACCAGGAAACCGTGGGTTGCGACTGGAGCAAGCGTCATTTCCGACATGGTTGACCTCCGGGTACGAACAGCGATTTTGATTATAGGCTCTGACTGTTGGTTGCTTTTTCTCGGAGCGGAACTCCTTCGATTCTCCACTACAATGAAGGCCGCTGGAGCCAATGCACACTTTGGAAACTATCGTTGAACTCAGCCTGCGTTTGCGGCGGAAGGAGATTTCTCCGGCTGAACTGACTCGCGCGTGCCTGGATCGCATCGAGAAACTCAACCCCACGCTGAATGCCTTCATCACGGTGACCGACGAATCCGCGCTGGCAGAGGCGCGGGCTGCGGAAGTCGAAATCGCGCGCGGCGAGTGGCGCGGGCCTTTGCATGGGATTCCGATTGCCATAAAAGACTTGATCGATACCGCGGGCACGCGCACGACCGCTGCCAGCGCCGTTTTCGAGCGCCGCGTTCCTACGGAAGATGCGGAAGTAGTGAAGCGGCTTCGTCGCGCTGGCGCGGTGATTCTGGGCAAGAACAATCTGCATGAGTTCGCGTATGGCGGAAGTTCGCTGGTGAGTTTCTTCGGCGACGTTCACAATCCATTGAACACGGCGCACATTGCGGGAGGTTCGTCTGGAGGATCTGCCGCTGCCGTTGCAGCGGGGCTTTGCTATGCGGCGATTGGAACGGATACTGCTGGCTCGATCCGCGAACCGGCTGCGCTGTGCGGATGCGTCGGAATCAAGCCGACTTATGGGCGCGTGTCCGCGCGCGGCGTGATTCCGCTCGCGTGGTCGCTGGATCATGTTGGTCCGCTGGCCGCGACTGTGGGCGATGCAGCGGCTGTGCTGCAAGCCATTGCGGGATATGATCCGCTCGATGTTGGCTCTGCTGATGTTCCTGCGTCCGATTATGTTTCGGCTTTGCGTGAAGGGACAAAGACTCTGCGCGTTGGAATTCCGCGGGCGCATTTTTATGACGATCTTGACGATGAAATCCGCGCGGCGATGGAAAAAGCGCTTGCCGTAATCGCGACGCTTGTGGGCGAAGTTCGTGAGATGCAGATCGAGGTCTCTTCCGATCGCACCGTGCAGGCCGCCGAATCCTTTGCCTATCACGCCGACAATGTCGCGCGAGTGCCTGAGTTGTATCAACCGGAGACGCTGCGGCGCATTCGCTCCGGTGAGAAGATTTCAGCGGCGGAATATATTCTGCGGCGGCGCGAACTGGATCTGGAACGGCGGCGCGCTCGAAATATTTTTGCGAAAGTCGATGTGCTGGTCACGCCAACAACGCCGATTGCAGCGCCGGCGATCGCCGATCTGAAAAAAGATCCTGCCGCGCTGCGTCCGGCGGAACTTATTTTGCTGCGCAACACGCGGCCGTTCAATGTGTGTGGGCTGCCAGCCATCTCGGTGCCCTGCGGCTTTACCAAGAGCGGGCTGCCTATCGGGTTGCAGATCGCCGGGCCGCATTGGCGGGAGGATCTGGTGTTGAGGCTGGCTCACGCTTACGAGCAGGCTGTGAACTTCTCAGCGAAATAATTCTTGTCCATCTGCCGTAGTCGAGATCGTCGCGGGTTGCGGCGGACCCAAGGTCCCATTTCAGCCCCCGAAAGCCCCCCTCCCCCCCATTTTCCAAAATCTTTGGAATCATCGTCTTAGCAGGAAATTCCCCGCAAGATCGGGAGTCTAAAGCACTTAGATACTAAGTTCTTAAGAAACAATGATTTACGGGCGCGACGATGTGGGCTGTCCCGACCGTCGCGGCCTCAACCATGATTGCGCAAGTCGTGGGCTGTGGACAAGGTCAGATGTCACAATGTGGTTGTGGAAAACTAAAGAGTTGACGGGTGAGCGCACGGGCTAGGCCGCGACGGACGTTGTTGTCGAGCAGTATCAGCACGGCTTAGAAGCTGGGCGCTTTGTCGAGACTGTGGGCGGCGAAGTCGAGTACGGCCTTGATTTCTTCGCGCGAGACTGGGTATTGCTCGATGATTTCATCGATCGTCATGCCATCCTCAAGGTTCTCGAAGATGAGTTTAACCGGGGTTCGTGAGTTGCGGAACGTCCAAGCACCGCTGACTTTGCCGGGGATACTTTCCACGGCGGGACATTGGGACCAATCGATGGTTGCCATGCGGTTACCGTCCTTTCATGGGCATCTTACCATCCTCTGACTATCACACCGTGCGCATATCGAGGCGCTTGCCTAGCGCTTTTAGGGCAGCGGCGATGCCGTCGATGCGGGAGGTGTGCTGGATGTTGGTGAGGCGGTTGACTTCCTGCGGGGTGGTCTTCAGGCGGCGCGCCAATTCCGCGGGGCGGACGTGTTGCTGGATCATCTCGTTGAGGAGAAGAATTTTGGCGGAGAGGCTGGCTGGCAGCTCGACGACGGGTTGTCCGCGCTTAGGTTTGGAGGGCAACGGCACGGCACGATTGTCTTCGAAGTAGAAATCGAGGGCGGTCTCAAGGGCGTCCCGGGCCGCGGCCAATGCCTCGGCCTCGGTTTCGCCTTGGGTGATGGCTTCGGGAATATCTTTGAACGTGACGACGAATCCGCCGTCTGGGTCGCGCTTCAGCGTAACTGGATACAGGAACATCGCGCTCACCTATTTCAGGCCGAGTTGCTTCTTGATGCTCTCGACCAGCCCTTTTTTGAGTTCAGCATTGTGCATCGGCAGGACAGACTGCTTCCCGTTCAGATAGACCTTAAGATGAGAGCCTTTGCCGGCTTTGAAGGCCGCTCCCTGTTGCGCGAGCCAACGCCTGAACTCTTTGCTCGTCACATTCCGTATTATAAACAATATTGTTTATATAGGCAACTGAGGGCCGCCCGCAGAGCATACCGCATGTGTTGAAATGCCTTGCGGGGCCGCCGATGGCGCACGCTGATAGAGATCCCTTCGGCAAGCTCAGGGCAGGCTCTTCGACTCCGCATTTGCTTTCGCTTTGCGAAAGCAAATGCTCCGCTCAGGATGACAGCTTTGGTTTAGGTTTTAGTCCACCGTCCTTACGTCATCTGGCAGCATGAGGACGAAGGAGCAGGCGCCGGTTGTTGTGGAGCAGGAGAGGATTCCGCGGCGGAGGATTTTTACGGGGGTGTCGTCGGGGAAGGTGAATTTGTATTCGGCGGTGCGGAGGGCGTCGGTGAAGCGCTTGAGTTTTTCGTCGCCGCTGGCGAATTTTACGCCTTCCACATTGGCGACGGAGCCCTTGCCACGGCTGAGGAGCACGAAGAAATCGGCGCTGGCGTCTTCCTTGGCGACTTTGCCCAGGTCGATGGTGCGCGTGCGCTGCAGGTCCTCTTTGTATTTAGCGACGGTGGCGGCGGCCTTGGCATCGCCGCCGGTCAGCGAGGCCAGGCGGTCACGGGTTTCAGGGGCGGGACGCAGGGCGCTTAGAGAGAGCGCGTAGGTGCGGAGAGCGAGATCTTTGTCGCCGCGCTTTTCGTAAATCTGCCCGAGATGATCGCCAACCTCGCCGTGGCCACCGAGTCCCCAGGCGGCGGAAACGTATTTTTCGGCCTTGTCGAGATTGCCTTCGCTGAAATAGACCCAGCCCAGCGTGTCCCAGTAGGCGATGAGCGAGGGCACCAAGGGCAGCTCCTGCGGGGTGAGGCGGTCGAGCGACACGTTGCGCAGGGCGGCGGTGGTGGCCGAGACTGCCGACTCCGCGTATTGCTGGGCGCGGTCGAGATGAGATTTTTTCAGGGAAAGCTGGTAGGCGATGTTGTTCCAGACCAGCGGCGTGGCGGAAAGCTCGACGGCATGGTCGAAGGTGGCGAGGGCTTTGTCGTCCTGGCCGAGGTTGAGGTAGGCGTCCCCGAGACTGACTTGCAGTTCGGGATTATCGGGCGTGAGCGACGCGGCTTTTTCCAACTCGGGCGCGGCTTCGGCGTATTTGTGCCACTCGGAATACATTGCGCCCAGACCGGCGTGAGCGAACTTGTCGAGCGGATTGATCTCGATTTGCTTGTTGAAGGCGGTGACGGCTTCGTCGTACTTGCGCTGCTGCCAGTAGGCGCGGCCGAGCGCGTTGTAAGCCGACTCGTCGTAGGGATTGATCTCAATCTGCTTGTTCAACGCGGCAACGGCGTCGTCATTCTGGCGAGTGCTCAGGTAGGCCACGGCCAGCAGATACCAGACATATTTGTTCCTGGCGTCTACTTCGGTGGCACGCTTGAGAAGTTGAATCGCCATGGGGAAGTTGCCGCTAGCGATGGCGGCGCGGCCGCTTTCGACCAGGTCGTCGGCCTTCATATCGGCCGGAGGGCCGGGCGTGCCCGCGACTGTGTTTTCGACGGAGAGAAACTGGCCCAGGTCAGAGTTGACGGCGCGGCGAAAGGCTTGATAATCCGTGCCGCGAGTTTCGGGGAGTTCGTCCTGACGGAGCGTGAGCGTTCTTGCGGCTGTGAAAGTGTTGCCGTCGAGCTTGTAGGTGGCCTGGTAATCGGCGTAGTCGCGCTTGAGGGAAAAAGGCAGCGGAGAGCGCGCGGTGTACCTGGCGGGCAATTCGAGCTTGATCTTGTAGACGTACTCGGCTTTGGGGCCGAGCTTCAGCGGTTCGTCGGCCGAGTCGGTGTCGTCGCCATCGCCGTTGCCGATGTCTGGCAGGTTGAATTGGCAGAGCGGGAGGATGAGTTCGGATTTTTTCCTCGACCAATCCAAGAATGCGGGCTTGGCAACGTCATACGTAATCGTGAACGGCTCGCGGGTAGCGGCCGGATCACTGACCTTTACGTTGGAGACATCGCCGCCGATTCCGGCGTTGACGTTTTCCACAACACGTTGCCACTGCGCTTCCGGGACGCGGCGAAAGATGGACCGCAGCATCAATTCTTCGTCGCCGCGGAAGGTGTAGTGCACGTACGCTTCGAGCTTGCCGATCTCGTTGACCTTGCCATCGACTTGGGAGACTTCGCTGTCGGGCATGGGAGTATCGGCGGGGGTTTCCTCGAGATGCGGCGTGCCGCTGGCGGGAATGACCAGCGCCTGCTTGTGGCGGAGGGTGTAGGCCAAGAGGCGGAAAGGAGCGACTTCGCTGGTGGTATCCATCCAGACTTCTTGCTGTCCCATGGGGAGCATCGTGATGACGTGATCGAACTGCGAGGGCGAAGGCACGTCGGGATCGAGCTTGCGGCTGGAGTTGATCAACACGGAAGATGCGTGAAGACCCTCGGCTTCAAGCAGCGAGGCCAGCAGCGTGTGCTTGTCTTTGCAGTCTCCGTACTGGTTGTGGAGGACGTCGCCGGAGGCGTGGGGCTGATAGCGTCCCACTCCGAGCGACAGGCTGACGTAGCGGAAGTTCTTGGCGACGAAATCGTAGAGGGCCTGCACCTTGTCTAAGTCGTTGTCGAGGCCTTTGGTGAGTTCGGCGGCTTTGGCGCGAACTTCGGGCGACGGGGCGCGCCGGTCTTTTTCCAGACTGGCGTACCAGAGGCCGATCTGCTCCCAGCTGACGAAGGTGGTCAGCTGAACGTCGGGGCGATCGTCGTCGGAGCGTTTCTTCTTTTTCTGCTTGTCCTGCGGTTTCTCTTTGTCCTTGTCCTTTTCGTCTTCGCGCTCCAGGTGTGAGCTGGTCCAGTGATACATGCGCCTGCCGTTCTCTTCCGAAATCTTCGGATCCATGCCCGGTTTGCTCTTCAACTTTAGCGGGCGGCCGGAGGGCACATTCACGTCGAGTTCTTCATCGAGCATGATGTTGTTCTTGTCGAACTCGTACTCGGCCCAGAACTCGCCCGGCGCCAGGGCAGTGTGAATCACCGTGACCATGTCGTATTCGAGGACTTCTCCGGGGCGCAATCCGGGGACGGTGATGTGCTTCTGGCGGTAGTCGGTATAGACCGGCGCTTGCTGTTCGAGAGGCGCGCTCAGATCTTGTACGGCATCGTCGCCAGCCTTCACAATGCTGCCGTCCTCTTTGATAACACGGACGTAGGCGATTTCCACGCGTTCGTTGGCGGAGTTATAGCCCACCAGAATTTGACCCCACTGCTGGACTCCGGCCTCGCTTTGCACGCGGATGCGAGCGACGGTTTCTTTGCGGCCCGTGCCGTCACTTTCAAAGCGGTAGGTTGAACGGTACTGCTCGACGACGAAGGCTTCCTGGGAATAGTCGCGCTTGGTTTCGTCCGGCTTGGAGGCGTGGACGTCAGCAGGTCTCGATTCGCCGGATTGAGCGCCTTCTTTCGCTTTCGCGGGAATTGTGGAAGGAGACGGCGGTCCCGATTGAGCCGGCGCAGGGACGGGCGCGGCGAAGGTGCAAGCCACGAGGAGCGAGAGAATGAGACTACGCATAGGTTAATAGTAAGGCCTGCGCCGTCTGTATCGCTTGATACTTTCCCACCTGCGAATCTGGGCCCTGGAAAAACTTATCCCAAAGGGCCATTTTATTGCGGTCAGGAGGCGTTTGCGATTAGCAAGAAAAGCTAAGGAATTTGCCTTGACCCGCTGCTCGAACGCTAACTAACATCCGTCTTGAATTTGGGCCCTATTGTTCATAAGTCTGAGGAGGCTAAAGTGAAAAAGACCAAGAAGCTCGAAATCAGGAAAGTGACACTGCGAAACGTGGATGAACCGGCGCTGAACGCGATGGCGGGCGGCATCACCGGTACCTGTCTGCAAACCCTCTGCATCGCCTGCGCCACGGTAACGGTAGGTGAGAAAATCTGTTCGACCTGTCCGGCAGCGGTCTGCAAATGATGATCGTTTTGGACGTTGTTGTCCGGAAAACTGGGGCCGGTGAGGGATATCTATCCTGACGGGCCCCTTTTCAATTGTTGAAAGAGAGCAGAGTCGGCTATGAACTTACTTTGACCGGCTTCTCACCCGCGAGTAACATCCGTCTTGCCCTGAGGGATCTGTTCGAGCGGTCCCCTTTTGATTGCTGGGTCGGCACCGAATTGACCAAATTCATGCTATCCAGCCGCAGCGCGTGCCTGTGATCAAGATCACATTTCTATGTTCGCCGGTACAAAACCGTAGTAAACTTCGGCCCAGATAGTCTTGCCTGGCCGTGACGCTGGGCAAGCGTGACGCATAATGTGCTTGCGCCACGATCTTTCCGTTCGGAGGTTTCATGGAGGAAGATCGGGATCTTGTTGCCGCTTCTTCGGTTCAGCAGTCGATTCCCCCGCAGCCAGCCTCCAGTAAGCACCGTGAAGGCCGCGGCGCCTGGGTTCTTACCGCTTATGGCATCTCTGGGCTGGTTCTTTTCGGAGTCCTCGCCTACTTCTTCTCGGACTTCATCGCGCACTAGGGAAGCGTTAGGCGGTGACGAACGGGCGTGCGCGCCTGCGGAAGCGCTGGCGGTGCATCCAGATGTTCGAGACGTCTTGAACCTGGCATTCCGCGGCCTCAGCGGCTCCCGCTGAACGTGCTACAATCAGCAGCTTTAGAAGCTGCCGCTTTGCAAGGAACCCAGCGTTTCCCCACTGAAGAAGGAAGACAGCGCAACAAGCCGTGCCCAAGAACCCCACTCCCGCTGCCGCGCCGATCACATACGCCGATGCCGGTGTGGATATTGACCGCGCCAACCGCACCAAGCAGCGCATCAAGTATTTGGCGCACAAGACGTTTACTCGCGGCGTGCTCAGCGAAATTGGAGGGTTTGGCGGCTTGTTCGCCGTGGACAAGACCAAATACCTCGATCCCGTGCTGGTTTCCAGCGTCGATGGCGTTGGCACCAAGCTCAAGATTGCCTTCGAAATGGGACTGCATTCCACTGTGGGAGCGGACCTGGTCAACCACTGCGTCAACGACATTGCCGTGCAGGGCGCAGCACCGCTTTTTTTCATGGATTACCTGGCGACGGGTAAGCTGGAGCTCTCGATTGCCGAGAAAGTGGTCGAAGGCATTGCCGACGCCTGCAAGCACAACGGGTGCGCCCTGATCGGTGGCGAGACCGCCGAGATGCCCGGCTTCTATCCCAACGGCGAGTACGATCTGGCGGGGTTTATCGTCGGCGTAGTGGAACGCGAACGGATCATCACCGGCAAAGAGGTGCAGATCGGCGACGTCGTACTTGGCCTGCCCTCGAACGGCCTGCACACGAACGGATATTCACTGGCCCGCAAACTGCTATTCGAAATCGGCCACTACTCGCCGGACGACTATGTGAACGAGATCAAGAATAAAGTGGGCAACGAGCTGATGCGGACGCACAAAAGCTACTGGCCTGCGCTGCGAAAGCTGATCGACGGGCAATGCGTTTCCGCGCTGGCGCACATTACCGGCGGCGGCATCACGGAAAATCTGCCGCGCGTCCTGCCCCGCGGCACGGCGGCGGTGATCGAACTTGGTTCCTGGCCGGTGCTGCCGTTGTTCGAGCATCTGCAACAGTTAGGCAACGTTCCGCAGGATGAGATGCTGCGCACCTTCAATATGGGACTGGGAATGTTGCTGGTCGTTCCCCTGGCGAAATTCAAGAAGGCTCAGACCGTGCTCGATCGCGTGGGTGAAAAGGCTTACACTGTCGGACGCATCGTCAAGGGCGAGCGCAAGGTGATCTACAACTGAGAGCCAAATCACCACGGAGACACAGAGACACGGAGAAAACCCTTTGGGTTTTGTGATGCTGAACGCCGACAGAGGTTGAGCGCCACGAATCTCTTGAATTTGCAATTTGATACTTCTCTGTGCCTCCGTGTCTCCGTGGTGAATTATCATTTGACCTTTCATGAAATCCCTCGGCATTCTCCTCTCCGGACGCGGCTCGAATTTCGTGGCCATCGCCGACAGCATCGACGCGGGCCGCATTGTGGACGCGCGCATCGCCGTCGTCATTTCCAACAAGGTGGACGCGCCGGGCATCGCCACAGCACGCCAGCGCGGATTGAATGCGCTGGTGATTCCATCGAAGGGCAAGCCGCGCGAAGAGCACGACCGCGAAGTTGTCGCCGCGCTCAAGCAGCACAATGTGGATCTGGTCTGCCTGGCGGGATACATGCGGCTGCTCTCGCCGTGGTTCGTGCAGCAGTTTCCACGGCGGATTCTTAACATCCATCCGTCGCTCTTGCCCGCGTTTCCCGGACTCGAAGCGCAGGAGCAGGCTTTCGCTTACGGAGTGAAGGTTTCCGGGTGCACTGTGCATTTTGTGGATGAAGAACTCGATCACGGAGCGATCATCGTGCAAAAAGCCGTCGCGGTGCTCGATGGTGACGACGAGCACACGCTGGCTGCCCGGATCCTAGAGCTGGAGCACATCGCTTATACCGAAGCCATCAACATTGTTCTGGACGGGAATTTCGAGATTGCGGGCCGGAGATTGAGGTCAAGTCAAAAGGCAGAAGTAAGAATGCAGAAGTAAGAAATTTTCGAGTTACTGTGACATCCGTCACAGACCCCCGGCGCACGTGAACATGAAAATGATGCTCGTGGGGAACAGTCAAGATCTGAAGGTGCGAACCAAGCAATTTGCGCTTCGTATTTTGCGCCTGTATCGAGCTCTGCCAGCCAAGGAGGAGGCCAGAATTCTGGGGAAACAGGTTCTTCGTTCGGGTACCTCCGTCGGGGCAAACTACCGGGCCGCCTGCCGGGCGCGGTCCAGGGCCGAGTTCATCGCCAAGCTCGGAATCGTTCTGGAAGAAGCGGATGAGACCGTTTTCTGGCTCGAGTTGCTCCTCGAGGGTGGAATCGTAAAGGGGGAGAAGTCGGACGCCCTCCTCAAAGAAGCCCAGGAACTCACATCGATTTTCGTGGCGTCGCTCTGTACCGCCAAAGGCATCGCAGCCTAAAAAGGCCCGAGCGGTGCCGGTTCTTGCTTCTTCATTCTGACTTCTGCATTCTGACTCTCAATTGAATTCCTTCGCCATCCTGACGATCTGCAAGGCTTCTCCGTTGCCCAGTGGAACCTTCTGATTCTCGAGCGCCGCGTATCCCTTGGCTTTATAGAACGCAACTCCGCTCAAGGTTGCGCCCATCTCCAAGCGCGTGAAGCCCGCTGCCCTAGCCGCGTTTTCGCAGGCTTCTAGGATCATCCCGCCGATGCCGCGCCGCGCCCAATTGGGATGCACGAAGAACGCTCGAATCTTCGCAGCATCGTGGGCAGGGTCGAGCAACGAGTCTTCTCGTCCGGCATATTGATCGCCGCCATACAGGGTCTTGCGTTTGCTCCACCCGCCGCAGGCAACGATTTCAAGCTTCTTCTGCAATTCTCTTTTCTGCGGTGCCTCGTTTTGCGGATCGAAAACTTCCACCGCCAGATACGTTCCATCCGCGATGAGCCGGCTGTCTACGCCGTAAACCGACTGCAGCGCGCCTTCGATCTGTGCCGGTGAATAGACCTCGGCCTGCAGGCCTCGCACTGAGGCCTCAATCACTTCGCGCAGACGCGGAACATCCTCCGCCGTGGCCTTGCGTATGTGAATGTTCGCAGCCTTCACAAGCTCTCCGGGGCCAGCGCCAATTTTGACTTCTGGCGTTCGGTCTTCCGCATTTCTTTATAATGTCCTTTCCCATGTCCAACTTCAAACCTGTCGAGGAACAGCTCACCTATCTGAAGAAAGGCTCGGCGGAAATCATCCGCGAGTCCGACCTGCGGGCCAAGCTGGAGAAGTCGCGCGCCACGGGCAAGCCGCTGCGCGTGAAGCTCGGCATGGACCCGACCGCTCCCGACTTGCATTTGGGGCACACCGTGGTACTGCGCAAGCTGAAGCATTTTCAGGATCTGGGGCATACTGCGATTTTTCTGATTGGGGATTTTACGGGGATGATTGGCGACCCGACGGGACGGTCGGTGACGCGGCCTCCTCTGACGCGGGAGCAGATTGAGCAGAATGCGGAAACTTACAAGGCGCAGGTGTTCAAGATTCTCGATCCGCAGAAGACCGTGATTGACTTTAACCGGCGCTGGATGGGCGCGTTCACCGCCGACGATTTTGTACGGTTGATGGCGAAGTACACCGTCTCGCAACTGCTGGAGCGCGAGGATTTTCACAAGCGATTTCAGGATGAGAAACCTATTTCTGTACACGAGTTGCTCTACCCGCTGGTGCAGGGATACGACTCGGTGGCGCTCGAAGCGGATGTGGAACTCGGAGGCACCGACCAGAAATTTAATCTGCTCGTCGGACGGGAGTTGCAGCGGGCTTATGGCCAGGAGTCGCAGGTGGTGGTGACTACGCCGATCCTGGAGGGCCTCGATGGCGTACAGAAAATGTCGAAGTCGCTGGGGAATGCGATTGGGATTCACGAGCCGCCGCTGGAGATGTACGGGAAGATCATGAGCATCTCGGACGAGATGATGTGGAGATATTACGAGTTGCTGACGGATGTGCAAGTCGCAGACATCGAGAAGATGAAGCGGGAAGCGCATCCGATGCAGGCGAAGAAAGAGTTGGCACGGAGGATCGTGGCGGATTTTCATGCAGTTGAAGCCGCAACAAGAGCTGGCGAGGACTGGGCGAGGCAGTTTCAGAAGAGTGAAGTGCCTGAAGATGCGGAAGAGGTAACAATAGATCTTGCTCAAGTTGAAGTGTCTTCCGAGGGGGCCCGAGCAGAGATCGTGAGCAAGCCCCTAGAAACCCACGACCGGCGTATCAGGTTGGACAGGCTGCTCTACATGATTAAACTTGCGGATTCCGTGAGCGACGCGGTGCGCAAACTGAAACAGAAGGCTGTGAAAGTCAACGACGAGCTAAAGACCGATCCAGTGATTTTCCTGGACCCTAGGAAGAAAGTGACGATACGCGTAGGAAGAAAGATCAAGAGGGTGGCCTTTACTCGAAAATCAACTCAAACGAAGCAGTCCTGATCGGATTCTCGACAATCCAAAATGCATAGGTCCTTCGTTGGGAATCCCGCGCCTTGCGCGGGATTCCGCTTCCTCAGGATGACAACGGCATCGAGCGGGATCACTGCTGCGGCAGGAGCCCAAAGACGGCTACGCCGGTCTGCGTCCCCACGAAGACTTTGCCGTTCACGATCGCCGGAGTGATGAACTTGTTGCCGGGGCCGAACTGATCGCGGTCGTTGCTGGCCTGGTTGCTGTTGTAGAGTTCGCTGAGGTTGGCGGCGTTGTACGCGTGCAATACCGCGGGATTGCTGTTCTCGACGGCCCACACCACGCCGTTGCTTGCGCCATTGGCCGAGACGCTGGGCGTTGTGCCGGGATAGCCAAAGCTGTTGGCGGTTTGTGCGGCAGCGGTAGTCGACAGCTTCGCGTTGGTGATGGCGAAGGCCTGGATGGGGCTTCCTACCGATCCGTAGTAAATCGTGTTGCTGAAATACGCCGGCATCGCGAAGACTCCTCCGGGCAGAGCTCCCGCGAGTTCCTGGTAAATGTTGTTGCTGTTTGCGCTGAACTTGCCCATGGAGTCGCGATTGACCAGGTAGAGGTTGCTGTCTTTGCCGGCGCCGACCGCGAGGTGCCGGGTGTTGCCTGAGCCATCGATCAGATCGGGCAGCACGATCGTTCCGCCCGAGCCCAGATCCGTGTCGCTGTCGCTCTCCGCTACACCGTTGTCCATCTCGAAGTAGTCGGCCACGGCAAGGCCGCCCGACGTCGAGAGCTTCATAAATGCATTGCCGTAGTCGCCTTCGCTGGGGAATCCGCCGGCATTCAAAGTCGTGTCGAAGATTCCATTGGCATCGAGAAAGTAAATATTGCCCGAACTGTCGGCGGCAAGCCCGGCTCCGGCCATCCAGATCGAGCCTTCGTTGCCGTTGGGCGTCACATTCAGCACGCTGGTCTGCGCCAGGGTGGATTCGTTGTACGCCATGATCCATCCGGTGTAAGGCCGGGCATCGCAGTGCGAAGTCCAACCGGTGTAGATCACACCATTCAGCAACAGCAGCGCCGAGCGTTCCGCGTACTGTCCCGGATCGAAGACCACGTTTCCGTTGCTGCTGTTGTCGCCGGTTCCCGGATAGGTCGCTTGCACGTCGACCGGGCCGCCGAACAATTCCGTGCCCAGCGTGAGATCAAGCGCGTGCAGGCGCTGGTGGTGGTTGCCGGAAGCGTCTCTCGACATGGCAACCACATAAACTGCGCCATTCGGACCGCTGGTGCGGTCAATGACTGGAGTCGAGGTTATCCCAATCTCTGGAGTTATCTGTCCGCAGCCGCCATCGTCCGATGGCGTCTCGCCCGCCTTCAAGGCTGTGACCTGCCAGATAGTCGTGCCGGAATCCGCGTCGAAGGCGTAGACGGAATCGTGCTCCGTGGCTGCGATCAGCACATTGTGCGTGCCGTTATTCGGAACCGCAACGTTCGAGGCGTAGAGCGGTTCGGCGTCAACCAGGCCATCTGCAGCGTAGAACCCGAGCTTGCCAAACATCGCCGAGTTTACGTTGCTGGTGGTCAAGACTCCTTCCGTCAGGTTCTGCCCCGTGCGGGCAATGTCATTGTGGTAGGTCAGCACATCGGTTACGACGGCCGCGGCATTCACGGTAAGAGTGGCCGCGTTGCTGGTGATGGTAGCGATTGCATTGCTTACGACCACGCTGAATTGCGAGCCGTTGTCGGCAGATGTTGTCGCGGCGGTGGTGTAGCTGGCCGAGGTCGCGCCCGTGATTGCGGTCGTACCCTTTTGCCACTGATAACTCAGAGGACCCGTCCCGGCCGCGGTTACCGAAAAGGTGGCCGTCTGGCCGGCGGTAACGGTCTGGTTTGCGGGCTGGGCGGTGATGGAGGGCGCGGCGGCGCTCACGATAATGGTTCCAGGCTGCGAACCGCCGCAGCCTGCCAGGATCAAGCTAACTGCCAGAAAATACAATATATTCGTTAGCCGGTGCAGTCTCATGCCTCGCCTCCAAGAAACAAGCTTCTGTCATCAATCATGCCAGCAGTTCCGGGTTTTGGGGAGGGGCCGGAAGGTTACCGTAGTCGGAACGGGCCCTCTTCGGGGAGGCTCAGGTGCTGGGCGCCCGTACAAGTCCATGAGCGTGACCCCCGCCACGCGCTCCGACTCTGTTACTCTCTGCTCGCAGATGCGCGCTGCCGCCATCCTCGGGCTGGGATGTTCTCCGAAAAGCCTCAAGCCTTTCCAGGCAGATGAAACCATCGAATGGCGCATCGGGTTGCCCTCGACCGCGGATCAAGCAGATGTCATCCTACTCTTCGGCGGAGACGGCACCATTCATCGTCACCTCAGCCAATTGGTGAAGCTCGCCCTGCCGGTGCTGGTTGTCCCAAGCGGCAGCGGCAACGACTTTGCCCGGGCTCTTGGCCTGCGCCGAGTGCGCGATTCGCTCTCCGCTTGGCGGGGCTTCTGTGCCACGCAAAACAACGTGCGCGCCATTGATCTGGGAGTTATCTTGCCGTTGAGGGAGGGCGCGGGCGAGTCGCCCGCGCCACACGAGGCCTCTCCCAACCCGGCACTCGGTACTCCGAACTATTTCTGCAGCGTGGCTGGCGTTGGGCTTGACGCCGAGGTTTCCCGCCGCGCCAATGCACTGCCGCGCTGGCTGCGCGGACACGGCGGTTACGCGTTAACCCTGGCTCCGACCATCTTCCGCTTTGCCCCGTTCCCCATGAAGATTTTCACGCCCGCCCCGGCCGGCCGCTGGGCCATGCGCAGCGACCAGCCTACAATGCTGGCCGCTTTCGCCAACACCGCAATGTACGGCGGTGGAATGAAGATTGCACCCCATGCGCGAATGGACGACGGTCAACTCGACGTGTGCGTCATCGGAGGCGTCGATCCCTTCAAGCTCGCCTGCATGTTTCCCACGGTCTACTTTGGACGCCACTTGCGCATCCGCGAGGTGGAGTATTTTCAGGCGGCGCGCCTGCGCGTGGGGACCGAGAGCCCGCTCGATGTTTATGCCGACGGCGAGTACGTTTGCCGCACGCCTGCGGAGGTCACGGTGTATCGCGCCGCGCTGAGGGTGGTGCTTCCTGCGTAACATTTTCATGTTGCCGTTAGGCGCGGTGACAGAATTATGGCGCTAAAACAGCCCGGCAAATGGGTAGTAGCTCAGTATGATTCAGGACGCTCGTGTGCGCACGCGAGATCCCCTCGTCCCGCTGGTGAAAACGCGGGACTTCGGGATGACTCCAGAGAGGGCGCAATCGTGAAGAATTCAAATTTGAGTGATTGACCGGCAAATGCCTGTTGACGAACCCAACTCGCCTGTGTAGGATCATGAGAACAAGCCTGCTCTTCGGGGCAGGCCTGAATTTCATGCAGAGTGGCTGAGGGACGAGCCCTGTGACGCCACGGCAACCGGATCGGGATCATCTATCCCGACCGCCAGGTGCCAACTCCCGCCCGGAAACGGGGAACATGAGATTCGGATGCGAGCTTTATTTTATTTGCATTCGACCTCTTTTTCCCATTTCCTGGAAAAAAGAGGCCGTTCTGTTTTAGGGCGCTTCTTCCCGGCTCGTCCCCAGCTATTCGCTGCTGTAAAAGAAAGCGAGTAGCCCGATGTCGAATGCCGAGGCTCACTACGAATTGCGCTGCCGGGAATGCGGCCGCAGCTGGGGAAACCAACCCCGCTCGATCTGCGACGAGTGTTTCTCTCCTCTGGAAATCACTTACGACTACGACGCGGCCAAGGCCTCCATCAGCCGCGAGCGCATTGCGCAACGGCCTCCGGACATGTGGCGCTACGCCGAGTTGCTGCCGCTGCCGGAAGGATTTCAGCCGCAACTGCCGGTTGGGTTCACGCCTCTGATTAATGCGCCGCGGCTTGCAGAGCGGCTAGTGGGCAACAACAGCGACACGAAAGCGGCTGCGCAGAATCTCTACATTAAGAATGATGCCGTCTGCCTGCCGACGCTCAGCTTTAAGGACCGCGTAGTCGCCGTGGCCCTGGCCCAGGCTCAGGCTTTCGGCTTCGATACGGTCGCGTGTTCTTCCACCGGAAATCTGGCCAACGCGGTTGCGGCGCACGCGGCGCGATTGGGTTTGAAGGCATGGGTATTCATCCCATCCGACCTTGAGCCTGCGAAGATTTTGGGCACGCAGGTGTTTGGCGCGAACGTAGTGCGGATTGCCGGCAACTACGACCAAGTCAACCGCTTGTGCTCGCAGATTGCCGAAGAGCGCCGCTGGGGATTCGTGAACGTGAACCTGCGGCCCTACTACGCGGAAGGATCGAAGACGGTGGGCTTCGAGATCGCCGAGCAACTGGGCTGGCGTTTGCCGGATAACGTGGTCGTGCCCATGGCTGGCGGATCGTTGATCACCAAGATCAAGAAGGCATTCGAGGAACTGATCAAGCTCGGCCTGGTCGAGGAGAAGCCGGTAAAGTTCTTCGGCGCGCAGGCTACTGGCTGTTCGCCGATTTCGACTGCGGTAAAGACCGGCAGCGCGGAGATCGAACCGCAGAAGCCGGCGACTATTGCGCGTTCGCTCGCCATCGGCAATCCCGCCGACGGTCACTATGCCATCAAGGCCATCAAGCAGAGCGGCGGATGGAGCGAGGACGTGAGCGACCCGGAGGTGATCGATTCGATCCGCCTGCTCGCGGAAAGTGAAGGCATCTTTACCGAAACGGCCGGCGGCGTGACCGTGGGCTGCGCGGGCAAGCTTTATCGCCAGGACCGGATTCTGCCCGAGGAGACGACCGTCCTGTGTATCACGGGCAATGGGTTGAAGACGACGGATGTGCTGGCCGGCGTCTATGAGACGGAGCGGCCGATCGCACCCAAGCTGACGGAATTCGAGCGGTATCTGCAGCAAACGCTGGAGGGTGTCGAGGTCGCGAACGAAGCGGCGGCGGCCGTGGGCGCATAAGAGACAAAGAATCGATGGCTATCAATGTACAGATTCCGACTGCGTTGCGGCGGCACACGGCGGGTGTGGGAGCGATTACGTGCGCGGCCGCGAACCTGGGAGAGTTGTTCGCCGTCCTCGATGAGAAGTTTCCGGAGTTGAAGCCTCATCTGCGCGACGAAGCGGGACAGGTGCGCCGCTTTCTCAACATTTACGTGAACGAGGAAGACATCCGCTTCCTGGGCGGACCGGCTTATTCTTTTCAAGAGGGCGATGAAGTTCTGCTGGTGCCCTCGATTGCGGGCGGAGCCTGCTAAGAATCAAGTTCGCGCCGTCGCCAAACGCCCCTAGTGGCTACGCGTTACCACGGTGATGATTTGCTGTGTCCCGCCGGTCCCTGCGCGACGCGTGGTCTGGGCTGGCCCGACTTCCAGGCGCGCATTTGCATTCGACGGCGGCGTGAAGTCCACGCCATCATTTACCTGCGCGCAATCCATGCGCAGCGTGCCATTGTCGTTAAACACCAATCCATAGAAACGCAACGTGCTGCCGGCAGCGAGTGGCTGGGTGTTGAGCGTCTGCGTGTTGCTGTCGACGTAGACCTCAACTTGGCTGGGATCGTTCTCCACTGTAGTTTGATCGGGCTGCACCGCCAACATGGGGAACAAGTCATACGGCGCCAGCGAAATCGTGTAGTCGGTAAAACTGCCGCTCTGCGATATGGCTGTCACGGTGCCATTGATCGTCTGCGGCATGAGGGTCATTGTGGTGACGGCCGGGTAGGTCCCGTTAAAGGGCAAGGTGGTTGTTGAAATATACACCTCTTGGCCTGGAACCATATTTGATCCATTGAAGCTGGGCACGAAGGGCAAGCTTCCCAGATTCGTAAGCTGGCCGGAGATCTGAAAGGCTGCGCTGTCGTAGTTAAATGGCGCACCCTCGCCGGTTGGATAGCCAGGAATGCCAGCGCCCTGCATCTCGCGAGCATGCATGAAAAATGCAGACACCGAAGGGGTCACTTCCATGAGCGGGCCGCGAAATATGTATACGGCGGAGGGATCCTCCACCGCAATCCGCGTCGCCAGCAGAGAACCATCGGATTGGATCGCGCCATCCATATTCACGAACGCGCCCGCCGTCAGGGCGGAAAGGCCGTTAACCCCCTGATACAGAGTGTTGCCGTCGCACTGAACAGAAACTGGCAGCCCTGTCAGCGCAGGCACGTAGTTGGGTATCGACAAAGTAATGGTGTTGCCGCCCGAACTGACTCCTGTGACCTCTCCGTCGATCCCCATCACTTTGCCATTGGCCGAATTCGTCGGTGAGGCGGCCAAAGTGAGGGGCGTAAGACTGAAGGTCGGCGCAGCCGAAAAGCCGTAGAATCCGTCGACGTTCACGCAGTCCCCTATGGTCGCCGATTGCGATACCAGCAGGTCGAGCGACAGGGCCATGCTTGTGCCCGTCACGGTGAGAGGCGAAGGGAAGTTCACTGTCGCTGTGGGAGGGAATAGGGTGTAAGTGGCTGAACTCAGGGTCTGTTCTCCATCGAATTGACCAAGGGCGATGCAAACGAAAGCGCCGCCGCCAAGAGTCACGCTTGCGCTTGTATAGATGTCCTGCGGAATCGTCGCAGTCAGCAGTGGTTGAGCTACGCCGTTCAGATGCATGAATTCGGCACCGAGCCCTGATGACGCCAGAGTAGCCGTCTTTCCCGACTGGCTGGTCAGGGTAATGCTTTGAAAGCCGAGATCGAATTCCGACAGTTGATCGTTGGCTGTGCTCGACACCACTACCGTTACTGCGGTATTGCCCGTGAGGGGCGGAGTCTTCGACATGCTGCTCGATCCGCAGCTAGTGGAAAAGATGGCCGCGGCAACGACGATCAACGCTAAGGGGAAGCTGTAAAGCCGACGGGGAGACGAAAAGGCCAAGCTCATAAATCCTCCGGTTTGGCAGCCCGGGGTCGGAGCCCTATCTTCCTGGTTAACGCTGCCGCGTAACCAGATTCATGGCGCAAGATCAACATACGGAGTATAGCGCGGCAATCATTAGCGGATTCATAGATTTGTCGACTTTTGGTAAAAGTTCGTCAAAGGAACGTCTGCTTGCATCAGGGTCGACAATATGTATAATCTAACTAACTGGTTAATTAGTGAATGGTTCAAGCCTTTCATCACCGCCATCATCACCCCCGCATGGGTTCCCGCGGCCAGCCGGAGGAGAGCCGCGCGGCCATTCTGCAGGCTGCGGCGAAGGAGTTTGCCGAGTTCGGCATCGTCGGAGCGCGCACCGACGCCATTGCGCGCGAAGCGCGAGTGAACAAGGCGTTGCTCTATTACTACTTTACGGACAAGGAAACGCTTTACGGAGCGGTGCTCGACGACGCATTTACCGGGATGCGGACCTGCGTCTTCCAGGTGCTCGACAGCGACCTGCCGCCGCGCGAAAAGATCATGGCCTACGTGGGTGCGTATTTCGATTTCATTGCCTCGAACCGAATTTATCCCAAGCTGATGCAGCGGGAGATGATGCGGGCGCGCGAAGGCGACTCGGTACACCTCGACAGGCTGGTCAAGACTTACTTCCAGCCGATCTACCGGCGGGTTGGCGAACTGCTGCACAAGGGAATTGCGGAAGGCGAATTCCGGCAGGTAGACCCGGCGCACTTCGTTCCTTCCATGGTGGCGATCATCGTTTTCTATTTCAGCAGCGCCCCGGTGATGCAACGGATCGTGCGCTTCAATCCACTCACGCCGCGGCGCATCGCGGAGCGGCGGGCGGCGGTTTTGGATTTTATTTCCGCGGCGCTGTTTCAACCCGGCGCCAGCACGGGGCCAGCGGTTCGTAAGCCATCAGTTGGCAAGTCGTCGGTTCGCAAATCGGGAGTAAGCAAATGAGCGCTCGTAACCGGTTCTTCATTCTTCTCGGCATCATCTTTGTGATCGCCGCGATCTATTACATGTTCTCTACCGACCATTCCAAAGATCTGGTGCTGATCGGCACGGTCGACTCGAATCAGGTGATCGTCAGCGCGCAGGTCGAGGGCCGCATCCAGAAATTGCTGGTGGATGAAGGCACGCCGGTGAAGGCAGGCGACCTCATTGCCGTGCTCGATCCCTCCGAGTTGCAGACGCAGGAGGCCGCAGCCGCGGCCAACATCGCGAGCCTGCAGCACAAAGTTTCCGAGATGCAGCACACCGAAAAATCTACGGCAGGCTCGACTTCGAGCGACGTGGCTAACGCGCGGGCCATGCTTTCGTCCGCCAAGGCGCAACTCCTGCAGGCGAAGGCCGCGCTCGATCGCACCGAGAGTGACAGCCGGCGGATGATCGCGCTGGCCAAGGCCGGCGTCCAGTCAGAGCAGGACCAGGTGCAGGCTGAGACCAACCTGCAAGCGGCGCAGGCGACCGTGCAGGCTCAGCAGGATCTGGTGAAAGCGGCGGAGGCGAACTTGAACGCCGCCATTGCGCGCACGCAGCAAGCCAACGCGGCGAAGAGCACAGTGCAATCGACGGAGGCCGACCTGAAGAATGCGGTCGCACAGAAGAATCAGGCCGCGGTGCGGCTGGCGTACACCAATGTCTACGCGCCGGTGAGCGGTACGGTTTCGGTGCGCGCGGCGCGGCAGGGAGAAGTGGTCAACATTGGCGCGCCGATTGTGACCATCGTCGATCTGACAGATACATGGGTGCGCGCCGCGATTCCGGAGACCTATGCCGACCACATCGGCTATGGCGATGTATTGCGCGTCCGCCTGCCGGGCGGCACGATCACCAGCGGCAAAGTTTTCTTCAAAGGCGTAGAAGGCGACTTTGCCACACAGCGCGACGTCAGCCGGCGCAAGCGCGATATAAGGACGATCGTGCTGAAAGTGAGATTGGACAATCCAAAAGGCGCGTTCGTGCCGGGAATGACGGCCGAGGTGCTGGTTTCGCCAGAGCAGATGAAGGGCGAGAGCAATCCGCAGAGCGCGGCGGCGGCGGGGCAGCAATGATGGCAGACCTGAATTCCAAAGCCAACGACGGCAGCGTTTCGACCGCTGTGGCCGCAACGCCCTACGCTATCGAAGTGCAACACATCGTCAAGAAGTACGGCGACTTCACCGCCGTCGACGATGTTTCATTCAACGTGAAAGAGGGTGAGATCTTCGGTCTGCTTGGACCGAATGGCGCGGGGAAATCGACGCTGATCCGAATGATGACCACGCTGATTCCGATTACCGCGGGGAGGGCGCGCATCGCGGGTCACGATGTTGCAAAGGAGCCGGATGCCGTGCGGCGAACGATCGGTGTGATCCCGCAGGCGCTGACCAGCGATCTCGATCTTACGGTGGAAGAAAACCTGAACATCTACGCCAAGCT
>Ga0302183_10000202_pt1 | contig 28666 bp, 7 predicted proteins | sample I_Palsa_N3_2_FD_200232 | JGI IMG/M metagenome (GOLD analysis project Ga0302183, IMG submission 200232) | Peat permafrost microbial communities from Stordalen Mire near Abisko, Sweden - I_Palsa_N3_2 | ecosystem: Environmental > Terrestrial > Soil > Palsa > Peat permafrost | place: Sweden: Abisko...
GCTTGCTCGAATTGGGCCGTGAACCCTTCGATCTCGAACATGGGCCGATGCTGCGCGTCACGTTGCTGGCACGCGCGCAGAACGAGACTGTCCTGCATTTTGCGATGCCGCACATGGTGTCGGATGCGTGGTCGCAAGCGATCCTGCTACGCGAGTTCTCGCGTCTGTATCGAGCGGTGAGCAGCAACGAAGCGGCCGATCTGGCGCCGTTGCCGATCCAGTATGGGGACTATGCGTTGTGGCAGCGCAACCCTCGAAACGAAGCCGCACTCGATACACACTACGCGTACTGGCAGCGCGAGCTCGGCGGCGAACAGCCGCTGCTTGCGTTGCCTGTCGACCGGGTATGTCACGGGGCGCGCAGTAATGCAGGTGCGGTCATCGAGCGATCGATCGGCGCTGGACTAGCCGATGCCCTCGAACAACGTTCGCGCGAACATGGTGCCACGCGTTTCATGACGATGCTTGCCGCATACGGGACGCTGCTGCAAGGCTATAGCGCACAGGACGACGTCCGTGTGGGTGTTCCGGTAGCAGGCCGCGACCGCCTGGAGACCGAGCCGCTAATAGGCTTCTTCGTCAACACGCTCGTGATCCGCATGGCTACGCGCCGGACCGGGCCGTTCAGCGCGTTATTAGCCGAAGTGCGTGACCGGATGGCGGGCGCGCAGGCGCATGCCGGCGTGCCGTTTGCGAAGCTCGTTGAACTACTGCAGCCACAACGTAGCATCAGTCACACGCCGCTGTTCCAGGCGATGTTCAACTACAGTGCAGAGCCACGCTCGCAAGTTGAACTGCCGGGTATCGAAGTGAGCAAGCTGACAGGCGGCACGGGTACGGTGCAGTTCGACCTGTCGCTGGATGTATCGGTTAATGGCGATGGCCTCCGGGTCGCTTTAAGCTACGCAACCGATCTCTTCGACCCTTCGACAGCTACCCGCTTGCTCGACAGTTACGTCGCGGTGCTGGAGACAATCGCGAGTCAGCCGAACACGCGTGCGGTGCCGCTGCTGGGAGATTGCGAGCAGCAGAAAATGCTGGCGTGGGGCCGCAATGACCAGACGTTTGCGCAGGCTGAGCCGGTGCATAACTTGTTCGAACGTCAGGCGATAAAGACGCCGGATGCGCTCGCGCTGGTGTTCGGAGACCAGACACTCACCTACCGCGAACTCGATGACCGGGCCAACCGGCTCGCGCACAAACTGGTGCGGCTGGGTGTACGACCGGAGGTGAAGGTTGGTATCGGCCTCGAGCGTTCCGTTGAGACGCTGGTCGGATTGCTGGCCGTATTGAAGGCGGGCGGTGCCTATGTGCCGCTCGATCCGCAGTATCCGGCGGAACGTCTGGCGTACATGGTGGCCCATAGCGACGTGCGCTTGTTGCTCACGCAAAGCGCGGTTGCACAGCGCTTCAATCAGACCTTGCCGCTACTGGAACTCGATGCGCTAAACCTCGACGATGAACCGTCGCACAAACCGCACGTGGACGTGCGCGGGCACAACCTCGCCTACGTCATCTACACGTCGGGTTCCACCGGCCAGCCCAAGGGCGTGATGGTTCATCACCATGCACTCAGCCACTTCATTCACAGCATGCAGGCGAAGCCCGGCCTGACAGCAGACGACATCCTGGTCGCAGTGACCTCGCTGTCATTCGATATTGCCGCGCTCGAGTTGTACCTGCCGCTGGTCGTCGGCGCGCGGATCGTCCTGGCTACGCGAGAGGTGTCCCGCGATGGCGCGGCACTAGCACGACTGGTGCAGGACTCGAAGGCGACGGTGTTGCAGTCGACCCCGGCCGGCTGGCGGCTGCTACGAGCTGGCGGCTGGCCGCAGGCGCCCCTCGCGCGCTTCAAGGGACTGTGCGGGGGCGAGGCCTTGCAGCCCGATCTGGCACGCGACCTGAACGAACAGGGTGTAGAGCTATGGAACATGTACGGCCCGACCGAGACCACGATCTGGTCGGCGGTGTCGCGCGTGCACGATGCCGCGCCGGGTCTGGGCGGTCCTATCGCGGGAACGCAGCTTTACGTTCTTGATTCGAGCATGGCGCTCGTTCCGCCCAACGTGCCGGGCGAGTTGTATCTCGGCGGTGTCGGGTTGGCGCGCGGCTATATCGGGCAGGGCGGCCTGACGTCGGAGCGATTCGTGGTGGACCCGTTCAACGGCAACGGCGCGCGCCTGTATCGGACAGGTGATCTCGTCAAGTGGCGCGGTGACGGTCGCCTTGAGTATCTGGGGCGTATCGACCATCAGGTGAAGATCCGGGGCTTTCGTATCGAATTGGGCGAAGTCGAGGCGCAGTTGCTGGCGCAGCCGGAGGTAGGTGAAGCCATTGCCGTGGCGCACGAAGGAAGCGGCGGTGCGCGGCTGGTGGCGTATGTGTCACGTCGGGCCGGACATCCTGCCGACGCCGCTGCGCTTGCCGGCCAGTTGAGGGAAAAACTGATCGCAGTGCTGCCGGAGTACATGGTGCCCGCTCTTATCGTGGTCCTGGACAGCCTGCCGCTGAACACGAACGGTAAGGTGGATCGCCACGCGCTGCCGCTGCCTGAACAAATCGAACGAATCTGGGAGGCGCCGAAAGGCGAGATAGAAGCAGCGCTCGCTTCAGTCTGGCAGGACGTGTTGCGCGTCGAACGTATAGGCCGTCACGATAATTTCTTCGAGATGGGCGGGCAATCGTTGTTTGCATTGCGCGCCGTAGCTGCGCTGCGTGAGGCATTGAACGTTGAGTTGCCGGTGCAGAGGCTGTTCGCCTATCCGGTACTGGCAGATCTGGCGCGAGCGATCGAGAGAGACGTACTGGATGTAATGCCCGGGACACCCGCCACGCTACGTGGCGTGATCTCAACAAGACCAGAAGGAATGCTAAGCACCAAGCTTTCACCCACACAGGAACGGCTGTGGTTTTTCTCGCGCCTGAGTCCACAGAGTGCTGCGTACAACCTGACGGGGGCGGTGAAGCTGGAAGGCGCGCTTGACCGCGACATTCTGCGTAAAGCAGTCGCGGCCCTCGTCGCACGTCATGAAAGCTTGCGCACGCGTTTCGTTGAAGTCGATGGCGTGGCGATGCAGAAAGTCGATGTCATCGAGCCAGGCTGGTCGGTGCTCGATCTCGAAGACGTACCGCAGGAAAGCAGAGCCCAGCGCGTCGCCGATACCCTAAGCGCGATCTCCCGTGCACCTTTCTCTCTGGAGCAAGGACCGCTGTTTCGCGTCACGCTGATTCGGCTTGGCGACTGCGAACACGTGCTTCATTTCGTGACGCATCACATCATTTCGGACGCGTGGTCGAACCGGATCATCCTCGACGAGTTCTCGCGTCTTTATACGGCGATCCGTCAAGGACGTGCGCATCAACTTGCACCGTTGCCGGTCCAGTACGCCGACTACGCGCTGTGGCAAAACGATGCGGAACAGCAAGCACGCGCCGACGCGGAGCTCGCGTTCTGGCGTGAGCGGCTTGGCGGCGAACTGACGGCGCTTGAGCTGCCGTTCGACCGCTCGCCGCCGGCTTCGCGCAATCAGGCGGGAGCACGGGTGGACGTCAAGCTCGGAGCACCGGTGATCGATGCAGTGAGAGCGCTGTCCCGACGGCATCAGGCGACGCCGTTCATGGTGCTCTTGGCTGCCTTCGATGTGCTGCTCGCGCGTTATAGCGGGCAAGCTGATATCCGAGTTGGTGTTCCTGTAGCAGGGCGAGACCGGCTTGAGACGCAATCGCTGATCGGCTTCTTCGTGAACACGCTGGTGATCCGCACGGAGATGGCGGGACTCGATACCGTTGAAACGCTGCTGCGCCACGTTCGCGAACGCGTGCTTGAAGCGCAGGCGCATCAGGACGTACCGTTCGCCCGCGTTGTCGATGCGCTGAATCCTGGCCGAAGCCTGACGCAGACGCCGCTCTTCAGCGTCATGTTCAACTACGATCACGGCACGGAAGGTGAAGGGCTCAGCTTGCCTGGTCTACGGGTCTCGCCGATCGAAACATCGACAGGTACGGCACGTTTTGATCTTGTGCTGTCGGTCCGTGAACGACACAACGGGATCACCGTCTCGTTGAACTATGCGCGCGATGTGTTCGACGCTCAAACCGTCGAGCGGATGCTGGGCCACTATGTCTCGCTGCTGGAGCAGATTGCGACGAAGGACCATGCGTATCTGGCCGAGCTCGTGCTCGACGCCGAGGTGAGCCAACCTGAGCTCAGCGCTCACGCGTTCGTGCCCGTCGGCGAACGCATCGCTGCGCGGGCACGGCGTCAGCCTCAGGCGCCCGCCGTGCATTGCGAGGGCGCGCACCTGTCTTACGCCGAACTAGATAACTGGTCGAACCGCATTGCGCGAACGTTGAACGTGCGAGGAATGGGCTCGGAGACTCGCGTGGGTCTGTGTCTGACGCGCTCGGTGGGCTTGGTCGCGGCGCTCGTCGGCGTGCTCAGGTCCGGCGCGGCTTTCGTGCCGCTCGATCCAGCCTATCCGGCTGAGCGTCTGCGCACCATGATGGATGACGCGCAACTGTCGTGCGTACTCGGCGACGCCGCCACGTTCGCGACATGCGCGCCGCTCTTCGCGGGCCGCGAGGTCATCGATATAAATGCGCTTGAACCATTGTCCGTCGATCCGTTTGACGTCCCCATTCATCCCGAGCAACTGGCGTATGTGATCTACACATCAGGCTCGACGGGACGGCCAAAAGGCGTGGCGATCAGTCATGTTGCGCTGAGCCGCCATCTGGACGATTTCATCGGTACATATGGAATCGATGCAGCCGACATCCAGTTGCAATCGTCGACGATCAACTTCGACGTGGCGCTGCATGAAATGCTGCCGGCACTGATGCAGGGTGGTCAGGTCGAGATGCGGGGTCCGCAGCTATGGGACATCCAGACGACTAGCCGCCATCTCAAGGACGGCCGCGTCACGTTCGCCCGGATTCCGACCGCGTACTGGCAACAATGGCTGCGCACACCGCCGCCGTTGGACGACCTCGCTTCGTTGCGGCAAATCACCGTGGGCGGCGAGGGACTTCCCGGCGATGCGCTCGCGCAATGGCGCAATGGGCCGCTTGCCCGTATCCGCCTGGACAACCTGTACGGCCCGACGGAGACGACGGTGGCGTGCATGTATCGCGAGACGCGTGCAGCGGATACGGCGCAGGCGATCGTATCGATCGGCGAGCCGTATGGGTCGCGGATTGTCTATGTGATGGACCGGCACGGTAACGAGGCCCTGGTCGGCGCGTTGGGCGAGTTGTGCATTGGCGGGCTCACGCTTGCGCGCGGTTATCTGGATCGTCCCGGCCTGACGGCGGAACGGTTCGCGCCGGACCCGCGCACGCCGGGGGCACGTTTGTATCGCAGTGGTGACCTGTGCAGGCGGCGCGTGGATGGCAGCATCGACTTTCTCGGGCGGCTTGATAGCCAAGTAAAGCTGCGCGGTTTCCGCATTGAACTGGGTGAGATCGAAGCGGTGCTGCGCGAAGCGCCCGGTGTGCAGGCAGCGGTCGCTACGCTGCACGGTGAAGGCGATCAAAAGCGGATCGTAGGGTACGTGGTCGGGGACCGTGACCAGTTCGACGAAGCAGCCATCCGCAGCGTTCTGGAAAGCCGTTTGCCGGGCTACATGGTGCCATCGGCGCTGGTGTGGCTCGAGCGTTTGCCGCTCATGCAGAACGGCAAGCTCGATCGTGCCGCACTGCCTGAGCCGGGCGACCGGAAGAGCGCTGAGAAAACCGCACCACGTACGCCGTTGGAGACGCAGTTGCTTGGCATCTGGCAAGAAGTGCTGAAGCGCGATGACCTCGGCGTCACCGATAACTTCTTCGAAGCAGGCGGACATTCGCTGCTCGCGCTAAAGGTGCTCGCTAAGAGTGCTCAATCCGGCTTGGCCAGCCTGACGCTTGAAGCATTGTTCCAGCACGCCACGGTTCGCACGCTCGCGGCGTATCTGGCCGCACAGGATGCAAGACCCGCCGCGAATGTTGTATCGATGAGTGAGCGCACCGACGCGCCGATCGTCTTCGCAATCCATCCGGCGTCGGGTCTGGTCGCGGACTATCGGCCGCTTGCCGCAGCCCTCGATGGTGTCGCGAATGTGTACGGCGTGCAGGCGCCGTTTTATACGGAAGACTGGTGGCCCGGTGATTTGTCAGAGCTTGCTGCCGACTACGCCGCGCGTATTCGGACAGTGCAACCGGTCGGGCCATACCGGTTGATCGGTTGGTCGGTGGGCGGCCTGATTGCGACCGAAGTGGCGCGCGTGCTGGCACGCGACGGCGGTGAAGTGCCGTTCGTCGGCTTGATCGATGCACACGTGCTCAGGGCCGAAGACCATGGTGACAATCGCGAAATTCACGATGAAGCCCTGGTGAGTCACGACCAGATGCGCACGTATCGCGCAACGGATCATGAACTGCAGAAGGTGCTCGACGATGCCGGCAAGAAATGGCCGTCAATGCAACGCGAATTGTCCGATGCCGGCACGCGCGCGCTGCTCAGCAAGGTGATGTTGTTCCAGCGGCACCTGGGTCATATCGTCCGCTACACGGAGCGCGCGCCATTGCCAGTTGACCTGGAGCTGTGGTGGGCACGGCACCGGCCTTACCGTCCCGCACGCGAAGCGACGGCCATGTGGTCGGCGCACTCGACGGGCCGCGTGTCGGTGGCCAACGAGATCGATGCGGACCATACGCATATCGTGCGGCACAGCGATCTCTTCGACGACCTCGCGCGTGCGCTCGCCTCCAGTGCGTCGGGTGATCGTGACCATCGGCCGGAGCACCTGTCATGAGCTTGAGTGTGCATGACCTGAAGAGCATGTGGAAATCCGGTGAGACAGGAATGGCCACGCGATTGCGTACGCTGGCGCTCGATCGTCCCGACGCGGTCGCCTTGATCACGATCGACGCCGCAGGTGAAACGCAGTACGACTACGCTGAACTCGATCGCCGGGCCGCACGGGTAGCCGCGCACTTGAGTGACCAACGTGCGGCGGGTGAACGTGCGCTGCTTCTGATGGATAGCGGCATCGACTACGTGAGCGCGTTTTTTGGCTGCTTGTATGCCGGGGTCGTCGCGGTCCCGGTCTATCCGCCGGAATCGAACCGCGAGCAGCATCTGGCGCGGCTACGCGGGATCGCGCAGGACGCGGGTGTGCGCTACGTGCTGAGCACGTCGGCGTTGCAGGATCGCTTCGCCGACCAGTACCGTGAACTGGCGCCGGACGCTGAGATCATCGCAGTGGATACGCTGGTCGCGACGAGTGCATCTTCTGATACCAACACCTTCGCGCTGCATGACGTGCGCCCATCCGATATCGCGTTTCTGCAATACACATCGGGTTCGACGGGAACGCCGAAAGGCGTGATGGTTAGCCACGGTAATCTGATCGCGAACGAAATAGCGATCAAGGCTGGCCTCGGCGTGCAGAGCGACGATGTGTTCGTGAGCTGGCTGCCGCTCTATCACGACATGGGTCTGATCGGCAGCATGTTGCAGCCGGTCTTCAGCGGCATTCCTCTCGTGCTGATGTCGCCGCAGTATTTTCTTGAACGTCCGCTGCGCTGGCTTCAGGCTATCGCGCGGCATCGGGGCACGATTTCCGGTGCGCCTGATTTTGCGTATCGATTGTGTGCCGAGCGCCTGCGCGACAACGCGATTGCGCAACTCGACCTGTCGAGTTGGCGGCTCGCTTTCTCGGGATCTGAACCCGTGCGACGCGACACGCTCGATGCATTTGTCGCGCGCTTCGCGTCTGCCGGCTTCGATGCCGCCGCGCTATATCCGTGTTATGGCCTCGCCGAAGCAACGCTCTTCGTGACGGGCGGCCGGCGCGGCGCTGGGTTGATATCGGCCAGGTTTGAGAGCGACGCTTTGTCTGCCGCTCGCGTGGCCGTTACGTCGGAGAGTGAGCCGGGCACGGTGCTCGTCGCATGCGGCGCGCCGCAACCGGGCCACGTGATTGAAGTCGTTGATCCGGTGAGCGGGGACACGCTCATCAGCGGCCAGATTGGAGAAATCCATGTAAGCGGCCCGAGCGTGGCGCATGGCTATTGGCAACGCACCGACGTCAGCGCATCGACGTTTCGTACCGACGGCGCGATACGATGGCTGCGCACCGGCGACCTCGGTTTCGTTCATGACGGGCAGCTTTATATCGCCGGTCGCTGCAAGGACTTGATCATCGTGCGCGGCAAGAACCTGTATCCGCAGGATATCGAGCAGGCTGTTGAGGCGCGCTGCGAGTTCGTGCGCAAAGGTCGGGTTATCGCGTTTGCCGCCGATATCGATGGCGCCGAAGGTCCCGCGCTCGCACTCGAAATCGCGCCGATGATGAAAAAGCGCTTCACGGCGGCTGACATCGTGGCGCAGTTGAACCGTTGCGTGTTCGATGCGTGCGGTGAGATTCCCATCGCCGTGATGCTGCTCAATCCTGCGGCGTTGCCGAAGACATCGAGTGGTAAGTTGCAGCGCGCGGCTACGCGGCAAGGCTGGCAGGACCGCACACTCGATAACTATGCGATTTGGGAACATGGTCACTTTGTAATGGGCGCAGCGGAGCCCGAGGCCGATAAGCTGCAAGCTCCGCTCGACGGTTTCGAAAAGGAACTCGCGGCACTATGGAGCGAGGTGCTCGAAAGCGAGATCGTTAAACACGATGCGCATTTTTTCGCGTCCGGCGGCAGCTCGCTGACGGCGGCGCGCTTAGCGGCGCGCATCGGCGAACGTTGGCGACGGCCGTTCGAGATCGGACAGGTCTTCGAATTCCCGACACTCGCGGCCATGACTAAAGCGCTGTCTCAGGCACTTGAAAAACCGGCGTGCGAGTCAGCCGATACCGTCCCGTTGGAACGGGGCGATGAGCTTGTCGTATCGCACGCGCAGCAGCGGCAACTGTTCGCGTGGCAACTTGATCCGCAGAGCCTCGCTTATCACATCGCTACGGGCATACGGTTACGTGGCCAACTCGACATCGACGCGCTGCGCCGCAGCTTCGACAGCCTCGTCGAACGTCATGCCGCGCTGCGTACGAGCTTTGTCGAGACACCGGGCGCGGCGCATGTCTACGTTCCCCAAATCCATCAGGAAACACCACTCGACTGGATGCGTGCCGATCTGCTCGATGAAAACTTCAGCGAAGAAGCGCTCGCCAAGCTCGCGCAGCGCTTCGCCGCCGCACCGTTCGATCTTGTGCAAGGACCCGTGTTACGCGTGGGCCTTGTCCGCTACGGCGACAACGAACACTTGCTGTTGCTGGCACTGCATCACATCGCCACGGACGGATGGTCGATGCAGATCATTGTCGATGAATTTGTCGCGCATTACCGTGCCGCTGTCACGAACACGCCGGCCACGGTTGCCGCGCCGCTGGTTGGTTATACCGACTACGCCGCGTGGCAACACCGTTGGCTTAATGGCAGCGAAGCACAGAGCCAGCTCGATTACTGGCGCAACCAACTCGACGAGGAAGCGCCGGCGCTGGCTTTGCCATTCGATCGGTCGCCCGCCGCCGGTACCGGTAGCCTCGCTGCCGCGCGCATTCCGTTCGAGCTTCCTGCAAGTCTCGCACGCCGGATTCGCGATGCAGCGAGCCGGCATGGCGCCACGCCGTTCATGCTGCTGCTCGCGGCCTATCACGCGTGGTTGTATCGCGTGACTGGGCAGGCCGATATCCGCACCGGCGTGCCGGTAGCGAATCGCCAGCGGCCTGAGACGCATGGTGTGGTTGGCTTTTTCACCAATACCATCGTGCTGCGTAGCGACTGCACGGCATTGCTGAGCGTATCCGCTCTATTGGCCGCGCTTCGTCGCGCGGCAATCGATGGGCAGGCGCATCAGGCACTGCCGTTCGATGTCCTGGTCGAGCGGTTAAACCCGGCGCGCGACGCGCAGGGTCTGCCGCTCTTCGAGACAACGTTCAACTATCTCGCCGATGACTATCCGGCACTCGAGCGTCTGCCCGGTCTTACTGCATCGCGTTATGAGCTTGAAGAAGCGCATGTCAAGGTGCCGCTCGCGCTCGATCTGCGCGAATCGCGGGAAGGTGGAATACGCGCTTACCTGACCTACGCGAGTGATCTGTTCGATGCAACCAGCGTTGAGCGAATGGCCGCGCAATATCAACGGGTCGTTGAAGCGTTCGCCACCGCGTTGCTTTCTGATTCTGCCCAGACCCTGGCAGCGCTCGATCTGCTCGATCCTGAAGAGCGAGCACGCGTGGCAGCAACAAGCCGTGGCAGGGAAACAATCCTCTCCGGCGAGCCGGTGCATGTGCGCGTCACACGCCATGCACAAGCTCAGCCGGATGCGCTGGCGGTGATCGATGGCGAGGAGCGCCTGAGCTACCGTGAACTCGACCAGCGCGCGCAACGAATCGCATGCTGGCTGCTCGATCACGGCCTTGAGGTCGGACAGCCTGTTGCGATCATCGCGGACCGCTCGGCGGCGTTTGTTGTTGGGATGCTCGGTGTGTTGAAAGCGGGCGGTGCTTATGTTCCGCTCGATGCGGGTAATCCGCCGCAAAGGCTTGAACAGACCTTGCGCGGTTGCGGAGCGCAGTTCGTGCTGTCGGAAAAGACCGGACTTGCGCTTGATGGTCTGCAGCACACGACGATCGATAACGCGCAACAACATGCGCGTACGTTAGCTCGTGTGCTGCCGACCGTGGACTCACGGGAGGCGGCCTACGTGATCTACACGTCGGGCTCCAGCGGCACCCCGAAGGGCGTAGTCATACCGCACGCCGCATTGAGCAACTACGTGGAAGCGGTGCTTGACCGTCTCGCGTTACCGCCGCGCTCGACGTTCGCGATGGTGTCGACAGTGGCAGCCGATCTGGGGCACACCGTGTTGTTCGGCGCACTCGTGTCAGGCGGCACGCTGCATCTGATTGACCGCGATACGACGCTCGATGCTGATTGCTTCGCGCGATATATGGCTGCAAACAGAATAGACGTACTGAAGATTGTTCCAGGACATCTGAATGCGTTGCTGCAGGCGCAGAACGCCGCGGACGTTTTGCCCGCCCATACGCTGGTGCTGGGCGGCGAGGCAACGGCGTGGCCGTTGCTCGAAAAGATCCGCTCGCTCAAGCCATCATGCCGCGTGGTCAATCACTATGGCCCGACCGAGACGACCGTCGGCATCGTGACCCAAGACGCGGCGCATGCGGACCCAAGCGCGGCTACCTTGCCCCTCGGCTTGCCGTTAGCCAACACGTCGACATGGGTACTCGATGCACACATGAACCCCGTCGGTGCAGGCGAAACCGGCGAACTGTATCTGGGCGGCGCGGGTATTGCGCGGGGTTATCTGGGCCGACCGGGAATGACGGCGGAGCGCTTCGTTCCCGATCCATTCACAAGAGGCGAGCGGTTGTATCGCAGTGGCGACCGGGCACGCAGATTGACGGACGGAGCGATCGAATATCTGGGCCGCATTGACGATCAAGTCAAGATCCGCGGTTATCGCGTGGAGCCAGGCGAGATCGCAGCGCGGTTGCGTGCGCTCGATGGCGTGCTCGACGCAGCGGTGCTTGTCTCGGCAGCGGGGCGTCTGGCCGGGTTTGCAACGGCCGCGCCCGGATGCGCGCTCGATACGGCGTCGCTAAAGAGACAACTTGCAGCCGTCCTGCCGGACTATATGGTGCCGTCCAGTTTGCGCATCCTCGACGCGCTGCCGCTCAACCGAAACGGCAAGCTCGATCGGCAGGCGTTGCTTGAACTGGCACGCACTACGACAAGAACGGGCGCGAGCGTTCGTCGTGTGCCGCAGGGCGTGACCGAAATCACACTTGCGCGTATCTGGGCCGACGTGCTGGGACTGGCCGAAAACAAACCCAAAAGCAGCATCCTCCGCGACGATAATTTCTTCGCGCTCGGCGGTCATTCGCTCGCTGCCATGCGGATGTTGTCGCGCGTGCGCGCCGCATGGTCAATCGAGTTGCCGCTGCGCGCAGTGTTCAGCGCGCCGACGCTCCAGGCGCTCGCTGTGCGCATCGATGAACTATCGAGCGATACACACACGGCGCTCAGCGAAGCACCGATCCGTATTGTCGAACGGCGGCAGGAGATGCCGCTGTCGCTCACGCAGCAGCGTATCTGGATCGTGGACCAGTTGGCGGGCGGTGGTCTCGCGTCGTACAACATGGCCGCGGGGCTGGACCTGCGCGGTCCGCTCGATACGAACCTGCTGCAAGCGAGCCTCGCCGCACTGGTCGACCGGCATGAAGTGCTGCGCTCGTCGTTTGGCGAGCATGACGGTGACCCTGTCCTGACGATCGCGGATCACCTCGATGTGCCGATGCCGCTAGTCGACTGCGGCGCATTGCCTGATACGCAGCGCCAGCAGACCATAGATCGCTATCTGACCGATGCAGCAAACCGGCCATTCGATCTCGCTGCACCGCCGCTGACGCGTGCGTTGCTGTTGAAGTTCGATGCGTCCCATCACGTGTTGATTCTTGTACTGCATCACATCGTGGCGGATGGTGCGTCGGTGCATGTTCTTATCGATGAGCTGTGCGCCGGGTATCGTGCACGGCGCGACGGCATGCCGCCCGCTTTGCCGGCCTTGCCGATCCAGTACGGGGACTACGCGGTGTGGCAACGCGAACAACTGTCCCCCATAAAGTTGCGCGACGAACAGCAGTTCTGGCGCACGTATCTGTCGAATGCGCCGCACTTCCTGGCCTTGCCTACGGACCGACTGCGCACGCCGGTCGCTTCCCACAATGGCGGCACAGCGCGGCTGACGTTGTCCCGCGAAACGGGCGAGCGAGTGCAAGCGCTCGCCGGCGCCCGCGGCATGACGCCATTCGCAGTGCTGCTGGCCAGTTTCCAGTTGTTCCTGCACAAGCTGACAGGCCAGACCGATCTTCTGATTGGCACCGACGTCGCAGGGCGCGACCGGACCGAGCTAGAAGGGCTGATCGGTTTTTTCATCAACGTGCTGCCGGTTCGTTCTCGCATCAGCGCCGATGACGCCAACACGGCGAGCTTCAACGCATGGCTCGACACCGCGAAGCATTCGGCGTGGGAAGCGCTTGAACATCGGGCGTTGCCGTTCGACCGAATCGTCGATGCGCTGGCCGTGTCGCGCCGGCGCGATGCAAATCCGCTGCTGCAAATGTTGTTCGTACTGCGCGACCTGCCGCGCAAAAACACGAGCGTTCCGGGTCTTGAGATCGAACTGCTGCGCCCGCAGACGACCCAATCGAAATTTGACATGGCCCTGTTCGTGGAGCCCGCCGATGGGGGTTACGAAGTCGAATGGGTCTACGCATCGTCGCTATTCGTGCGGGCGACAGTGGAGCGCTGGTTCGCGTCATGGCGTGACTTGCTCGACCACGTATCGGCCAATCCGGATGCACGGCTCGATCTCGACCGGACGCTTCCCGACTACTCGCCCGACGCCACGCTCCATCGCGTACCTGACGCCATTTCGCAATGAACGAGAGCCACCCATTTATGAACGCGACCCCAATCACCGACGCTTGCGTCGAGACCTCTTTCTTCAACGCCAGACGCTTGCCCATCGTCCTGACACCGACCGGTCCGATCAACGATTTGCCCGGCTGGATCGACGCTCATCGCGACGAACTGGAGACATGGCTTACCCGCCACGGCGCCGTTCTGTTTCGCGATTTCGGCGTGTCCGGGCCTGCCGATTTCGAGGCCTTCGCCGAAGCCATTTCACCGGGGCTGTATGGCGAATACGGTGACCTGCCAAAGAAGGAGGGCGGTCGCAATACCTACCGCTCAACGCCGTACCCCGAGCGGCAGATGATCCTCTACCACAACGAAAGTTCGCACCTGTCACGCTGGCCGCGTCGGCAGTTTTTCTTCTGCGAACTGGCGTCGAAGTCGGGCGGCGCGACGCCCATTGTCGATTGCCGCGAGATGCTGCGTCAGTTGCCGGCGCAACTGGTCGATACCTTCGAGCGCAAGCAGTTGATGTACGTGCGCACTTTCACACGCGGCCTGGATGTGCCGTGGCGCGAATTCTTCGATACCGACGACCGGCGTGCGGTGGAATCACGCTGCGACGCGGCTGGTGTCCAGTACGAATGGCTGCCTAACGACGAACTGCAGACCCGCGCCGTGTGTCCGGCGGTGATCGTGCATCCGCTGACTGGCGAGCGGTCGTTCTTCAACCAGGTGCAGTTGCATCACATTGCGTGTCTTGCGCCAGATCTCCGGATGGATCTGCTCGATACGGTCGGGCTCGAGCGCATGCCGCGGCACGCGTATTTCGGCGACGGCAGCGCGATCAGCGACCACGACATCGCATTGATCGGTGAAGCGTACGAGCGCTGCGCGGTGCGTTTCGACTGGCGCGCCGGTGACGTGCTGATGCTCGACAACATGCTCGTCGCGCACGCTCGCGATCCCTATCAAGGGCCTCGCAAGATTGTCGTGGCGATGAGCGAACTGGTTGAACGCTTGCAATTCGCACGTCCTGCCACCGCCTGACGCACGCGCATTTTTCCCATTCCCCACACAGAAAGCAGACCCAAAGAACATGGACCAACAGACTCCCCAACTCCAGGAACCCGCCCTCGATGCCGCCCTGCGCGCGCTATTCGCAACCTTGCTTGAGGTCGATCCGAGCGCGGTCGGTGACGATGACGACTTCTTCGAACTGGGCGGCGACTCGCTGCTGGTCATCAAGCTGGTGGCCCGTATCCGCCGCACGCTGAGCCGTGAACTCTCGCCCGGCGATGTCTTCGATCACCCGACCGTAGCCAGCCTTGCCCGCTTTCTCGAACAGGCCTGATAGACCCGCACGATAGTCAGGGAAATTTCACACAAAAAAATATCGCGCCGATATAATCGCGTATTAGTAATCATTCGCATTCGCATTATCGTTCACAAATCCAACCACACCAACCGCAAGAGACCATGGCACGACAACAATCAGAACGACGCGGCGCAGACCGTATCGCGGCGCGCGGGCGCGCAAAGAATCCCTGGCGGCTCGCGCCGATCGCAGCGGGCGTGTTCCTGGCGACCTCAGCGTTTGCGCAAAGCGACGCTGTGGTGCCCACGGATGGGTCCGGCCAGCCGGCCACATCCGCTTCGGGCCAACAGTTGCCGGCGGTGGTGGTGAAGGGTCAACGCGATGCGGAAACGGGCACGGGACCGGTAAAGGGGTACGTGGCGAAGCAGAGCACGGCGGGTTCCAAGACCGACACGCCGATCATCAAGACGCCGCAGGCGATCTCGGTGGTGACGCGCGACCAGATGGATATCCAGGACGTGCAGAGCGTGGCGCAGGCGCTGCGCTATACATCAGGCGTCAACCCGGAGCAGCGCGGCACCAACACGGATTCGCTCGAGTACTTGTACGCGCGTGGTTTTCTCGTCGACGAGTACTGGAACGGCTTGCGCACGCCCGGTCCGGCGGGCGGTTTCGGCTTCAACGTGACGAGCTTCGATCCGTACATGTTCGAGCGGATCGAGTTGCTGCACGGACCGGCGTCGGTGTTGTACGGACAAGGTTCGCCGGGTGGCACGGTGAACCTGGTGAGCAAGATGCCGACAGCCGAGCCGCTGCACGAAGTCGGATTCCAGACCGGCAGCTATGGGCGCCTGCAGGGGTTCTTCGACTTCAGTGGTCCTATCGATCAGGACGGCAAGGTGCTTTACCGTTTGACGGCGGACGGTTTCAATACCGGCACGCAAACGGACTACGTCAACCAGCAGCGTTTCGCGATTTCGCCGACCATCACGTGGAAGCCGACTAAAGACACCACGTTCACCGTCTTTGCGAACTATCAGGCGGACCCCGAAGCGGGTATCTACAACACCGTGCCGGCGGTGGGCACGATCCAGACCGGTGTGGCTCAACTGCCGCGCAGTTTCTATCCGGGCGAGCCGGACTTCGACAGCTTCCGCAAGACGCAGGAGTCGATCGGGTACCAGTTGGATCATCGTCTGAACGACATGTGGTCGTTCAAGCAGAGTTATCGTTTCCTGCATAACAGCCAGACCATCCAGTATGTGGCTGACGACGCGGGCTACACCAACAACGGCACGGAACTGGCGCGCGATGTGTACCTGAACACGGGCCGCTTGAACTCGCACACGCTCGACAACCAGGCGACTGCGCGCTTTAACACGGGACCGGTGTCGCATACGGCGACCGTGGGTCTCGACTATCAGTACACCCAGTTCGACCACGCCTTCTACGGAGCGTTCGACAATGTGCCGTCGCTCAGCGTCACGAATCCGCAATACGGCCAGGCCGTTCCGTATCCGGACTTCATGTTCGGCACGTCGAACAAGCAGACGGTCAAGCAGCTCGGCACCTATGCTCAGGACCAGATCGACATTGACCGGTGGTCGTTCCTGCTGGGCGTGCGTGAAGACTGGGCGAATGAAGACAGCACGTCGTACGTGAACGGTGCGCAGGCGAGCCAGTTCAATCGCGCGTTCACCTGGCGTGCCGGTGGCGTATACAAGTTCGACAGCGGATTTGCGCCTTACGCCAGCTACACGAAGTCGTTCCAGCCGCAGGTCGGCTCGACCGCCTCGGGTACAGCGTTCTCGCCGACGACGGCCCAGCAGTATGAGATCGGCGTGAAGTATCAGCCGAAGAATTACAACAGTTTTGTCACGGTATCGGCGTTTCACCTGACGCAGCAAAACGTGCTGACCACGGACCCGAACAACATCAACTTCCAGGTGCAGACCGGCGAAGTGCGGTCCCAGGGTTTCGAGGTTGAAGCGCATGCGAGCCTGACCAACAACCTGCAATTGATCTTCAGCTACACGTACACGAACCTGCTCAACACGAAGAGCAATACCTCGAACCTCGACAAGGTGCCGGTCGGTATTCCGCGTAATACCGCTTCGCTGTGGGCGGACTATACGGTGACCAGCGGGCCGCTCAACGGCGTGCAAGCGGGTGCGGGCCTGCGCTATATCGGCGGTTCATACGGCGATACAGCGAACTCGCTGCTGCTCTCGTCGGCCACGCTGGTGGACCTCGCGTTCCGTTATGACCTCGGTCGCGCGTTCCCCTCCATGCACGGCTGGACCGGCTCGCTCAATGCAAGCAACCTGCTCAATCGCACTTACATGGCGTCATGCAGCAATGGTTCTTGCTACTGGGGCCAAGGTCGGCTTGTACTCGCAGGATTGAAGTATCAGTGGTAATTCATCAGGAGGCAGGGCGCCGATGCGGTCTTTTTCGACGAATGGCTTAGTGGCGACCTTAACGACGCCAGGCGAGCAGGCCGGACCCCGGCCGCTGTCTCCTGCGCAGGAAGGTCTCTGGTTCATGCAGCGGCTCGCGCCGCTGTCCACTGCCTACCATCTGGCGCGCGTTTTCCATTTGCGCGGTCAGGCCGATATCAGCGCGCTTGAACAGGCGCTAAATGTCGTTCGTGTACGGCAAGCAGTACTGCGTACCCGTTTTGCGGAACGGGATGGCAAGCCTTTTCAGATCGTCGATGCACCGGCCGATGTGCCGTTGCCATTGACGGATCTTTCCTCCCTTCAAGCCGATGCCCGCGACAAAGCGCTGGCAGATGGGCTTGCTCACGAAGCACAGCAACCGTTCGACCTGAGCACGGAAGGCGCGATCCGCCTGCGGGTTTTCGTGATGTCGGCGCAGTGGAATGTGCTGTCTGTAGTAGCCCATCATCTTGTCTCCGATGGAACGTCGACCGCGATCTTCGCACGTGAGCTCGCGCACGCGTACGGCCGGATCGTGCGTCACGAAGCGGCTTCTGACTTACCGGACTTGACATGGCAGTACGCCGATTTCGCCGCGTGGCAACGCGACATGCTGGCAAGCGACAAGGCCCGCGCTGACGTGGCGTGGTGGACCGGGTACATCGGCTCGCCCCATGCGGGTTTCGAACTGCCTGTCGATTTCACACGAGCACCGGCTAAGGAACGTCAGGCGCGTACCCACGCCTTCACGCTGACTGAGGCCACCGCTAATGCGCTCCGCTCGCGCTGCAAAGCGGAGCGATGCACGCTGTTTGCCGTCTTAATGGCGGCGTGGCAGTTGGTGTTGTCGCGCCATTCCGGCAGCGACGATTTCTGCATCGGCGTGCCGACCAGCGGACGAACCCGCGAGGAAAGCGAAGACCTGATTGGTCTTTTTGTCGATACGCAGGTGTATCGCGCACGGGTCCAGCCGTCCATGACCGGACGCGCGCTGCTGCAGGCGGTACGCAACGACACCCGCGCTGCGCTGGATCATGGCAACGTCACGCTGGCTGCGCTCGTCGATGCGATAGGCGTACCGCGCGAAGCCGATCGTCAGCCGTTGTTCCAGACGCTCTTCAACGTGCAGGGTGCTGCCGCTTCGGGGAAGCTAAAACTCGCCGGTCTTGAGGTCGATATCGTCGATACGGAAAGTCAGGCGGCTAAGTTTGACCTGAGCATGGACATACGCGTAAGCGCCAACGCCGTCACGTGTACCGCACGCTACGACAGCGCGTTATATCGTGCTGAAACCATCGCCCGGCTCGGACGTCATTACGAGGCAATGCTAAGTGGCCTCTGCGAAGATCCTGATCGGCCCGTCGCGGAGATTGCGTTTATCGATGAAGAGGAACTAGCACGTCTCTCAGTCTGGAGCACACAAGCCGCGGAGTTTGGCGAAGCAGAGCCTGTTCAGCGTTTATTCGAGCGCCACGCGATAAAGACACCGGATGCGCCCGCACTCTTGTTTGGCGACGAGGTACTGACTTACCGCGAACTCGATCAGCGTGCCAATCAGCTTGCGCATCGGCTCGTGAAGCTTGGCGTGGGACCGGAGGTGAAGGTCGGTATCGGCCTGGAGCGGTCAGTCGAGATGGTGGTCGGCTTGCTGGCGATATTGAAGGCAGGTGGGGCTTACGTTCCACTCGATCCCGACTATCCGCCCGAGCGGCTGGCCTACATGATCGGCGATAGCGGCATAGGGCTGTTGCTTACGCAGCGCGCCGTGCGCGAACGCCTGAACCAGCATTTGCCACCGGACGATGTATGCACGATGCTCGAACTCGACGTGCTGGATACATCGGGTGAATCGCCGCGTCGTCCTGATGTTCGCATCCACGCGGAAAACCTGGCCTACGTGATCTATACGTCGGGGTCGACAGGACGTCCCAAAGGCGCTGCGAATCGCCACAACGCACTGTTCAATCGGCTTGCCTGGATGCAGGCCGCGTACCGGCTTGACGCCACTGATACTGTTTTACAAAAGACACCGTTCAGTTTCGATGTGTCGGTCTGGGAGTTTTTCTGGCCGCTCATGTTCGGCGCGCGTCTGGCGGTGGCCGGGCCGGGCGATCATCGGGACCCTGCACAACTGGTTGAATTGATCGACCGCTTCAAGGTGACCACGCTGCATTTCGTGCCGCCGATGTTGCAGGCCTTCATTGCTTCACTCGATGGCGACAACGCTGTTTGTGCAAGCCTGCGCCAGATTGTTTGCAGCGGCGAAGCGTTGCCGGCGACCTTGCAGGATCGTGCGCTGCAACGTCTGCCGCATGTCCAATTGCATAACCTGTACGGCCCGACCGAAGCAGCCATCGACGTCACGCACTGGACTTGCCAAGCGGGCGATCCGGTCGTGCCGATCGGCCGGCCGATTGCAAACGTAAGCACGCATGTGCTTGATCAATCGATGAATCGTTTGCCGGTGGGTGTAGCAGGAGAACTCTATTTGGGTGGCGCGGGACTCGCGCGCGGTTATCTCAATCGGCCGGGGCTGACGGCAGAGCGTTTCGTACCCGATCCGTCCATGGAGGGTGGTCGGCTGTATCGCACGGGCGACCTTGCGCGCTGGCGTGACGATGGCGCGCTCGACTATCTCGGGCGGCTCGATCATCAGGTCAAGATCCGGGGCTTTCGCATTGAGCCGGGTGAGATCGAAGCGATGTTGCAGACCTTGCCGGGCGTCGATCAAGCGGTGGTCGTGGCGCAAGATGGACCGGGGGGGAAACGGCTGGTCGCGTATGTGACGGCGCGTGCGGGTCATGATCTGCAGCGCGATGTGCTGGCTGCGTCCCTGCATGACGTCGTGCCTGAATACATGGTGCCGTCTGCCTGGGTTCAACTCGCTCGGCTGCCGTTGTCGCCTAACGGCAAGGTGGATCGCCGTGCGCTGCCCGTGCCTTCCCAGACGGAACGAGTTTGGGAAGCGCCGCAAGGCGACATCGAACCAGTATTGGCACGCGTCTGGCAAGAGGTGTTGGGTGTCGAACGCGTTGGCCGCGACGATAACTTCTTCGAGCTGGGCGGCGATTCGATTCTTAGCCTGCTGATCGTGGAGCGTGTACGGCTGGCCGGGTGGAAGGTGACGCCGCGGCAATTGTTCGAGCGCCAGACTGTGGTTCAGCTTGCTGCCGTCGCCGAGCCGGTTGTCGCAACAGCCGTTGCCACTGACCCGGTGATGCAGGACACCACTCAGGCATTTTTGCCGATGCAGGCGTGGTTCCTCGACCTGCCGATGGAGCAGCGGCATCATTGGAACCAGGCGGTGCTGCTGACCAGCCGCGAGCCATTGGACACTGCGCTGCTGGAGCGCGCGTTGCATGCACTGGTGCAGCACCACGACGCGCTTCGGCTACGTCTTACACAAGACGCAGCCGGCCGATGGTCGTTGGGTAGCGAGCAACCGTCGACTGACTTGCTATGGGTACGCGCGGCGTCGACGTCGGCTGATATCGCGACGCTATGCAATGAAGCTCAACGCAGCCTTGATCTCGATCACGGACCGCTGCTGAGAGCGCTGGCGATAAATCTTACCGACGGTAGCTGGCGTCTCTTGCTGGTGATCCACCATCTGGCTGTGGACGGTGTTTCATGGCGAATACTGCTGGCGGATTTGCGAACGGCGTATGCGCAATTGCAGGCCGACGGAGCTGTCACATTGCCGCCGAAGACAACTTCATGCCATGAGTGGGCGATGCGCCTCGCCCACCACGCTACGAGCCCTGCGCAGCGTGCGCAACTTGATTACTGGCTGGGTATAGCCCGCACGCCGGCCGGCCTGCCATGCGATTTCCCGGACGGCGCGAACATCGTAGCTAGTCAGCACCACGCAACGCTCAAGCTCGACCGCGTCTGGACGCAACGGCTGCTGCAGGAAGCGCCTGCTGCGTACCGCACGTATATCAACGACCTGCTGCTGACTGCGCTGGGCCGCGCGCTTTGCAATTGGACCGGGGGTGAGCGAATCCGCATCGACCTTGAAGGACACGGCCGCGAAGATCTTTTCGACGACCTCGACCTGAGCCGCACGGTTGGCTGGTTCACGAGCCTGTATCCCATCTCTCTCGAGCCGCAGGGCGATGTGGGTACCGCACTCGGGCGCGTCAAGGAAGCGCTGCGCCGGGTACCGGACCGGGGCCTCGGCTTCGGCGTGCTCAAGTACCTCGGTGACGACGCGGACCGGCACGCGCTGGGCAGCATCGAACCATCGCGGGTAGTGTTCAACTATCTCGGCCAGTTCGACCAGAGCTTTGATGCAACCTCGGCATGGCAACCCGCGCCTGAAGCGGCTGGCCGTTCGCAAGACGACAGTGCACCGCTGCCGCATGACTTGTCCGTCAGCGGCAAGGTGCTGGATGGCATGCTCACGTTGAGCGTGGGTTATAGCGGCGAGCGTTATCGGGCGAGCACGGTTGAAGGGCTGATCGATGAAATTCGCGTAGAACTGGAACGCGTGATTGGGCACTGTACGAGCGGCGCAACGGGTGTCACACCTTCGGACTTCGAATTAATTTCACTGACGCAGAATGAGCTTGATAAATTGCCACTGACGTTGAACAACGTCGCGGATATTTATCCGCTGTCGCCCATGCAGTCGGGCATGTTGTTTCACACCTTGTATGCACCTGGCGGCAGCGTGTACCTGAACCAGTTGCGGGCGGATATCGACGGGCTGGATGTCGCGCGCTTCAGTGCGGCGTGGGCCGCGGTAACGGCGCGACACGACATCCTGCGAACGGGCTTCGTGCCACAGGGCGAGGGCTGGCTGCAGTGGGTGGCGCGGTTCGTGGAACTGCCGCTGAAGCACCACGACTTGCGTAGCCGGACCGACATTGCTGTCGCACTGGATGATTTGGCCTCAGCCGATCTCAAGCAGGGTTTCGATGTTACGCGCGCACCGTTGCAAAGGTTAGCGCTGGTGCGTGTCGATACACATCGCTATCACTTCATCTGGACACACCATCACGTGCTGATGGACGGCTGGAGTGTCGCGCGATTGCTCGGCGAGGTGCTGCGCCACTACAGCGGACAGAGCCTGCCCGCGCATGGTGACCGGTATCGCGACTATATCGGCTGGTTGCAGAAGCACGATTCGCAGGCAAGCGCCACGCACTGGCGCGAGCAAGTAAAGCGAATTGAGGAGCCAACGCGGCTGGCTTCAGCAGTCGCAAGCCGCTATGAGCGCACCGGTAGAGGCACCGTGACGGCCGGCGGTTACGGCCAACATACGTTTGAACTGGACGCGGCATCGACCGCGCGCCTCGTTGCGTTTGCCCGTCAGGAACGGGTGACCGTAAACACGCTGGTGCAGGCTGCGTGGGCGCTGCTGTTGCATCGCTACACGAACCAGCCGACAGTGACCTTCGGCGCAACGCTGGCTGGCCGGCCTGCCGGCCTCGCCGGTGCATCGCAGTTGCTCGGGCTCTTCATCAATACGCTGCCGGTGATCGCGCAGCCGCATGCCGGCAAGCGGCTGGGCGACTGGCTGCGCGAATTGCAGCTGCTAGGTATGACCGCGCAGGAACACGCGCACACGCCGCTGTATGAAATCCAGCGCTGGGCAGGTGCAACTACCCAGGGTCTCTTCGATACCGTCGTGGTCTTCGAGAACTATCCCGTCGATACCGCGCTGAAAGAGGCATCGCCCGGTGGCCTGACGATTGATAACGTACGTGCCTGCGATGAAACCAGCTACCCGCTGACCTTGGGCGTGATGCTGGGCGACACCCTGAATCTGGACTACCGGTTTGCGCACGAGGCGTTTTCGGATCGGGACATAGCAGGCATTGCGCAGCAAACGGGTGGCCTGTTGGATGCGTTTGCGGGCGCAGCGGACCGGCTGCTTGCTGACTTCGACTTGCTCGATGGCGCGCAGCGGGAAGCACTGGTGACGATGGGTCATACGGGTGCAGCGGCTGCATTGGCGGAAAATGTGCAACCGGTACACAAGCTAATTGAAGTGCGCGAACAGCAGCAACACGATGCGCTCGCGCTCGTGGCTGGTCATGTCAGCTTGAGTTACGGCGAACTGAATGCACGGGCAAACCGCCTTGCGCATCGTTTGATACGGGAAGGCGTGGGGCCGGAAGTGCGTGTCGGGTTTGCGGTGGCGCGCTCGGTTGAGATGATCGTGGGTCTGCTGGCCGTCCTGAAAGCGGGTGGTGCATACGTACCGCTGGACCCAACGTATCCGGTCGAACGTCTCGCTCATATGGTGGCGGATAGCGGGATCACGTTGCTGATCACGCAGTCGCATCTGCATGGACGGTTGCCTTCGGAAGCGGGGCTCATACGGCTCGATCTGGACACGCTCGATGTATCGGCGGAACCGGTAAGCAATCCGTCTGTAACGCTCGCTGGCGAGAACCTCGCGTATGTGATCTATACATCGGGCTCAACCGGCAAGCCCAAGGGCGTGGCGGTGGCACACGACGCGCTGTCGATGCATTGTCGGGCGGTTGCAGCTCGCTACGGCATCACCCCGGAAGACCGGCAACTGCACTTCGCTTCTATCAGCTTCGACGCCGCCGCCGAACAGTGGCTGGCTCCTTTGCTCAGCGGCGCGGCGATCGTCTTGCGAGACGATACCGTCTGGCCGGCGCGACGCCTCGCGGCCGAGATAAAGGCGCACAAGATATCGATACTGGATTTGCCGCCCGCCTATATCAATGCGTTCGCTCAGGAGATCGAGCCGGGGACGGTATCGGTCAGGACGTGCATTGTCGGTGGGGAAGGCTGGTCGCGAAGCGGCTTCGAAGCGGTAAAGAAACACCTGAACCCCGAGCGGATTTTCAACGCGTATGGACCGTCGGAAACGGTGATCACATCGACTGTGTGGAGGGCGGATGGAGCATCGGAATTCGATAGCGCCTATGCACCGATCGGCAGCCCCGTCGGCGAGCGCACAGCATATGTACTCGACGCGGCGTTGTGTCTCGTGCCGCAGGGTATGGCGGGCGAACTATACGTGGGTGGCGCGGGACTGGCGCGGGGTTATCTGAACCGTGCAGCGCTGACGGCCGAACGATTCGTACCCGACCCGTTCGACGCGGGCGAGGGCGGGCGCTTGTACCGGACCGGTGACCTGGTGCGCTGGAACAACGCGGACGAACTTGAGTTCCTCGGACGCATCGATCATCAGGTGAAGCTGCGCGGTTTCCGTATCGAGCCAGGCGAGATCGAGACGGCGCTGCTCGCGTTGCCCGGCGTGCGGGACGCGGTAGCAACCCTTAACGACGGCACTCGTCTTGTTGCATACGTGAGCGCACAGACGGATAGGGTGATCGACGGGTCAACGTTAAAAACGGCGTTGCACAACGTCCTTCCTGACTACATGGTTCCCGCGTTGATAGTCGTGCTCGACGCCATGCCACTGACGCCTAATGGCAAGGTGGACCGGCACGCGTTACCATCGCCCGAACTGGCTGTCGCGGGGCACTACGAACCACCGCAAGGCGAAGTAGAAGCGGTCATCGCGCAGATCTGGTCTGACGTGCTTGGAATAGAACAGGTTGAACGGGTGGGCCGTCACGACAACTTCTTTGAACTCGGCGGTGACTCCATTTTCAGCCTCCAGGTACAGCGGCGAATTGCGCGGCAGTTATCGGTCGAAGTTGAGCTCGTGGCACTGTTCGCTGCGCCGACGCTCGAGGCATTCGCCGCCGTCGTGTCTACTGCGCGGGAGAGCGCGGCGGCAGGACAAGACCGCTTGACCGACGACATGCAATCCATCCTTTCTGAACTCATGCAATGAACCGACGCGCCATGCTTTCCGCGCTGCTGGGCGCCGGCGCACTTGCCGCAACCGCACTGTCCGATGTCGCACTTGCTGGTGACGCTCCCGCAGCTACGCCGCGCCGTGTTGTCGTGCTCGACTGGGGACTGACGGAGATGGTGTTGTCGATCGGCGTGGTGCCGGTCGGGATCGCAAACACGCGGGACTTTCGCCGGAATTTCACGGCATGCGATGTGCCGGCGTCGGTGGTCGATCTCGGCCTGATGTTCCAGCCGAACATGGAATTGCTGTTTGCGTTGAAGCCTGACCTGATCGTCATCTCGCCGGCTCATGCAAGACTTCAGGCGGCGCTCGAACGCGTTGCGCCCACCGTCACGCTCGGGCGTTACCGTTCGAGTGAAGCACCTTATTCCGCGGCCCGTGCCGAAACGCTGCAGCTCGCGCGCTTGCTGGGCTGCGAAGCGCGCGCCGAAGCACTTCTCGCGCAAGCGGACATGGTGCTCGACCACGCGCGCACGGCGCTTGCCGCGCTGCCAGGTGCAAGTGCTGTGGGTGGTGCAAAAGGCAGGCCGCTATACATGGTGAATTTTATCGATGAAGCGCACGTTCGCGTGTTCGGTCCGAACAGCTTCTATGGCGAACTGATGATGACGCTCGGACTACAAAACGCGGTCCATTCGGGTGCTTTCTCCACAACCGGTTTCGACGTGCTGGGCAACGTGCCCGACGCGACCTTGCTCTACATGAAGCCGCTCGCGCCTTCGGTTGTTAACATGATGAAAACCAGCCCCTTGTGGCACGCGATGCCGTTCAAGAACGACGGCCGCATGATGGGCCTGCCGCGTGTTCCGCCCGACGGCTGCGTCCTATCCGCGATGCTCTTCGCCCGCGTGCTCGTCGATGCGTTCGAACAGACCAGTGAACGTACCGGTTCCGCGAAGGAGCACGCATGAAAAGCGTCGCGACCGTCCACGTGGTCCCCTCACGGCGTTGGCCACTCCTGCCGGTTTATCTTGTGATCGTGCTGGCCGCCCTGCTGTCACTGCACAGGCTGGAGGACCGGTTACCGGCGTCGTTGTGGTGGCAAGCGCTGGTGGCTCCATCCCCCACCGATCTGCGCCAGTTGCTTGTCCACTACGGCGACCTGCCGCGCATCGCGGTCGCGTGGCTGTGCGGCGCGGCGCTCGGGCTTGCCGGCGTGGCGACCCAGCAAGTGCTGCGCAATCCGCTCGCCGAACCGATGACGCTCGGCATCTTCTCCGGCTCTTATCTTGGGCTTTCGATTGCGACCGTCTACGCACCCGGCTTGCTGATATCCGGCCGCGACGGAGTGGCGTTGGCCGGTGGCGCAGTGGCATTGGCGATTGTTTTTGCGCTGGCCGCGCGACGCGGCATCTCGCCGCTCGCGCTGATTCTTGGCGGCATGATCGTCAACCTGTGCTGCGGCGCGCTGAGTTTCGCGCTAGCGATCTCCCACTACGATCTGTTGAGCGCCCTGATGATCTGGGGCGGCGGCTCGCTGGGCCAGCATGACTGGAGCGTCGCGCTGGCGCTGCTCGTGCGGCTCGTGCCGTGCGTGGCGTTGCTGCTGCTGTGCATGCGTCCCATGGCCGTATTCGACCTGGGCGACACCGTCGCAAGCAGCCTGGGCGTCTCGTTGCGTATGACGCGCGGTGCGGCGCTCTTCCTGACCTTGCTCGTGACCGCGTTCGTCGTGAGCGCAGTGGGCGTGATCGGCTTCATTGGACTTGCCGCACCGACGCTTGCGCGTCTTGCGGGCGCGCGCCGCTTGCGCGACCGGATGGTGTGGTCGCCGCTGTTCGGCGCGGCGCTGCTGTGGCTGGCGGACCAGATCGCGCAGGAATTCGCGGGACGTTTCGGGACCACGATTCCGACGGGCGCGATCACCACGTTGCTGGGCGCACCGCTGCTCCTCGTCATGTTGCGGCGCTTGCGTGGACGGCCCGACCTGACCCATGCGCCCGCGATGCAGTCAGACCCGTTGTCATCGCGCGCGCTGGCTTTGACTGCCGGCGTCTGCGTACTGCTTTTGCTGGTGGTCATCGGCTTGTCGCTTGGCGTGGGGCGGGGGCTTGCAGGTTGGCATGTCAGCCGCCCGGAGGAGATTGGTGCGTTGTTGTTCCTGCGCTTGCCGCATGTAGTCGCGGCGATGGGCGTAGGCGTGCTGCTTGCGCTCGCGGGAGGCATCGTCCAGCGCATGACCGGCAATCCGATGGCGAGTCCCGACCTGCTCGGCATCACGGCCGGCGGCGCGATGGGGCTCACCGGCGCACTTTTCCTGACGGCCAGCCCGGGGCTGCCGACGTTCCTTGTCTGGTGCGCGTGCGGGTCGGTCATTACGCTGGGCGCGCTGTTGCTCTTTGCACGCAAATCGTCCTATGCACCCGACACGCTGATCCTCGCCGGCGTGACGATCAGCGCCGTGTTCCAGGCAGTGTCGACCATTGCCGTTGCCAGCGACGATCCCCGCGTGATTGTCCTCTACAACCTCCTCGCAGGGTCGACGTATAACGTCAGCGCGGGCGCAGCAGGTGTCGTGGCAGTGGTCGCGCTGGCAGCACTTGGCGCGGTGCCGTTTTGCCGGCGCTGGTTGGAGATCCTGCCGTTGGGCGCGGCCGTCTCGCGTGGTTTGGGAGTGAACATTTCCGTCGCGCGTTTTGCGCTGCTGCTGTTGAGCGCGCTGCTGACGGCGGCAGCGACACTGGTGATCGGACCGCTGTCATTTATCGGCCTCATGGCGCCGCACATGACACGCATGCTCGGTATCCGGCGGGCTGCGCCGCTGCTGTTCGTTTCGGCGGCTCTGGGCGCAGCGCTGATGGTCGCGTCCGACTGGCTCGGCCGCTGGGTCCTGTTCCCGCAGGAAATGCCGGCGGGCGTGATGGCGACGCTGCTGGGCGGCCTCTATCTAATCGTCACGATGTTCAAACGCAACCCGCGCGATGCATCCGGTTCATAACGAAATCGGGGGCAAAGACGCAGGCGAAGACAACCGTACATTCAGACAACGATGGGTCAGCTCGGGATGAGGGCCAACACATCGGCGAGAAGTTGGCGGGGTACATTCACTCCATTGGCCTCACTTCTAAGGCGAGCGTCGAATCGCCGTTGCGATGGCAAGCGAGCACCCTGGTCCACAATCCCGTTGAAAAGAGCTTCGGCACGCTGAAGGTCGTCATCACTGTTGCCACTTGAGAACATGGCCGGATTAAACGCAAGGATCAATTCGCCGTGACACGGTGTGGCTCCAACCCCTTGGTCGAACGCCATCGACTCGGCAGACGTAAGGTCTCCAATGAGCGGCCCAGCTAGTAATTCGACCATTGCGGAGAGGGCGGAGCCCTTGTGGCCGCCGAATGTCATCATCGCGCCGCGCATGGCAGCCGCGGGATCGTCAGTCGGATGACCATTGGCGTCTACTGCCCAGTCAAGAGGGATTGTTTTGCCGGCCCGCCGATGCAGTTCAATGTCGCCACGCGCGACTGCGCTTGTTGCGAAGTCGAACACGTAAGGAAAGCATCCTGGTCGGGGCCACGCGAAGGCGATTGGATTTGTGCCGAATAGAGGTCGGGTCCCTCCTGCCGGTGCAACCCAACTATGGCTCGGCGTCATTGCCAAAGCTGCAAGGCCTTCGCCGGCGAGATATTCCACCTCCGGCCACAGCGCCGAAAAATGGAAGCAGTTGTTTAT
>Ga0302183_10000206_pt1 | contig 28422 bp, 25 predicted proteins | sample I_Palsa_N3_2_FD_200232 | JGI IMG/M metagenome (GOLD analysis project Ga0302183, IMG submission 200232) | Peat permafrost microbial communities from Stordalen Mire near Abisko, Sweden - I_Palsa_N3_2 | ecosystem: Environmental > Terrestrial > Soil > Palsa > Peat permafrost | place: Sweden...
TATCGGACACTTCCGAGATAGTCCTGGTTTGCTCTGAAAATCAGAGCGCATGGCCATTCGGCGGGCGTTGAACGCTTGCAAAGTCCTTATGCCACCATGCTATCCTCGACGCCAGATGATCGTGATTTATCAGTCAATCCTGAGCGTTTCTGACTTTTTTTGAAACACGATGATGGCAATGGTCGCGAATAATGCAGTCATACCGATCTTGCCGCGATCTTGCTGATATCGTCGAAATTCAATATCAATACCAACGAGGGAGAGTGTTTCATGTCATACCCATCTCGCGCGCTCAAGCGCGCCTCTGTGCAACTCGCCGTGAAACTGATCGCAAGCTGTGTTGTGCTTGCCAGCGGCGCGGCGCACGCGGCCAACCTCGGGTTTCTCAACAACACGCCGATTACCTACATGAAGCAGCGTGACTTGCAGGCGCTCAACAACGCGGCACACTCGGCGCTCGACAACAAGCAAGACGGCGAGTCACTCGACTGGAACAACGAAGGCGCGGGCAATTCGGTTGCCATCAACGGCACGATCACGCCATCGGATACGAAGAAGGACGGCGACCGTACGTGCCGCAAGCTCACCATGGTGGCTCACGCCAAGGGCCAGACGCAGACCTGGGCGCCGACGGTCTGCAAGCCGGAAGGCGGTAAATGGGCATTGTTGAAACAGTGACCTGTTTTAACCAGCCCGAAGTTTTCTGTCACGCGGTATCGCGAATCCGGAAGGCCACTTAATGGTCGACAGGACGGTTTCGTGTGGCGTCGTGATTCTTAACACGCAAGGGGACGTGTTGCTGTGTCACGCGACCGAGACGTCGCACTGGGATATCCCGAAAGGCCAGGGCGAGGCGGACGAACAACCCGTCGAAGCGGCGTTGCGGGAACTCGTGGAAGAGACGGGAATCGTGATGGAGGCAGAGCGGCTGAAGGATCTGGGGCGGTTTGTTTATCGCCGCGATAAAGACCTGCATCTGTTCGCGGTGCGAGTGACCGACGACGAAGTGAAGCTTGAAGAGTGCGTCTGCGAATCATATTTTCCGCGTCGCCGGGACGGGGCGATGATTCCCGAAATGGACGCGTACAGATGGGTCGCGCCGGTCGAGGTCGATCAGTATGCAAGCCGCAGCCTCGCGCGGTTGTTCCAGACCACGCTGTCGCTGACTGAACTGCACCAGACGCTCGCCTGAGCCGGAAGGCTTTGGGCGGACGCGGGGACCCATTGCTAGCTGCTAGTTATCGGAGGCGTCGTCGTTCGGATTGGCGAACAGCGCTCTCATTTCTGGTGACAGAGGGAAACGCAAGTTGATGTTGTCGGGAGGAATGGCCTGCATGAACCACTGGTCGTAGAGTTTTTCGGCTTCGCCTGAGCGCTCCATGCCGGCAATCACGTCGTCGGCCAGTTTCTTGAAGACCGGGTCGCCCTTGCGCATCATGCATGCGTAGGATTCGTGGGCGAGCGGGTCGCCTGTGACTATGTACTCGTTTTGAGCCGGACCTTCCTGGGCTATCTTTCCATACAGCAACGGGTCATCCATCACGAACGCCACGGCGCGGCCGGTTTTAACCGCATCGAAAGCTTCCGCATGGTCTTTCGCGCTGATGATCCGCAGATCGAGTTTCCGGTTCAGCGACAGTTCCCGCAGTAGCTGTTCGTCGGACGTCCCCGCGGTGGTCGATACGGTCTTGCCGGCGAGATCGGCGTAGTTGCGGATGCCGGATTTGCGCTTCACCACCATCCGGATGCCATAGTCGAAGAAGCTGTTCGAGAACGCGACCAGTTGCTCCCGGTCACGAATATGGGCAGTCGACCCGCACTCCAGGTCGATCTGATGATTCACCACATACGACAAACGGTTCGCCGACGTGACGACTACCGTGCTCACGGCCAGCCTGGGTGTTTGCAAGCGCAGTCGAACTTCGTCGACGATCTTGAGCGCAATGGCCTGTGAATAGCCGATTGGCTGACCGTTCGCGTCGAGATAGGAGAAAGGGACTGACGACTCGCGTACGCCGAGGACGATGGTGTTGTTCTCGGCGATCTTGCGTAACGTAGGCGAGGACAGGTCGACTGTGCCCGCGAAAGCCGCTTGCGCCGAGATCAGCAGCGCAAGGGCGCACGATACGCGAGACGCGTGCAACGCGCGGACGAACGACCTTGGCAAGGTGCGTTGCAAAGCATCCCCCACAACAGGTGCGAGCGTCCGGCGGGACGCGCCGATGGCTTTAAGCCGGCTTGGTCCAGCTATCGCGCAGGCTGACGATGCGATTGAACACCGGCGAGCCGGGTTTCGAATCGATGCGGTCGGCGACGAAATAGCCGTGGCGTTCGAACTGATAGCGATCTTCGGCGTTTGCCTGGCGTGCGCCCGGTTCGAGATAAGCGCGCACGATGCGCTTCGAGTCCGGGTTCAGCGCATCAAGAAATTCCGCGCCGCCAGCACCGGGTTGCGGTTCTTTGAAGAGGCGGTCGTAGATTCGTACTTCGGCTTCATACGCGCCTTCTGCGCTGACCCAGTGGATGGTGCCCTTGACCTTGTAGCCGTTTGCGCCTTCCGTGCCGGACTTGCTGTCGGGGAAATATGTGCAATGAACCGCCGTGATGTTGCCGTGCTCGTCCTTGTCCGCGCCCGTGCATTCCACGACGAAGCCGTACTTCAGCCGCACCTTGTTACCCGGGAACAAACGGAAATAGCCTTTCTTCGGTACTTCCTGGAAGTCCTCGCGCTCGATCCACAATTCCCGTGAAAACGGAAATTCGCGCGCGCCGCGTTCAGGATGATGCGGGTGGACCGGCGCGCTGCACGTTTCGCTCGTGCCTTCCGGATAGTTGTCGATAATCAGTTTCAGCGGGTCCAGCACCGCGATTGCACGGGGCGCCTTTTCGTCGAGATCGTCGCGCAATGCGCCTTCCAGCACGCTCATGTCGATCCACGAATCCACCTTCGTCACCGCCACGCGATCGCACATCAGCCGGATGCTTTCCGGCGTGAAGCCCCGACGCCGAACACCAACGATAGTCGGCATGCGCGGGTCGTCCCAGCCATCGACATGATTTTCCGTCACGAGTTGCAGCAGCTTGCGCTTGCTGGTGATCGCGTACGTGAGGTTCAGGCGGGAGAACTCGATTTGCTGCGGCAGCGGACGGGTGAACTTGCCGTCATCGGCGAGTTGATTCAAGAACCAGTCGTACAGCGGACGGTGATCTTCAAACTCGAGCGTACACAGCGAATGCGTGATGTTTTCGAGCGCGTCCGATACACAGTGCGTGTAGTCGTACATCGGGTAGATGCACCACGTGTCGCCGGTCCGGTAATGATGGGCGAAACGAATCCGGTAGACGACGGGATCGCGCATGTTGAAATTCGGCGACGCCATGTCTATCTTGGCGCGCAGCACGTGCTCGCCTTCCTTGAACTCGCCTGCTTTCATGCGGCGGAACAGGTCCAGGTTCTCTTCCGGCGTGCGGTCGCGGAACGGCGAATTCTTGCCCGGTTCCTGGGCCGAGCCGCGCGTGAGGCGCATCTCGTCGGCCGACTGGCTGTCGACATAAGCCTGGCCGCGTTCGATCAGCAGCTCGGCGAATTCGTAGAGCTTGTCGTAGTAGTCGCTGGCGAAGTACAGGTGTTCGGTGTCGTTTTTATTCCAGTCGAAGCCGAGCCACTTGACGGCGTCGATGATGGAATCTACGTATTCGACGCTTTCCTTTTCCGGGTTCGTGTCGTCGAAACGGAGGTGGCAGACGCCGCCGTAATCACGCGCGATGCCGAAATTGACGCAAATGCTCTTCGCATGGCCAATGTGCAGATAGCCGTTCGGCTCGGGTGGAAAACGTGTTTCGACCCGCTGCGACCATTTGCCGTTGCGATTGTCTTCGTCAATGATATTGCGGATGAAATTGTTTACCGCCGGAGCGTCGTTGCGATCGGTGTTCATGCGAGAAAGAGAGAGCGGACGAGGGCGCTAGCGCTGAAGACCTGCGGCTTGCGTTCGGTAAGACTTATCTGGTCTTTCGATTCTACCTTAGGGAGAGGGTCAGGACAGCGCGGGCCGGGATTTTGCCGCGATGTGCGGCGTGGCTGCGACATCGGGAAGCCTCGCGCGGGGGTTACGCAGTTGTAACCCGGCCAGGGCGTTTTCAATACGGGTTGTATCCAGCGTAACGGGACGTAAATCGAATTGTCGGCATCGCTGGGAGGATTTTAAGATAGCCTCGCGTTCCGAAATAATGAAACTGAAAGGTTCGGAGCGTGAGCGGTATCGACGATAAAAAGGACAATTCCATCATGAACAAGATCACGCGGGTTTCTTTTCAAGTTGCACGGGTCGCGGCAATTGGCGTGTTTATCGCCTCACTTTCGGCCTGTGCGATGAGCCGGACACAGGCACACGCGGGTATTGGCGCGGCGGCTGGCGGGGCTTTGGGTTACGTGCTGACCGGTGGTCCGCTCGGGACGGTTGCGGGTGCGGCTGCGGGCGGGTTGATCGGGGCCGGGGTGAGATAACCCAGTGAGATTAGCCGGCGAGATAAGCACGGTGGTTTCTCACCCGGACTGAGGTTTTTGTTCGTGCCGGTGCACGGTATCAGGTTGCGGGGCTCGCGGGCTGTGTCGGCGCCAGCGAAAACCCCCTCCAAACCCCGTATAATCGACAATCCCATTTTGGCACCCGGCACCGGCCCTCGCGCGCGATCAGCGACTAAAGACAAAAAGTCAGAAGCTCCGCCCCAAGCGCCGCCGCCGTACAAAACAGCAGACCCGCACGCCATGAAAGCCGCCGACATCCGCGAGAAATTCCTCAAGTTCTTTGAATCGAAGGGCCACACGATCGTGCGCTCGTCCAGCCTCGTGCCCGGCAACGATCCCACGCTGCTGTTCGTCAACTCCGGCATGGTCCAGTTCAAGGACGTGTTCCTGGGCACGGAGAGCCGGCCATATTCGCGCGCGACCACCTCGCAGCGCAGCGTCCGCGCAGGCGGCAAGCACAACGACCTCGAAAACGTCGGCTACACGGCCCGCCATCACACGTTCTTCGAAATGCTGGGCAACTTCTCGTTCGGCGACTATTTCAAGCGCGACGCGATCCACTATTGCTGGGAACTGCTTACCAAGGTCTACGGCCTGCCCGCCGACAAACTCACGGTCACTGTCTACCAGGAAGACGACGAAGCGTTCGCCATCTGGGAAAACGAAATCGGCGTGCCGAAGGAACGGATCATCCGTATCGGCGACAACAAAGGCGCACGCTACGCATCGGATAACTTCTGGACCATGGGCGACACCGGCCCGTGCGGCCCATGCTCCGAAGTGTTCTATGACCACGGCCCGGAAATCTGGGGCGGCCCGCCGGGATCCCCGGAAGAGGACGGCGACCGCTTTATCGAGATCTGGAATCTCGTGTTCATGCAGTTCAATCGCGACGTCCAGGGCAACATGACGAAGCTGCCCAAGCAGAGCGTCGATACCGGCATGGGCCTCGAACGCCTCGCAGCGGTGCTCCAGCATGTGCACAGCAACTACGAGATCGACCTGTTCCAGACGCTGATCAAGGCCGCCGCCCGTGAAACCAGCACACCGGATCTCACCAACAACTCGCTGAAGGTGATCGCGGACCATATTCGCGCATGCTCGTTCCTGATCGTCGACGGCGTGATTCCCGGCAACGAAGGTCGCGGTTACGTGCTGCGCCGGATCGTGCGACGCGCCATCCGCCACGGCTACAAACTCGGCCGCAAGGGCGCGTTTTTCCATAAGCTCGTAGCCGATCTGGTCGAGGAAATGGGCTCGGCCTACCCGGAGCTCAAGGACGCGCAAACCCGCGTGACGGACGTTCTGCGGCAGGAAGAAGAACGTTTCTTCGAGACGATCGAGCACGGCATGTCGATGCTCGAAACCGAACTCGCCACGCTCGACGCCAAGGGCTCGAAGCAACTGGACGGCGAACTCGCGTTCAAACTCCACGACACATTCGGCTTCCCGCTGGATCTGACCGCGGACGTTTGCCGCGAGCGCGGCATCACGGTCGACGAAGCCGCCTTCGACGAAGCCATGGCACGTCAACGCGAACAGGCTCGCTCGGCCGGCAAGTTCAAGTCGGCGCAAGGCCTGGACTACGCGGGCACGAAAACCACGTTCCACGGCTACGAAAACGAAATCTTCGACGACGCCAAAGTGGTCGCGCTTTACGTGGACGGTGTATCGGTGAAAGAGGCGCAGGTCGGCCAGCAGGCCGTCGTCGTGCTCGATCACACGCCGTTCTACGCTGAATCGGGCGGTCAGGCGGGCGATCAGGGCGTGCTCGCGAACGCAGCGGTGCGCTTCGCGGTCGTCGATACCCTCAAGGTCCAGTCCGATGTCGTTGGCCATCACGGCACGGTCGAGCAGGGCACGCTGAAGGTAGGCGACGTGGTCAAGGCGGAAATCGATACCGTTCGTCGTCTTCGCACTGCTCGCAATCACTCGGCCACGCACTTGATGCACAAGGCGCTGCGCGAAGTACTCGGCGCTCACGTGCAGCAAAAGGGTTCGCTCGTCGATCCGGACAAGACGCGCTTTGACTTCGCGCACAACGCGCCCATGACCGACGAGCAGATTCGTCGCGTGGAAGAAATCGTCAACGCGGAAGTGCTGGCAAACGCGCCAGGCATCGTTCGTGTGATGGCATACGACGAAGCGGTGAAGGGCGGCGCGATGGCGCTGTTCGGCGAGAAATACGGCGACGAAGTGCGCGTGCTCGACCTCGGTTTCTCGCGCGAACTTTGCGGCGGCACGCACGTGCATCGCACGGGCGACATCGGCTTGTTCAAGATCGTGATGGAAGGCGGCGTCGCGGCCGGGATTCGCCGCGTGGAAGCGATCACCGGCGATAACGCCGTGCGCTTCGTACAGGAACTCGATGCGCGGATCAACGCGGCGTCCGCCGTGCTGAAGGCGCAGCCGTCCGAACTCACGCAGCGCATCACGCAGGTCCAGGAGCACGTGAAGGCGCTGGAAAAGGAACTCGGCGCGCTGAAGTCGAAGCTCGCGTCCAACCAGGGCGACGAACTCGTGTCGCAGGCGGTTGAAATCGGCGGGGTGTTTGTGCTGGCGGCCCAATTGCCGGGTGCGGATAGCAAGACATTGCGCGAAACCGTCGATAAATTGAAGGACAAGCTGAAGAACGCAGCCGTCGTTCTGGCAGCCGTCGATGGCAACAAGGTCAGCCTGATTGCAGGCGTGACGGCGGAAGCATCGAAGAAAGTTAAAGCGGGTGATCTGGTGAACTTCGTCGCGCAGCAAGTCGGCGGCAAGGGCGGCGGACGGCCGGATATGGCGCAAGCGGGCGGCACTGAGCCGGAGAACCTGGCAGGCGCACTGGCCGGCGTGAATGACTGGGTGAAGGGCAAGCTCTAAGCGTTCAGCTGCGTCTAGCCTGCGCTTTAGCCTATAGCGCGCTTCAATCGTTTGAAAAGAGCCCGTTCTGAGTTACGACAGAACGGGCTTTTTTACGTCCACGAGAAGCAGAGTTTCTATGCGGCGTTGAAAGGCGGATGCCGCCGGAAGCATCCGTGCAAACCGCAAGCAAAACGACAGGTACGCGGCTTGCCATGCTCTAGTCAGCGCAGGCACGAAGCCTTGCGCGTCGACTAAAAAAGGAATCTGTCTCATGAATCGAAAACTCGTCACACTCGTCGCCGCTTCCTCGATGTTCTTCGCCACGGGTGCCGTCTACGCCAAAGGATGTCTGGAAGGTGCGGCAGTAGGCGGCGTGGCGGGCCACGTTGCGGGCCAGCACGGCGCGGTGGGCGCGGCCGGTGGTTGCGCAATTGGGCATCACGAAGCGAACAAGAAGGACAAAGCCAAGGCTGCGGCAGCCAGCCAACCCGCCGGAAAGTAAATCGTAAAGCGGTCGTCGGACAGGGAACAAACAGGCACGGGCATGGCAGTTATTGACGTCTCCGCGTGTTCACGTATGAAACGTTAAAATAACGGCCACGCTCACCATTGCCCTGGCCCCGACCGCATGCAACATTTTGCCTCCGACAACTACGCCGGCATTTGCCCCGAATCGCTCGCCGCGCTGATCGAAGCCAACAACAGCGGCCACGAGCCTGCCTACGGCGACGATTCCTGGACCCAGGGCGTGTGCGACCGCATCCGCGACCTGTTCCAGACCGACTGCGAAGTCTTCTTCGTGTTCAACGGCACAGCGGCCAATTCGCTGGCGCTCGCGTCGCTCTGCCAGTCGTATCACTCAGTGATTTGCCACGAGCTCGCGCACATCGAAACCGATGAATGCGGCGGCCCCGAATTTTTCTCGGGCGGCTCGAAGTTGCTGACAGCTCCGGGCATCGACGGAAAGCTTACGCCGGATGCCATCGAAGCCATCGTCACACGTCGCGCTGACATCCACTATCCGAAGCCGAAGGTCGTCACGCTGACGCAGTCCACCGAAGTGGGCACCGTCTATAGCGTGGAAGAAATACGCGCAATCGCGGCGATCGCGAAACGCCGCCATCTGAAGGTCCACATGGACGGCGCGCGGTTTGCGAACGCGGTCGCGTCGCTAAATGTGCATCCATCGGAAATCACGTGGCGCGCGGGCGTCGACGTGCTGTGTTTCGGCGGCACGAAGAACGGTCTGCCGGTCGGCGAGGCAGTGATTTTCTTCGATAAGGCGCTGGCCGTCGACTTTGCGTATCGGCTGAAACAGGCGGGGCAACTGGCGTCGAAGATGCGGTTTATCTCGGCGCCCTGGCTCGGCTTGCTCAATAACGACGTCTGGCTGCGCAACGCGCGCCATGCAAATGCAATGGCGCAATTGATGGCCGAGCGTCTGGAAGGCATAGAAGGCGTGAAGGTGATGTTCAAGCCGCAGGGGAACGCGGTGTTCGCCGAGCTGCCGCCGGCTGTTGCGCAAGCGCTGCGCAACAAGGGCTGGAAGTTTTATCAGTTCATCGGCTCGGGCGGCTGCCGGCTGATGTGTGCGTGGGACACGCTGCCGGAAACGGTGGAGCAGTTCGCCGCCGAGATCCGCGCGCTTTCCGCCGCCCTCTGATTCCAATAACCTTTTAGATCCGCTGACCCCAGACCATGATCGAATACCATTTCTGTCCACGCGATGCCAACAAGCTGGTCGAACGTGCCGATGCAAGCCACGAAGGCGGCCGCGTGCGACTCGCGTGTCCGGACCCGGAATGCGGCTTCGTGCACTGGAATAATCCGCTGCCGGTGGTCGCGGCGATCGTGGAGTACGAGGGCAAGATCCTGCTCGCGCGCAACGCGGCGTGGGTCGAGGGCATGTTCGCGCTGATCACGGGCTTTCTCGAGAACGGCGAGACGCCCGAGGAGGGCATCGCGCGGGAAGTACTCGAAGAAACGTCGCTGGTGGCGCAATCGGTGGAACTGGTTGGCGTATACGAATTCATCCGCAAGAACGAACTGATCATTGCGTATCACGTGAAGGCGAACGGGACCATCAACCTCTCGCCGGAACTGCTTGAATATCGCCTGGTTGAGCCCGCGAAGCTCAGGCCCTGGCGCGCGGGAACCGGCCATGCCGTGGCGGAATGGATGCGCCGTCGCGGCCTGGCTGTGGAGTATGTGGACCGTCCGGGACAGTAGAGCCCGTAAAGCCCGCACGATACATGGCGTCCGCGCGGATTGACGGACTCCCGCTGGACTCCTAACATGCCAGACGCCTCACTCAACCGCGGACACACGTCATGGCCTTCATCTTCTACGTTACCCACATCCACCTCGGTTACGACGCGCTCGCTATGCTCGACAGCGAATGTACGCGCGTCGGCATCAAGCGCCCGCTGATCATCACGGACAAAGGCGTCCTGGCCGCAGGGCTGGTGTCGCAAACCGTCCAGGCGCTGAACCTGGATGCGGGCGCTGTTCCCATCTTCGACGAGACCCCGTCGAATCCTACTGAAGCGATGGTGATGAAAGCCGCCGCGCTGTACAAAAGCGAAGGCTGCGATGGCCTGATCGCCGTGGGCGGCGGTTCGTCCATCGATCTGGCGAAGGGCGTCGCGATCATGGCGACCCATCCGGGGACGCTGACTGAATACGCGACCATCGAAGGCGGCAGCAACAAGATCACCGCTGAGGCCGCGCCGCTGATCGCCGTGCCGACGACCTCGGGCACCGGCAGCGAAGTGGCGCGCGGGGCGATCATCATTCTCGACGATGGCCGCAAGCTCGGCTTCCACTCGTGGCATATGCTGCCCAAGTCGGCCGTTTGCGATCCGTCGCTGACGCTGGGCTTGCCGCCCATGCTCACCGCTGCAACGGGCATGGACGCGATCGCGCATTGCATCGAAACGTTTCTCGCTCCCGCGTTCAATCCGCCTGCCGATGGTATCGCGCTGGATGGACTGGAGCGCGCGTGGGCGTCGATCGAGCGGGCGACGCACGACGGCCAGGACCGCGATGCGCGCCTGAATATGATGAGCGCGTCGATGCAGGGCGCCATGGCGTTCCAGAAGGGTCTGGGCTGCGTGCATTCGCTCTCGCATCCGTTGGGCGGACTGGTCGTGAATGGGCGCACCGGGCTGCATCACGGCACGCTGAACGCGGTTGTTTTGCCGGCCGTGCTGCGCTTCAACGAAAGCGCGCCGAGCGTGGTGGCCGACAAGCGTTTTGCACGGATGCGCCGCATGATGAATCTTGCGGCGGATGCCGACATCGCTCAAGCTGTCCACGACATTACGGAGCGCCTTGGCTTGCCCACGCGTCTGTCGCAAATGGGCGTCGAGCAAGACATGTTCGACAAGGTGATCAAGGGCGCGCTTGCCGATCATTGCCACAAGACCAATCCGCGCGAGGCGAGTGCGGACGATTATCGGCGGATGCTGCAGGAGTCGTTCTGATTCATGAGCCGCCCTGTCCCAACGACGCGCGCGGATTATCCGCACTTCCTGTCGATCAATACGCGCTGGTCCGATAACGATCTCTACGGCCACGTGAACAACGTGGTGTATTACAGCTACTTCGATACGGTCGTGAACGAGTATCTGATCCGGCACGGCGCGCTCGATCTGGAGGTCGGCAAGACGATCGGGCTCGTGGTGGAAACGCATTGCAGCTACTTTGCTTCGCTGGCGTTTCCGGAACGTATCGATGCCGGTCTGCGCGTGACTCGCCTTGGTATAACGAGCGTGCGTTACGAAGTGGGTATCTTCAGCGCAGGGTCGGAGCAGCCCGCGGCGCAAGGACATTTTGTACACGTCTATGTCGATCGCGACACGCGCCGTCCGGTTGCTTTGCCCGAGACGCTCGTCGCGGCGCTCAAGCCGCTCCTTAGCGTTGTCACCGGGTAGGTTCGCACAACGTGACCTCGTTCGTTCAGTGGTTCGCGATCAACCTTCTGAACGGAGTGAGCGTCGGGTTGCTGCTGTTCATGCTGTCGGCGGGATTAACGCTGATCTTCAGCATGCTGGGCGTTCTCAACTTCGCTCACGCGAGCTTTTATATGCTCGGCGCGTATGTGGGTTACGCGCTCGCGGCGCATGGGGGCTTCTGGTTTGCGCTGGTTGTTTCACCTTTGCTCGTTGGCGCGCTCGGCGGCTTGTTCGAGCGGTTTTTATTGCGCCGGATTGAAACGCGCGGTGCGCTTGCCGAGCTTTTGCTGACGTTCGGCGCGGCCTATCTGATCGCTGAAGTCGTGAAGCTTGTATGGGGTCTTGCGCCAATCAATGCGGGTGTTCCTTTCTCTCTCGATGGCCCGTTGTTCACGCTCTACGGTGCTGCCTTCCCGCGTTATCGTGCATTCATGATGGGTGTATCGCTGGCTATGTTACTGGCCTTGTATGCCGTGCTGCGGGTCTCGCGGATTGGGCTCGTAGTAAGAGCTGCGCTCACGCATGCGGCGACTGTCGAGACGCTTGGCCATAACGTTCCTCGGGTATTTACGCTGGTGTTCGCGACCGGCACCGCGCTCGCCGCGCTGGCCGGCGTGATTGGTGCGCCGTTGTTTGTCATCGAACCTTCGATGGCGGAGAACATCGGGCCGATTGTTTTTGTTGTCGTGGTCGTCGGTGGGCTGGGTTCGGTGGGCGGCGCGCTGGTGGCATCGATTCTGATCGGTTGCGTGCAGACGTTTGCGGTCGGGACTACGTTGTCGCTGGGGGGCATTGCGCAGCTCGCGGGCGCTGTGTTGCCGCCTGCTTGGGCTTCGTTGAGCGTCGCGCAGATCGCGCCCGTGCTGCCGTATGTGCTGCTTGTCGCGATGCTCGCGCTGCGTCCTCGCGGGTTATTCGGGCAGCGTGGCGACGACGATGCTTAACGTGCGTGTTTCTTCACGTCAGGCGCTTCCATGGCTGTTGCTCGTGGCCGGTCTCGCGTTGCCGCCGGTCTTTACATCGCAGAGCTGGCTGCTCGCCTATCTCGCGCAAACTGCGACCATGATCGTGTTCGCGCTCTCGTTCAATCTGCTGCTCGGCGAGACAGGGTTGCTGTCTTTTGGTCACGCCGTGTACGCGGGTCTTGGCGCGTTCAGCGCTGCTCAATTCTTCAATCGATTCGCCGTGCCGCTGCCTTTGTTGCCGTTGGTCGGTGGTCTTGCTGCGGCGTTCGTGGGTGGCGTGTTTGGGTTCTTCTCGACACGTCGTGCCGGCACGACCTTCGCAATGATCACGCTCGGTATTGGCGAACTGGTTGCGGCGGGTGTGTCGCTCGTGCCCGGTTGGTTCGGCGGGGAGGGCGGCATTTCAATCGACCGTGCGAGTGGTCCACTATTCGCAGGCTTCAGCTTCGGTCCGGCTATTCAAGCGTACGCGTTGATCGCGACGTGGTGCGTGATCGCGTGCGTCGCGATCTTCGTTTTCACGCGTATGCCGTTTGCTCGCATCGCCAACGCAGTACGTGATAACCCCACGCGCGCGACTTCCATCGGGTTCAATCCGCGCCATGTCAGATACATCATGGTCGTCGCGGCCGCGTTCTTCGCCGGCATCGCCGGGACGATGGGGCTAATCAATGTGGAGCTGGCATCCTCGGAAAGTGTGGGGTTGGCCCGCTCGGGAAGTGTGTTGATTGCGGCGGTAATCGGCGGGACGTCCGGGTTCTTCGGACCAGTCGTCGGTGCTATCGCGCTGACGTTTTTCAGCGTGGCGGTGGCCAGTGTCTCGGTTGCGTGGGTGGCGTATCTCGGACTGTTCTTCGTGTGGGTGGTAATGGCCGCGCCCGATGGGTTCGCTAAGTTCGTCGCCTCGCGCTGGCGTGATGGCTTCGTCTTGTGTGCGGCTTTAGCGTGGTTGGTGAGCGTTGTGGTCGTCACCGAGATGGTCTACGCACTTCAGTTCGATCCGCATAACGATGGCCTCGCGCACATCCTTGGTTTTGCCTTCGACGGCAAGCATGTTGGCCCTTGGCTGATAGCGATTGTTAGCGCAGCCGTGGCAACGTTGCTTACGTATCGCGCAAGGAATCGGCCATGAACGTTGCGCTCGAACTCGCCCACGTCACCAAATGTTTTGATGCAACGGAGATATTGCGCGGCGTCGATCTGAGCGTTCGCCAAGGCGAGCGCCATGCATTGATCGGGCCGAATGGCGCGGGTAAATCGACGGTGTTCGATTTGATTTCGGGGCGTGTGCGAGCAACGAGCGGTGTTATCAAGTTGAAGGGCGTTGACGTCACCGGCATGCCGGCTCATCGGCTGGGCCGTGTTGGACTAGCAAGAAGTTTTCAGTCGACGAGCTTATTTACCGGCCTTACCGTCTTCGACAATATCCGCTGCGCCGTGCTTGGATCGCGCAAGGCATCGTTCAGGGATCGATGGGTGAGATCGGCATCGATTGATCGTGACGTGGAAGGCGTGCTCGACTCGATGGGTTTATCGACGCGTCGTGACGAACTGGCCGCGAGCTTGAGCTACGCGGAACAACGCGCGCTCGATCTCGGCATCGCGCTTTCGACAGGCGCCGATGTTCTCTTGCTCGACGAACCCACCGCGGGCATGAATCGCGCAGAAGCTGAGCGCGCGCTGACGCTGATCCGTGAGACGACACAGGGGAAGACGTTGCTGATCGTCGAGCACGATATGCAAGCCGTGTTCGCGCTCGCAGACCGGATATCGGTGCTGGTGCGAGGTCGTGTGATCGCTACGGGGACCGCGGCCGAAATCAAATCCAATGTGCTCATGCGCGAAGCATATCTGGGGGACGCTCCTTGACGCGATTACTTGAAATCGAGGGGCTCAACGCCTGGTATGGCGCAAGTCAGGTGCTGCACGGCGTGACGCTGGCGCTTGAGGAGGGCGAGGTCGTGGTGCTCGCCGGGCGCAATGGATCGGGGCGCTCGACACTCGCGAAAGCCGTGGTGGGACTTGTGCGGAAAGAGGGCACGGTGCGTTTTCGCGGTCAGTCGATTGGGGCGTTGCCGACGCATGCAATTGCACGCTTGGGGTTGGGATATGTTCCGGAACAGCGCGATGTTTTTCCGGGTTTGACCGTTCACGAAAACTTGATACTTGGCCTGAAGCCGGGGAAATCGCGGTCTTTGCCGGCCGACGTGCAGCGATTGTTTCCTGTGCTGCACGAGCGAGCCGGTGTTCGCGCTGGAGCGTTATCTGGCGGCGAGCAGCAGATGCTTGCATTGGCGCGGACCTTGGTCGGCGATCCGTCGCTGGTGATTATCGATGAACCCACCGAAGGGCTCGCGCCTAACGTCGTAGCGCTGGTTGCCGGGTGTCTTGCTGACCTTAAAGCTCGAGGCGTGGCGATCCTGTTGATTGAGCAACGGGCGAGTGTGGCGCGTGAATTGGCGACGCGTGTTGCGGTGATGGGACGCGGCAGGATCGTGTTTGATGGCTCACCAGAGGCCTTTGCCGCCGATACGCGCGTGGCGGACGAGTGGTTATCAGTGAGTGGGTGATGGTTTCGGATTTGTTTTTGATCTGGGCGCTGGATTTAAATAACGATCGTGCTATTAAACTGCGGTTTTCCTTCGGGAGAGCCTGGCAGTTGTTTTCGTAATCGATATTGAGATGTAAGAACTGAATTAGGAATGAAAGACTGATGGTGTTTTTTATTAGGAGGCTTGATTTTTTCTTAAAATCAGAATTAATAGTGAAAGAATGTAATATAGTTGAAATGAATTACAACAAATTTTGACAATTTTAAGAAAATTAAAAAAGTATATTGAGGCAGGCAAACGAATAAATCGGATTTAACGAGAAAAGCTGAGACGGTTTGAGTAGTCTATGTTTGCACGTGCGGTGGCGTGAATAATCGAGAGCATACGTTGCTCGCGAAATGTGGCTGAAGCTGATATGACGTTCGTGTGATTCGTTTCAAGGATCGCTCCGAGTCGCAGGGTAATTATTGTCCAATCGTTGATGAGTCCATCTGCTGTTGATTTTTAATGGATGTCGATCGAAGTCGATAAGTTCAGAAATTTTGGAAATTTTCCCGTGATGACGGGCGATACAGTGCCCTATAGCGCGGGAGTTACCGAGTCCAATTGTTGCGCAATGCGCGTGTCAGCTTGTGCCGATTTTTTTCCAATCGATGCCATCTGATATTTCTTGAGCGATAAATCAAATGCAATCCATAACGTTTGGTCAGGCGTGCGCTTTCGATGTGTTTCGAACGGAACAGGGATTGTCGTCTTCTCCCGCGGGCGCCATGCTGCCCGAACGCGATCAGGTCGGTTGCCAATTCGGCGTGCCAGCCAACCCGCTTCTGTTGACTGAGGCCATTGAACGCGCGCTGTGCGGCAGTCCCAAGACACGCGAGGCGTGGGCCGACGTGAAGCTTCAGGCGGCAGGCGTGGGCGTCGCGCGCTCGGCGTATTTGCCGACCCTTGCCGGCAACGGCCAAATAGTGCGGCAAAACTCGATTACTGACGTAACGGGCCATCCGACGCTGAGCTCGGCGACACTCGGAAACATCAACACGGAAAGCGTGTCGCTGAACTGGACCTTGTATGACTTCGGCGCGCGCGCGGCCGCGCTTCGCAATGCATCGGCGCTGCTCGCGGCGGCGCAGTCAACGGAAAACGCGACGCTGCAGGCTTCGTTTGTAGCGGTAGCCAAGGATTACTACGCGGCGCAGGCAGCTCAGGGCGCGCTTGCCGCAGCCGTGAATATAGAGCACATGGCGGCCGATAGCGCCAAGGCCGCGCTGGCCCGCGCTGACCGCGGCATAGCGCCTGTGTCCGATGCACTGCAGGCGCAGACCGCCTATACGCAGGCAGTGCTGAGCCGCAATAAGGAGAATGGGACCTGGCAAGCCGCCGCAGGGACGCTCGCGTCCGACATGGATCTCTTGCCGGACGTGCCACTGACCTTGCCCGCCGTCACCGAGGGAGTGCAACCCGACGCCGCTTTCACGCAGTCCCTGAGCGATTTAATCGACGATGCCCGCCGCACTCATCCTACGGTGCTGGCCGCGCAAGCTCAGGCGGATGCCGCGGTCGCCAAAGTTGATCAGACACGTGCGCAGGGTCTTCCCAACTTCAGTCTGGTATCGAAGTACAGCCGCGATAACCAACCCGCAAGCCTGGGTCTGGGCATTCCGGAGTACCCGGCCAATGGACACGAATGGTATGTCGGTGTCCAGGTCAGCATTCCATTTTTCGAAGGCTTCAGTCGCAACTACCAGATCCGGCGAACGCAGGCGCAACTGGAAAAACAACTGGACACACTCGATGACGCGCGCCAGCAGGCCGGACTTGAAGTCTGGAACAGTTACCAGGCCGTTCAGACGTCGACCGAGACCGTCAAGGACAGCGCCACGCTGCTGGACATTGCGCAGCGCTCGTTTATCGCGGCTCAGCGGCGCTATCAGGCGGGAGTGGGCAATATCCTTGAACTGCTCAATACGCAGACGGCGCTTGCGAATGCGCAACAGCAGCGAGTGCAGGCGCTGACGGATTGGCGCGCCGCCCGGCTGCGGCTGGCGGGCAGTTTGGGGCGACTCGGTCCCGGCGATCTTCCATGATGACGCGGATCAAACACAGCTTGGCAGATCAGGACCCGGGCATGCATCGGAAGAACAATCAGATGGGTCTCTGCTACTGGCTGACCGGACTGCCGGGAGCGGGCAAGACAACCATCGCGGTCAGGATAGCGAATCATCTTCGCGAGCGCGGATATCAGGTCTGCATCCTCGACGGCGACGATCTGCGTCGCGGCCTGAACAACAACCTGGGATACTCGCGGGCCGATAGGGCGGAGAACGTGAGGCGTATCGGCGAGGTGGCGCGCTTGATGGTCGACGCCGGCCTCATTGTGTTCGTCAGCGTTATTTCGCCGTATCGGACGGACCGCGATGCAGCGCTCAGGAGAGTGGGCCATGGCCGCTGCTTCGAGGTTTTTATCGATACGGATTTGCAGGTGTGCGTGACGCGCGATCCCAAAGGACTGTATGCGCGCGCCAAGGCTGGCGAACTGAAGGGCCTCGCCGGATGGGACGACCCTTACGAGATTCCGCTCGCGCCTGAGATTGCCATTCGGAATGAAAGCGTTTCCATCGACGAGGCCATGCTTCAGCTCGAAGCGCATTATTTTTCGATGACCATCGAAACGCAATAACCACCTGCGCTAAGAAACCTTGCTATCCCTCTCCACGATCCATTCGTGCTTCGGATCGTTTTTAAAATGCCAGGTCCGTTTGTCGCCCGCCATCACGTTCAGGTAATAGTTGTCGTAGCCATACGGCACCACGACAGGGTGATAACCGCGCGGCACCATGACGACGTCATGATCTTCAACGGCCATGGTTTCATCGAGGTCGCGTTCATCGGTATAAACGCGCTGGAACGCAAACCCTTGCGGCGGGTTCAGCCGATGATAATAAGTCTCCTCAAGCGAACTCTCGATGGGCACATTGTCCCTGTCGTGCTTATGCGGCGGATAGCTTGAAGCGTGACCGCCAGGCGTCCGTACCTCGACCACAAGCAAACCTTCTGCAGGTTCGGTTTGCGGGAGAATATCGCAGACATAGCGCGTATTCGCGCCTTTGCCGCGCGTTGAGCGTGTCATCTGCGAAGGCTCGATCAACCGCGCCGGATACTTGCCCGTAGCGGGCGCACTTGCCACACCGACTTCCGCGTTGCGATCTGCTCGTATCGTCGCGGCGAGCTTGGGCGGTAGATAAACCGCGTAGGGCGCAGTGTCCTCGAACACGCTGTCGCGAGAGCCGAGCTTCTCCCACTTATGCTCACCGGCTTCTATGCTCACCGTCCCCGACAGCACGACGATGCACACTTCACGTTGCGCCTCATGCACATGCACGATGTCGCCGGTTTCCAGCCGATAAGCGGCGAAGCCAACGTGTTTCCATAGAGCAGTTTCGGGCGTGACGCGCGCGATGGTCTGGCCTTCGCGCGATGCCTTGACGAGCAGACTCATGCTGCCTCCTGAAGGTTTTGATCGACGAGCGAGCGCAGCGTTTTGTAGCCCTTTTCGGCATACGCATAGCTGGTGGCAATCACGGGGTCTTGCTCCGCTTCAACCACAAGCCAGCCGCGATACCCATGCTGTTTCAATCGAGCGATGATCGATGGAAAGTCCACCGTGCCGTCACCCGGGACGGTGAACGCGCCGTTGATCACCGCTTCCAGGAAGCTCCAGTTCCGGTTCCGGGCAAGCTTAATGATTTCTGGCCGCACATCCTTGCAATGCACATGGCAAACGCGCGCGATGTGCTTGTTGAGAACCGTCAAGGGATCGCCACCGGCGAAGGTGATGTGACCGGCGTCGAAGAGCAGGCCCACGGCTTCGGTGGTGAGGCTCATCAGGCGATCGACATCCGCAGGCGTTTCGACATAAGCGCCCATGTGATGGTGATAAGCCACCCTGACGCCGCGTGAGAGCGTGTATTTAGCGAAGGTGTTCAGACGTGTTGCGTACTCGTTCCAGCGATCATCGGAGAAAAAACGCGGTCGCTGATACAGCGGTCGCGGTGCCCCCTGGATAGAGTCGGACACTTCGCCGTAGACCATGACCGTTGCGCCGTTCTTTGCAAGCAGGTCGAGATGCGGACCAACGGCCGCGATCTCGTCCTCGGCGCTGCGTTCGGCGAGCCGTCCGGAATACCAGCCGGAGACGAGCGCGAGGTCATATCCTGCAAGCAGCGTTTTTAGCGCTTGCGGCTCGCGGGGGAATTTGTTGCCTAGTTCAAACCCTTCGTAGCCGATCTGCTTGCCTTCGGTCAGGGCCTCGCTCAGCGGTGTCTCACCGCCGAGCGAAGGCAGGTCGTCGTTCATCCATGACAGCGGATTGATGCCGATCCGTACATCGAACGTGCTCATCGCTTATTCCTTCGTGCGCTTCGAACGCGCCGTGATTTCATGTTCATAGTTTGCGCGCGCCGAGCGCACCGCTTCACGCGACGACACTTCAGGCACCGCGACTTCCCACCACCAGCCGCCTTCTTCTGTAGGACGCGCCGGATCGGTGTCGATGCTGATCAGATACGAGCGTGTGGAGGCACGTGCGCGTTGCATTGCCGCTTCCAGTTCATCGATATTCGCAACATGCTCAGCGCTCGCGCCGAGCGACCGTGCATGCATCGCGAAGTCGATAGCGGGCGCGCCTTCCGGACCCTGGCGGCAATCGTCGATCAGGTTGTTGAACGGCGCGCCGCCGCATGCTTGCTGCAAGCGGTTGATACAGCCGTATCCGCGGTTGTCGAGCAACACCACGATCAATTTGGCCCCGAGCATCACCGACGTAGCGAGCTCGCTGTTCATCATCAGATAGCTACCATCGCCGACTATCACGATCACTTCGCTTGCCGGCCGCGCGAGTTTCGCGCCGAGACCGCCGGCGACTTCATAGCCCATGCACGAGTAGCCGTATTCGACGTGATAACCACCCGGTGTGCTCGTGCGCCAGAGCTTTTGCAGATCGGCCGGCAGGGTTCCTGCGGCACATACCACCACGTCATGCGCTGCCGACTGAGCGCTGGAACGCTGCACCGCACCGATCACATCGGCTTCGCGCGGCAACGTGTTGTCGTCTTGCTGCGCGTTCGTCACCTGGTCGACGGTGCCACGCCAGCTATCCGCGAGTTCATGCGCACGTGCGGTCCACGGCGGCGACGCACGCCAGTCGTCGAGCGCGGCGCTTAACGCACCGAGGGCAAGACGTGCATCGGCTTCTACCGACAAAGCGCCTTGTTTCAGCGCATCGAATGCATTTGCATTGATCCCTATGATCCTGGCCTGAGCGAACAGCGTGTTCGATCCGGTGGTGAAATCCTGCAGCCGGGTACCGACCGCGAGCACGCAATCTGCGTCGTTCGCGAGCTCGTTGGCAGCGTCCGATCCCGTCACGCCGATCCCGCCAAGATTCAGCGGATGGTCCCACGCGAGCGCACTTTTTCCTGCCTGCGTTTCGGCAACCGGGATGCCGTGGCGCTCGGAGAAAGAACGCAATGCATCGGTTGCCAAGCCGTAGAGCACGCCGCCGCCTGACACGAGCAAGGGCTTTTTAGCCGCGCGCAATGCGGCGGCGGCTTGCGCGATTTCTTCATCGATGGGCGAGGGCGCATGAAACGTCACCACACGCGGCTCGAAGAACGACGCAGGGTAGTCGTAGGCCATCGCCTGCACGTCCTGCGGCAGCGCGAGCGTTACCGGTCCGCACAAAGCGGCGTCTGTGAGCACGCGCATCGCGCGCGGCAACGCAGTCAGCAATTGCGCCGGATGTACGATGCGGTCGAAGTAACGCGAGACCGGTTTCAACGCATCGTTCGCGGAAATACCGCCATCGGCGAAATCTTCGACTTGCTGCAAGACCGGATCCGGTGCGCGTGACACGAACACATCGCCGGGTAGCAGCAACACCGGCAACCGGTTCACGTGCGCGAGCGCGGCGGCAGTCACCAGGTTGGTCGCGCCCGGACCAATGGACGTGGTCACCGCCATCATGCGGCGTCGAAAATGCGCCTTCGCATACGCAATAGCCGCGTGCGCCATCGCCTGCTCGTTATGCGCGCGATAGGTCGGCAGCGTCTCGCGATGCGCGTACAACGCTTCGCCAATGCCTGCCACGTTGCCATGCCCGAAGATCGCGAAGACGCCGCCGAACAGCGGCTCGCCGTCCGGCGTTTGCTGCGCGGCGAGGTAGCGGACCAGCGCTTGTGCGGTGGTTAAACGAAGCGTGCTGTTCATGCTGCCTGCTCCTGCGTAATCGCTTGCGTGGTGTTCTTGCTCCGCGCCTCGCGCCATGCATCGATCAGCGTTTCGAACGTCCGTCGAACGCGTGCGATGAGTTCGGCGTCATTGATGGAACCCGCCAGCCATGCGTGACTCGGTTCGTGAAAGATCGTCCTGCCGACGGTGAATCCGCGACACGTCTTCGACAACGCAGCAGCCTTGAAGCCTTCGCACAGTTGATCGACGGCGGCAGACAAGCCCAGCAGAACAACTCCGCGGCATGCCGGATCACGCTCGGCAATCAGTGCATCGACCGCTTGCCACTGCGCTGCGCTCATGGGTTCGAGCTTCCACCACTCGGGATAGATGCCAAGGTTGTAGAGGCGTTTCAACGATCGCAACGCTGTGTCTTCCTCGATCGGTGGGCCGTTCTTCGGCACGATGATTTCGAGCAATAATTCGTGCCCGCTGGCCTGAACCGCGTCGTATAGCGCGCGAATCTGCGCTTCCTGTTCCAGGCGAAGATCGTGCGGATGATCGGGATGATAGTGAACCAGGCACTTCGCCACATGCTCGCGTGGCCACTCGATCAGGGTCGTGCCTATTGACCGGCCATGATCGAAGATTAGCGGCATCGAGCCGGGCAATTCCACGGGCCGTCCGATCCACCAGCCACGTCCTGTCGCTGCGTTCAACGCGTCCTGACCGTAGCGGTCGTCGATCAACACGCCGATGCGTCCTTCCAGGCCGCGTTCTTTTTCCGTCTGCGCCACGGCTTCCACGAACAAGGCTTTGAGGGCAGCAATGCGCGACTCGTCCGCGCCGGTTTGCTGCGCCAGATCGAAGAACTGGTTGCGGTGATCGAAGGCAAAACCGAGCACTTCGTCCCATGTTTTGCGGGCCGGTGTCACACGATGCAGACGCGCGAGTGTTGCGTCGCGATCGGGCCTGCGCATGCGGATAGGGTCGGCCTGCGCGGCATCGAGGAAGTAGGTGAGTTCGGCGGGCGTTGGCATGGCGGGCGCACAACCATGACGCGATACGACAAGCCCGCCGCATGCATTCGCCGTGCGTGCACAGACTTCCAGCGGCTCGTCCCTCAACCATCCGGCGAGGAAGCCGGATGCGAAGGCATCGCCCGCGCCGAGCACGTTCAGCACTTCAACTTCAACGCCGCGATAAACCGGCGCATCGTCGATGGAAAGCGGCACGTCACCGTCGATGATCGAGCAGCCCATCGGCCCGCGCTTGACCACGAGCATCGCATCCGTCACGGCGCGAACGGCCGCGAGTGCATCGATCATCGTGTCCTTGCCGCCTGCAATCCGGAACTCTTCTTCCGTGCCGATCACAAGATCCATTAACGGCAAGATGCTTTGCAGGTGAGCGGTCACGCCTTCATTCGCGATGAACCGCGTCTCGCCATCGGCTTTACCGGTCAGTCCCCAAAGTACCGGCCGGTAATCAATATCAAGCACTGTGCGGACCTGGTTGCGGCGCGCGTAATCGAGTGCACGACGGCTCGTGCGGTTGACCTGATCGGTGGAGAAATGCGTGCCCGTAATCAGCAGTGCCTTCGATGAAGCGATGAATGCTTCGTCGAAGTCGTTTTCATCGACGGCCATGTCCGCGCAGTCATCGCGATAAAACACGAGCGGAAACGTATCGCGGTCTTCTATGCCGAGAAGGACCAACCCGGTGAGCCGGTCATGATCGATACGTACGTGGCTGGTATCGCAGCCCTCGCGCTCCAGTGTCTCGGTGAGAAAGCGGCCCATGTGGTCGTTGCCGACACGCGAAAGCATCGCGGATTTGAGGCCGAGCCGCGCGCAGCCGAACGCGATATTCGCCGACGAGCCGCCGAGATATTTCGCGAAGCTCGACACGTCTTCGAGCCGTGCGCCGACTTGTTGCGCGTAGAGATCGACCGCGAGCCGCCCGAGGCACACGATGTCGCGGGTTCGCCCGGTTGCGAAGCGCGATCCGGTTGATGATTGCAATGCCATGTTCGATCCTGTTCTGTAGATGACGACCAATGCAGCGGCCGCGCGTGCTAGCTCAAGCCGGTGCGTCTTCCAGTTCGTTCATCATTTGCTGCATTTCGGCGCCGCCCGCCATCATGTCGAGTACTTCGTTCTTGGTGATCGTGTCTTTCGTGAACGTACCCATCGACTTGCCGCGATTGAGCAGCGTGAACGAATCACCGATCGGATACGCGTGGTGTACGTTGTGCGTGATGAAGATCACGGAGATGCCTTTCGCACGCGCTGTATGAATCAGCTTCAGCACGTTGAAGCTTTGCTTCACGCCGAGCGCGGCAGTGGGTTCATCGAGGATCAGGACACGCGCGCCGAAATGGATCGCCCGTGCGATGGCAAGACATTGCTTTTCGCCGCCCGACATCGTGCCAATGGGCTGATGCGCGTCCCGCACGTTGATGCCCATTTCGGAGAGTCGCGCACGCGATGTTTCCGCGGCGAGATCCAGGTCCATCACGTTGATAAAACCGAAGCGTTTTTTCTGCGGCTCGCGGCCCATGAAAAAATTACGCGCCACCGACAGCAACGGTACGAGCGCGAGATCCTGATAGACCGTTGCAATTCCGAGATCGAGCGCTTCTTTCGGTGAGCCGAAGCGGACCGGTTTGCCATCGACGAGATACTCGCCGGAGGAGGGCGTATGGACCCCCGCCAGCGTCTTGATCAGGGTCGATTTGCCGGCACCGTTATCGCCGAGCAGACAATGCACTTCGCCGCGTTTGAGGCGTAGCGTGACGCCGTTCAGCGCGATCACCTTGCCGAAAAACTTGCTGACATTTTCCAGCGCAAGGATGGTGTCTTCGGGCGCGGGCGGTGCGCTCTGGATGGGATCGGACATGACTTTTCCTCCTTGCTTATTGAGCCTGTGAAACGCGGCGGCGCACGTAGTGATTAAACAGCACGGCGATCAGCAGCATCATGCCGAGGAACACGCGGAACCAGTCAGAGGGCACGCTGGTGTAGCCAATGCCGATCTGGACCACGCCGAAGATGAGCGCGCCGAAACATGCGCCGACCACCGAGCCATATCCGCCCGTCAACAACGTCCCGCCAATCACCGCGGCAATGATCGCCTCGAATTCCTTTTCAAGCCCGCGATCTGCCGCAGCCGAACCGATGTCGCACACCTGCAGCACAGCAAACAGGCACGCACAGAAGGCGGTGAGCACAAAGAGCGAGATCTTCACGCGCCGCACCGGCACGCCGACATTCTTGGCCGCCACCGCGTCGCCGCCGGCCGCAAAGATCCAGTTGCCGAAACGGGTCTTCGCGAGGACGAACGCGCCAATGGCGGCGAGCACGACCCACCAGAGGATCACTTTCGGAATGCCCGGCACCAGCGGCTGGCCGTTGTCGAGCATCTTCAGGATTCCTATGTGCCCCAGCCACACGAATAAATCACGGAGGGCGACGCCATGGAAAAGGGTATTGGCAAACCAGTCTTTCGCGGCAATGTCGCCTACGCCGGAAACGATCGTCCGGTCGGCGAACATGATCGACAGAGCGAGCGTCAGGCCGCGCAAGATAAACAGGAAGGCCAGCGTGACGATGAACGACGGCAGCCGCGTGCGCATGACGATATAGCCGTTCAACGCGCCGAGCAGCATGCAGCCCGCGAAGGCAAAAATGATCGCAAGCCAGATCGGCCAGTGGAAATAGACGGTGGGAATGGCGACCATCATCCCGGCAAAGCCGATCATGGAGCCAATCGAAAGGTCGAACTCGCCGGCAATCATCAGCAGGCAGGCGCCGACGGCGAGGATGCCCAGGTACGCGGACACTTGCGACCAGTTCATGATGCCGTCCAGATTGAACATGCCGGAGCCGCCGGCGGCGATCCCGAACACGACGAAGACCAGTACGGCGCCAGAGATCGCGGCGAATTCCGGACGATTCAGGATGTGCCCGAAACGGGATTCGCGGCGGACACGCTCGTCGGCCGAGGCCGCTGCGGTGACGGTGGATGAGCTCGAGGTCGCGACGTCGTCAGACGGTTTGCGATGTCCCGAGAGAATAGGTTTTCCGGCTACGCCCATGATGTCTCCTTCGTCTTTCATTCGCGATGCGGCGTTGGTTCACGGGGCGAACATGCTGATGCGCGAGCGATACGGTTCAATAATGCGGATGACGTGATGAATGCTTGAAGGTGCTTGTCGAAGATGGCGGCGCGGTTTGCAACACGCTTGAGGTCAAACTGACCGCGCCGCCATCGGGTTCATCTGTACTGTCCTGCGTACTTGAGCACCTTGTCGACGTTTTCCTTGGTGATAAAGCCCGGGCCTGAGCCGATATTGCGCGCCCCGTAGGACGGAGCGAGCCCGTAGGTGCTAAGCCGCGCCTGGAACTTCGGATTCGCTTCGAGGGCCTGGCGAATCTTGACCGGATCGGTGGTGTGATCCTTCTTCACGATAGCCAGCACCGCGACCGGGATGTAACCCTGCAAGTAGGGTTGCTGGTCGATAGCAAACTGGATCGTGCCATCCTGGATTGCCTTTGCGATGTCGGTGTCAAAGTCGAAGGTTGCGAACCAGAGCTTGCCAGCCACGCCCATCTGCTTGAGTGCCTTGATGGTCGGGTCAGCCGACAGCGGGCCGAGGGCGAGCACGGCCTGGGTATCGGGGTGATTACGCAGATACGCGCTCACCTTGGATTGCACTGTGGTCGGATCCTGGCCTGCGTCGAGCGTGGACGACTTAAAATCGACGCCAAGCGCCTCGGCGAAACCACGGCAACGTTCGAATGAAGCCGGATTGGTCGCGTAGTGGTTCACGCACAGGAACGACTTGATGCCGGCCGCCTTCGCCTTCTCGCCCGCCGCTTTACCGGCCGTATATTCAGGCTGTCCGACGTGCATGATCGCGCCGAGCTGCGCGCTTTGCTCCTCGGTACCGGAGTTGATCGTGATGAGCGGAATGTGCTTCGCCGTGACCTTGGAGATCGAGCCCTTCAGCACGTCGAAGTCGGCAATGGTGACGATCACGCCGTCATAGTTGCGCGCCGCAGCTTGCTCGATCAGCCGCGCCATATCGGCAATGTCGCCGTTCGGCGGATTGCGGTAATCCGTCTGGACGTTGAAGTCCTCGTCCGCTTGTTTGATGGCGTTCTTGATCGTGTTCCACCATGAGTCCGAATCCGGCGCATGGCTGATCAAAACGAAATGGGCGTCGGGAGCAGCGTGCGCTGCCTGACTGCTCAGTGCTGCTGCGCCGCACAACGCAGCGGCAGCCGCGAGCACGCGCAGGGCGCCTCGGCGATTGCTAAGTCTCATTGTCTCCACCTATCACGGTTGTTGTTCTGAATGAGCATCCGGCGTCTTCATACGGCGCTTCACCGCTTGACGCCCCTTGCTCAGGACCAAGATTAGGACAAGTTTCGTCGTTCTGCAATAGGAAGTTTAACTATGCGAAGTTTGGAAAATTAATTCCATTTGTTCGATCAGGTATCTATAATCGGTTGCATCGAATACAGAACAAACCACGAGCGCGGCATGCAGGAAGACACGCAAGACCCCCAAGAGACGACCGAGATCCTGACAGTCGACGAACTGATGCTGCGGATCACCGAGGCGTACGACGCGTTGCCGCGCCAGCTTAAAAGCGTGGCGACTTACATCGAACAGCATCGCAGCAACGTGATGATGGATCGCACCGGCGACATCGCGAGCGCGTGCGGCGTGCATCCATCGGCTGTTGTGCGCTTCGCCCAGCGCTTCGGCTTCTCGGGCTTCTCCGACCTCCAGGCAATCTTCAAGCAGGCCTACACGGGCCAGAACGGCTCCGCGCAGAGCTATCAGCAGCGCATCCGCAAACTCATCGATGAAAAGCCGGGCAAGTTGTCGGGCGGATCGGTGGCGCGCGAATTTATCGCGGCGAGCCGGAGCGGACTGGAGGAACTCGAAGCCGGTCTCGACGACGTCCAGTTCGAAGCCGCGGTGAAGATGCTGGAACAGGCCGAGAACATTTACGTGGTCGGCGTGCGGCGCTCGTTTCCGGTGGCGAGTTATATCGTCTACGCGCTGCAGCACACGGCCAAACGCGTGCATTTGGTATCCGGTTTCGGCGGCATGTATCGCGAGCAGATCCGCAGCGTGAAGAAGGGTGACGTGGTGGTCGCGATCAGCTTCGCGCCGTACGGCAAGGAGACGCAGTATTGCGTGCGCGCGGCGCAGCATCACGGCGCCAAGACGCTGGTGATCACCGATGGCCAGCTTTCGCCGCTCGCGCGTCACGCGAGCGCGCATTTGTTCGTGAAGGAAGGCAGCGCGTTCGCGTTCCGTTCGCTCACGAGCACGATCTGCTTGTGCCAGGCGCTGTTTATCGCGCTTGCGTACCGGCTTGAACTGAACGTAGAAGAATCAAGGGAGACAGGCGGCTATGACGATTGATGTGGCGGTGTTCGGAGCAGGGCGGATTGGCAAGATCCACGCGGCGAACCTGGCGAAGCAGCCGGGTGTGCGCCTGAAGTACGTAGTCGATGTTAATAAGGAAGCTGCTGCGGCACTGGCCGCGCTTCACGGCGCGCAAGTGGCCGATGTGGAGGGCGCGCTTGGGGATGCATCGATAGGCGCGACCGTCGTATGTTCAAGCACGGACACGCACGCTGACCTGATCCTGAAATCCGCAGCGCAAAAGAAGCATGTGTTCTGCGAAAAGCCGGTGGACCTGACACTCGAGCGTGCTCGCGCGTGTGCCGACGCCGTCGCGAAAGCCGGCGTGGTCTGCATGATCGGCTTCCAGCGCCGCTTCGATCCGACCTTTGCGGCATTGAAGGCGCGCGTGGAGGCGGGTGAGATCGGCGATCCGGAAATGCTGGTGATTACGAGCCGCGATCCGGGCGCGCCGCCGGTTGAGTACATCAAGCATTCGGGCGGCATTTTCAAGGACATGCTGATCCACGATTTCGATATCTTCCGCTGGATGCTCGACGACGAAGCCGACACGCTGCACGCAACCGGAAGCTGCCTGACGGACCCGGCGATTGCGGAGGCGGGCGATATCGATTCAACGGCTGTGACGATCCGCACGAAACGCGGCCGCTTGTGCCAGATCAATACGACACGACGCGCGGCGTACGGATACGACCAGCGTTTCGAGCTGCTCGGGAGCCAAGGCATGCTGCAAGCCGGCAATGTGCGTCCGACTGAAGTCACGGCGTATTCAAAGACGGCTGTATCGAGCGATGTGCCGGAAGCGTTTTTCCTCGAACGTTATCGCGCGGCGTACGCACTGGAAATCGCCCATTTCTTCGACGCCGTCCAGGAAGGCAAGCCGGTTCGCACGACGG